>Ga0181520_10002540_pt1 | contig 33638 bp, 30 predicted proteins | sample PEATcosm2014_Bin_29_FD_132451 | JGI IMG/M metagenome (GOLD analysis project Ga0181520, IMG submission 132451) | Peatland microbial communities from MTU Mesocosm Facility, Houghton, MI, USA - PEATcosm2014_Bin02_30_metaG | ecosystem: Environmental > Terrestrial > Soil > Wetlands > Peat | place...
CAAGCACAACGACAACCCCAAGCCCTTTGTCTGGACGGCCAAAGCTTCCGACATACTCGAAAAGGTCAAGCGCGCACGCGCAGTGTTGGATAATCGTTGATCTGCTTGCCGCAGACCACTAGGTTAGCTGGCTCCGGCTGGTCGTTTTCGACCCACCCCAGTGGTTCACAGAGGCTAGGTATTGACGGCGCAGGACCACCGCAGCTTTCGCAGCGAGTCCAGGAGGATGCGGATCATGCAACACGATCGATGTTCAAGGTCTCGGCATCGACGCTCGCCGCCGCGTAACGCAAGGCCTGGTTGAGATCTTCCGTTTCGAGAAAGGGGTATTCGGCAAGCAGCGCAGCTCTGTCCGGGTAAGCAGCCATTAACTCCAGGACGCGCCGAACGGTGATACGCATACCCCGGACGCAGGGCTTTCCGCCGCATTTTCCAGGCTCAACCGTAATCCGGTCAAACATCTCCACCGTCGCCATGTGTCCAGTTTAGACGATGCGGAGCCCCGGCGCGCCGCCATTGAGTCGGGACCGCTCTCTCAGGCTGCGAGACGCTACACTGAAGGCGACGCCGAAGCTTTTGCGTGCGGCCGTCCTGGCGAACCTTGGCGGCGCGCCTTCAACCCGATCTCAAGGAGCAAACCATGGCTACGAAGCAATCCGAACCTTCCAACGTTCAGAAGATGATCGGCGACGTCGCTCCCAAGCTGGCGGAACTCACCGACGAGGTAGTGTTCGGAGATATCTGGGAGCGGCCCGGCCTTTCCAAGCGCGACCGCAGCCTCATTACCGTCGCCGCTCTGGTGGCCTTGAACCGCACCGAGCAGCTTCCGTTCCACCTGAGCACGGCGCTCGATCACGGCGTCACGAAGGACGAGCTGATCGAGGCGATCACGCATCTGGCCTTTTATGCAGGCTGGCCGAGCGCGATGTCGGCGACCATGATCGCCAAGCGGATTTTCGCGGAGAAGGCGTAGGCGCGCCGGCCGTCCCAGCCTACCGCAGCGGCACGCGCACCACAATCCCGACGTTCACGCGCGCGAACGTGGCCGGGTCGTCGGCTGCGCGCTGGTGAGCGAATGCCGGCTGGGCGCGCGAGCGTTTCCAGCCGCATGGGCACGGCGACCGGGCAGGTGAGTGCCTAAAGGCATGTTAGAGTGATACCTTCGTTCCCGGGAAACCGGCGCGCGGACTTCTTTGGAGACACGCCGGCGGGAACGGAAAACGGAGCTATTCCAATGCAGAGATCGAAACGCGCACCCTCATCGGGGCCGCCAGCCCACCCCGCGCTCAGTATCTATCGGTTTCTTACGATCACCGGCGCTCTCGCGCTGGTCTGGTTCCCAGCGGTTAGTTTGGCCCAGCCAGCCTCCACGGCTCCGGCAACGCTGCCCGGCCGCGGTTTGGCGCAGCACGATTTCTTTTACGCAGGCGAGTCGAAGGAAGAGCGGATGTCTATCGTGCGCGGCGGCCGCGTGGTGTGGTCCTATACCCATCCGGGGCGCGGCGAAATCAGCGACGCCGTGTTGCAGCCCAACGGGAACATCCTGTTTGCCCACCAGTACGGCATCACCGAAATCACGCTGGATAAGAAAGTGGTCTGGAATTACGACGCTCCCGAGAAGACCGAAATCCACACCGCGCAGCCCATGGGACCTGACAGCGTCTGGTTCATCCAGAACGGCGATCCGGCGAAGTTCGTCGTCATCGACAAAGCCACGGGCAAGATCGAACGCCAGTTCGAGTTGCCGGTGAAAAATCCGGGCAGCGTTCACCCCCAGTTTCGCTACGCGCGGATGACGGCCGCCGGGACGCTGCTGGTGACCCACATGGACTCGGGAAAGGTCGTCGAATACGATCTAAACGGCAAGGCTCTGTGGTCTAAGGACTTTCCGAGTTGCTGGTCGGCCGCGCCGCTCGAAAACGGGAACTTTCTAGTCACTGGCAGCGGCGGTAAATTCGTCCGCGAGATCAACCGGAAGGGCGAAACGGTCTGGGAATGGACCGCCGCCGACACGCCGGAATATAAGTTCACCAACGTGCAGAAGGCTGTACGGCTCCCCAACGGAAACACCATCATCAACGAGTGGTTCAACGAGTGGTCGGACAAGGTGGACCCGGCTAACGCGCCGGTGCAGGCCATCGAAGTCACGCCGGACAAGAAAGTGGTGTGGGCACTGCGATCGTGGACGCCGCCCGCGGACCTAGGCCCATCCACCACCATTCAAGTTCTCGACGACACGTACGGCCCGCCCGTCCTGCCAGGCAAGGGCCTTGCGCAGCACTCGTTCGTCTATACGGGCGAGTGGGATTTCCGGAAGGACGTGCAGACGATATTCGTAGTCCGCGACGGCAAGGTGGCCTGGACCCACTCCATTCCGACCAACGACGCCAATGGCGTGATGGAAGAACTCGGCGATGCCACCATGCGGCCGAACGGCAACATCGTCTTCTGCCGCAAGGTCGGGGCCAGCGAAGTCACCCCCGGCAAGAAGATCGTCTGGGACATCCTGGCGCCCAAAGGCGCCGAGATTCATTCCGTGCAAGCCATCGGGAACGACCACGTATGGGTAACGCAGAACGGCAATCCCGCGAAGTTGATGTTCATTAATACCGTCACCGGAAAGACCGAGAAGGAACTGACGCTGCCGGTTCCCAAGCCGGATGAGCCGCACATCCAATTCCGGCGCGTCCGCCTGACCCCGGACGGCACGTTCCTGGCGGGGCACCTGGACGACGGCAAAGTGGTGGAGTACGACGCCGCCGGGAAAGCCGTTTGGGAATACAAGATTGCCAGCCCGTGGTCGGTCCAGCGGCTGAAGAACGGCAACACGTTGATCGCGTCGTCCCCGACCACCGTGGTCGAGGTGAACAAGCAGGGCGAGGTGGTCTGGCAGTTCTCGCAGGAGGACGCGCCGCTCTACCGGTTCTTCGTTCTCCAGGAAGCCACGCGCCTGGCCAACGGCAACACCGTAATCACTAACTGGTGCCCCGGCCCCTTGAGAGATGACGCGAAGAAGTGGCTCGGCTCGGTGCAAGTCATCGAGGTCACGCCGGATAAGAAGATCGTCTGGGCGCTGAACCAGTGGGGCAACCCGGATCTCGGCCCGGCGTCTTCCATCCAGTTACTCGACGAGCCGGGGGCTCCTGGCGGCGCGAGCGGAAAGTAGCCGGCCACGATCGCCAAGCGAATTTTCGCGGAGAAGGCGTAGGCGCGCCGGCCGTCCTGGCCTACCGCAGCGGCACGCGCACCACGATCCCGTCGTTCACACGCGCGATCAACTCGGAAAACGAGACCACCCCGGAGCACCGCACCGCCCGATAGCCGGCGTTCCGCGGCGTGACATCCAGCTTGAGATGCGTGGTGTCGAAGGTCACCAGCAGGTCGGGGCGGCCATCGCCATCCAGGTCGATTTCGTCGGAAACTTGCGCCGGGAGCTTGGCGGCGGGCGTCCAGGTCATCTGCACGAAAGGATCGACGCGCTGCAGGGGGGTGCGCCGCGGGACCGGCTTCCGCACCACCACCTGGTAGCCCTCACGCTGGATCACGCGCGCCACTTCGCCGCCGGTGTATTGTGGGTCGATGCGCAGGTCGAGGGCGGCCACGCCCTTCTGAAACCAGCCGTACAGGAACGGAGTAGTCAGCAGGATGGCGAGTGTCGCCACGGCTGCGGTGTTACCTAGAATTGCGCGCCAGCGTTTCATTTGCGGCCTCCCCTATACCAGCAGACCGAACAGCTTTGCGAGTGTGTTGGCGATGATGCCCCCGCCGAACAGCACGGCGAAGCCCCACGCGGAATAGAGATGCATCAGGCGCGCGCGCTCGGCCGAAGTGCCTACCGGAGTGCCCTTGATGTGCCAGACGACCGCGCCGCGCACGCAGGCATCCACGCAGGCGCCGCATTTCATGCAGGAGAGTCGCGGCTTGCCGCTCTCGAGCGATTCGGCGCCGATCGAAAGCGTGGGGCAGGCCTTCTCGCACAGCACGCAGGGCTGGCACTTCGAGCGGTCGATGCGCACGTCGAAGGCGCTGGTCTTATTGAACAGCGATTGGAAAGCGCCGAACGGGCACAGGAAAGAGCATTGCGTCCGCTTCTTGGTGACGAGCGGCAGCACCACTACCAGCCCCAGGAACAGCACCGCGAAGATGCCCGCCTGGAAAGCCGTTTCGAACGAGCGCACCTGCAGGTATTCGGTGACCGCTTTGAACGGGCATAGCCAGGTGCAATAGACCGGTTCGAGGAGCGCCGCCGTCAGCAGCACCACTGTGGCCAGCACGGCCCAAGGCATCCAGCGCAACCGCGCGTCGAGCTTCTTGATGCGCGGCTTTTTGGCTACCGCGGCGAAACCCTCCTCGATGCCGCCGAAGAAGCAGCCGTAGCTGCACCATCCCTTGCCGAGCAGCAGCGTAGCCACCAGCCACAGCGCCACCATGGCGGAGATGGCGTGCGGATTCGAGGCGGTCGCCAGGACCGAGCCGGGGAACACGATGGTGCCCAGAAGCGCCGCGGGGACGATCATCATGGGGATCACGATGAAGCAGAAAGGCGTGTCGCCGGAGAGCATGCGCTCGACCGGTATGCTCATGGAGCCGCGCAGCGCCACCAGATCCCAGATGAAGCCGATGGGGAACAGAAAGCCTAGCGCCACGAAGAAGTAGCGCCGCCAGCGATGCGTCTCAAAGGTCCGCACCATCTGGAAAAAGAGGGCCGCCATGAGGAGCAGAGTGACGGCGGCGGCCAGCTTCGGCGCGCGCCCCGGCTGCATCGCCGCGCGGGAAAACATGAGCAGCGACCAGAGCAGAATAGGCAAAGTCAGCAACAGCGATTTGCCCCAGCTCCTGGGCGCCGCGCGCAGGGTGCGTTCAGGCATGCAGGAAGTACCTCCCCAATATGATGACCGCGGCGTAAGCGTACCAGGCGGCCAGCAGGAACAGGGTGAAACGCGCCACTACCGCGACGGCGGCGAAGCGCTCGACCACCGCCAGCGAGACCGATGGCAGAAACCAGATCGAGGTGCCCACGAAGAAGCAGGCGAAGAAGAGCAGCGCCTGGGGCAGGCTGGAGGTCTCGGCCGCGCGCACCCCGGCCGCCACGAAGGGCGGGCAGAGCGTGAGGCCGCTCACGAATCCCAGAGAAACGGGTGCGAAAGTGCGATATCGGTCGTTGAAACGGCGCGCCCGCGAGGCCGGGCAGCCATGCTCGCAGGACTTTTCCGGCGCCGTTTGCAGGCCCATGGCATAAGCCGCCAGCAGGACCGCCAACCCCGCATCGCACAGCCCGTAAACCATAATGCGGGCCCGCGGTTCGAGGTTGAGCGAAAGGCCCAGCAGCCACGCCAGGCAGGCGAAGCCCAGATATCCGCCCAGCCTCCCAGCCAGGAACTCCGCCAGCAGAGCGCCGGTGCCCCACGCGGATTTCCGCTCGGCTGCCAGCACTGGAAGCAGAACCGGGCTGCACGAGGCCAGGCACACGGGTCCGGAGGAAATTCCCAGCAGAAGCGCTTCCGTCGCCAGACCGCCGGCAGGCATATGTCGAGTATACGGCCTGGCACCTGAAATTGTTCCCGCGAAGGCGGGGACTTAGGACTGTCCGGCGGCCGCATCCTCGGGGGGCAGCAATTTGCGCTTGCCGTTGCCGCCGGAGATCTCGCGCTGAATATCCGCCAGCACTTCGGTGGACTGCGGCGAGTGCAGCTCGGACTCCATGCGGCGCAGCGCCACCCCGATCACGTCGCGGTGGTGCAGCTTCGAGCCGGGGCCCATGCCGCTCAGCTCCAGCCAGAGCTGGTGAGCAAGCGCCAGATCCTCCGGCCACAGGCGCGGCGGGTGGGGTCCCAAGTTGAAGAACAGGCTGTCTTTTTCGTTCTCCGCCACGATCTCGAGCGAGAGCGAAGGCCGCGGCTCGGGAAGCCGCTCCCACTGGAGGCCAATCTGGGCGCCCTGCTCGGCCGGCGTGAGCTTCGGAGAGAGGCCCATCACGATGCGCGTCGATTTCAGCCGCGCGGCGGTCTGCACGGCCGCTTCGTAGGGATCGGTTCCCGGCACCACCAGCAACTCCACGTGCTTGCCGGCCTTTTCGGCCAACGTGACCACGCGCGTGAACAGGTTGGTTTCGTCGTCGGAGAAGATCTGCGCCACTTCCAAGCCGTGCTCGCCCGAGCCGGCCTGAGTGATCTGCCGGATGGAGAGCACCACGATATCCACGCGGCGCGTATCGGTCTTCTCGAGAATGCGTCCCAGGTGCTGGAGCCGGTTGGGATTGCGGACCGCCACCAGCACGTTGCCGGGCCGCACGGTGCAGCTTTCGGCGGTCAGCTCGGCGTGCGTGTCCAGCCGGAATTTCTCCTGCTCCTCGGCATGCGCGCCCTTCTGGCGCCGACGGTTGTAGATATCGGAGAGTTCGAAGACCGCGAAGAAAGCGATGGTAAAGCTGACGCCCGAAATGGTGGCCACCTTTTTGGTGAGCACGTTGATGATGGCCAGCGCGAACAGCACCACCGTAATCAGGGCCAGACCCACGGGGATCTCTTTTCCATTCAGGTGGAAATTCAGCGGCACCTTCCACTCGCGGTTGCCGGGCTGCTTGTAGCGCAGCACCAGCACCGAGAGCGCTTTCATGGCGAAGCTCCACACCACGCCGAACGCGTAGGCCTCGCCGAGCATGTAGACGTCGCCGCGGCTGATGACGATCGTGACGATCTGCAGAACCACGATCACGTTGATGAGCCGGTGGGTAGTGCCGTACTTGCGATGCGGGTGCCGGAACCAGTCCGGCAGCACGCCGTCTTCCGCTACGCGGTTCAGCACGCCGTTGGAGCCGATGATGGCTGTGTTCACCGCGCCGGCCAGGATCAGAGTTCCCACCAGCACCACGAATCCATGGAAGAGCAGCCGCAGCATGATGGGTCCCACCAGGAACATGGAGAGGCCGCCGATCAGGTTATCGAGGAAATCCTTGCGCGCGGAATCCGGGATGATCATCACCGCGAAGAAGGAAACCAGCGACGTGAAGAGCATGCTGTAGATGAAGATCACGAAGCCGGCGCGCTCCAGGTTCTTCAGCTTGGGATGGGCGATTTCGCGATTGACCTGCGCCAGGCTCTCCTCGCCGCTCATGGCGAGGAGCGAGTGGCCCAGACCGATCATGACCGCGATGACGGTGATCGAGGGCGCCACGGTGCCCTTGAGCCAGCCCAGCGCCTCGGGGCTGAAATGCAGGTTGGCCGGCACGGGCAGCGGCACGGGGTTGTAGCCCTTGGTCAGAATCGTGGCCAGGCACCAGACGATCAGGATCACTACCATGACCGTGGTGATCTGCATGATGCGCAGGGCCTTCTCGCTCGATTCGTGCATGCCGATGATGTTCTTGCGCCAGAAGTAGATCGTCACCACGATGGCGAAGGCGGCCGCGAAATAGGGCGCGTTCACATGCAGCCCGGGCAGGTGCAGATGCTCGCCGGTCTCATTGATCAGCCCGCCCAGATACAGGCCCGCGCTGACCGCGCTGATGGGCCCGGTGAGCACGTAGTCGAACATCAGCGCGGAGACCGAAAACTTGGCCAGCGTGCCGCCCATGGCCTCGTGCACCACTTTGTACACGCCGCCGCGCACGAACATCGAACAGCTTTCGATGTAGATGGCGCGCACCGCGTAGGAGAACAGCATGATCGCCAGGATGAACCAGGGAGCCGCTTTCCCGATGGCCTGTTCGGCGATGCCGCCTACGTAGTACGCCGACGAAGCCAGATCGCTGAGGACAATGGCCGCCGCGCGCCAGAAGGAAATGAACGACAGCATGACGGTGGTGGCCACTACGACCTTAACCACCTGAGGACGCTGTTCGCTGGTCACTTGAAAATCTCCTCGAACGCCCGGAAACTGGCGCTTCCAAATATGCCTGCGAGGTTAGCTGACGGGCTAGAGCTTAGAAGTACTCGGTCCGATTCGGACTGCGCCCCAACTGCTGGTTCCCCCGCCTCCGGGTGGAGTTCGGCAACAACATATTAGCATGATATTAGGTGGATTTATGGACGCCGAGGCGCTAGCGCGCGCGGTCATCGGGAGGCTCCGCGGAGCCGGCCACCAGGCATGGCTCGTGGGCGGATCGGTGCGCGACGTATTGCTGGGGGTGGGTCCCAAGGATTTCGACGTTTCCACGGACGCGCGGCCGGAGCGCATCCTGGAGCTGTTCCCCGGCGCCGGCCTGGTAGGCGCGCAATTCGGCGTGGTGCTGGTGCGCGAGGGCCACGCGCAGGTGGAAGTGGCCACCTTCCGCAGCGACCACCAATACGAAGATGGCCGCCGACCCTCCGTCGTGCGTTTCGAAAGCGATCCGCGCGAGGATGTGCTGCGGCGCGATTTCACCATCAACGGCCTCATCATGGACCCGTCTACGAACGAGGTGCTGGATTACGTGAATGGCCGCCGGGATCTCGCGGATCGCCTGGTGCGCGCCATCGGCGACCCCGGCACGCGCTTCGCGGAAGACCATCTGCGGTTGCTGCGCGCGGTGCGCTTCGCCGCGCGGCTCGGCTTCGCCATCGAGCCCGCTACCCTGGAGGCTATTCGGCGGCATCGCGCATCGATTCGCAAGGTCGCGGCCGAGCGCGTGCGCGACGAGCTGGTGCGCATCCTGACCGAAGGCGGCGCGCGGCGGGGCTTCGAGCTGCTGGATTCGACCGGCCTGCTCCAGGAGCTGCTGCCCGAGGTGGCCGCCATGAAGGGCGTCGGGCAGCCGCCCGAGTATCACCCCGAAGGCGATGTGTGGGTGCATACCCTGCTGCTGCTCGAGCAGCTCGAACACCCCACCGCCACGTTGGCGCTGGGCGCGCTGCTGCACGACGTGGGCAAGCCGCCTACCTTCCGTGTGGCCGAGCGCATCCGCTTCGATGGCCACGTGGAGGAAGGCGTGCGCCTGGCCCAGGGCATTCTGGACCGGCTGCGCTTTTCGCGGCACGAGACCGAACAGGTGCTGGCGCTGGTGGCCAATCACATGCGCTTCAAGGACGTGCCGCGGATGAAGGAAAGCACCCTGAAGCGCTTCCTGCGCCTGCCGGCTTTCGAGGAGCACCTGGAGCTGCACCGCCTGGACGTGCTCTCGAGCAACCGCCGGCTGGAGAGCTACGAATTCGTGCGCGCGAAGCTCGGCGAGTTTTCCGCGGAGCACCTCAAGCCGGCGCCCCTGGTGACGGGCGCGGACCTGATCGCCGCCGGATACACGCCCGGCCCGGTTTTCTCGGAAATACTGGCGGCTGTGGAGGACGCGCAGCTCGAAGGCCGCCTCCCGGATAAAGCCGCGGCCCTGCGCCTGGTGGCGGAGCGCTTCCCCGCCCCGCTCAGAAGTCCACGCGAAGCTTGAGATCGATCTGCCGGTAGCCCTGCTTCTCGGGGCTGCCGGGGTCCATCAGGGACGACGGCATGAACATCCCCGGGCTGGGGGTGGAGATGTTGTTGTTGGGGAAGCTGAAGTGCGGCGTGTTGGTGATGTTCGAAACCTGCGCGCTGAACACGGCGCTGAATCTGTCGGTGAGCAAGACGCGCTTGGCCAGGCTGGCGTGGGCCACGTGAATCGGGTAGCCCTCCAGGATGTTCATGCCGCAACTGCCGTAGCGGCCGGCATTAGTGGATGGCACGGCGAACGCCGATGGATTGAACCACTGGTTGATGGTCTTGGCGCCGGTGTTGGGGTTGCCGACGCAATCGGGCAACTGCGTGACGAAGCCCGGGCTGGCGTTGGCCGGGTCGGGCCCAGTGAAGAACGGCGAGTAATACTGCCCCGAGGCGATCGTGCCCATGGCCGCCAGGGTCCAGCCGTTGGCGATGCGATCCATGACGGCTCCGCCCTGGTTCAGGAAGCGATGCCCCTTGCCGAAGGGCAGGGTCCACATGGCACTGGCGACGAAGTACAGGCGCCGGTCTTCGGCATCGCGGGTCCAGTGGTCGGTCACGTTGTAAGGGTCGGTGGTGTTGGCGTAATTGCTGTCGTTGTTGGCCCAGGTGAAGCTCGTGTCGAGCAGCACGGGTCCGGCTCGGCGGCGCGCGGCGGCCACCACGGAATCGTAATGCCACTGGCCATCGGTGCGCGTTTCGTAGGCGGCGGCATACTCGGGGTAGGGCAGCCTCGAAACGGTGAACGGCGTAGTGCTGGCGCGCGGCTTATCGACGTTGAGAGTGTAATTCAGCCCCGTGCCGCGCGACCCGATATAGGAAACGCTGGTGACCAGGCCGCGAGTAGTCCGCTCGATGGTGCCGTTGTACTGCTTGATCACTCCTTCATCGTATGTGGAAGGCAGCGCGGTCACGCTCTGGCTTGCCATTAGAGGCGACGGACTGGCTGGAAAAGGATTCGGGAACGTCAGCGCCACCAGGCCGTGCGAGATGGTGTTGTTGTACGTCTCGGTTAGGTCCCAGGGATTGGTCGGATTCAACTCGCTGCTGTGGGGTCCCAAGCCTTCGTTCTCGGTATACTCGCCGAATCCGCCGCGCAACACCAGGTTATTGGCGAGCTGGTACGCCGCGCCCACGCGGGGACGATAGTTGGTGGTCTTGGCTTTGGGAACCACCGGGCCGACCGCCACCTTGATCGTATTGGTGAAGTAGGGGCTCACCGAAGTGATGGTGCCGGGAGCCACGTAGACCACGTCCTTCTGCGGATTCCAGTTGGCCATGTAGCCATCGACATAGACGGGCGCCTGGTAGTAATCCCAGCGCACCCCGTAATTCAGAGTCAGGCGTGAAGAGACGCGGAACGAATCGGCCACAAAAGCTCCCGTCTGATTCTCGCGGATCTGCCGGCCGATCTTAACGTCGCAGCGCGTGCTGGTGGCCGGAAGCCCCAGCAGGAAATCCGCGTATGCCGAGCCGGTGAATTGGCCGGTAAAGGAGAAAGCACCGTAGACGCACTGCGGGATCGTGTCCTCCAGCCAGCCCATGCGAAAATACTGCGCCCCCGCTTTGATGCTGTGCCGGCCGCGCGACCATGTGACCGAATCTTCGACGGTGGTCACTTTGTCGGTCTCCGCGACGTCGGACGCGTAGCCGCCTCCGTAAGCCATGCCGAGGCTGGTCAGCCCGGTGATGGAAAGCGCCGGGAAACCCTGTGCGGAGTACGCATAGGGGTTGACGCCCTCGAGACCGATCGTGCCGTCGAAAGAATCGCCGGTCCCCGGCGTCGCCAGCTTAGCTTCCGACTCGCCCTGGGTGATCCGGGTTCCCGTTTGCGACAATTTGAAGTGGTTCACCAATTCCGGCGAAAAGGCCTGGACGTCGGAAACGACCCACGTCCGGAAGCGCGGCGACTGCGTGGAATTGAATTGCTCGCCGATGTTGCCCGGCGCCAGGGTGGCCGTGTCGTTCTGCATCCACTCGAAGAACGCCTGGTTGCCGTGCCACATCCGCTGATCGATGCGCGCGAACGGCCAGCTCCCGTTATAAATGCTCGAGGCATCCGGTTGCAGCCAGGAGTAATTGTTGACGAACGTGTTGGCGTCTCCCAGGGTGGGCGGAGGATAGTAGCTCAAATACTTGGAAGAGACGCCGGTGATTCGCCCGCCGGTGATCTGGTTATTGGGAAAAGGAAGCCCGGTGCGGGGGTCCTTGATGACCACTATCGTTCCGTTGGGAGCGGTCGCCGAATTGAGAAACTGGCTCAAATCGCCGCTGCGCATCTGTGCGGTGGGAACGTTCGCGAACAGGTTTTCGTCGTAGGGCGTCTTCTGGTACTCGATACCGCCGGAGAAATAGGTCGTCCCCGGGATGATCGGCCCGGTCATATTGCCACCCTCTTCCTTGGCCCGGTATGAGACCGGAGAGGGATCGAAAAAGGGCTGCGCGTCCCACTTGGACGATTCCAGCTTGTAATAACCCCAGCCGTGGAACGCCTGGCTGCCGCGACGGGTTACCATAATGAAGTTCACGGGCCGCGAACTCTCCACGCTGGGGTTGGCGATCGAGACCTCGACGGTATCGAGGGAAGCCGGCCCGGGGATGGGCGGAGTGGAATCCTGCGCTACGCCATCCAGATCGTAAGTCTGCTGGTTGCGGTTCGAGATACCGGATATCACGATGAGGGAGGGATTGATTTGGACGTAGGGAGTGTTGGGTTGAGGGGGCGGCGGGGCGATTTGGCTTTGCGCGGGAAAGGCCAGCGTGTCGCCCTCGACCGCGGGGGCCGTCGTCAACAGGGGGAGTATGGACGGGTGAAACTCGACCAGGGGAGTATCCAGCCACTTGGTTTTGTAATCCACGGGGTTGCTCACGGTCTCGCGGCGCGGCTGGCCGACCGGGGCCGCCTCGGGCGTCGGCGGGGGCGCCGGCTCGTCCGGATTGGGCCTGGGCGCGAGGGCCTTCAACTTGACGTCCACGCGCTGGCTCTTCCCGATTTCGAGCCGTATCCCTTCCATGACAAAACTCTCGAAACGGTCTTCATTGATGGTCAATCGGTACGTGCCAGGTTTCAGGTAGGGGATTTCATAGGTGCCATCCTTGGCCGTCGGCACCTGACGCATCGTAACGCCCGTATCCGCGTCGATGACCGCCAGGGTGGCATTCGCAACCGGTGTGCCTCCGGTATCCGTTACAATCCCAAGTAGCGTGGCCATTTCGGATTGGGCGAACAGGAGTGCCGCCGCGGGCAGCAAAAGGGCAAAGCAGCGATATAGCTTTAGACGCATTTAGAGTGTTGGCATCCTTTAATAAACTTTTATGATACTCTCGACGCAAATGGCCGCACCGATACTCGCGACGGAAATGCTTCCGACGCGCGAAGAATCGCCCGCGTTACTTGCAAACTCAGCATCTGAAACGACCGATGGACCCGGGCCGTCTACAATAGTTTATCCGAGGAACTAATGATACGACCGATCAGCGGCTGGTGCGCCGCAACGTTTTTTTGTGCTCTCATCTGGTGGACGGCGCCGGCTCTCCATGCGCAAACGCCGCCGCCCGCCTCTCAGGCGGATGGAACCGGGGAAAGTACGGTCCATCTGCGGCGCGTCGCGGTCGGACTGCACGCACGCTTCTTCCCCATGCGCTCGATGAGCATTATGGGAAGCAATGAGACTATGTCGACTTCCTACGTCTCCAACCAGGCGTATGACTTCGACTACAACACCGGATCCACATCCCCCTTCTACAGCGGTGGCGCGACGGTCGAGTACACCCTGGGACCCCGCACGTCTTTTGTGGTGGAAGGCCTTTTCAGCCAGCTTCGCTTCACGCAGAATATCGACGCCTACTGGGGCGTCGACAACCCGGAGACGGCCACCGACGACCGCACGCACCAGAGCGGCGTCCAGAGCACCAACGCCCGCCTGTGGGATCTTCCCCTGATGGTGCGGCATAAAGGCGTACGCTCCTCCGGACTGCTTTCGCATCTGTTCGTCGCGGGAGGGGCGACGGACCGCTTCATCAGCAACATCCGCACCACCACCGATACCACGCTCAACGGGACGACCACCACCACGCGAACTCCTTTGGGCGCTTCCAAGAAGAACCTGCTGGGCGTCGTGGTAGGAGTGGGCTTCCAGTTCATCGACGACTTCGGTATCCGGATCACGCCGGAGGTCCGCTACACGCGCTGGGCGGGGAGGACGTTCGATTCGAATTCCGCCATGTCGCCCGCCAATCAGCTCGAAGTGGGCATTTCGATCTCGCACTAGCGGCACGTGACGACCGCCGTCGCCGCGCTACAGCGGCGGCTCCATGGGCAACACCAGCGGCGGTTCCAGCAGAAATTCGAGCTCGGACATTTCCGCGGCGGCCTGGCGGACGGCTTCCTCCGTGGTGGGCTCGAGGGTGATGACGAAGGGCAGATCCAGTTTGTTCTCGTGCGGCAGTTGCAGGACGGCCTCGATGCCGATGTGTTTGGCCGCCAGAATGCCGGAGAGCGCCGCGATGATGCCGGGCTGATCGACCACCCGGAAGCGCACGTAGTAGGAGCGCTTCTGAAGCGTCACCGGGATGGGCTTATATTCGCCCAGGCGCTGATGCGCAAAAGGCGAAACGCGCGTGGGGCTGCCGCCCAGAATTTCTCGCGCCACGCGCATCAAGTCGCTCACTACCGCCACGCCTGTGGGCCGTGGGCCAGCGCCCCGGCCGTAATAAAAGGTGTCCTCGCCGTAGAATCCCTGCACCCAGATGGCGTTGTAGGAGTGGCGCACGCTGGCCAGAATGGCGGTCTGCGGAATCAGCGCCGGGCGCACCGACAGGATCAGCCCTTCGGGCGTCTGGCGAGCCGCGCACAGCGAGCGGATGGTGTGGCCCAGGCGATGGGCGTATTGGAAATCCAGGGGCGAGAGGCGCCGGATTCCTTCGGTGAAAATATCCTTCGGGGTGATCTTCTCGCCGAACGCCAGGGCCGAGAGAATGGCCAGCTTCGAGCGCGCGTCGAAACCATCGATATCGTTGCTCGGATTGGCCTCGGCGTATCCCAGCCGCTGGGCCTCGGCCAGCACGGATTCGAGCGGCGAGCCGTGCTGCTCCATCTCGGTGAGAATGTAGTTGCTGGTGCCGTTGAGGATGCCGTAGAGCGCCACCACGCGGTCGCCGGAGATGCCCTCGCGCAGCACGGCGTGAATGGGGATCCCGCCCGCCACGCTGGCTTCCATGGCGATATTGGTTCCGGCGGCGATGGCCCGCTCCCAGATCTCTGCCCCGCGCAGTGCCATCAATTCCTTGTTGGCGGTGACCACGGACTTGCCGGCGGCGATGGCGCTTTCGATGATCTGGGCGGCCACCGTGGTGCCACCCACCAGCTCGACCACGATATCCACGCCCGGATATTCCAGCAATTGGCGCCAGTCCGTGGTCTTGAAGACCGGCCCCAGTTGCTCGGGCATGGGCTTGGAATCGACCAACAAATCGCAGACGGCCGCGACTCGCAGATTGAAACCGAGCTTGAGAGCGATCTGAGGGGCGTTTTCCGCCAGGATCTTCAACGTGCCCGAACCGATGTTGCCGAGACCGACTATGCCCACCGAGACGTCGCGCATAAACCGGCATCATAGCATCCGGCGGGCGCCCGAACGACCGCTGCGGCGGGCGTCGGATGGGCAACTTGTCCCCGTTGACAGCCCTGGATTTCGGCCAGGGACCGTGCTAGAGTGGAAGAGCCTTTTGAAAGTCCTGCGAGAACTCGGCGCGGCTCCTTCCTGCCTGGTCCAGCCCGCGGATTTGAAAGACAGAAAGAGAAGTACCTCTTGAAGAACATCTTCGTAGGAAACCTTGATTTCTCAGCCACCGAGTCCTCCATCCGGGCGTTGTTCGAGCCCTATGGCAACGTGGAGCGTGTCAACGTGGTGACGGATCGCGACACGGGCCGTTCGCGCGGCTTCGCGTTTGTCGAAATGACCGATTCCGCCGAGGCGGATAAGGCGATCGCGGCCCTCAATGGCGTCGATCTGGACGGCCGCAGTCTGAACGTCAACGAAGCGCGGCCCAAGCCCCAGGGCGGCGGCGGCGGCGGGTTTCGCGGCGGGCGTGGAGGCAGCGGCGGCGGCGGTGGCGCGCGGCCCCGGCGCGATTCGCGCTGGTAGAATCGGTTTTTTTGAACTCCGCGGCCGGTTCTTGGGCCGGCCGCGTTTTGATCGATGGCCCTTGCCCACGGGTTCTCGCGCACAGTTTCGGAAACGACAAACAGAATCGCTCCGCATTGAGAAGCGGCGCGGGAAGGCCGCCGGGCGGGCGCAGGTTGGAACCATCGGCGAACCCGACGCGCGGGCGGCAGGCGATTTGGTGACTGCCGCGAACTAGACCGCGCCGGACCGCCCTTTAGCGTCGCCTGAGTAACGTCAAGACCGTCAGCCGTCCTGCCGAAGGCGGGCAGAGCGCGAACATTAGGGGGTAGCCTTGGAATTTCGGTACATGGGCTTCGACCAGCAGCGCAACGCACGGATCTTCCGTTTCGATGTTGTCACCAAGGGTGAGACCACACGGCATCTTCTGATTTCGGCCGATCTCGCGCTTTTTCTGACGCACCGAATTGGAATTCAGGAAGGACCCAGCCTGGGCGCGCAGAAGCTGGCGGCCGATCTCGAGAAGGGTCTCGAAGGGTCCCACGAACTCACCGAGGACGACATGCGCGAACACGCCGCGGCCCGCGCCCTGGCCGAAGCGCGCAGAGCCGAAGCCCGCAAGACCGGCCCGCGTCGCCCCACCGGGGAAGTACCCCGTGGATCGCCGTGGCGGCGCAACGGCCTCTGAGACGCACGGCGCGTCCTACCGCTCCCCGCTCCTATGCCGGAAACGGCCAGACGCGCTCAATGGTCTTGTTCAGGATCCAACCGCGGTCGTCCGCGTTTAGGAATTTCATCTCGTCCCGCACCACGCTGAGCGCCCTCGCGTAAGTCGACCAGCCTTCCACAATGGGCCAGTCCGTCGCCCACATCAGCCGCTGAGGCCCGTACGCATCGTAGAGGCGCTTCACGTACTGCTGCGCGTCCGGCCATGGGTAGGGCTGGCGCGAAATCTGCCAGGTATGCGAGATCTTGACGAACAGGTTCGGATAGCGCTTCAGCGCGATCAGTTTTTCCAGCTCCGCCGGCCGATCGATCGGGCAATCCGCCATGTGGTCGATCACCACCGTAAGGTCCGGCAGCTTCTCGAGTAGCAGCGCGACTTCCGGCATCCGCGTAATCGGCGCCAGCACCGTCATAGGCACCTTCAGTTCATGGCACCTCTTCCACAGCGGCGGCATCAGCGGCCCATGGAACCAGTCGCCCGAAGCCTCGCCCGAGGGGCTGATCCTGACGCCGCGAAATCCCTCTTCGGTGAGGGCGGAAAGATGGTCGGGGGCCGCGGGATCGAGCGGGTCCACACGGCAGACCCCTTGAAACGTGCCGCGGTAGCGCTTCAAAACGCCGGCCAGGTAGCGATTGTCGTAGCGGTAGTGAATCACCTGGATGATCACCGTCCGGGAGACGCCGTTGGCTTTCATCAGCTCGAGCAGCGTTTCCGGCGTGGCATCGCGCTCCGGCACCTTGGCGCCCTCGGCGAACGGGAAAGCCGGATCGTGTTTCCACACGTGGACGTGGGGATCGAGAATCCGCGTGCCGGAGGAGGCTAACGGTAGCGCGGCGGCAGCCTGGAGCAGCGTGCGCCGCGTGATCTCGGGCACCAGCGGGTTAAACATATACGGGCTCCAGTTTCCTGACCACGTAATCGCCGCTGCGCTCGTAGCTGGCGCGCGGGCCGTTGCGGGCGATATCCAGATCGACGATCAGCCATCCGTCGAAGGCGATCGACTTCAACACGCCATGGCAGCCCGGGAAATCGATCTCGCCGTCGCCCAGGTCGAAGATGCTCTCGCGGCTGAACTTGTCGGGCACGGCATCCGGCAGGCGGCGGGCGTCTTTGTAATCGGCCATCATCAGCCTGCGGCGGTACTTACTGAGAGTTTTCACCACGTCGCAGCCGGCCAGGTGCAGGTGGGCGGTATCGGGCGAGAAGTAGAACAGGTCCGGCTTAGTTAGTGCCATGCACCGGTCGATTTCGTCGGGATTCTGCACGATCTGTCCCATGTGATTGTGCAGCCCGGCGTAGAAGCCCATCTCGCGCGCGGCCTGGCCGAGCTGGTTGTAGCATTCGCACATATTCTCGAAGGCGCGCGGCGCTCCCGCGAATCGGCGATCCGGCGAGAACACCACCAGGTGATTGGCCCCGAGCTCCTTGAGGAAGCTCATGGCCTGCTTGGCGTTCTGGATCACCTCGGCGTGGCGGGCGGCATCGTGCGCCGGACCGTTGAACGAGATGGTCACGATGTGGCAGCCCCGCTTCTCGGCTTCGTTGGCAATCTGAGCGGGGGTGATGTCGTAAGTCTTAAGAATCTGGGGGAACTGGGTCAAACGCAATCCAATGAACCCGGTGTCTCGCATAACATCGAGAATGTCGGTGAGAGGCACATGCGGGAAGTAATTCCACAGGTTGGATCCCAGTCCCCATTTCACATGCTGGTTAGCGGGGAGACGGCGGGCAGCGCGGGCCAACGTGGCCCCGGCGAGCGCCAGGACTTGACGGCGTGTCATGCAGAAATGGTAACAGGCGCCGGAGCGTAAGGGAAATTCGCCGCTTCCCGCGTGGCCAGGCACCTCCGCGGTGACCTATCATCGTTCTTCGGAGGTCAGCGATTCACATGCACGATGGATTGACGATCGGCAAGTACTCGATCGGCGTGGGCGACCGCTTCGCCCATCAGGCGGCGGCGCAACTGCGGGCCTGCGCGATGGCCGCGGAGCGCGGCGTGGATGTGGTGCCGGTGTGGAACAAATCGAACCGCGAACACCTGATCGTCGGTTCCGAACCCTCGAGCGTTCGCGCGGCAGCGCGGGCCGCCGTCGAGCGGCTCGGCTGGACCGCGGCGTACCACGTGGACGCCGATCACATCAACCTCGCGACCGTGGACCGCTTCCTCGAATCGAGCGATTTCTTCACCCTCGACGTGGCCGATTGGATCGGTAAATCCGCCGCTCCCGCCGCCGTGGATGCCTTCGTTTCGCGCCACCCGGAGCTGTGCCGGAACGTGAGCATCCCGGGCATCGCGGCGCCTTTTCCCATCGATGGCGCGTTTGTCCGCAAGGTGGCCTCGCAATATCTTCGCGCCGTGGAAGAGGCCGGCGAAATCTACCGGCACATCGAGAAGCTCAAGGGCAAGGGGCAGTTCATTACGGAAGTCTCCATGGACGAGACCGCCGAACCGCAGACGCCGCCGGAGCTGCTCATCATCCTGGCGGCCATCGCGGACCAGGGAATCCCGGCCCAGACCATCGCGCCGAAATTCACCGGCCGCTTCAACAAGGGCGTGGATTACGTGGGCGATCCCGAAGTTTTCCGCCGCGAGTTCGCGGGCGACGTGGCCGCCGTGGCCTTCGCCATCCGCGAGTATGGCTTGCCCGCGAACCTGAAATTGAGCGTGCATTCGGGCAGCGACAAATTTTCCATCTACCGCGCCATTCACGACACCCTCCGGAAGTTCGATGCCGGCGTGCATGTCAAAACCGCCGGGACCACGTGGCTGGAAGAGATCGCCGGGCTGGCCGAAAGCGGAGGCGAAGGGCTGGAGGCGGCCCGCGAGATTTATGCCGAGGCCTACGCCGCGCGCAAGGCCCTCTGCGCGCCTTATGCCAGCGTGATCGATATAGACCCCGCCGCGCTGCCGCCGGTCGAGGAAGTGCGCCACTGGTCCTCCGAGCGGTTTGTGGCGGCTCTGCGGCACGACCGCGCCTGCCCGAACTTCAATCCCGACCTGCGCCAGTTGTTGCACGTGGGCTACAAGGTGGCCGCGCACATGGGCGCACGGTATCTCGATCTGCTGGTGAAATTCGAGGACGCCGTGGCCCGTAACGTGACGGCCAATATCTTCGAGCGGCACATCCGGCCGCTGTTTCTGCCAGGGGCATAGCCGGGCGCCTTCGGCGTGTGTCCCGAATTATACTATCCGTTTGGTGAGGACATGAAAACCATGAATACAGTGACGCGCCGTAGCTGGCTAGCGGGTTTGGCCGGAGGGCTGGCTTCGCTGCCCGCGCTTGCCGCAGAAGCTCCCGGCAAGGTGAAGATTACCGGATTCGACATTCACAAAGTTACCCTGCGCTGGCGCGACCTGCTCTTCGTGGAGGTCAAGACGGACGCCGGCATCACCGGTCTCGGCGAAGGCACGCTCGAGGGCCGCGAGGACGCCGTAGAAAACGAGCTGCGGTGGCTCGAAGAGAGCTACGTGGGGCGCGACCCCGCCGGCATCGAGGAGCATTGGAACCGCAGCTACTACCTGCTCTCGCGCTGGCGCAACGGCCCGCCTGCCATGACGGCGCTCTCGGCGCTGGATATCGCGCTCTGGGACATCGCCGGCAAGCGCCTCAACATGCCGGTGTACCGCCTGATCGAAGGGCCTCTGCAGCCGGCGCTGCGGGCCTACCACACGCACTGGGATGCCTCAATTACGGGTGAACGGCGCACGCCTGAGAACTTCGCCGAGTTGGCCCGCCAGACGCGCGCCAAGGGTTGGACGGCCGTGAAGTGGTCGCTGCCCAGGGGCGACGCCAGCGAAAAGGACCGCGTGGCGCAGTCGGTGAAAGAAATCGCCGCCGTGCGTGAGGCCATCGGCAACTCGATGGACCTCGCGCTTGAAGCCAGCGAGACCTTCAGCATACGCTCGGCCATCGAACTGGCCGAGGCCCTGGCTCCCTACAAGCCGCTGTGGATCGAGGAGCCGGTTCTGCGCGAATCGCCGCGCAACCTGGGCGAGGTGGCGGCGCACTCGCCCGTGCCCATCGCGACCGGCGAGGGGCTGTTCACGCGCTACGAGTTTCTGGAGCTGTTCGAACAGAGGGGCGCATCCATCATCCAGCCCGATGTGCTGCACGCCGGGGGCATCACGGAGATCCGCAAAATCGCCGCCATGGCGGACACTTTCGGCGTCGAGGTGGCGCCGCACCAGTGTGCCGGGCCGATTGCCCACGTGGCTTCCATGGCCGCCATGTCGGTGTGCCGCAACTTCCTGGTGCACGAGTGGGAGGCCGCCGACGAGGACCTTTACCTGCAACTGACCGGCGGGCATTTCCCGCAGTTGCAGAAGGACGGCAAGATGCCCCTGCCGGAGGGACCGGGCCTGGGGATTTCCGTGGATTTCGCCGAGTTCAAGAAGCGATATCCGTATAAGAAGCGCTACCTTCCGGCGGGTTTGAAACTGTAGGACTCGCCACCTGAAGTGTGACACCGCAATCGGAGCCGCGACCGTCAGGGAGCGGTGCTTGTGACGATGACCTATCCGATTACGTTTGCCTGCTACGGATGCCATCTGCACGGCGGCGAGACGGGTTCGGTCGATCGCAAGCACAATGTGCCTGGGACTCCGACCCTGGAGGAAGACCGCCAGCGCAGCAAGGCCGAGGAGGAACGTATGGATCAGTCTCCGTATCACCTGGACCCGGTCAGGCGCGACGCGGTGTTGGAAGCGATTCAGCACGTGTGTGCGCATCGTGGCTGGACTCTGCTGGCGGCTCATGTGCGAACCAATCATGTGCACACCGTGGTAGAGGCGGAGGTGCCGCCGGGGCGGATCCTGAACGATTTCAAAACTTACGGCAGCCGCCGCCTCAATCGGATGAGGCTAGACCAGCCGGCGCGTAAACGATGGGCGCGCCACGGCAGCACGCGATGGCTGTGGAAGCCGGAGCACGTCTCAGCGGCCATTCAGTACGTCATCGCCGAGCAGGGTACCGCACTGTCCGTATTCGAGTACCACCAGCCTTGATCGGAGCGTGCGGCAACCGGCTCCCTCACGGTCGCGGCTCAGAATCGGACGCGCCTCGCGCATGGGGCGGCCTACACCGTTTCGCGCGGGGGCCGCTGCCGCCAGTAGTTCGCCAGGGCCGAGCCGGAAACGTTCATCCAGGTGCCGAAAATCAGCGAGGCCAGCGCGGCGGCCTCGCTCTTCAGAACGTCGTAAGCTAGCCCCACGCCCACTCCGGCGTTCTTCAAGCCCACCTGGATCGTAAAGGCACGCACGTCCGCATCGTTCAGGCGCAGCGCCTTTGCGCATCCGTAGCCCAGCACGAAGCCCAGAAAATTGTGCGCGATGGTCGCCAGAAACAGCGCCGGGCCGATCGTCAGCAGCGTGTCCCGGCTGTGCGCCGCCACGATCACGATGTACAGCATGATCGAAACCAGCGACAGCTTGGGCAGCACCATCTCCATCCAGTTTTCGGGACCGCCCGCGCGATCCACCATCATCTTGGTGAACGAGACCGCCGCCACCGCCCACAGCACCAGCACCAGGCCGGATTGCAGGGATTTCACCGTCGCCGCGAACGGCACGAACACCAGCGCGATGCCCGCCAGGAAACCGGCCAGCGCCAGGGCCGTCAGGTTGGCGGCCTGCTTGAACCAGGCAATATTGCCGTACAGAATCTTGTTGCAGATCAGGCCGGCGGCCACCGGCACGATGACCATGTTCAGAATGCCGATCATCATGCCGACAGTATCGACCGCGATCAGCCGGCCGGCGAACAACTGCATCATGAGCGGCGTCGTGAAGGGAGCTACCAGGGTCGCCAGCATGGTGACGCTCAGGGCCAGCGCCAGGTTGCCGCGCGCCAGATAAGTCATCACGTTCGAGGCGGCGCCGGTCGGACACACGCCGATCAGGATGATACCGGCGGCCACGGCCGGCGGGAAATGATAGACGTGAATGATCGCGAGGCCCGCCAGAGGCATCAGCACGAAGCCCAACACGGTGCCCAGGACGATCTTGAGCGGGTGTTTGAATTCGCGCGCGAAATCCGCCAGGCTGAGCTTGGTGCCCATCCCGAACATGATGAGCTGCACCGAGGGGACAATTAGGATATTCGTGTTGAAGCCCCAGTTCGTGAACATGTACGGGAAGTACATGGCAAGGGTGACATACGCGAAGATCAGAAAAGTAAATGACAGCCCGCTCAGTGTCTTAGTAAGTTTGACGGTCGCAGAGAACGCGTAGAACATCACGAACAGCGCCAGCCCCGATACCGGCAGCTTGCCGTTTCCGGAGGCGAGCAGGATGCACTCGGCGGCCATGAGCGCGAGCGCTCCGCCGAGATATAAGTTTCTCCTGGATGCCTCTGTCATTGAGCCTCGATCAGATTCTTCAAGGCCAGCATGGCAGCGCCCTTCATGGACGATTGCTCTTCGAACACGTACTCCACCCCGGGCAGCATCCATTTCTTCTTGGCATTCAGCAGCGAAGGATTGGCGGCCCCGCCGGTGACGCGCACCAGCGGCTTGATGGGCTGGACCAGCGAGATCTCCTTGAGGTGTTCGCGCTGATACTCGGCCAAGCCCCGCACCATCGCGGCCATGAGTTCCTCGCGGGTGGTCTCCGGAGTCATGCCCAGGAACTCAGCCTTGAGCGGCGTGAGCGTATATCGCGATCCCATCAGGTATGGCGTGTAAGTGACGGTACTTTCGCGGTTCACCCAGTCATCCACCGCCTTCGGCATGAAGCCCTGATAGTAATCGCCGTAACTCATCTCGCTGCAAAACACGCCACGGAACCATTCGAACGCCGCGCCCTCCGCGTTCATGACATACAACGTGACCCAGCGGTCCGGAATTACGTGAGCGCGTATGTTGTACTTAGTGGAGAAATGGCACTTATCGAGACAGATCATGCTGATCTCGCAGGTTCCATTGACGTCCACGTAATCTCCGGGTTCTTTGATGCCGATGGAATAGGCGGCCAGCACGGCGTCGTTGCCGCCGATGATCACGGCCGGCTCGCGATGAAAGCCTAGCCTTCTCGCGATCTCGCCGCGCATGCGCCCGGGGCTCTCATAGCCGAGCATCACGCGCGGAAGGCGGGCCGTCGCGATGCAGAACGCGTGGCAGATTTCCTCGTTCCAGGTCAGGTCGTTGCGGGCGGTGTTGTACAGGGCGGAAAGAGAAGCCGAGGAAGGGTCGATGGCGAATTCGCCGGTTAGCCACTTGGCGAAAAAAGTATTGGTGTGGCCGAAGCAGGCCGCTTTGGCGAACACTTCCGGACACGCGTCGCGCAGCCAGAGAATGCTGGCCAGCGAACAGCCGCCCGGCACCGGCATGTTGCCCGTCTCCTCCAGGAGCCGCCGCAAACCGATCTTGCCGATGATCTCGGCCGCCTGCACGCGCGAGCGCTGATCGAGCATGTGGATGGCGGGATAGAGCGCGGCGCCTCCGGCATCCATGGCGGTCAGGCCGGGGGTGGTGCCCGAAATGCCGATGGCATCCACTTCGCCCAGGAAGCTCTCGAGCTCGCGGCAGCCGGCGGCAAAGGCGGCCTGCCATTTCTCCGGCTCGATATCGCTGAACTGGCCGTTATTATAAGTGTTGATGCCGTACGTCAGAGCGAACTGGGCGATCGGCTCGAGTCCCCCGTCCCGCTCTTCGTACACACCCATTTTCAGGCCGGTTGTTCCGATATCCACTCCGACCACTCTCATTCGCAGGCCTCCTTTGGTATCCGCTACGCCTTGGCAAACTCGAAGGCAGATTGTACGAGCCGGTCTGGCCCGTTGTCAAACCGCCGGTGGAACTCTTACGGTAAGGTCGAGTAGCGCCGAACGTTAAGAATCCACCACTGGGTTGTTACGTGCTCGAAAGCCTGCGGGAGGATACAATCTTACATGAGATTTACTGTTCTGTTATGCATGTCGCTGGGGGTGCTGGCGGCACAACCTCAAGCCCCACCGCCGGCGGGGCAGCCGGTGCCGATTTACCGGGTAACGGTTGTATCCCGCACGACCAAAGCCATCAATTATAATCACCGCTCGGGAACCACCCATGTCGATTTCCGCGGCACCGAGTTAATGCCTACGGCCAAGGGCGAAGCCAAGGTGGAAAGCCGCCTCGGATCGACCAAGGTCGAGACTCACCTGGAACATATGTCCGGGGCCGGCCAGTACGGCCCCGAGTACCTGACCTTCGTGCTGTGGGCCGTTACCCCCGAAGGGCGCGCCACCAACCTCGGGGAAGTTGTGCTCCAAGGCGATCACGCCGATCTGCTCTCGACCACCGACTTACAGAGTTTCGGCCTGATCGTCACGGCCGAGCCTTATTTCGCGGTGACGCAGCCGAGCGACGTCGTAGTGGCGGAGAATTTCGTCCGCAACGACACCACCGGGACGATCGAGCAGGTGGACGCGAAATATGAGCTCCTGCAGCGCGGAATATACGTAGTGGATCGTGGTAAGTACACGCCCGTCAAGATCGATCCCAAGGGTCCCCTCCAGCTCGCCGAGGCCGAAAATGCAGTGGAGATCGCCCGCATAGCCGGCGCCGACCGCTACGCCGCCGACACCATGCAGAAGGCCAATATCGATTTGCAGAACGCCCGCGACTTTCTGGACCGCAGCCACGATCGCAAGCGTTCCGAGACCAATGCGCGGGAAGCGGCCCAAACGGCCGAGGATGCCCGCATCATTACCGTAAAGAAGATTCAGGACGACGAGCAGGCCGCCGAACACGCCGCCGCGCAGGCCGCCGCCGAGCAATCGCGGCTCGATCAGGAACGCCGCGCCCAGGCCGAAGCCCAGCAGCGAACGGCTGAAGCCCAGCAGAGGACGGCCGAAGCGGCAGCCGCCCGCGACGCCCAGGAACAAGCCGCCGCCGAAGCCGCGCGCGCCGCGGCCCTGGAACAGCAGAACGTCCTGACGGCGCAGGCCGAGCAGGCCCGCCTGGCGGCCCAACAAGCCGAGGCCCAGCGCCAGCAAGCCGACGCGGAACGGCAGAAAGCCGAGACAGAGAAGGCCGAGCTCCGGGAACGCCTGCGCCAGCAGTTGAACCTGATCCTCGAAACGCGCGAGACCGCCCGCGGCCTGGTCGTGAATATCTCCGACGTGCTCTTCGATTTCAATAAATACACGCTCAAGCCGGGCGCCCGAGAAAAAATGGCCAAGGTATCGGGAATCCTGCTGGCCTACCCCGGCCTCAAGATTCAGTTGGAAGGCCACACCGACGCCATCGGAAGCGACGAGTACAACCAGAAGCTCTCCGAGCAGCGCGCCCAGGCCGTGCGCGATTATCTGGTGCAGCAAGCGGTCCCGGCCGATTCGGTTACGGCGATCGGCTTAGGCAAGGCGGATCCGGTGGCTTCGAACGACAGCCCGTCGGGACGGCAGCAGAACCGGCGCGTGGATATGGTGGTATCGGGATCGGCCATCGGCATCGATCTCGCGGCGCCGGCGAGCACCGCGGCCCCGCCGCATTAAGCAGCATCAGCGGCCGAGCACGGTCAGCTCGTTTTCCGCCTCCGCCGTACGCATGTTGAACAGGAAGCGCCGGCCATCCGGCGCGACCGAGTAGCCGAAGCCCGGCCGGTAGTCGAGCGGCTCGGTCTCCGTGCCCTGGATGCCGAAGAGCACGTGCCGCGCGCCTGCCCGGAACGCGGGGCCGGTTTGAACTTCCACTGAAACAAACTGGCCGCGCGTGTCGATATAGAGAAGCTCGCGCCCGTCCGAATTCCACTCCGGGTCGAAGCCTCGGTTGCGGGACCGGACCCGGTGCGGTATCCTGGAACTCAAAGCTTTAGAAGGATTTGATTTAGCCAAGATGGCCAATACTTATTCCGCGCTCAAGCGCGTACGCCAGGAAAAACGCCGCACGGATTTCAACCGGAAGAACACTTCCCAGCTCCGTCACCAGATTCGCGCCATGCGCCGCGCCATTCAGGACAAGAATGCCAAGGCCGCCGCGGACCTGCTTCCCCAAACCTTCTCGGTCATCGACCGGTCGGCCAAGAAGGGCATCATCAAGAAGAACACCGCGGCGCGGTATAAATCCAAGCTGCACGTGCGGGTGAAAGCGCTGGCGGCGACCCCCGCCGCTTAGCGTTCCGTCAGTTCCAGGACAAACTGCTCCATCACGATGCGGTCGTCCGGCCGCGCCTCGCGCAGTCCTCTGTCCGCCCTCGAGATCAGCTTCAACGCGCGCTCGATCTGCGCTCCGCCGAACCGGCCCACGGTCTGCGAGACCTGCTCCGCGCGCGATCCCCACATGGGCACTCCCTGGCGGCTGAAGTGCACCTGAATCTGCTGCGAACTCTTCAGCCCCGCCTCGCGCGCCACCAGCGCCATGCGGAATTGCGTCGAGAGGAAGGCCAGCGCCAGCGGCAGATATTCGCCTTCGCGGGTCAGCGTATCGAGAATCTCCAGGGCGCTCGCGCGGTCGCGGCGGCCGAGCGCGTTGACCAGAGCGAAGATCGTGGTGGCGCGCGCGTCCGGAACCAGCGCGGCGATGTCGTCGGGTCCGATCGTCCGGCTGCCCGCATAGAGGCCCAGCTTCTCGATCTCGCCGGCGATGCGCGCCATATCGGATCCCAAGGCTTCGACCAGCAGATCCAGGGCCGCCGGATCCAGATGAAATCCAGCGCGGCCGGCCAGCGTTTCGGCCTCCTGGCGGGCCTCGTGGGCGGCGTAGCGGCGCAGCTCGATGACGTCCGGAATAGCCGCGTAGAATTTGCGCACGCGCTCCAGCTTGCGCTTGTCGTCGCCTTCGAATTCGAAGCGGATGGCCTCGAAGACCAGCAGCACTCCAGGGGTCGGATTTCTCAGGTAGGCTGCCAGCAGCCCGGCGCCCGAAGCGCTGCCCGACGGAGATTCGCCCTCGTCTTCCTCCTCGGAGCGGCCGCGCGGCAGGGCCGCTTCGGCGTTGGCAACCCAGATGATCCGTTCGGCGGCGAAGAGCGAAAGCGCGCGCGCGTCGTCAATCACCGTGGCCAGATCCACTTCTCCCAAATCGTGCCGCGCCATGGCATCTTCGGGCACGGTGGCGGCTAAAGCGCGTTTGAGCCGCAGGCGGTCGTAAGCCTCCGGTCCCAGCAGCAGCACGGCCCCGGGCGCGTCGCCCTTCTTCATTCGCGAGAGTAGCTGGGCGGGGGTCATGGCGGCGGCCCAGGCGTGCCGCTAGAAGGCCTCCATGATGTCGGTCACCACCTTGCGGGCGACTTCCTGGCTGACCCGGCCGACCGCGGTGGCGGTCTCGTCGAAATAGTTTTGCGGATTGGTCGAGATCTCGTAGCGCTCGCGAAACTCGAGGCCCTTCTGCGCGTACAGCGTTTTGCCGCTGCGCCGGTCGGTCAAGGTGAGGTTCAGGATGACGACCACTTGCCCGCTGGTGGCGCGCCCCGTTACCGGATCGGAAGTGGTTCCGTACGCGTTGAAGTTGGCCAGCACGCCGTTGAGCACCAGATCCGCGTTGGCGGGGTCGGCCACGATGGTATACCGCGTGCGTGAAATGAACTCGCGCGTCAGATCGCTGGGCAGAAGGCGCGCCAGCCGGTACTGCGTGGTGACCGTGGTGAAGGCGGGGATGGCGATGGTTTTGACGTCCTTGGGAATCACCTCGCTGTGGCCGCCCACGTGATAACCGCAGCCGGAGGCCGCCAGCGCCCATGCCAGAACCAGTTTCTTCATACGATTTGCCGGACCACGGCCACGGCGTTTTCGGCCGGCAGCCGGAGATTGTCGGCCACCATCCAGAACCAGCAGGCCTCCGCGTGGTTGCGGTCCGGGGCGATGCCGCCCACCGCGATGCCCTGCTGGCCGGCCTGGCCGACATTGGTGGGCACTTCCACATCCGGGCCGCGGACCTCTATGGAAGCCGCCACCAGGGCGCTCTCCAGAATTTCGATTTCAGGCGTCTCTTCGAACTCCACCCACGCCGAAAAGCTGTAGCCGTGAAAGACCGGCGCCTGCACCAGCCGGAGAGACGGCATGGGAGCGCCCTCATCCTCCCCGGGCAGCGCCAGCAGAGTGGCCAGGTGGCGCTCGATGCGCAATTCGGCGTCTTCCAGCGCCGTGGGAGCCTCCCCCCCGTAGCGGGCCAGCAGGTTGAAAGCCAACTGCGCGTCGAAGACGGCACGCGGCATGTTCTTGAACGAAAGCAGGCTGATGGCCTGCTGCTGCAGCTCCTCCACTCCGCCCGCGCCGTGTTCGCTGGCCGGAGCCAGAATTTGAACCACTGAGCGGCGGATGGGATAGAGACTCTGCAGCCGGCGCAGGAAAAGCGCCAGCGCGATGGCCGCCGGATGGGCGATGACGTGGATGCGCGTGGAATCGTCCCACGGCAGGCCTTCCGGCTCGGCGAGAGGCGCGCGCAGGCGGGCGTCCGGCAGCTCTTCGGCGGCGCCGGCGAGATCGACGATCGCGGCGCCCGTCTCGGCGGCCGCCAGATCGAGCGCCTGCCGGCTGGATTTCGCGGAGCCGGCCAGGATGATGACGCTGGCATCCTCCAGGCTTTCGGCGCTTAACGCGGTGACGAAAGAGGGCTCGTCGCCCACCCGCGTCAGGATGCCGGACTGCTCCTCTTCTCCGGCCAGCAGCCGCAATTCGAAGGTGCCGCCGCTATCGCCCACCAGGTCGCGGATTTCACGTCCCAGCAGCGATTCGCCGCCCAGCAGCGCCACTACCGGCCGCTCAGCCAAGTGGCCGCTCCATGGCGCGCTGCTCGCGCGCCTGCCGGATGCGCCGACGGATCGATCCGGCCACGCGCGTCACCACGCCGCTGGCTACGTAAAGCGAGGCCAGCGTCAGCACCACGGGCCGCGTGTAATTCCAGATGAGATAGATGAACCCGGCCGCCGCAACTACCAGCAGCGTGGTGTAAGGCTTCGAAAGGCTGAAACCTTTGAAGCTGTGATAGCGCCAGGTGCTCACCATCAGAAACCCCAGCAGCGCGACCAAAGCCAGCCACGCCACCGAGTAGACCCACCAGCCCAGCGGCTGCCCATCGCAAGCGATCACCACCGCGGCCACCATGCCGGCGGCCGCTGGAATCGGCATGCCCACGAAATATTTGCGGTCCGGCCGGCCGGGGTTCTTGGGAATCGGGTTCTTTTGAATGTTGAAGCGCGCCAGACGGGCGGCGCCGCAGATCAGGAACAGAAACGCGATGAGGTATCCGGCGCTGTGGATCTGGTCGCTGACGGTTTCGGAGATGCCGTGATTGATAAACTGTACGCCCCAGGTTAAGGCCAGCACCGCCGGCGCCATGCCGAAGCTGATGACGTCGGCCAGGGAATCCATCTCGCGGCCGAAATCGCTGGTGGTATTGGTCAGGCGCGCGATGCGGCCGTCCAGTCCATCCAACACGAAGGCCGCCCCGATGGCCTTGGCCGCGAAGCCGAACTGCTCGGCCGCGCCGGCCGCCACGGCACCGCCGGCGGAAGCCAGCATCGCTCCCCGAATACACCGCAGGATGGAGATGTAGCCCAGAAAAATGTTGCCGGCCGTGAACAAAGTCGGCAAAGCATACGCGGCGCGGCGCGGCCGGTGGTCCGGCGAACGCGGGTCGGCCAGACGTTCCTTAAGCCCCATGGACGCGCTCCTGGCCAAGGCGGCGGGCAATCACACTCGAGCCGGCGGCTACGCGCGCGCCGGGTTCGACCACGATCTCCCACTCGGGGCCGAGCAGCACGTCCACGCGCGAACCGAACTTGATCAGCCCCACGCGCTCGCCGGCAGCTACGTGCTGGCCAGGCTTCTTATGGAACACGATGCGCCGCGCGATCAGCCCGGCGATCTGCTTGAAAACCACGGTGGTGTCCTCTCCCTCGACGGTCACCACGTTCTGTTCGTTCCCGCTGGAGCATTCCTCCCGGCTGGCCACGTGGAAAGCGCCCGGCTGGTATTTCACCTCTCCGATGACGCCGGCAATGGGCGCCCGGTTGACGTGCACATCGAAGATATTCAGGAAGACGCTGACGCGGTTGAGCGAGCCCTCGGATTTCACGGCCACCACTTTGCCGTCCGCGGGCGACACGACTACCGGGCCGCCGGGAACGGCGCGCTCCGGGTCGCGAAAGAAATACAGGCAGAACAGCGACAGAAGCCAAAGCGGCGCGGCGAACCACGGGCCCGCCAGCCACCAGACCAGAAATCCAGCTCCGGTCAGGGCGGCCGCATAATAGATACCGTCGAGTACGATCACCAGGTACTATTCTCACACATGCGGCCCAGCGGCCCCAGCCTCGTAAAGGAGCGTACATAAGCCTGGCCTGGCATGTATAGACCGTACGGGCGAGCGTCGTAAAATTAATACCAGGCCTGTCGAGGGGACTCTCATGCAGGAAACCGCAAACTTTCCAGCGTATCTCTGGCAAATCAACGGCAAACCCGTCAGTGTGCTCGTCAATGCCGATATCGTCGATCGCCTGGCGGCCGTCGTCGATGAGGGCTACCGCTCTAATTCATGGCGTGGCGTAGAGGTGGGCGGGTTGCTGTTGGGCCGAACCCGCGGCTCGCACGGCCAGACCATCGTGGAAGTGGCCGATTTCGAGCCCATCGAGAGCGAGCATGCCGCCGGACCTTCGCTCATGCTCTCGGAGCCGGACCGCAAGCTTCTGGAGCGGCGCTTGGCCCGTCGGCGAGCGCATTCCATAGTCGGGTTCTATCGCAGCAACACGCGCCGGGAATTCGGCATTGAAGTCGAAGACGTGAATCTCTTTTCCACCTACTTTGGCAAGGGCTCGAATGTGTTTCTGCTGATCCGGCCGCGCGCCGGAGGGCCGCCCATGGCGGGATTCCTCATGTGGGAGGGCGGCAAGATCCGCTCCACGGCGCCGGGCCTGGAATTCCCCTTGAGCAAAGAGATGCTGGTCGCGCGCGGCGAAGTTAACCAGTCCACCCGCGCGCAGGCGCCCGCGCCGGTGCCGGTCCCCGTGGCTGCTCCTCCCAAGCCGGCTCCACAGGAAAAGAAGCCCGAACAGCCGGCCCGTGCGGCGCGAGCCAGTACCGCGCCGGCCGCCGTAACGCCGCTGAATGCGCCGCCCGCGGGTGCGCCAGCCACGCCAGCCCCCGCGCCGGTCACGGCTCGCCGTGCGGCCGCCAAACCTCATGAGGCGCTGAAATGGACCGCGGCGGCGCTGGTCATGGCTGTGGCGCTGGTGTCCGGCATGCTCAGCCGGACCACCCCCCGCGCAGCGGGAGCCGGTCAAGTGGAGACGTCCGCGCAATCCGCCGCCACTGAAACATCGCAACCGATAAGCGTTCTGGATGTCCCGGCGGAAACGTCGGCCCCAGCGGATGCCGCTGCATCACAGGCCGCACCGCCCGCACCCGGCAATTCGGCTTCGTTCGAGCCGCCCGCGGCCAGTGCGCCCGTTCAGTCCATGCCGCCCAAGGCCGCTCCCTGGCGCCCTCGCTCGAAAGGGGCGGCGCAGCGCGCGGTTCAGCCCCGCCAATTGGCCTACGCTGCAATCGCTCCCCATCCCGCGCAGCGCTTGCTGCCGGAGCCTCCTGCCGCCGGCAGTCTGCCCTCCGCCGGGCTGCCGCTCGACGATCCCGCCGGCGGTTCCTTCTGCCACGTGACGGTGGTGCGCGCTTCGCATTCCCGTTTCGTGCGCGCCTTCGCCAAGCTGTTCAAGCACTCCGTGGATGCACCGCCCGCGCCGGTATTCGATCCCGCGCCCATGGTGCCTCCCGACGTGCGCCAGCGCATTTCGAGCGCCGTGGATATCGAGGTTCGCGTGCTGGTGGCCGCCGATGGCGGGGTGCAAAACGCTGAAGTGTTGTCGAAGGGCAAGGACCCCGCGCTGACCGACCTGGCGCTCTACGCTTCGCGCCGCTCCGAGTTCACTCCCGCGCACGAGGGCGGCCAGGACGTGCCGGGCGAAGTGGTGCTGCGCTACCGCTTTGGCGCGGAAGACCCGGTTCAGTAGATTCCCGTAACGGCGCCGTATAGCGCGATCGTCTTCTCCGCCATCTGCTCTAGCCGGAAACGCGTCTCAAAGCTGGCACGCGCCGCAGCGCCCAGGCGCAGCCTGAGAGAGGCATCTCCGATCAGCGACCCGAGCGCGTCAGCGAGTGCTTGCGCGTCGCGGCTCGGAACCAGCAAGCCGTTCGTGCCGTCTTCGATGGCTTCCGGGATTCCTCCCACCGCCGAAGCCACCACTGCGAGGCCCGCGCACATAGCCTCCAATACGCTGCGCGGCAGTGCCTCGGAGCGCGAGGCCAGCACGAAGATATGGGCGCGCGCCAGCACCGCCGCCACGTCGTCACGGGCACCCAGGAAGCGCACCCGCCCCGCTATGCCTAAGCTCTCAACTCGCGCACGCGCGGCGGCCTCGCGCGGCCCATCCCCTACCAGATCCAGTTGCCACTCGAGGCCGCGCAATGCGGCCAGCGCGTCAAGCAGCGTGGCATGGTCCTTGGGCGGCTCGACGCGCGCCACCGAGACGATGCGCACAGGTCCTCCGGCCGGCGCAGCCCGCAGCGTTTCGGGCACGTCGCGCACACCGTTGGGGATCACGCAGAGCCGTTCGGGCGGCGCCAGTCCGCGCGCCAGCGCCAGTCGCCGCTCGTCGTCGCACACGCACACGATGGCGCGGGCCCAAGGCGCCGCGATGCGCTCGGCCATCCGGAACAGCTCGCCGGACCCCGGCATGCGCGCGCCGAGGGGCCAGCCGTGCGGTGTGTGTATGGCCGCGAGGTCCAGGCGCGCACAGGCGGCGCGGCCGATCCAGCCGGCCTTGGCGGTGTGCGTCGAAACCAGATCGGGACGGAAATCGCGCAGTGCCGCGCTCAGTTCGAAGAGCGCGCGCAGATCGGCGGCCGGCCGTACGGCGCGACCTAAAAAGCGCAGAGATTGGAACGGAACCCCGGCGCGCTTCAGCCGCTCCGTGACCGGCCCGCTGCCGCCGATGAAGACCATCGCTCGATGGCCGCGCTGGCTCATGAAACGCGCCATTTCGAGGACGTGTACGCTGGCGCCGCCCACCGCATCGGCGCGCGTGATGACGTAGGCGATCCTCACAGCGCGTCCTTGCGCGAAACGATAGCCAGGAACGCCAGCTTGCGAAGAATCGCGCTGGCCGCGGCGGAGGCGCCCGGCAAATCGAGCAGCCGGGCCAGCGGCGCGCGCCAGGGCACATCCGCCAGGCGGAAGCGGATATACTCGGCCTCGCGCATCTCGCTTTCGAAATAGCGCCCATAAGCGCGGAAGATTTCGGCGCGCGAACGGTAATGCGTGTGAGCGTCGATCCACGCCAGCTTATCGCGGGCCCACTGGCGGCGGTCGGAAGCCTGCTCTTTCCACGTGCCCAAGCCCAGCGCGCGCAGAGCCACCGTATAGCTGAAACGCACGCGCGAGCCGCGCGGCAGCCTGTGGGCGAAGGGAATGCCGATGTGCCCCTCGCGCCATACGTC
>Ga0181520_10002544_pt1 | contig 33595 bp, 23 predicted proteins | sample PEATcosm2014_Bin_29_FD_132451 | JGI IMG/M metagenome (GOLD analysis project Ga0181520, IMG submission 132451) | Peatland microbial communities from MTU Mesocosm Facility, Houghton, MI, USA - PEATcosm2014_Bin02_30_metaG | ecosystem: Environmental > Terrestrial > Soil > Wetlands > Peat | place...
AAGCATTCCATGCAATTAATTTGCCGTTCGGCGCTAAAACTTCTATGGAGTACTTTTCAAAATCATTATCATTAACAGTATTAATTAATGCTCCGTAAGAACTGCCTGAAGAATTAAGCGCATTCCGGAGCCTGTTTTTTAAATGTTGAACATCATCAATTAAACTATTTTCTCTTGAATGGAATAAGGAAGAAACAGAAGATTGTATTTTGCTTATTTCAGAGAAAAGATTTTTCTTCCAATTCTCTTGCTGAAGACGTATATAAATAGGTGAAGTTATGCCCAAAAGTAAAACAAGCATCAAAATAAAAAAGACGATAGCAAAGTACTTCCTATCGTCTTTAAATTTATTATAAATATATTTAAGCATTAATTAATTGTAATTTGAGTTATTTGCCATTTTTTGCTGCCATGCTTTAGGGAAAGATAGATTTGAGAAGATTCTCTTTTCCCCTTTACTAAGAAACTATAGGTACCCGTAGCATAAACATTTTCTTCATCTTCCTGTACATCATTTATATTTAATGATATAACCTGATGAGTTTTAAAATATTCTTGAATTACATAATAAGCCTGATTAGAACTATAATATGAACTTACACCATTGGATAGATTTAAATAGATTTGAGAACTGAATAAATTTGAAAAAGAGGCAATCTTCCCTGAAGATATTCCATCCCCTATCCTGTCCAAAAATGGACGATAAGATTCTTTAAATGAGTGGGTATCCTTTCTTTCGACTACTCTTTTCTTCTGGTACAGACCATGATTTGAATGGTAAAGTTCATTAATTGAATGTGAACTTTTCCTTTCAACTACACCTTTGTTCTGGGGCAGATTATAAATGGACATTAAGCTTGTTATTGAAAGAAAAGTCAATATGAAATAAAGTTTCTTCATTTATTAAATATGTCTAATTTAAATAATAAATAGACATAAGTCTATAAAAACCTTTAATAAACTGACTACTGTCTGAATAACAATCTGCAATGGCATAACTATATAAAATAATATCTTTTTCACTTGGCGCATTTCATATTAAATCAATATGATCGTGCCAAAATAGATGCCAAAATAAATTTAAATATTTATTGAGATTTAGGGGTATAACTGCTTCGCTTTGTACTATTTATTATACATTATGTACAGCATTTTCTATTATATATCGTGCTTTTAATAAAATTTATTCATAGCACTAAAGCATAATATATTTATCCTGATAAAACATAGTTCCCTTATTTATGACAGCCACCGCTTTCCCTGTTAGAAGTCTCTTATCAAAAGGTGAATTTATTGATTTGCTTTTTGATTTTGTCAAGTCAACAGTCCAAATTTCATCAATATCTAAAATTGTAAAATTAGCTATTTGCCCGGCTTCAAATTTAGGAACCGGAATATTTAGTACTTTACGCGGATTTATAGCCATTTTTTCAATTAATTTCTCGAGGTTTAAGATATTTTTATGAAAAAGTTCCGTCAGCGCTAAACCAACCTGAGTCTCAAGACCCGTAATACCATTTGGAGCATGTTCAAATTCTGCTTCTTTTTCTTCAATAGAATGAGGCGCATGATCGCTCGCTATACAGTCTATCGTTCCATCTTGTAAGCCACGGCAAATTTCATCTAAATCATGCTGTGATCTGAGCGGAGGGCTCATTTTTGTATTAGTATCATAAGTTTTAACTGAATCATCAGTTAAAGTAAAGTGGTGCGGGGTAACTTCAGCCGAAACTTTCAATCCTTTCCTCTTAGCCTCCCTGACAAACTCGATAGACTTTTTTGTGCTGATATGAGCTATATGAATTCTGCCTCCGGTATATTCGGATACCAATATATCTCTTATTACAATCAAATCTTCTGCAATTGAAGGGATAGGTGGTAAACCAAGCATGGTTGAGTTAACACCTTCATTCATAGCCCCGCTTGCAAGCGATTCGTCCTCACAATGCTCAATTATCGGAATATTGAACATTTTGGAATATTCAAAAATTCTTTTCAAAATACCGGCTGTTTTAATAGCAACCCCATCATCGGAAAAGGCAACAACACCTGCATCTTTCAATTCCGCCATCGGAGAAATTACTTCACCTTTTCTACCAAGAGTAGCCGCCCCGACAATATGCACATCCACAAGATGTGCAGAAGCCTGCTTGCGAATAAGTTCAACAACCTCGACAGAATCAATTGCAGGCTCGGTGTTGGGCATACAGGCAATACCTGTATATCCGCCATTTGCAGCAGCATTGCACCCGGTAATAACTGTTTCTTCATCTTCTCTTCCAGGTTCCCTTAAATGGACGTGCATATCGAACAACCCTGGGACAACATATTTACCGCTTAAATTAAAGACTTCAGCGCCGGCAGAATCAACCTTTGTTAAATTTCCTATTTTAGAAATTAATCCGTTAACAAGTAAAATATCTATTTCCTTTTCATTTAATTTTTGTCCCGGGTGTAGTAGATTGATATTTTTTAATACTGCTTTCATTATTATCCCTTTAATTAAGAGTTCCGAGGAGATATAAAACTGCCATCCTGACGGCAACTCCATTAGTAACCTGACGTAAAATTATTTGATTTAATCCGTCTGCAACACCTGAAGAAAGTTCAACACCGCGGTTAATAGGCCCAGGATGCAGGATAAGAATATCTTTTCCGTTTTTTTCCAATCTATCTTCGGTAATTCCGAAATATTTTGCATATTCTCTAATTGACGGGAAATATTCCCTGGCTTTTCTTTCAAGTTGAATTCTCAGTACATTCAAAACATCATTTTCCTGGATAGCTTCATCGATATTATAAATTACCTTTACTCCAAGTTCTTCAATATACCGGGGAATCATGGTAAGCGGTCCGCATACGGAAACATCCGCACCCATTGTTTTCAAACCGTATATGTTCGAAAGTGCAACGCGGCTGTGAGATATATCCCCAACAATGCATACTTTTAGACCTTTCAATTTCATAAGCTTTTCTCTAATAGAGTACATATCAAGCAATGCTTGAGTCGGATGCTCATGAATACCATCTCCGGCGTTAATCACATTCGCATCGCATATTTTAGTAAGAAACAATGGAGCTCCTGCGGCAAAATGACGTACTACTACCATATCAACTTTCATTGCTTCAATATTTCTCATAGTATCTTTAAACGATTCACCTTTACTTACACTGCTGGCAGAAACTGCAAAATTCACTGAATCAGCAGATAATCTTTTCTCAGCAAGCTCAAAAGATATCCTGGTACGGGTAGAATTTTCATAAAAAAGGTTAACAATCGTTTTCCCCTGTAAAGTAGGTACTCTTTTAATTGGGCGCTCCAATACTTCTCTAAATGTTGTTGCAGTGTCTAAAATTAATTGAATATCCTCTTTGGGAACCCCTTGCAAGCCTAACAAGTGTTTAGTGGATAACGACATAAATTTTTCTCAGATTAAAATTAGTCTTCTTTAGTATCAATTAAATAAATTGCATCTTCGCTATCGATTTCAGTCATTTTAACTTTGATTTCTTCATCAATAGAAGTGGGAATATTTTTACCCACATAATCAGCGCGAATAGGAAGTTCTCTATGCCCACGGTCAATCAAGACAAACAATTGGATTGTGTTTGGCCTGCCTAAATCCATTATTGCATTTAGTGCAGATCGCACTGTCCTTCCGGTATATAACACATCATCAGCAAGAATAATGTCTTTATCATTTATATTAAAGGTAATATCCGATACCGATACTTCAGGCTGTTTCAATCTTGTTCTAAAATCATCACGGTACAAAGTTACATCCAGAACACCAATAGGAAGCTCAATATTTTCAATTTCTTTTATCTTCAGGAATAATCTTTTAGCAAGAAATTGACCGCGGGTACGCATTCCCATCAGAACAAGATTTTTGGAACCTTTATTCTGCTCTAAAATTTCATGAGATATTCTGGTCAAAATCCTATTAAAACCGGATTCGTCTATTAATTTTGATTTTATTTTCATATACAAAAAATCCTCCTTAGCTCAAAGCCGCGGAGGTTTCCTATTAAGTTTCTATTTTTATCATCCTTTTCCATCTCTCAGGACAGAGTTAAAGGTAAATTATTTATTATATAAATTTATAATATATCGATATAAAAGTAAAGAAATAATTAATAATAATTTTAAATTAACATCATTTTTTTATTTATATCATTTATTGTACACTTTTTTGGATTTTGTATTGATACAGATTAATTTGCAGCAGTAGAAAAAAAGGAATAATTTTCGGGGTGTAGCGCAGCCCGGTTAGCGCGCTTCGTTCGGGACGAAGAGGTCCCCGGTTCGAATCCGGGCACCCCGACTAAATATTTTAGATAATTTAATTAAACCGGTTAATGTATACCGGTAATGGATCTAATAAAATAAATTTAAATATTATTAATGGCTCAAAATCATTCATTTGATATTGTATCTGAAATCGACCTGCAGGAAGCGGATAACGCTGTAAACCAGGCGCTTAAGGAAATCCAGCAACGGTATGATCTGAAAGATTCACACACTGAATTTATTCTTGATAAAAAAGAAAAGAATATTTCTATCAATACAAAGGACGATTATTCTCTTAAAGCAAGTATTGATATTCTACAGACCAAGTTTATCAGGAGAGGAATTTCAATTAAAGCTCTAAAAATCGGCGAACCCGAACAAGCAAGCGGCGGAAGACTAAAATCAAAAATAGATCTTCAAAGCGGTATATCAAAAGAGAATGCAAAAATAATAACAAAGCTAATTAAGGATTCTAAATTAAAAGTTACGGCTCAAATTCAGGATGAACAAATCCGGGTTCAAGCTCCTAAAATAGATGATCTTCAGTCGGTTATAAAATTAGTTAAAGATGCCGAACTAGACTTCCCTACTCAGTATGTGAATATGAAATAATTGGGAAAAATCATTTAGCCATTTATTAAAAGTTCATTTTTTAGTTTAGATTAATAACCTCCCTCTATACCTAAATAAATCAAATCGGAATTACTTCTTCATTTTTCGAATCTCACCATCATTACATAGTTTTATTTCAATTTCCTAAAATTTTATCAAATTATTTTAAATACAGCATCTTCTTAGTAAGAGTATTATTACCTGCTTTTAGCTGGTAGAAATACACACCGGATGCGAAGCCGCTTTTTACGGAACTGACTGAACACAAGACAAGGCATAGTTTACCACCATGCGGCCTCGTCTACTTTAAATAAAATAATATGACAATGCCGGAATAACCCGGAGGTCTGAAAAAACTGCAATGCTTTTCTTTTTTGTAAAAGCCTAAACTTTATTTATTCCTCAAGTGTTGAAATATTGCCGGGATCCAGCCCGAGAGCTTTAGCTTTAAGGACACGGCGCATTATTTTCCCGCTTCGTGTTTTAGGCAGTGAATCAACAAACTCAACGCTTTCAGGTTTTGCAATCGGGCCGACTTCATGACCTACATGCTGACGAAGTTCTTCTGCTAATTTATCGCTTTTTTCAAAACCGGTTTTTAGAATAACATAAGTATATATAGCATGCCCTTTCACATCATGCGGAAGACCAATTGCCGCAGCTTCTGCAACCATATGATGACTTACTAAAGCGCTTTCAATTTCCGCAGTGCCCAACCTGTAACCTGAGACTTTAATTACATCATCTACTCTACCTATTATCCAATAATATCCGTCCTCATCACGGCGTGCTGAATCACCCGTTAAGTAGTAACCGGGGAATTTACTCCAATACTGCTTTACATAGAGGTCGGGATCATTATAAAGTGTTCTAATCATAGCAGGCCATGGAGTTTTAATCACTAAAAATCCTTCTTCATTTGTTTTTACAGGCTTTCCACTCTCATCAAGAATATCCACCATAAGACCCGGGAAAGGATTTGTCCCTGATCCGGGTTTTAGGGGTACACAGGGCATGGGAGTAATCAGGAACATACCTGTTTCAGTCTGCCACCATGTATCCATTATAGGGCATTTTCCTTTTCCAATTACCCTATGATACCAGCGCCATGCTTCGGGATTTATTGGTTCACCTACGCTTCCCAATAATCTTAAAGTAGAAAGGTCATGCCTATTAGGCCAAGCTTCCCCAAAACGCATTAAACCTCTAATAGCTGTGGGTGCGGTATATAAAATATTTATACCATATTTTTCAATCATCTGCCACCAGCGGTTGGGATATGGATGTGTAGGTGCGCCTTCATACATAAAAGAAGTTGCTCCGTTCAATAATGGACCATAAACAATATAGCTATGTCCCGTAATCCATCCCGGATCAGCAGCACACCAATATCTGTCTTCTTCATGAATATCAAATACATATTTTAAAGTTGAGTAAGTTCCGACCATATAACCGCCGTGCGTATGCAGAATTGCCTTGGGCTTTCCTGTGGTTCCCGATGTATAAAGTATAAACAAAGGATCTTCCGCATCCATTATTTCAATATTGCAGATATTGTTGGCTATTGGAAGAACCATAAGTTCATGGTACCACATATCGCGTCCGGCTTCCATATTAACCGGCTCACCTGTCCTTTTAACAACTAACACGCTTTCAACTGTAGCAGCTCTTTGTAATGCCTCATCGGCAATTTTTTTTAACTGAACTACTTTTCCTCTTTGATATGAACCATCTGCAACAATAAGTACTTTGGACTGGCTGTCTTCCAATCTTTCGTGCAAAGATTCGACCGAAAATCCCCCATAGACGACAGAATGAATTGCGCCAATTCTTGCGCATGCGAGCATGCCTATTATAAGCTCCGGTATCCTTCCCATATAGAGAGTCACCCTGTCGCCTTTTTGAACGCCAAGGCTTTTTAAAACATTTGCAAACTTGCACGTTTCCCTTCTGAGCGAAAAGTAAGAAAATGATCTAAACTCACCACTTTCACCTTCCCATATTAAAGCCAGTTTGTTCCTTCGGTAAGTAGTTACATGAACATCAAGGCAATTGTAAGCAATATTAGTTTTACCTCCTGTAAACCATTTAAAAAAAGGCTTTTTAGAATCGTCCAAGACCTTATCCCATTTTTCAAACCAATGCAGTTCTTTTGCTTCATTTGCCCAGAACCCTTCAAGGTCTCCCGAAGCAAATTTGTAGAGTTCATCACATTTTGCGTGAGCGTATTGAATGGTTTCTTTTGACGGGTAATATACTTCACCAGACAACTGCTTATCAGACATCGAATTTTTCTCCCTTCGATTTAATTTATTTATAAATATTTAAGATTATGTTCTACCGAATAGATTTGTTTATCCGAGATGAAATTAAAACAAGCAATACATATAATCAATTGCAGAATAGGATTGCCGGTAAGAGATCACATAAAATATTAAACCGGATTAAAATAAAAAGCCCAATGATCGGGCGACCATCGGGACTTAGTTCTTTTTGCTCAAAAGGCAGGGGAGAACCTTTTGAAAGAACCGATATAAATTTAATCGATAGAATAAAATTTTGCAAGTATTAAATAAATTTTAAAAGGGTACTGTGATATATACAACAGCTTTTAGTGATAACTGCCGAATGATTATATCAATTTCCAATTTTTATGTTATAAGTTTTTGTCTTTCTCATTCAAACTTAATAAACATTTATTAAATTCATATTTTACTTTGTTAAGAATTTATAAAGCTTATTCCCAAAATGCATTAGGAGAAATTGTTAGCCATTTTAAATTGGAACATTTTTTTTCTTATATAGCAGGATTAGATAATATCTACGCAGCTTGTAATTTTTAGACTTCGACATAAAGCTATCTGTCAGCAGGCATGTGTCGGGGCAATTTTATTCCATGGGAATGGCTATGCCAAATATCCATTGTCAGACGTGAGTAATTAACTTATAATTGTCCCACCTAAATAACGGAAGAAAGGTTATGGAATTCTGCAAATGAAAACCTAGAAAAATAGGTTTAATCGTCATCCATTTTTTCATCCTTTACCCTCACAAAGGCGCTATGAACCGGTGCGGGCATGGGAGTATTTTTACCTTTAATAGCTTTCCATAAAATTTCGTTGAATTCATCTTCAGGAACTGCATCTTCCTTAGTAAAATTAAGATGACTGCATTTATCTGCATCATAGGCATCTGCGGTATTTCTTTGGCTAATGTCTATTTCAGGCTGAATTGAATTGAACGAATTAAAATCAGCGTTATCTGTAATCGAAAATAAAATCGGAGCTGCGGACAAATCGAATTGAGTCATCGGCGGCAAGCCTAAAGTTAATTCTATTGTTTTCAAAACGCTGGAGGTAGAATACATTGTATGATCTACAAAATGCCGTTTAACATAAGGACTAATAACGAGCAATGTTGACCGGTGCGCATCTATATGGTCATAGCCGTTTTGCGCATCATCTTCCAAAATAAAGATCATGGAATTATTCCAATATTTACTTCCGGATATTTTTTGAACAACGAGACCAACAGCATAATCATTAGTTGCAACATAAGCCTCGGGAGATAAAGCACCAACCCTGGTTCCAAATGTATGATCATTCGGAAGGCGCATAATAGTAAAATCAGGCAGCGAGTCACCTTTGACGTATTCGTCAAACTCTTTTTCCCATTGCTCATAGCGATATATATCACTGATATTTAAATCCCAGCCGGGATAAATGTGGCTTGTGTATACGTTTAGATCTGCATCTGCACCAATATATTTTGTAATATTATTTGATGATATTTTGTTTGTAAACTCCCCATAGTTTCTCATACTAAGATGATGATTTAGGACATTATTCCAAATATATCCGGAGGAAGGCGCATCAATTGGAGAACCACCTTCAAAATTATACTGTTGTCCGCGTCTGCCATAATTCGCAGGGTAAAGTTTTTCAACATAATCAGTTGCATAAGCTGCCGTAGACCAGTTATGTCCGCTTGCACTAACTTCAGCATCATCATAAAAATTATCGTAAAGAGTAAATTCTTCTGTTAGTTTATGTTGATTTGGCGTAACTTTTTTAGGGAAAAAACAAAGTGAGCTGTCACCGTTCCCTTCCCCTAAATCTCCAAATACCTGGTCATAAGTTCTATTTTCTTTAATAATATAAAAGACATGTTTTATTTTATCACTTCGAATTAAACTGTGCTTATCCGGAATTACGTTTTGAATCCCGAGCCAATTTTTTTTCTTTGATATATAAGGAGTATTTGCGTAAACCTGCCCGCTGTATTTTGCAAGGGTTTTATTTGAAGGAAATTTAATAACTGAAACAGTTCCTTGAAATAAAGTTCCTATATATTGCTTATGAGAATTTGGGAGAGAACTTAACCCCTTGCCGTCAGCTACAAGAATTTCCTTTGTTTGGGGAATAAATTTCACAGTTGTCGGATACCAGCCAACAGGAATAAACCCAAGGCTTTTTGATTTATTTTTTTGGGTAATATTGAATAGCGCTATGCAATTATTATTTGCATTTGCCACCATTAAAACCGATTCATCTCCGTTAAAGCAAAGTGCATTAGGAGTACTGCCGGGCAGCGCATCAACAGTTAAAGAAGAGTTTAATTTTTCTACTTCTTTCTTTATTCTTAGGTCAATAACCGAAGTGAAATTATTATTAGCATCTGCAACAAACAAGCTTGAATTATCTTTGGTTATGATAATCTGGCAGGGGTGATCACCAACTTTTATTTCATCGGTGACTTTAAAATCACTCAAATTAATTTCTGCTATTTCAGATTTTCCCCAGATGGAAACATAAGCAAAAGTACCGGAAGGATTAGCCTTTACATCATAACATTCACCTTCAAATTTTATTGTGTCAATAATTTTTCTTGAAATTATATCGCAGATATAAAGAGATTTAGATTCCTTAGAGACAACTAAAAGATAATTTTGCAATGGTGTAAAATCGATTCCCGTAATGGAAATATTCTCTTCGGGATATTTAGCTCCAATGATTATAGAATCTTTAAGTGAAAGCCTGCCTGAAATAAAATTATAGATATAAATCAGGTTATTATTTCCACCCGAGACGAACAACCGGGAATCGTCACTATTGAAGACTAAACCATACCAGGCATTATTGAGAATGACTCTCTGTATTTCCCTTATATTCTTCAAGTCAATCACAGATAAAGAATTTTCACCCATCCCGCTATTAGAAGTAACAGCATATTTTCCGTTTTTGGTCACTACAATATTAAGCGGAAGGGGACCGACACTAACCTGCTTTCCTGCCGGAGTAAGTTTCCAGCCGTTATGTAATAGTGTGTAAGTACTATATTTACCGGGAAGAGTTCTTTCTTGTGCAAAAACAATTGAGTACGAGAAACTCAAAAGCAGCAAAAGAAAATATAATCCAAATATGCATTTCATTTTATTCACACAACAAATTATTAAATTTAATAAACTACTTAAAAATATCCTTAATAATATAATCATTTTTGATTCCAAACTTTAAAGCATTTTCCTGCTGGTTGCCTGATTTAGGTAAACCGTACATTGACTCTAAGGTTCTCAAAACATTGACATGAGTTACGCCTTTCCCTTCTGGATAATTACCGGGTATTATATGATCTCCGGCTATGATCGTTGGGATTCTATTTTTTACATCGCTGTTTGTGCTTGCCGGGTCAGTTAATCCACGATATTTACTTTTATCATCATTTTCATCAAAGGTAACAATAAGCAAACTGTTGTGATTTTTCGCCCATTGATAATAGCCATCCAGATTTTCCTTTAGCCAAGTATCACCGTCAGTAACACTTACAGGAGGTTTCCCATCATGCATATCATGTATTAAATTCGGAATTACGACAGAAACTGTGGGAAGTTTTTTATAATCAGCAGGGAATTGTACAAACTGAAGATTTACAGAAGTTTCTTCAGTATTGCCATTGGGGATATTACCAAAACTTATCCAGGGGACATGCTTGCGGGCATAATGCCCTGATTTATAAATAGTATCTCCAATTTCTGGCAGGCTCTCGGAATATCCTTTGAATGCATAACCTTTTATTAAAAGCTGCTGTATCAGATTACTGGATTTGAATGGATAATTTTTACTGTTTCCTGAGTTTGGGACAGCATCATTGGAACCCACATTTTGATTACTACCTGAAAGTAACCAAAAATAGTTACCCTCGCTTGCATGTTCTTCAGCGAACATTTGGGTCATATTTGCACCCTCTTTTTTTAATACGTTATTTATATATGGTGCAGAAACATTTCCAATGACTTCATCATAATCCTTATTTTCTTCAATTACAATAACAATATGATCATATTTATGAAGCGTAAGGGATTCCATTTTAGATTGAGGTATGAGTGCATTTGAAAAGCACAGATTTATTATTAAAATAAATATTAGGTTGGATAGTTTTTTCATATAATTTCCCAAAAGAATAATTGAAAATATATTTGTATCTGTAACTTATATTAAGCAGAATAAATGGATATTTCTTAATATATTGGATTTAAAGCGAAAATATTCGATATAGTTTTTTCTGAGGAAAAGAAAACAAAACAATAAAAGTATACACTGATTAATTCCTTACATTGTACATGATTTCAGTAGTAATAAACTGCAATATTTTTTCATTTTTTGAGCGCTTTTTATGCTATTTTTCTCAATTTTTAATCAAAAAAGCCCCGATTATTTACACTAAATATATTGTAATTACTTATAATATAAAGAGTTAACATTATCCCCCCCCCCTCCCCCATGGCACTAATATAAGTATTTAGAGCGATAAATTGGGATTGGAACTCATTCTAACTCCCGCCCGAAGCTAACAAAAAATTAATTTTAGCTAAAATTCAGCCACGATCAGGGTCAGCTTGGCAAGCCGACCTACATTTTAATCAGCGCCGGAGAATTTTTAGGTTCTATTATCGATTATTAGACAAGCAACAATTGACAGTTATAATAGCAAATTAAAGCCTATAAAAGTCCATATACATCTAAAAATGAAGGAAATTTATTAGAGCACATAACGGATAATAGTAATAATAGCTAAGAAAAGTAATTAGGATTTCATTTATTGACAGCTTGAATACCAGGGAGAATCAATATTGAATAATCATATTTTCAAAGAACGCACCCATTTGTGCGGCTAAAGTAAAGAATTTAATTTTTCAAATCTACTGTTTTTTTTACCAGAGTTCCGGATCACATATTTTTGCCAAAAAGGTTATTCAAATTAAGACTTTATAACAGCCCATGATTTTGGCAAAGTCATGACTTTGTGATAGTTTATGGTTATTATATATTTTTGGCATAAGGTGAGATAATAATTAAATTATGGAAATTGTTATAAAAAGTTAATACCGGAGTTGTTATTAATTTATTAAGAAAAAGGCTATAAATCTCCCGGAGTTAAAAAATTATTTATAGCGGCGGCGGCTTTTCTACCGGCTCCCATAGCAAGTATTACAGTAGCGCCACCCGAAACAATGTCTCCACCAGCAAAGACTCCTACTTTAGAAGTTTTCATAGTTCTTTCATCAACAATAATGTTTCCCCACTTAGTATATTGTAAATCAGGAGTAGTTTTTTGAATTATAGGGTTAGAACCGTTACCGACGGCAATTACAGCCATATCAATATTTAATTCATACTCTGATTCAATGATAGGAACCGGTTTCCGTCTTCCTGAAGAATCAGACTCTCCAAGTTCCATCTTTTGCAGAATGACCCCAGTAAGCCAACCAGCATTATCACCGATAAACTCTACCGGATTTGCAAGGAAAATAAATTCAATCCCCTCATCCTTTGCATGATGGATTTCTTCTTTTCTTGCAGGCATTTCAACATCGGAACGGCGATAAATTATATAAGCATTTTTAGCTCCGAGCCTTTTTGATGTTCTTACTGCATCCATGGCGGTATTTCCGCCGCCGAACACTGCAACGTTCTTATCCTTACAATTGAAAACAGGGGTATCAAAATCAGGAAATTTATAAGCTTTCATTAGATTTACACGGGTCAAGAATTCATTTGCGGAATAAACACCGTTCAGGTTTTCACCCGGAATTTTTAAAAAATACGGAAGCCCCGCACCGACAGCAATAAATACAGCATCATAGCCGTTTTGCAAAAGCTCATCTACAGTATCGGTAAAACCGATTACCGCATTTGTTTGAAATTCTACTCCCATTTTCCTTAAAGATTCCACTTCAAATTTGACAATATCTTTAGGTAATCGGAATTCCGGTATACCGTAAATTAATACTCCACCAAGCTCATGAAGCGCTTCAAAAACAGTAACATCATGCCCCATTTGAATTAAATCACCGGCGCAGCTTAACCCCGCTGGACCGCTGCCAATAACCGCTACTTTCTTACCGCTTTTAGGTTTTAGCAAAGGGGTCTTAGCGCCATTATATTCTCTTTCATAATCAGCGACAAATCTTTCAAGTCTGCCTATCGCTACAGGTTCATTTTTTTTGCCGATAATACATTTGACCTCGCACTGTTCTTCTTGAGGGCATACCCTTCCGCAAATGGCAGGGAGCATATTATCTTCCTTAATTTTTGCTGCTGCATCCAGATAATACCCTTCGGCGACAAGTGCAATGAAATCTTTAATTTTTACATTAACAGGGCAACCGGCAATACAAGTTGGTCTTGGACACTGGATGCATCTAAGCGCTTCAAGCTTTGCAAGTTCTTCAGAATAGCCTAAATTGACTTCTAAAAAATTAGCGCTTCTTTCCAGGTTATCCCGTTCCGGCATCTTCTGACGCGGGATTTTCATTTTATCTTTGTTGGAAATTTTTCCCAAGTACTATCTCCTGTTATAATGCTTCTTCGGAATGACACTTATAATTTTTTAGCGCTTTTTCTTCATCACTCCTATAAATTCTGTTTCTTCTTTCAAGAAGTTCAAAATCGACTTTATGAGCATCAAACTCAGGACCATCGACACAAACAAAAACAGTTTTATTATCAACGGTAGCCCTGCAGCCGCCGCACATACCAGTGCCATCTACCATAATAGGGTTCAAACTTACAACGGTTTTTATCTTCAATTTGCGGGTTACTTCGGCAATTGCCTTCATCATTGGAATAGGACCGATTGCAAGTACAAAATCTAACTGCCGTTTTGCTTCAATTAATTCTTTTAATTTATCCGTAACAAAGCCATGATAGCCGTAACTTCCGTCATCGGTAGTAACGAAGACTTCATCGCACACATCTTTCATTTCATTTTCAAGTATTACATATTCTTTAGATCTGCCACCAATAATAGAAATAGTATAGTTGCCTGCCTGCTTCAAAGCTACCGCAGTAGGATAAGCAATTGCAGTGCCTACGCCGCCGCCGATACTAACGGCAACACCGAATTTTTCTATAAATGAAGGTTTTCCGAGAGGGCCAACCACATCCATTAAAAAGTGGCCAGTTTCAAATTCATTTAATTGCCGAGTAGTTTTTCCTGCACCTTGAACAATTATTGTTATCGACCCCTCATCCAAATTAGAATCTGCAATGGTTAGCGGGACTCTTTCCCCATTTTGATCAGTGCGGATAATCACAAACTGTCCCGCTTTTCTTTTTTTAGCAATTTTAGGAGCCTCAATTCTAAATTTTTTTATATTCGGAGCAATAAATTCAGCATTAATTATTTTAAACATACATACACTCTTAGCAGTCTACGGATTAGTATTTTGTTTGAGTCTGTTAGTTGCGCCAACCACCGCAACTGCAGTCATATTAATGATGTCATCAACCGTAGCGCCGCGTTGAAGAACGTGAACTGATTTTTTCATACCCATAAGAATAGGTCCAATAACTGTTGCCTGACCAATTCTTGCCATTAACTTATAAGCAATGTTACCTGAATTAAGATCGGGGAAAATTAAGACATTAGCTTTGCTTTTAAGATCAGAGAATGGATAAAGATCATTCAATATTTCAGGAATAACCGCCGTATCTGCCTGCATTTCGCCGTCTATTGTCAGATCCGGACGAAGTTTTTTGACAATTTTTACAGCTTCGCTTACCTTTACTGATTCCGGATATTTGGCGCTTCCGAAATTACTGAATGATAACATTGCCACTTTCGGATTAACGTCAAATGCGCGTGCAATATCGGCAGCAGAAATAGCAATCTCAGCAAGGTCTGAGGAATTCGGACTAACATTAACGGTTGTATCAGCAAAGAAGAAAGCATCTTTTTTAGTAAGAACTATATAAAGCCCGGAAACAAGTCTAAACCCTTCTTTAATCCCTACACATTGAAGCGCCGGCTTAATAGTATTCGGATAATCAGTTGTTAAGCCGCTTATTAAGGCATCGGCATCATCCTGATCACACATCATAGAGCCATAATATATTGGAGATTTCATTAATTCTCTTGAATGTGTTAAAGTGGCACCTTTGCGACGTCTTTTATTAAAAAATGCCTGTGCGTATCCTTCACATCTTGGACAGGATTCAGGATCAAATATCTCGAATTCTTTTTCATCATAATCGAGATTGCTTATAATTTCTTTAATTTTAAACGAATTGCCGAGAAGAATCGGTTTTGCAATATTTTCATTGCAGCAAACATGAGCTGCACGGATTATCTTCTCTTCTTCGCCTTCAGGGAAAACGACTCGTTTGGGAGTTTTTTGGGCTTTGTGAACCATTACGCGAATAATTTCCTTAGATAAACCTAGTCGTTCTTTTAATTCTTCTTCATAAGAATTCCAGTCTTGAATCATATCCTTTGCAACACCGCTATCGATTGCAGCTTTTGCGACTGCAGGTGCAACATACCAAAGGACCCTTGGATCAAATGGTTTAGGGATTATATAATTCCTGCCAAACTCAAAACTTTCACCGCCGTAAGCGTTGAAAACCGTTTCAGGAACTATCTCTTTAGTAAGAGATGCGAGTGCATTTACAGCAGCCATTTTCATTTCCTCATTTATTGCGGAAGCTCTTACATCCAAAGCGCCTCTAAAAATAAATGGAAACCCAAGCACATTATTTACCTGGTTGGGGAAATCACTTCTGCCAGTTGCCATAATTAGATCTTTACGCACAGAAACAGCTTCATCATACATAATTTCAGGATCAGGATTTGCCATAGCGAACACAATAGGATTTGCCGCCATGCTTTTTACCATTTCTTTGGATACAACGCCTCCAACCGAAAGCCCAACAAATACATCAGCGCCTTTTATTCCATCTGCAAGTGATGTGTATTCTTTTTCGGACGCAAAATTAATTTTGTATTTATTTAGATCTTTGCGGCTTTTAGTAATACATCCTTTGGAATCGAACATGGTAATATTTTCTTTTTTTACACCTGCCCTAATATACAGGTTGCAACAAGAGATAGCCGCAGCACCTGCGCCGTTTACGACTATCTTTAAATCCGATAATTTTTTACCCGTAATTTCTGCGGCATTAATTAATGCGGCACAAGAAATTATTGCAGTTCCATGTTGATCGTCATGAAATACGGGGATATTCATTGTTGCTTTCAAAGTTTCTTCAATCTCAAAACATTCAGGCGCTTTAATATCTTCAAGATTTATTCCTCCGAATGTCGGTTCAAGAAACTGAACCGTTCTAATAATTTCTTGCGGGTCTTTTGTTTTAAGTTCAATATCAAATACATCAATATCGGCGAATCTTTTAAAAAGCACACCTTTACCTTCCATAACGGGTTTGCCGGCATGAGGGCCGATATCTCCTAAGCCCAGCACAGCTGTGCAATTCGAGACAACTGCGACCAGGTTACCTTTTGCGGTATATTTATAAACATCATCATCATTTTTTGCAATTGCACGGCATGGCTCTGCCACACCGGGAGTGTATGCCAGAGATAAATCCCTTGAAGTCAGACAAGGTTTAGTAGGAACAACTTCAATTTTACCGCGTCTGCCCTGGCTATGATAATCAAGAGCTTCTTCAACACGAATTTTCATATTTTCTCCTTTTATTCATTCCCTCTCTTGGAGGGTAAGAATATATTAAACAAATTGAACTTGTAATTAAATATGAGAAGAAAGGAATCAAAATAACATTTCGGATATAATCATTTCTATAAAATCTATATACTCTGCCCCAAATCATTGATTTATTAGTTAAAAGATAACTCAATCTTATCTTACAGTACTTATAAATTCCCATACCTATATTTCGAAAGCCTGATTTAATCTAATAATTACCATAAAGTGTGCCATATAAATATCTTTTAAATAAATTTCTTTAATATTTCTGATTAAGATGAATTTTGTGCATAAGCTAAGAAATAATTAATTTTGAAAAGTTTCTAAAATATGGAATCGATTATAGATTCACAATTAGCACACCTATTTATAAAATTATTTCCAATAAACCAATAAAAAAAAGACATTTTTTCCATTATTCATTACAGGCAGGAAAAAAATGTTTATGAATTTATACCGGTATTATTTCCCACTTTTGAAAATATTTTTCTAATGTTAGATAGAAAGGAGAGAAAAGATAAAAAGAGTAAAAAATAAATTGATGTGGTCATATAATATATCCTTTCAAAATTTATAAAATTAGTAACGGTCAAACATATAATCACACTTGTAATATAGTTGCGTTTCACAAATATGGAGAAGCGGCAAATATGACAATTTAAAAATGGTATATATGCCAGAATTATTTGGAGCTAATAATGAAAGTTGCAATATTAAATTATACCGGCGCAGTAAGCAGCACAGATATACATATAGGATTAATGAATTTGTTTTAAGTTGACATATATCGAATTGTTTTTATTACGTTGCTTTAATAGCACCCTTGAAAATAATGTTTATACGATATTAATTATTTGACCACCCCAGGCTAAAAGCCGTCCCCCTCCCCGCCTACCAGACTGGCAGGCTTAGTAAAGAGGGTATTTAGGAGTGGTGTTACCTTTTTACATACGAAATACTTTTTCCTTTATCTCCATTTCCGGGATCGGTAACAGTAATTTCTATTTTATCATAATCTTTTAATTCCGGGTTTGCAGAATTTGATTTTATAAATTGGATTAAGTATCCAAACAATCTTTTTCCTCTTGCAATTTCACTGACCTTAGTAATATTAACTATCCGGGCACTATCACCATTCATCTTTATAACTATATCGTTCCTTGTTAATGAATCCGGGGCAATATCATAATTATTTAAATCCTTATCTTTAAGCGGCAGGACGCGGGTTAAACTCATTGGCCTAAAATATACCATATAAGTTTCAAACGGTTCAACTTGAGGCTCAAAAATATTAACCCCGTACACTTCCAGCCTGTTGTATGAAGGATTTATATTCAAATCTTTATAAGCCGGAATATTCCACCCCCAAAATTCCAGACGGCTTTTGCCATATTGACTCTCTTGGATTGCATACATACAATAATAATTTGAGGCAGGAATTATTAATTCATAGTAACCAAATTTATCTGAATACGTTGTAAAAAGATCACTAAAATTTTTATCCTTCAAATGCACAACAACGCTGTCAAGAGGATTGCCATCAAAATCTCTTACATACCCAGATATCTTAACACTATCCTGCGGTGATATAAATGGGCAAATGAATACAGTAGTAATTAAAAGTATTAATAATTTCATAAACTCTCTTTAAAATAATATATAAGGTAAACTTTATTAATAAATTTAAAACGGAATCAAAATGTTAAAGTACAATGGTATTTAATCTTTTGACAATGCCACCTATTTGATTGCACTATTCTTGGGGAATCTTTCGAAATATGATTCTTGTAATTTTTAACGCAAGATAGCTTCTGGCCTGTTTTGTAAAATCCAGAATATATAATCAACTAAAGGAGGTTCGCTTCCTAATTCCCGAAATCTGGAATTTACCTGTGCACGATGGTAGCTACTGTGCAGTGCGACCTGCAATAATGATTCTGCAATCGTTATTGAGTTCGGCACATTTCCAATCTTAGCCTCGAAATATTTAACCCAAGGTATTTCAAGCGGAAAGTTTAAATTTTTTTCTTCAATGCGGTTTAGAAAGCTATAAATTTTCGTATAAAATTCATTTCCCCATATTGAAACTGTTGACAAATCATTAAATTTAGCCATATCAGGCATTATGACAGGGAGCTTTTCCCATAGACATAAATAAGCATGCTGCACCATGTGAATGTGAAAGAAAATACTTTTTATTTTCTCATCATTTCCTGCCCCGGTAGTTTTAAGAGCGACCTGCCATACAGTAGCATCCGCCCATTGCATATGTACGAATAAGTCATAAAGATGATTAGATTTTTGCATGTGAATTCTTGTGCGAAGTTTTATAAAAATAATTTATTGGTTCCGATATTAATAAATATAGCAGCGTCACTGATTATATAGTTTTAAAATACCAAATCAGATGGCAATAATCAATTTGTAATTTATAAATATTAGGTATAAACACCGCTGTTTACACATAAAACAAATCAACCACTGCTCGAAACCTCCCGCTCCAAACGAACAGGCTTCAACTTAATTTTATTACTAGGAACCTTTACTACTGATACGTCGCTGTGCGGCAGCAATTTCCATTTATTGTTTTCTCCACTCTTAGAGGGACTCCTTTGGAGAAGGTGGTAACATACCTTCCGACAAGTTAGTAGTAAGCCAATAATTAGAATCCTATTAGAGTCCTGAAGAAAATCGGGACGAAACAAAATAGCCGTGGAAATATTAAATAAAAATTTAGCTAACGCCTATGCAATTTAATCTGAGCAGGCTTTCAACATAGAGCAAAGCCCGGAGGGGATTTTTAAATTATTGATATTAGGTTTTATTTTTCTCCACCTTCGGGACCATAGAAAAATACCCATGTAGCAAAATCTTCGGAGAAGTTTTCAAAATGATGTTGAACAAATGCAGGAACAAATATTATTTCACCTGCCTTAAAAGGCTGCCTTTCATCCCCCTTTACAAAGAATCCCGAACCGGATATCACAACATAAATTTCATTTTTTGAGTGCGGTATTTGGTTATCAATTTTACGCGGCTTATAAATTTCAATTTTAAGAGAACCGTGTTTAAGTAAAGTAATAAATTCTTTCCCTGCTGTGTTTGATAATTTATTCAAGGCATTCTCTGCAGTTAATCGATCATTCATTTTATTTCCTTTCATTTATAAACTTAATCTTTTATAATTACCGACTCATGTTACGTAAAAGATATTTAGAGTAACCCCGACACCTGCCTGCCAGCATGTTTACATCTGGTATTACTAATTATAAAATAATATCCGGTTTTTTCCAAAGGGATGAGCGACCAAGCCAAAAAATAAACCTCGTAATGGACTAAAGTCCAGAATTAGTAGACACTATACTTTACCCCGACTTATCGCAAGGTGATGGCTATGCCAAAAGTCGGGGTTATTTAAATATAAAATTTTGCGTAACATGAATTACTAAACTATAGTTGAAATTATAACTTAGCATTACCAATCCTTTTACCACTCCCCAGTTAAAGCCGTTCCCCTCTTTACTAAGCCTGCCAGTCCGGCAGGCGGGAAGAGGGATAATAAGAGGTTATTACGGATATTTTTATATTTTAAAGTTTAATCCCAACAGCTAAGTTATTATTCATTCTTAAGCAGTTGTACCTCCGCAACTGGAACCTGCTCCTGCAGTGCATCCATAACAATGTTGACCAGTAATAATCCTCCTGTTTTCAAGCAATGAAATATTAAAATCTTTAATATATTTAGGCGTTCCATTGTTCAAATTTAATTCCAGCATCTGGTTAAAGTCGCAATCATAAAGCTTTCCATCCCATCCTACGGAAAGTGTAAATTTACACATAACATTTTTTGCAGCTCCAGGGTTGAATGAACTACATAATTTTTCCATATATTCTTTATAATTACCTGAAGAAATAAGAAAATCAAGAAACCTGCTTACCGGCATATTAGTGATCGCTAAAAGATTATTGAAAACCAACCCGTAATTTTTTAACAATTCACGCTTGTATTCTTTTTCCAACTCCAACTGCGAGCCGGGAAGAAAAGCCCCGGCAGGATTATATACAAGATTAAATATCAACCCGGAATTTTCCTTGCCGTACCCAAGGTTGTTTAGTATCTTTATAGCTGTAACAGACTTTTCAAAAACTCCTTCACCTCTTTGTTTATCGGTTAAAGAAGATTTATAAAACGGGAGTGAAGATATAATTTCCACATTGTTCTCCGCCATAAACTCCGGATAATCTTCAAAACCGTTTGCGACAAGTATGGTAAGATTAGAGCGCACAATGATATGTTTTCGCATTTTTTTAATTTCAGAAACGAACCATTTGAAATAAGGATTCATTTCAGGTGCACCACCGGTTATATCAACAGTTAATATATCGGATGAAGCAAGTGCAGAAAGGCATAATTCCATATTTGTCTTAATCATTATTTCTTTTCTATCCGGTGCAGCATCAACATGACAATGTTTACATACCTGGTTGCACATCTTACCAACATTTACCTGGAAGATTTCAATTTTACCGCTCGTAAGCGGTCCAATACCTATTGATTCAAATTTTACATCAAATAAAGGCATTCCGGCGGGTTGGTTTATTATTTTTAGCTGTTCATCTGCATTCGCAAATCTCTCGCCGAATGCCTTCATACTTTTATATCTTGTTCTTTTTTCCATATTTTCACATAGTTAGCTTTGCATTTACATTCTTCATTTGGACACCATGAATCAAAGAAGCGCCTCCCCTGATAGCACTTGCAACATGAACAGCTTCAGTCATCTGCTCCAGGTCAGCACCTTTTGCAAGGCTCTCCTGCGTATAAGCATCAATGCAATAAGGGCATTGAACCGCATGAGCAACGGCTAAAGCGATTAATGCTTTTTCCCTCTCGGTTAATGCCCCGGCAGCAAATACTGCTTCATACCAATCACTAAACTTTTTCCAAAGTTCAGGAGCGCCTACACTCATTTCTGCAAATTTACGCAAGTCTTTAGGATCATAATAAGTTTCCATAAACTCTCCTTATTTGATATTTAAGAATATTTACTCGGTAATTGAAATAATTATTTCTAATAATACCGTTTCCTCAGACTGGTTGCTAATAGTCTAGAAATCTTTTATGAATTTAATATAAAAAAAATTGAATTAATAATCTTAACATTTTATAATCATTTCGATTCATTATTATAAAAGCCATAGATTTGTTCAGTAGATTACAGATTGTCAAATAATTTTAGGATGATTCACTGAATCGCCAATTAAATTTATTTATCTTTTATCTACCGATAGGCAAGCTTATGGCTGAGTTCTGATAAACTGTAACCAATTATCAAATTTCTTAGTCTAAAATTTAAGAACTATAAAAGCTTATTAATCAGATTTTAATAGAAATGATGGAATCAACTTTGAGCAGAAATTTTAGCTGCAACTAAAGAAAATAAGCAGAAAGGAAAATTAAGATGGCACCGGAAGTAATTGGAGTTTTTATTCCTATAATACTATTTTTAGTGACAGGTTTTATAATGTTATCTTATTTTTATTTTAACTATAGAATCAGGCAAAACCTTTTGGAAAAGGGACTTGATGCTCAATCAATTAAAGAATTTCTTGAGCATAAAAAAGGCCCGTATGTTTTGATGAAGATTGGAATTATATTAATGGCTTTCGGTATTGGCTTAGGATTAGGTTTGATGTTGCAAGATTACACTGATAAAGATTATTGGATACCTTTTGCACTATTCACAATTACGGGAATTGGATTTTTGATGGCGAATATTGCTGCTGAAAAATTAGAAGCGAATTTAAAAAGTAGACTTAGAACCGAAAACAATTTATGAGATATTTATTTACAGTTGCATTTTTATTTCTCTTCTTTTATCCGACAGTAAAAGCTCAAAGTCACAATGAAGCGGATGAATCGCAAGACTCATTACAGTACATTGAAACTACCGAATGTTCACATAAGTATTTTAATCTTGGTTCTGCTGGGTCGGGTATTTGTTTTGGAAATTCCGTAAATCATGATGGAATCAGATTCAATATAGTCGAATGCGGAGTAAAGGAAGTGCATGGAATAAATATAACTTTTTGGCGGGGGAAGGATAAAACTTTGGAAAATTATAAAATGTCAGGCATTTCTTTGGGCTTAATGCCGTGTACCGGTTACTCGGAAGGCATTTCAGCCGGAGTTGGTGCAGTTGAAGCAAAAAAACAATTAACCGGAATAAATTTAGCAGGAGCTGCATTAGTATCAGGCGGATCAATGGAAGGGATTAATTTAGGAGGTATTGCCAATGTTACCGGCACATCAAAAACGGGAATTAATATAGGAGGCATAGCATCTGTTGCTGGAACAGATATGACAGGGATTAATATTAGCGGCTTGGCATGTGTTTCAGGAACAGATATGAGAGGGATTAATGTCGGCGGTCTTGCCTGTGTTTCCGGTGGCTCTGTTATGGGTATTAATATTGGCGGACTTGCTATTGTCGGCAAAGATATGACCGGAATTAATTATGGGTCACTAGCCATTGTAAGTCATGGTAATTTAACCGGTATAAATTTGGGTGGACTTGCTTTAATTGCACAAGAGGAGATTACAGGCATTAACTTTGGAGGAGTCGCCTTAGTTGGTTCAAAAGATATTACGGGCATTAATTTAGGCGGAATTGCATTAGTCAGCTCACAGGGAATTACAGGATTTAATTTTGGCGGATTTGGATTAATCTCGGGTAACGGAGGTACAACAGGCTTAAACTTGACAATAGGTAAGCTTGCATCTACAGGCGAAATTACAGGGCTAAATTTTGCGGGTTATAAAATTGAAGCGCCAAAAATTACCGGATTAAATCTTTGTTGCGCCTGGATTGAATCAAACGAAATTGAAGGATTTTCAATTGCCCCATATTGCAGAATAAAAGGACTAACGACCGGGCTGTCTATTGCGATACTGAACTATACTGAAGAACTGAATGGGGTTCAGATTGGTTTGGTAAATATAGCGGAAAATAATGAAGAAGGAATGAGAGTTTTACCTGTCCTAAATGCTCATATTTGCCTATAGAATAATAATTATATATAACGTGAAACAGACAGTTGAAAAGTAAGCTGGTTCTTTTTCAATAATTGTACAGGATAACAATTAGTATCTACCAATGTTGCGCATTCTGAGGAACACAGAAAAATGCGGCATCGTGAACAAAATGAGTTTGCACTATATCACCTCGATTTTTAATTATTTTTCAAAGGACTATTTTACTATCACGCGGTGATGGCTATGCCACAAATCAACTTACCAGCAAACAAGTATTACACTCCGGATATATAGGGATGAAGAATAAATTGCAAGTATGTTTTAAGCCAAAACTTGCCCATCAGATTTGCAGATAAAGGAAATAACTGAACAGGTTACTTCTTAAATGACTAAATTTTCAAATTATTTAATAAGGGATAAATAATTAAAATTTTCGAGGTTAATTTAGCTCGCCAAAATTTTCTTACTGTTAAGTCTATATTATGTTATTGTTAAAATTAGATTTGATTGTAATATTTAATATTTTATTATTCTCAGTGAAGAGAATATATACAGAAAAATAGGAATGTACATTTTTAATTGATTTTTTTAATTAGCATTGTAAATTTGATCAACTTAAGGTTTAAAATTAAAATACAAGCGCCGATAAGTGTTTATTTTTAATTTAGTTTTCAGTAATTTCAGCCAATGGAGTGATAATTTATAAGCAAATTAGAACAATTTAAAATAATAAAAGAATATTATATCACTTATGATAATGTCTATTTTAATAATCAATAATTATATTTATTTGCACAACTTATTGTCTAGAAACCCCTTAAATTGCCTTAAATTAATGGCATTAATATTGTACTAAATCACAATCACATATAACGGATTGAAAATGAAAAAATATCTTTGTTTGATTTTATTGTCATTACCTGCTTTATCTATGGCACAGCAACATATGGGAGGAATTAAGTTAGGAGTTTTTGATCCTTCCGCCACAGACGCGGGATTTATTATCGGTTATGAAGGAGGCTGGGCTGTAGATCCAAATTTTTCTTTAGGGTGGAGCATTGATTGGTTTCATAAAAATTATGTTGATCAGAATCTTGTATCCCAGTTTAATGATTTTTACGGCATCAATGGTTCTATAAATGAGCTACGCGCAACAACAAATCTTTACTCAATACCTTTAATGGCAACTGCAACTGTAAGCTGGCCTGTGGGACCAAAATCATACGCATATGTAACGGGAGGTTTTGGTCTTGAAATGCTGTTGATATATTACCATGATTATGATAATCCCGATAACAATGATTTCCACGGGGCATTTGATTTTGCATGGCAGCTCGGCGCCGGTGTAGCTTATGAACTTGGTCCGCGTTCCGACATATTAATTGAATTAGCTTACCACAACTCACAGCCAAGCTGGCAGTATCAAGGAACGGATCCCATCACCGGCACTACAAGAACATTTGAACAATCGATCGACATGAGCGGGTTAATGCTGCGTACGGGTTTAAGATTTTACTTTTAATTTATCCTAATATAAAAACCTCCGGTTTTTATAAAACGCCGGAGGTTTGAGACTACAATAAAAACCTTGCCGAATTATCTTCCCGGAAATACGGGTGTATGAAATATTTTGCATTTCCCTTTGAAGTATTCAAATTTATCAAAGGAATAGTTTTTAATATTGATGAATGTAAGATAAATCAATTTTACATTTTCAAAAAGGCTATTAATCGATTCTACATTCCCTATTATTTTATTGCTGCATTCATGCAATAATTGATTCCGCAATTTTATTAAAAAAAACCATTCCTCCTTAGATATAAATTTTCCTAATGTTTCAATCCTATTTAATATATTTTTATATGGTCTCTCTTCTTCTTCAATAGAGAGCAAAAGCGCCGGAAAAAGCTGTTGAAATATAGCATCCTGCAGCTTTGAAGAACGAAAAATGAACTGGTCCAATATCCTTGCTCTGTCATCATTCAAATTTCCAAAAGATTTTAGAGTAAGCGGCATAATTTTTTCTAATTCAACATAATCGGAAAAAATTATTTTCAAATGTTTATTGCAATCATCAATAGAAGAAGCAAGCTTTACTATGCTCAAATTCATAACTGTAAACCACCAGTTCCGGCAAATTGATAAAGGGACATATATTTCCCATCAATTTATTAATAATCAGATCATTCCGAGTATTAAATTTAGATAATACATGTTTATATAATTTTATTTATACTTAAATTTAATTATAATTCTATTTTAAAGCTATTTGGGTACGTATTGCAGTGTAGGTGCAGCCGGACGATATTAGCATATATTTAGTAATACTTATTCTATGAATTTTCAAAGATACCGGTTATTTATGGGTATAATTATTAAAATTTACAAAAATTACCGGGAAAATTTGAAATACTTTCCAAAATAAAATGGCGCGGAGATTTCATTCATAAAATTCCTGCATTTCAATCCGCATTCAATTCATACTTCATCCGCTCCAATTCATCCCACCTGTCATAAAGCTTTTTTACATTTTCTTTCACTTCTTCAAGCTGCCGGTTTAGTTCATTCGTCTTAACTGCGTACTTTTCATAAAAATCAGACGAGGCAAATATTTTTTCTATTCTTTTTACTTCTCCCTCAGCCAGCATTATTTTTTCTTCTATCTGTTCAAGCTCCTTCGCATCCTTATAGCTTAATTTTTTTGCTTTTGATTTTGAGCGTGTGTCTTCTTTCTTTTCTTTCGGTTTTGCAGTTTCTTCCTCACGGATCCGCAGTTGTCTTTTTTCTACATAATAATCATAATCTCCTTCACTAAAATATATCTCCCCATTTCCTTCCAAAGCAAGTATCCCGTTACAGATACGGTTTAGAAAATACCTATCGTGACTGACAACCATTACACATCCCTCAAACGATATCAACGCTTCTTCAAGTATTCTTAGTGTTGGCAGATCGAGATCATTTGTAGGCTCATCCAGCAAAAGGAAATTACCGCCTTTCGCCAAAATTTTTGCAAGTGTAAGCCTGCTTTTTTCACCGCCGGATAGTCTTCCGATTAGAGTACTTATTCTGTCATCTGTAAAAAGGAATCGCCTTAAATAAGTCCATACCGACAACTGTTGTTTACCAAACTTAACAATTTCACTTCCCTCTCCTATTGCTTTAATAACCGTATCGTTATCATTTAAAAGCAAACGTTCCTGGTCAACATAATTTATCTCCGTTGCTTCACCGGTCTCTATTTTCCCTTGTGATGGAGAAATATCTCCAAGGATAATTTTAAGCAGAGTAGTTTTGCCGACACCGTTTTGTCCCACTACACCCATCTTTCTCCCCGGCTCAAAATTAAAATTAAAATTTTCGAACAAGGTATTTCCTCCAAGCTTAATACCAATATTTTTTAACTCAATAACTTTTTTCCCGAGCCGTTCGGGTTCCGGGATAATCATATCCACATCAATTTCAACTTCATTTTTTTCCTGTGAAGCCAATTCATAAAAATTATCGAGCCTATTTTTAGCTTTTGTTCTGCGTGCTCTTGGTCCCCGCCTAACCCATTCAAGCTCGCGTCTTAAGAAAAGCTGACGCTTACGCTCTTCAACTTCCTGGACAGCCTGACGTTCCATTTTGTTAATAAGGTACCCGGTATAATTACCCTGATGAGAATAGAATGAACCTGTAGAAAGTTCTACAATTCGGTTGGCAATTCTGTCGAGGAAATAACGGTCGTGGGTAACAAAGATGCATGTGCCTTTATAGCCCGCCAAAAAATCTTCAAGCCATTCTATTGATTTTGTGTCAAGATGGTTTGTCGGTTCATCAAGTATAAGTAAATCCGGATTTGCTATCAGTGCGCGGCAAAGCGCTACCCGCCTTTTTTCTCCACCCGACAAAACATCAACGTACTTATTGCTTTCGGGTGCACTTAAAGAATTGATAAGGATATTAATCCTTTTTTCAAGATTCCAAGAATTCTTCCTCAATATCATTTCTTCAAGATGATGCTTATGAGAGGAATCGAATGGCGTCTGTTCATATTCCTTTATTAATTCCAGTTCGCTATTTGCGCCGGATAAAATATTATCGTATACATTTTTAGTCTCATCTAAAGAAAACTCCTGAGAGAGAAAACCGATAACCAGGTTTTTTTTCTTTGCAACATCACCGGAATCAGGAGACATCAAGCCGGATATTATTTTTAAGAAAGTGGATTTTCCCGAGCCATTCCTTCCTACTAAACCTATACGGTTTCCTTCATGTACGCTTAATGAGGCTTTATCAAGTATAACCTGTTCGCCGAATTGCACGGTTAATTCCTTTGCGGTTAATATAACAGGAGTAATATTATCAGACATAGCAGTCAAAATTTTATTATCAATAAAATGATTAAAATAAGAACCAATATACGGCTGGAAATATTGGAAAGTTCAGCTTCCTAGTGATAGTAATTCTGGTGCTGAATGTGCAAAATAAAGCTTGTATAACAAAACCCGGTTATTATGCGAATATATTTTCAATTATTTCAGCATTAACATATATTGTCATTATTTTCCCAACTGCAGAAAGAATCGGAAATATGTTTCAGCGAAAAGTACAAAAGGTTATTAAAAATTAAACCGGAAATGCATTATGTTAGTTTCTCCATCAAAGCCTGATTATGACATACATTGCGAACAAGCTTGAAGTCATTTTATATTAAATTCCAAAAGACCTGCACTCAACTAACAGTAATTGCTATTGTTTGTAATAACGCTGTTCCTCCATATGCGTCACAACATAAATCAATAATAATTTTATAAACGATTTTTTACTTAATCATATTTTATATACATTATATCTACTTTAAAGGAAAGAAAAATCGCAACAATAACTGAGCTTAATAATGGACACTGAAAAGAATAAATTTGAATCCGGAACAGCTTTGGCTAAAAGCTTATCAAATGAAATAGAATATCAATCATCCTCAATAGTAAGCAAGCAATTGCTAAAGAAAACGAATGGTAATATAACTCTTTTTGCTTTTGACAAAAATGAAACTCTTACGGAACATACTTCTCCGTTTGAAGCGTTAATTTATTTGGTTGAAGGCTCTATGGAAATCTCAATAGGAGGAAAACCTTTTGTCGTCACCGCAGGACAATTTATAATTCTTCCGCCGGATGTACCGCATTCCGTAAAAGCAATTGAAAAATCCAAGATGACTTTGTCAATGGTTAAATAGGATAGAAAATACTTGTAGATAATACTCTCACATAGCAGTAGTTTCTATTTTATTGCAACTCCCGAAGGGATTAATATATGAGAAAGTTCTAAGATATCAAGCTATATTAATCTCACACTTGAGGAACGAAGATTTTCCCGAGGACATCAAATAATTTCTCATGGAAGATCGGCTTGGAGATAAAATCATTAAATCCCGAAGCAAGAAACTTTTCCCTGTCGCCGGGCAAAATGTATGCAGTTACGGCAATGATAGGGATATTCTCCAGTCCCGGCATTTTATGGATAATGCGCAAGACATCTAGACCGTTATACTCCCCTTGCAGGTTTATATCGACAACTAAGAAATCAAAATGATTAGTATTCAAAAGCGGGAGCGCTTCCTCAAAGCTTACGGCAAATTTAATTTCCTTCAATTCTTTCATCTGAACTTTGAAAAGGATCTGTGAATCTATCTGGTCCTCAATGTATAAGCATGAAAGCAAGGAAGGAGTAAATTTTTCGAATGTTTTTACGGGTTTTATGCCGGATGAAGTTACGGCTTGTTTTTCCTCCGGCTTTTTATAAAATTCTTCTACCGGAGCAACTTCTGGAATATGCTCTTCCTCCAGCTGTGTATCTATAAGAGTAGGTTCTTCTTTCTTAATATCTTCTTCAGGTATACTTATCTTATCTACCGCTACACTTTGCTGTAAAAGATTACCGGTTTCCACAAGCGGTTTCTTAATTTCCTCACCGGAAAGTTCAAGCGGGAAGACAAACCTGCAATCCGGTTTATCCTTTTCTTGTTCTAACACTTCAAACTTTCCGTGGAGTGATTGGAGCAAAGATACGGCAAGACGAATTGTGAGCTTAGAAATTCCTAAATCCTTGGCTGTACCTGTTTTGTCGCTTCCAAATATTATCTTGTAATTTCCAAGCATATATTCTGAGATATGAGAATAATTATCTTTTAAGGAGATCGCAAAAAATTTATCATCTAAATGGTAGGCAGAAAAATATATTTTCTTCTCTTTGTTTATTAAAACAGAAATCTTCATCAGGCTTGAAACAAGTTTTTGAAACCTCTGTTTATCGGAAACAAACTTCAGCGATGAAGATATCTTACCGTAACTAAATTCAATATCACGCCCACCTGAGATATCATTAAAATCATTATACAATTGATCTATAACTTCGGTTATTCCTATTTTCTCAGGGACAAATTCCGTGGTTCCTTTATTAATATTAGAATATTCAATAACCGAATTCATTATGCTAAGAAGCCTGGTCCGGTTTTGGCTAATTATTTCCACAGACTCTTTTTGATCAGGAGTTAAGTTTTTCAGGTCGCTCGTAAATTCTTGTACAAAACCGAGTATTACATTTATCGGCGTTAAAAGATCATGGAATAAGCCCGGCAAAAATTCAGAATCCAAATTTTCAGTTTCTTTTAAATTGGAAACGTCAGGTTTTTCGACTATAACTTCCTCAATTATTTTCCCAACTTCGGGCTGCACCGAAGAATTTTTTACAAGCTTGCCGATAATACTGAATGAATCCACTTCATTTTTATAATTTAGTACGGGAATGGCAGTTAACTCTACTTCAAGAAATTTACCAGAGGAATTTTTTAATTCGGTGGATATTGAAACAGTATCTATAATATGCGACTGGAAGATGGAAGAATTTATTGTACCCCTATCCTCATCTATAACATGAGAAGTAAGCGATGTATTTTCTATTTCACTTTTAGAATAGCCTAAATATTTTCTTACAGCAGGATTAGTAAAAGTTATAATTCCCACGTTGTCCGTAATAAAAAGGAGATCATCAATGATTTCGGAAGCAGTGGTATACAATTGGCTTTTCTTTTCAAGTTCCAACCTTGCAGTTACATCCCTAACAATATTAAAATGCGCATCTTTTTCCTTATACTTAAATCCTATTTTACATATCTCAACGAAAATATATGAGCCGTCTTTTTTCTTGTGTTTATAAGGTCCACTAAATTTACCACCCTTCGCAGTCATATTGGATGAATCAAGCAAAGTCTGGATATCTTCAGGTGTATACAGATCGGTAAGATCCATCTGTAAAAATTCATCTTTCCTATATCCGTAAAGGGATATGGCAGCTTCATTTGCTTCAATGAACCTAAGATTTTCAGTATCATATATAAAAATAGGCTCAGGATTATTTTGAATTAAAATTTCAAACATTCTTCCTCTTTTATTAATTATTTTTTCTAAATTATCTTCAACAGATGTTTCTTCAAGTAATATTGAAAATCCTTCAAATTTATTTTCTTTGCCGAAGATTTTATTTAATGAAACAATTAAATTTTTAGTTAAACCTTTATTTAATCCAAGAAGTAAAGATAGCTCAAATTCTTCAGAACCGGATACACTATTTAGAAATTGATGGACCTTTTCAACCAGATTAAGCGGAAAAATTTTTGAACAAGGGATATTTCTTAAATCTGAAATTTCATCAGTAAATAATTTACAAAATTCTTCGCTTCCATACCTAATTATACCGCCTTCATCAATAAAAGCTAAAGCCTTAGAAAAATTTTGAAGCAGATTAATTGACGGATCAAGCATGCCTATTTCCATCTTCTGTTCGTCATCTTCAAACTCAATTTTTTGTGCAATTCCGATAACTGCAATAATATTGCTTTCTGAATCGCTTAACGGAATTTCAATTACCCTGTAATTATTAGGGTCATTTATACCGGCTACCGGAATGCCTTGCATAACGGTGCAGTTTGAAGTTTCCTTAATATAATTTTCAATTGTTTTATAAAACTCCACTATATATTCAGGTAAAAATGACTGTGCCGACTTGCCTTCAATCTGGGAAGGTTTCAATCCAAGGTTTGATGCAAGTTTAGAATTTACAAGGACAAATAATCCATTTATATCTTTAATCCAGAATAATTCATCCAAATCATCAACTTTCCTAGATATTTTATCTTTACCAATAAAAGTAAACGGGTAAAGCAGCTTAATTTCATCTAAAATTTTTAATATGGATTCATTGGAGATAATCTTATTTAATTCATCAGTTCGTGATTTGAACTTAGTTACTTCTCCAATTTCAAGTTTTGATACCTGTGGAATAAAAGTACATAAAATAAAAAGATCGTTCTCCTCCTTATATAAGTTAATAATCGCACGGACATTTAATTCGTTTCCGTTTCTTAAAAGTAAATGGATATTTTCAGTAGCAGGTTTATTACTTACAAATACACTTTCTATTAGATCGTTTAGCCTTGCAACAGATTGGTCATTAAAAAGAAATGAAATATTCTTATTTGTAACTATGGCTAAGAGATTTTTAGCATTTTTGTTATAAGATATAATTTCACCGTTATGATCTATTATAATGAACGGATCGTTAATATTAATGCATAGGGAATCAAAAAATTCACTGTTTATTTTATGGACCTGTTTCAACGGAAACCTAATTATTAAATATATGGCTATTAAAGCTTAGTTGAGCCTCCGTGCTCTTACGTCATAGCGTTCAGCTTATGAGTTTCTAAGTAATAAATGTTTTAAATTTACATAAAAAACAAAATTTTAGCTATCGCTTCTGAAAAGATCACTAAATGGAAAGTTACTAACTATTTAAACCGACCTCATTAATAAATAAAAGTTAAACGATAATATTTCAATAGTTCAGTCTATACTACTGCCAGGGAGTTGTCACAGAAACTTCATTGGACCATGATGAATCGCCGCCTGCAATAGCTTTGACCCTGTAATAATATGTGTTGGAACCGATTAGTCCGTTAGCACTGTCTACATATTGTATAGCGCCTTTAACTGCATACCCTACAGTCATATAGGCAGTATAGTAATATCTTCTTTCAATTTTAAAATAATTTTCGCTTCCGATATCATCGGTCCATGTTAATGAAACTATATTAGCAGCGGATGCAGTTGCCTTAAGCCCTGTTGGAGGTGCAATTGAGCGTGAAGCTCCGTTTCCGTAAGTATTTATTACCGCACTGAAACCAGACGAGCCGTACAAATTTAACCCGCGTATTTCATAATAGTATACGGTAGTATCCACAGCGTCCGGATCATTTATATTGTAAATACCCGGATTTGCAGCTAAATATATTACAAATTGACCGTAAAACCCGCGTTTTCTCCAAATTTCATAACCCGTTGCAGCATAGCTTGTTGAGTCTGCCCATGATAAATTAATTATACTTGGGGAGACTGTTGTAAAAGCAAAATTATACGGCACATAAGGAATTTTACTTATCCCGGTAATCAGAATATTAGTTATAGTATCACTCCGTGCCGAAGACCCGTCGTTATCGTAATAAATCAAATAATAGCTTATCCGTTTGCCTATATAAGTGGAATCAAATGTTAAAGGAATAGTAGGCTGAGTTCCGTCGGAATTAACGCCGCTCCAAAGATATATAGTA
>Ga0181520_10002545_pt1 | contig 33595 bp, 34 predicted proteins | sample PEATcosm2014_Bin_29_FD_132451 | JGI IMG/M metagenome (GOLD analysis project Ga0181520, IMG submission 132451) | Peatland microbial communities from MTU Mesocosm Facility, Houghton, MI, USA - PEATcosm2014_Bin02_30_metaG | ecosystem: Environmental > Terrestrial > Soil > Wetlands > Peat | place...
CCCGGCCGCTCGATCACCGCCTGGCAGCCCAGCCGCGAGTTCAACTCGATTCCCGCTGCCGTCTCCAGCCGGTCCAACTCCATGTCCTCGGCCTCGCTGATCCCCTCTGCTCCCTGCTTCACATGCAGATGGCAGGTGGTGCATGCGCAGACGCCGCCGCATGCGTGGTCCAGGAATATCCCATAGTTCTCCGCCACGTCCAGGAACGACATAGGCTGGCCGTGGCCCTCATAGGGCAACGTGTCGAAGGCAAACTCCACCGTCCTGCCCTCGGGCAGAAACGTTACGCGTACCATGCCCTCGGCGGGAGGCTTCGATAAATCGACTTCAGGCGAATCGGCAACATGATCGGACATAGGAACCTCATTCTAAACTTTGCTGTGACTGCTGGCGGCCTGTTCCTCGGCCTCGGTTCCGTCTTCAAACTCGGCCTTGGCAAAGGCGTGCGGCGCGGTGGGAGCGGTACCCAGTCCTTTTCCCGCCGCATTCATCGTCTGGCCCTTCATTGCGCTCATCACTTCACTGTCCATCATCAGTTCGGCGAAGCGGCGGGTGGCCTTGTCAAGCTGTTCAATGTTGTGTCGAATCAGTCTGTAATCGCTTCCTGCGGCCGCTGTTGTCACCTCGCCAACACATGCCGCGATCTGCGCCAGTTCTTCCTGCGTCAATTGCTTCCAGGCCGCGTGTCCGATGCCTTTTTCAACCGCAACCAGGATCGTCTCGGCCTCATTCCTGGCCTCGATCAACTGTCGCGCGTCCAGGTCTTCTTCGGCGTGGTCGAACGATGCCAGGATCATCGTCTCCACCTGTTCGTCGGTCAGCCCGTAGGTCGGCTTCACCTCGATCTCGGCCGCCTTGCCGCTGCGCTGTTCACGCGCGCTCACATGCAGAATGCCGTTGGCGTCGATCAGGAACTTTACCTCGATGCGCGGCAATCCCGCCACCATCGGCGGAATGCCTTTGAGGTCAAAGCGCGCAAGGCTGCGGCAATCTTTCGCAAGTTCGCGTTCGCCTTGCACCACATGGATCGCCACATTGGTCTGCCCGTCCACTCCAGTGGTGAAGTGCTCGGTGGCACTGGCCGGAATCGTCGAGTTGCGCTCGATGATCCGCGCGACGACTCCTCCGAGCGCCTCGATCCCCAGCGAGAGAGGAGTCACGTCCAGCAGCAGCAGGTCGTCCAGCGCGGAGCCTTCGTTGGCGCCGGCCAGTATCTGCGCCTGCACCGCCGCACCCAGCGCGACGACTTCGTCGGGGTTCAACTCCGTGTGCGGCTTCTTGCCTCGCGCGCTCAGGCTGAACAGCTCGTCCACCAGCGCGCGCACCGCGGGAATGCGTGTCGATCCGCCGACCAGCACTACTTCGTCGATCTGTTCGGCTGTCAGTTGCGCGTCCTTCAGCGCCTGAATACAGGGCCGCGCTGTGCGAAGAATCGTCTGCGAGATCAGTTGTTCGAACTGCGCGCGCGTGATCTTGCGCGTGTATTGCTTGCCATTGGGCAGTGTCGCATCAAGCTTGGTCTCACTCGCCTCGGAGAGCGCGATCTTTGCCTCGATCACGGCCTTGCGCACGGCCTGCACCAGCTCGCCACTGGGCACAGCGTCTTGGTCGATGGCTAGGTCGGCATCGCCAGCAATGTCGTCCAGCGCGATCGCGATCAGCAGATTGTCGATGTCGTCGCCGCCCAGGTGGGTATCGCCGCCGGTGGCAATCACCTCGAAGATGCCCTCGTGCAGCTTCAGAATGGAGATGTCGAATGTTCCGCCGCCAAAGTCGTACACCGCAATTAGCCCGTCGCGGTTCTTGTCCAGCCCATAGGCCAGCGCCGCCGCGGTTGGCTCGTTCACCAGGCGTAACACGTCGAGTCCGGCGATTCGCCCGGCATCCTTGGTCGCCTGCCGCTGTGCATCGTTGAAGTAGGCGGGAACCGTAATCACCGCCCTGGTCACAGGCGCGCCGAAGAAGCGCTCTGCGTTCTTCTTCAACTGCAGCAAAATATAGGCCGAAATCTCCGGCGGGGTCAGTTGCAACCCGCCCACTTCCAGCTTCAGCACTTCGCCTGGCTGTAAACCTTCCACCAGCTTGAAGGGGAAGAGCTTCAGCTCCTCCTGCACGTCCTGAATACCGCGTCCCATCAGGCGCTTGGCGGAGTACACCACGCTTGCGGCATCCTTCAGCAATGTCGCTCGCGCACCATTGCCCACCACAAAGCCGTGCTGATCGGCGTCGAAGGCCACCACCGAAGGCACCAGCCGGTCTCCGTCCTCGCCGGGAATGATCGTCGGCTGATCGCCCTGCATGAAGGCCACCAACGAGTTGGTGGTGCCAAGGTCGATACCGACCACCCGCGATGCGGCCTTTGTTTCGCCCTGAGATGAAGTTGCTTCCGCCATTCCGTCCTGTTGCCTCAGATTCCTATGCGCGTATGCCCAGCGCTGCACTTATTGGATGTGATGCTGAAGACGCCGATTCTGCGTCGGGCCCCTATGGTCTATTGTCCTACAGACAGCCCATTGGGATGCAGGGCGCAAACGCAGACGTGCAGCAAGCAGCCATCCCAGGCCTCATGCCGGTTGAGTAAATTGCAATCTGAGGAGATTAATAGCTGAGGAACTCGTTGGAGCCGCGGCGCAGACGAAGGCCAGCCACGCCAAAGACGAGGGCAAGCAGGAAGAGAATAGCATTCCAGTAAAACATCGGACGCACCCAGCCGGGCGAGTAGGTCAGGTCCTGCCCGCTCCACAGAGTCACCAGCGTGGCGACGATCAGACACTGAAAGCAGAGCACCAGCAAGAGATGGCCGCGCCGTCGCCGCCGGTCGATCGTCTCCACCTGCTGCGGTGTCAGCGTGCGTTCCTCAATGGGGATCAGGGTGTTGGCCAAGACTTTCCTCCTGCGGCTAGCTGCTTTTTCTTATTGGATCGCAAACTGGGCCGAGAGGATGCAGACGTTGACTGGAAATTTAGAGGAAAGCAACCGACTGGATTCCAGCGACTTCGAAGCGCTTGCGGCAGCGGATGTTCTTGCATCCCACCAGGTCGTCTGTGCGCACCATGTAGCTCTGCGCCTTGGCGAAACGGGCCCGGTCGCGCTCGTCGGCATTGCGCGGAAGCTGCGCCTTTTTGCGGCGGACAAGCCATCCGATCTGGTACTCGCCCGCCTGGCCGCAGTGTGGACAGGTCATCGTATGGGTTCTCTGCTCAGGCTTTTCGTCGAAAAAGTCGCGCTCTTCCATGCTGGGGTCCCCTCCCGGATTGGCGTGCCTACAGGTTCGGCGCGGCAATCCTGGACGTACTACTGCAATCAAAAGTATTGCATAATCGGGACTGCGGCGCAGTACTCTGTTTGCCAAGGGATTGAGCGATGGGCAAGTCGAAGAAGCGGGTCTTCTCGGTGGTGAAAGCGGTGAAGCTGAACGCGCGCGATCGCGTCGGCCCTGTGCCGCCGGAGCGCGTCATCCCCGACCCGAAGCAGAAGGCCGCCACCAAGCCAAAGCACAAGAAGACCCTGGCGGACCTATTGAGCGGGGCAGAAGATAGTTCTGGAGAGTGAATCCAATGAAGATGATGCGTATGGTTGCAGTGCTTGCGCTGACGAGTGCCGTTGCTTCCTGGACGGCGAATGCACAGTCGCTGGGTGATGGCATTACGGTGAGCAAGGAGAACCGGACCATTGCAGTAACCGCGACAGATAGCGTAACCGTAACGGCGGAAGTCGCGACCGTGAATGTAGGATTTGTGGTCTATGGTGTTGACCACGACTCGGCGTATGCGGACGGGTCAAAGACATCCAATGCAATCATGGATGCCCTGAAAAAGGCAGGCGTGACTTCCGATGCGATCGAGAGCCAGAACCAGAATCTGGCGGAGGCCCAACCGTTTCAGCAGAACCAGCTTTCAGCGGATGAGAAGGTGAAGAGAAAATGGTCGCTGACGCAGAGTTGGGCCGTGCATACCAATGCATCGGACGCGGCACGCGTTCTGGATGTAGCTGTGAAGGCGGGCGCGAACCAGAGTGGACGGATTGCCTGGGACGTGCAAGATGAGAACGCATTACAGACTCAGGCAGCGGAAAAAGCGCTACAGCGGGCACGGACTGTGGCAGAGTCGATGGCGAAGGGGTTGAATGTGAAGCTTGGAGCGCTACTCTTTGCCAGCAACCAGGCGCCAGCTTTGCAGACAAGGTTCGGAGTAGGAGCGGGACTCGGAGGGACGATAGAAAACTCCTTGTATACGGAGCTACCGCTGGCGATTTCGCCGACGCGCATTACCAAGACGGCGACGGTCTACGCTGTGTTTGCCATTGAGTAGTCACAAAAGCCGACCCGCGCCGCGATTCTGTAAACTGGTGGGATGAACCAGCAGGAGTTTGTACTGATTCTCTTCCAGGTGGTGGTATTGGTATTCGCCTTCTCGGTGCACGAGAGCGCGCATGCCTACGCGGCCATGCGCCTGGGCGATCCAACCGCCTACATGCTGGGACGAGTCACGCTGAACCCCATGAAGCATCTCGATCCGCTGGGCTCGGTTCTGGTGCCGCTGCTCTCGCTGGTCAGCGGAGGATGGCTGATTGGCTGGGCCAAGCCCTGTCCGGTAACCACGCGCAACTTCCGCAATCTGCGGCGCGACGACATTCTGGTCTCCATGGCAGGCCCGGCCAGCAACCTCGTCCTGGCCACCCTTGCGCTGCTTCTGCTGATCGTCTTCAAGCATGCTTTTCCCGCAGGATTGATTACCATTGCCGCGGCAATGGCGACAGCAAATCACATGTCCGTAGATCTAGGCTCGCTTCCATTTTTCCCCGTGGCCATGCTGCTCTATTACGGCGTGCTCATCAACCTGGTGTTGCTTGTCTTCAACCTGATCCCGATTCCGCCGCTGGATGGCAGCCACGTTCTGCGTCACTTCCTGCCCTACCGTGTGGAGCAGATATACAACCAGATCGGGATGTACGGTCTCATCGTCCTGCTGCTCTTCGGCGGACGCTGGATTGCCAGCTTCTACTACCCGTTGTTGGGGTTCTACGACCGGCTGCTGCTGTCGCTGTAGAGGGGGCGAATCCTGTTACCCTTGCGATTGAGATAAAGATGAGCGAAGAGACAAAACAACCGGCGGCGCGGCACGTACTGAGCGGCATGAGGCCCACGGGCAAGCTGCACCTGGGCAACTATATGGGCGCGCTGAAGAACTGGGTCGATCTGCAGAACGCAACTAACGACGACGGCACGCCCAAGTACGAGTGCTACTTTTTCATCGCGGACTACCACGCGCTGACCACGGACTACGCCGACACCAGTGAGCTGCCGGCCAATGTGCGTGAGGTCGCGCTGGACTTTCTTGCCGCGGGGCTCGATCCCAGCCGAAGCACCATCTTCATCCAGAGCAAGGTTCCGGCGCACGCCGAGCTGGCCCTGCTGCTGGGAATGATTACGCCGCTCAGTTGGCTGGAACGTGTGCCCAGCTATAAAGACCAGCAGGAGCAGCTGAAGGAGAAAGACCTCGCAACCTATGGCTTTCTGGGCTACCCGCTGCTGATGAGCGCGGACATCCTGCTCTATCAGCCGGATTTCGTGCCCGTGGGCCAGGACCAAGCCGCGCACGTCGAGATCACCCGCGAGATCGCGCGGCGATTCAATCATTTTTATCCGCGCAATCTTGGCGGCAACGAGTGGGTTCGTCCGATCGCTGAGTCAGCAGAACCGGAGTTTCTCAACGTTCTTCCCGAGCCTAAGGTTCTGCTGACGCCATCGCCCAAGCTGCCGGGCACCGATGGCCGCAAGATGTCGAAGAGCTACGGCAACACGATCCTGCTGAGTGACCCGGAGGCGGAGGTGCGCGCCAAGTTGAAGACCATGGTGACCGATCCGGCGCGCATCCGGCGCACCGACCCGGGCAATCCCGACGTCTGTCCCGTCTTCGATCTGCACAAGGTCTTTTCGACAGAAGAAAAGCAGACGGAAGTGCGTGCGGGCTGCACCTCCGCGGGGATTGGCTGCATCCAGTGCAAGGGATGGCTGGCCGACGCGGTTGTGAAGGAACTCGAGCCCATCCAGCAGCGGCGGCAACACTTCGAGGCGAATCCAGAGGAGGTTGCCATGGCCCTCAAACAGGGCGCGGTGCGGGCCAACGTGCGCGCCGAGCAGACGATGCAGCAAGTACGGTTCGCAGTGAGGCTGGGATAGCGATGGCCGATAAGACCCTGAGCGAAGTGACAGCAGGCGAGCCACACGGCGAGGTAGAGGCCGATACGGCCAGTACTCTTCCTGCGTCGTCCATGTCTGCCGATGAAGCGATCGCTCCGTTGCCAGAGCCGTTTACGCTGCGTCCCGGTCCAGTGACGCAGCAGGAAGAGCCAAAGCGCGCGGGCGCAGCAAGCAGCGAGACGCAACGCGAAGAGGACTCGCAGTCGCCGTTCTCCATCATGGTGGGCCAGGTCTACGATGGGCCGCTGGATCTTCTGCTGGACTTGATCCGTAAACAGAACATCGACATCTACGACATTCCCATCGCGCTGATTACGGCACAGTTTCTCGACTACTGCCACCAGTTGAAGCAGACGGATGTGGACGCGGCGGGCGAGTTCATCTATACCGCGTCGCTGCTGATCCATATCAAGTCGAAGATGCTGCTTCCGCGCGATCCATCGGACGTGACAGGAGCGGACGCCGATGATCCACGGCGCGAGTTGGTGGAGCGGCTACTGGAGCACGAGCGATTCAAGGCCGCTGCGCAGATGCTGATGCAGAAGCACCAGATCGAAGAGGCCACCTGGTCGAACCCCGGGATGCGCGAGTTTATGCGCGAGCAGGAGGGCAGCGAGAACGCCGGCGATGAGCAGGAGATTGCCGCGGATACCGTGGATCTGGTGCGCGTCTTTCAGGAGGTGCTGGACCGGCTACGCAAGCGTCCCGTGCTCGATGTGAATGAAGAGTCGGTCACTGTGGCGCAGATGATCGACTACGTGAAGCGGCGGCTGATGATGGAGGACCGGCCGGTGAGCCTGCGCCGGCTGCTGCACAGCACACACTCGCAGCGAGCGTTGATCTGCATGTTTCTGGCTATGCTGGAGTTGGTGCGGTTGCAGGCTGTACTGCTGCATCAGCCGCAGCAATTGGGCGACATCCTGATTAAGAAGACAGATGGGTTCGACCAGATGTTTGCCGAACAGGCCCCGGCGCGTGACGATTGGCGTTAGCCTGAATGCACGATAATCGGTTTTTCATGCGCGATATTCGATCTTAGCGCCCTCTTGTCCACAGCCTGCCTAAGAACTGCATGTCTCTGTATATAGTTGATTAATATGTATATTATCCTGTAGGTGGATGCCCCTTTGCTGGCAACCGCGATTGCACGGCGAGTGAATCTTTCACGGAACTGTAACATTACTGTAGCGTGAATAGAGTAGCTTTAGTTATGGTTCAGCAATTCAAGTTAGGTGATCCATGGCCACGCCAGCCACGCTGCCACAGCCCTCGATACTCGAAGAAAATCTGAAGAAGTCGTCCACTGGAAAGATCGGCCTGGGTGTGTTTTCGCTGACTCTTGCGGGTGGACTTATCTATATCGGGACTCAGGTGTGGGGAGACCTATCGGTCGTACCTACCGTGCATTTGTTTCCGTATCTTCTGCTTGGGCTGGCCCTGCTGATTGCACTTGGTTTTGAATTTGTGAACGGGTTTCACGATACGGCCAATGCAGTGGCGACGGTGATCTATACCCACTCGCTGGAGCCGCATGTTGCGGTGGTGTATTCGGGGATTCTAAACTTCGTTGGCGTGCTGCTGAGTTCGGGCGCGGTGGCATGGGCGATCGTCTCGTTGCTACCAGTGGAGCTGATTCTGAAGGGAAACTCGGGTTCGGGCTTCGCAATGGTCTTTGCGCTGCTGGTAGCGGCGATCCTGTGGAACCTGGGGACATGGTACCGGGGATTGCCGGTGTCGAGTTCGCATACCATGATCGGCTCGATTCTGGGCGTTGGTCTGGCTTATCAATTGATGCAGGGGACTACGGGAACCTCGGGGGTGGACTGGGATCAGGTGAAGAAGGTAATTGCAGCCCTGTGCATCTCGCCTCTGGTGGGCTTTGTCGCAGCGGGACTGGTGTTCCTTTTGTTCAAGCTGGTGGCCAAGGATCCGCGGCTGTATCAGGCCCCCAAGGGGACCGAGCCGCCACCGTTTTACATTCGATGCCTGATGATTCTGATGTGCGGTGGAGTGAGCTATGCGCACGGGTCGAACGACGGGCAGAAGGGTATGGGGCTGATGATGCTGATTCTGGTGGGCACAGTGCCAACGGCCTATGCGCTGAACCATACCATGGGCGCCAGCCAGGTGCAGGCGTTCGCGGTGGTCTCCACACAGGTGGCCGGAGCACTGAACCATTATGTGCAGCCAGGGACGGCAGCTCCGATCCCCGAGCCTGAGCTGGAGAACTTTGTCAGCACCAAGAAATACGATCCGGGAGTGACGTTGGCCCTGCAACAGATGGTGCTCGACATCCGCGACGAGGCTACGCAATACGGATCGCTGCAGGGCGTGCCGCAGGGTATGCAGGCCAATGTACGCAACCAGATGTACCTGACCAGCGAGACGCTGCGGCTGATGGCCAAGAGCGGCGGCCCGCAGATGTCGGCCTCGGACGCAAAGATCGTTGCCAACTATACCGGGTTTCTGGACAAGTCGACCAAGTTCATCCCCTCCTGGGTGAAGGTTGCGGTGGCCCTGGCGCTGGGGCTGGGCACAATGATCGGATGGAAGCGGATTGTGGTAACTGTCGGCGAAAAGATCGGCAAGGCGCGCATGACCTATGCGCAGGGAGCTTCTGCGCAGCTGGTTGCCATGGCAACGATCCTGGCTGCGGGCGCGTTCGGGCTTCCGGTATCGACGACGCATGTACTGAGCTCGAGCGTGGCAGGGACGATGACGGCCAATCGCAGCGGGTTGCAGGGGACCACGATTCGCAACATAACGTCTGCATGGGTCTTTACGCTGCCGGCGGCGGCGCTGCTCTCGGGCATGCTGTTCTGGCTCTTCAATTCGATCGCTCATTAGCAAGATCTCATCCTCATCGTGCGGCCCGATACCGGCAGGTCGCCCTTCTTTCTTTGTGGAGTCGGCTCCCCACGCGCTCTTGCGGGTTGATATGCTAACTCTGGAACTAAACATGAGCCTGAAAGCAAAGATCGAAGCTGTTATCTATGCGTCCGAAGTACCGGTGACGCTGGCGCAACTGGTGGGCCTGCTGGGCGAAGAAGCGCAGACGGAGCTGGACTACACACGCTCGACCCAGCAGACGCTGTCACTGGAAGCGACAGATGCCGAGGCGACGGCAACAGAGCCGACGACCGTTCCTACCCGTGACGATGAAGCCGTCACGAATGGGGCACCCGATTCTGTGGAATCCGCACCTGGGGACGAGACCTCCATGACGGATCAACCAGAAGCTGTGGCAGCGGCCGATCCTGCGGCAGCCGTGGCTGCCCGGGCGGAGAAGGCGCGCATGACACGTCTGCGCGTATATTTTCGCGAACTGCTGGACCAGTTGATAGACGAGTACGCGACCTCTGAACGGGGCCTGGAGATACGCGAGGTTGCGGGCGGCTTCCGATTTGCCACCAAGCCGGAGTACCACGACGCGGTACGCGGCTTTGTGAAGACGCTGAAGCCGCCGCTGAAGCTGACGTTACAGTCGCTGGAGACCCTTGCCGTGGTGGCCTACAAGCAGCCCGTGACCGCGCCCGAGATCTCGGAGATTCGCGGAGTGGACTCGAGTGGTGTGCTGGGGTCGCTGATGGCGCGCAAGCTGATTACCACGGCAGGGCGCAAGCATGTGATCGGACGTCCCATCCTGTACAAGACGACACGCGAGTTCCTGCTGAAGTTCGGATTGAAGGACGTCTCCGAGCTGCCCTCGATCGAGGAGTTCGAGAAGATGGCGGGCCAGTTGGCCGAGCAGGAGGAGATGGCGATGGAGAGCAAGCCATCTTCATTACCCGAGCCAGCCGACGAACCAGGACCACACTCGCCGGAGCTGGAAGATGATGAGTCCGGCCCGTCGGCGGTCGAGACGGTTTCTCCGTAGACTGTGACGAGGAGGAAAAGCGATGGCGCATGAACTGGGCTGGACGGATACGGAGGAGATTGGTATTCAGTTGCAGGAGATGTTTCCGGACACCGATCCCTACTCGGTGCGGTTTACCGATCTGCACAAGTGGGTAGTGCAGTTGCCGAATTTTGTGGGCGACCCGGCGAAGTCGAACGAGGGGATTCTGGAGGCGATCCAGACGGCGTGGCACGAGGAGTACGAGGACGCGAAGGGGTAGCGAGAGGCCAGGAGAGACGGTGTTCGAATACTCGTCATCATTGCCGGAAGGTAAAACCGCGGGGGTCGTCAGCGTTATTCTGCGTACCGTCATAGGTCTGAATTTTGCTCTCTTCGCGCTTTCGTTCTTCCCATGGATCATCGATTCTGAATTTGCTAATCGTTTATTCAATCCCCACCACACGTATGGGTTCAGGTGCGACTTCGTCTGGATGTTCTTCTCCACAATTGCTATTTTCTTCGCAATGTTTGGGTTCGTTCCGAATTTCAAGGAGAGCCGCAGGGCACGGATGAATGTCTATCTTTGTCTGGCATCGTTAGCTGCGTTTCTCATTTATATATTCTGGATTCTTCTGACATGGAAAGGAACCTAGTTGCGGCGCAGGATTTGCTGGGGGAGTTTGGAGCCGGTAGCGAAGAGGGTGAGGGCTGCGGCGGCGAGCCAGACGATGCTGGCGAGGGCGATGGTGAGGATGTCTTTAATGTAGGTGGAGACGTGTGGTAGGAAGTGCGCGGCGGCGGCAGTGGCGGCGTAGGCGACGAGCGCGGCGAGGAGGGCGCGACTGAGTTCGCCGTACTCCAGATGGGTAAATGAGACCAGGCGCTTGCGATGCAGCAGGATGGTGAGCGACGCGGTCTGGACGAAGATGCCGATGTCGGAGGCGATGGCGAGGCCTTTGAGGCCGAGCATGTGGAAGAGGCCCCAGTACATGGGGGCGGAGAGAGCGGTGATGAGGGTGCCGGTGATCATGGGAGTCTTGGTGTCGCTGGCGGCGTAGAAGGCGCGGGCGTAGATTCCCTGCACGGCCCAGAGGGCTAGGGTGACGGCGAGGATGCTGAAGAGCTGAGTGATGGCTGCGACGTCTGCGCGATTGAACTTGCCGCCACGGAAGAGGTCCATGAGCCAGGGAGCGAGGGCTATCATCCAGGCGGAGACGATCATTCCGACGGCGAAGAGGCGGGAGACGGTGCGAGCGACCGAGGCGGAGAAGTCGTGGGCGCGGCCCTGCTGAAAGAGCGAGGCGAAGAAGGGCAGCGAGGCTGCTCCGGCGGCGGAGCCGATGACATTGAAGGGGGCGTTGAAGAGGCTCTTGGCGTTGGTGATGAGGGTGATGCCGCCGGTCTGGGCGGAGGCGAAGAACTTGAAGTAGAGGCCGTCGAACGTGACTAGCGAGACGCCGATCATGAGCGGCAGCGAGAGCTTGAGCCACTCCAGAAATGTGGGATCGCGGAAGCCGACGATGGGGCGATAGCGAAGACCGGTGCGAAATGCGCCGAGCGAGTTGAGCAGGGCAGAGCCGACGATGACTCCGCCGAGCGCTCCCCAGGCGAGGGAGTAGATACCGAGCCGGCGATGCAGCAGAAGAGCGCCGAGGATGATGCCGGAGTTGTAGATGACAGGCGTGCAGGCCTGATAGAGGAAGATCTTGCGTACCTGTAGGCGCGAGCTCATGACGCTGCCGATGAAAAAGAAGAGCTGCGCGGGCAACAGCAGCCGAGTGAGGGCGACGCAGAGCGCGGCACCGACGAGGTCTTTACGGTAGCCGGTGAAGAAGAGCCAAACGTATTGGGGCGCGAAGACTTCACCCAAGAGAAGGCCGGCGCAGAGGACGATCAACATGGTGTTGAGGATGACGGAGAGCGCGCGGTCGGCACCTTCTTCGTCGCCTAGTTCGCGATAGCGGTTGAGGATGGTGATGACGGAGATGGAGGCCGCGCCGCCGATGAGGAAGTAGTTGATGAGATCGGGTAGGGTGAAGGCGGCCTGATAAGCGTCCTGCTCCATGCCCGCGCCGAAGAGGTGATTGATGACCTTGATGCGGATGAGGCCGAGGACTCCGGAGAGCAGCGCGCTGACCATAAGAAGCATGGCCGCAGAGCCTGCGGTGTGTTTGCGGGAGAGGCGCGAGGATGGGGCAGGGGATGGAATTGGCTGCGGCTGCTGGGGTAAGCTAGTTCCCATCGCCTTCCGGGTTCGAGCCAGAGGATCGGGCGTTGAAGAGGAAGTCGCCGGAAGGTGTGCGGTCCGATGGACGAGCTGGAGAGACTGCATTCTGGCCTGGTTGAGCGCTGGAGGAGGAGCGGCGCGCAGCGCGGCCGGGTGCAGAGGGACGGTCGTCGTTGGCGGTTAGGGGCTGGAGCTTCTTGGAGGATTTCGCTGCGCCGGCGATCCTGACGACTGGCTGGGAGAGCATGGCTGCGATCACTTCCAGTTCACGGCGCAGAGCGCGGAGCTGTTTTGCTTCGGACTTGGGAATTGCTTCGCCGAGCAGTGAGAGCTGGGGTTCTTTTTGCCGGAACTCAGACTTCAGTACCGCACGCGCTCCGGGAATGGTGTAGCCCTCCTCCTTGAGGAGGGTCTTGACGCGCATCGCCATCTCGACGTCGCGGCGGCGATAGAGGCGCTGGCCGGATCCTCCCTTGTGGGGCTTCAACTGAGGGAACTCACTCTCCCAGAAGCGCAGGACATAGGCAGGAACCTTGCAGAGTCGGGCGACATCGCCGATGCGGAAGTATAGCTTGTCCGGGATTTCAGACGGCGGCGCGGCAGAGCCACGGATATTTTTGCGGATTGGCTGGTTGTGTCCCATGCGCCAGACCGGAACCTTCCCTTGCAGTTGCGACCTGAAGCCCCAGAATACAGGCCGACTCCGCCGATCTCAAAGAGCGAAAACAAGCCGGAGAACGATCAGGGCAACCGCACTTCGTTCAGGATGACAACCAGAAGATATTAGCACCTAAACTCAATCTGCTCAGAAGGGATTCAGTTTGGCGAGGCCCTTTTTCTTCTTGTGCTTGCTGGAGGACTCGTCGGCCTTGTCGAATGCGGGCTTTGGCTTCTTGCCGTTGGCGGCAGCGGGTTGCGCGGGTGATTGGGAGCCGGGAGTCACTTCATTGATGGAATCGGGCGCAGCGGCGGGCTTCTCGATGGGAGGCAGAGCGGCCGGAGTTGTTGGGCCGAGGGGCTTCAATCCCATGTTGTCGTCGGGCGGCGGGGCTGCGGCTGCGGCTGGCTGCGCGGGCGCGGAGGAATCGGAGCCTGGGAAGACGGGAGGCGAAGCAGGCGCAGGGCCTGGTGCAGGGGAATTGGAGGAGGGCTGCACGATCTCGACGGCCATCGAATTTCCACTGGAGATTGCAGGGGCGACTTCCGGCACGTTGGTGACCGCTGCCGAGCCGCTGGTGTCTGCCCCCACCGCGGCTGCGGGAACATCCTGCAAGGTGAGCGGCGCGGTGGAGGCGGCCGGGGCGGGTGCCGGGGCAGCCGGGTTGGACTCGGGCGGAGCGAGCGGGGACGTAGTCGCAACGGTGCGCGGTGGGTTTGCCGCAGGATTCATCGCGGCGTAGTAGTCGCTCAAGGCCTTCCTAGTAACATCGGGCGCAAGGGTGGGCTTGGCGTCTTCCAGCGGTGGCTCGCCGACAGAGGCAGCGGGAACAGTGTCCGCCTTGTGCAGAACGAAGAGCTCCACGCGACTGCTGAGGGTGTACTGGCCGCGGCTATTCTCCAGCGCGAGGCTGGCGGCAGCCTGCTCCGGCGTAGGAGCCGGGATGGGACGACCCATGGCGACGAGACGGTCTTTGGCGTCTTCCACATGGGCAGAAGCGGAGTGTTCGAGCACAACCTTGTCGAAGGCGGCGGCGGCCTGGTCTTCATCTATCTTCAACAGCCGCGCCTTGCCCGCCTCAAACATCTCCTGCTGTGCCTTGCCTGCGCCCAGGGGAGATTTCATGGATCGGACGCCACGCGCCTCTGCCTCGAACGCGTCGCCCAGTCCGACCAGTACGTCGTCCAGATGACTGTAGAGCGGATAGCTGTCGATGACGGTCTGATAGCGGGCGATGGTGGCGGACCAGTTCTGGTGGGTGGCGTAAAAGGAGGCGATATCGGCCTCGCGGGATGCCAGCGTCTCCTGTACCTCGCGCAGGCGCTGTTTGCCCTGGGGTATGAGGCTGCAATCGGGGAACTGCTGCAACATCAAACGGTACTCTTCCTCGGCGTGAACGGAGTTGGAGTAGTCGCGGTCGGGCTTATCCATCTGCCGGAAGTAGATGTCACCGACCCGCATTTGAGCTTCGCAAGCCTCGGGAGCGTTGGGAAAGAAGGTGATGAAATCCTTGTACTCCTGCTCCGCCTGTGTGAGCGCCGCGGTGCCGCCTTCCTTGTACCAGCTATCGGCAACGCCGAGCTTGGCCTTCATCATGTACTGGGAGTCGGGATAGGTGTTGAGCAGGGTCTGATAGTCGAGCCGGGCAACGTCGAATCGTCCGTGCTTCACTGCGTCTTCGGCCTTGTCGTAGAGCACCTTGTCGGGAAGGTTCGGGTCCTTTCCGACCAGCGGGTCAACCTTCTTTTCTTTCTTATCCGCCTGCTTGGTGTCCTTGGACTGGACGACCTTGTCTTCTTTCGTCTTGCGGACCTTGGGGGCCTTCTGGTTGGTGATGGCCAGGCCGGGCGACGCGGCAGCCGCAGGAGTTGCAGAGGCGGGTGCGGATTGGGTCTGGGCGCCGGCGCCCGGCACCGTCGCCGCAGCCTGTGCGCGCACACTGCTAGCTGCCGATAGAAGAGCAGCCAGGGCGAGGCCGGCGAGCAGGTTAGGGAAGAGGGAACGAGCCTTGATGGGGGAGACCTGGATACTGCTGGCGGTGGTGAATAGCGTCATGCTTGGAACTCCGTCTGCCTCGTCGTGCAACATTCTGGCTGGCGCGCACCGGCGGTGTGCGGTCTAGGTTCTATTCTAGTGCAGAATTGCCTTGTCCGTGGCCCTTGGGCGGGTCCGCGAGGCCCGTGAAGTAAAGCGCTAACCCTGCAAGAGCGCGGCACGCGCCAGACGCAACAACTCAACCGCGTTCTGCTCGGTGCGCCCTGGTTCAAAGACGGCAGAACCCGCGACCAGAAGTTCCGCTCCCGCTTGGACGACGGATGCGACCGTATCGTGAGCGACGCCGCCATCCACCTCGATGCGGAAGTGGAGGCCCATCTCGCGGCGCAGGCGGGCAAGATGCCCGATCTTATTGACGGCTAGGGGCAGAAATTGTTGGCCGCCAAAGCCGGGATTAACGCTCATCACCAGAACGTAGTTCACCATAGGGAGAACTTCGATCAGGGTCTCGACCGGCGTGGCGGGATTGATGACGACGCCGGGAAGAACATTGTGCTCGCCGATGTGCTGGAGGGTGCGATGCAGGTTGCGGCAGACCTCCTGCTGCACAGAGATCATATTGGCGCCGGCTTGGGCGAAGGCGGGAATGTACTGGTCGGGGTCCTCGATCATGAGATGGCAGTCGAGTGGGAGCTTGGTGATGGGGCGCAGCGCCTTGACCACAGGTGGGCCGAAGGTGATGTTGGGGACGAAGTGTCCGTCCATGACGTCGATGTGGACGATGGTGCCACCGCCGCGTTCGGCTGCGGCAACTTCATCGGCGAGATGGGCAAAGTCGGAGGCGAGGATGGAGAAGGCGAGTTCGATCATAAGAGCGGTTGCAGGTTGCTGGTTGATAAGTGCGTTGGTGGAAGTGTATCAGTGAACTTCTTCGGTTGGTGTTGGCGGTTACTGAATTTGGGATTCCGGTGCGGATTTTGGTTCGCCGAGGGAGATGCGGGCTGCGGCGTTGAGGATGCGGCGGATGGGCCAGGTACCGTCTTCCTTCGCGAAAAAGAGCTCGCCGATGCGCTGCTTCTCTGGGCGGTAGTACCAGCGGCGGAGGAGCGAGAGGTGGTCGGAGAGCGTCGCGAGGTCGGGTGCTGATTTAGGGTGTGGATTGGCGCGGGTGGCGAGGTCGTTTAGGCGTTCGGCGATGCGGTCATCGGGACCCACTGTGGGAGCGTCGTTAGAATCTGACGATGTGCTGGGAGTAAGTGCCGATGTGGGTGCAAGCAGCGACGGGCCGACGAGAGAACCTCCCTCGACGAGAAAGAGTGCGGTGGTTGGTTCGGGCATGGTAGCGTCAACCCACATCACAGAATCGGGATGTGGGGCACCCAGTTGTGCGGACTTCTGCACGATGAGGGCGCGGAGGTTGGGGATGGGCTGGACAAGCGGGTCGGCGAGCGAGGCGGCGGATTTAACGCGCACGAATTGGGCGTGGAGCTGAGCGGCGCGCTCGAAGTCGAGGCCGGTGGAGGCCTGTTCGCGCTGCGCGGTGAGCTGGGAGAGGAGCGATTCTCCCTGGGTGGCGAAGAAGGCTTCGACGGCAGCGGCTTCGTCGGCGTAGGCGGCTGCCCCTGTGGGCGTGCAGGCCTGATTGCAGGGCGCGAGACACTTATTCATCTCCTGGTAGACGCAGCCGGGATGTTCGGGATACGGGGCTAAATCTTCATAGCAGCGGCGGAGCTTGAAGAGGTCGAGTACAGCGTCGCAGTACCGGTCGGCGGCGGCGCGCGAGGGAAACGGGCCATAGGTGTGGGCCATGGCCCGGCGGCTGAGGCGGTTAGTGGAGTAGACGCGCGGGTATGCGTTCTCCGTGGTGAAGCGCAGGAAGAAGGGCGTGTGCAGGCGCAGTCGGCGGCGTGCTTCTGCCTGCGAAAAGATGCTGACGGTAGCGTGGTAGAGCGTGAGCGTGGACTCGAACTCTGAGCCGGTGATGCTGTAGTCGATGCGTGCGACGCGGTCGCGGAGGTTGAGGCGCTTGGATTGCGAGTCGGGCGGAGCGAGGATGCGGGTGATACGGCGGCGAAGGTCGGCGGCGCGGGTGAGATAAGGCTGGTCTTCGCTGCGCGGACCGTGCAGGGCAAAGACTCCGGGGAGAGCGGGGATGGCGCGCATGATTTCGGTGGAGTTCTCGGGCGAGAAGGGGATGGAGCGCTCGAAGTGGAAGGAAGCGACCATAGAAGGATTGTAGGGCGTTCGCACGCCTTTTTGTCGCTTCGCATGGCCCTTCCGTTGGTCGGCACGGAATTTCAAGGATTCGACGGATATTGCCGGCCATCCTGGTCATGATTCATCCGAGCTTGTCAGCTGCCGGCGATGGTCATGCCTTCGATGCGGAGGGTGGGGGCGGCGGTGGCTGTGCGGAAGACGAGGTCGTTGCCGATGGCGGAAATGTTGCGGTACATGTCCTTGAGGTTGCCGGCGATGGTGATCTCTTCAACCGGGTAGGCGAGTTCGCCGTTCTCGATCCACATACCGGCGGCGCCCTGGGAGTAGTCTCCAGTGACCAGGTTGACGCCGAAGCCCATGGTCTCGGTGACGTAGAGGCCGTTGGGAACATCGGCGATGATCTGTTCTGGCGTGAGTGCGCCGGGCTGGAGAAAGAAGTTGCCTGCGCCGATGCCTGGGTTTCCGGCCAGCGAGCGCGATGCGTTGCCAGTGGAGGAGTCGAGGCCGAGCTTGCGGGCGGTGTAGGTGTTGGTGACGTAGCTGCGGAGGATGCCGTTCTCGATGAGAACTGTGCGGCGGGTGGGCAGGCCTTCGCCGTCGAAGGGCGCGGTGCCGAAGCCGCCGGTCTTCATTGAGCCGGAGACGCCGCCTTCGCAGTCGAAGACACGATCGAAGACCAAGGTCCCGTCGTCGATGACGGTGACGTTCTCGCCGGCGACGCGCTCGCCCAGCATTCCGGCGAAGAAGCTGGCGTGGCGATAGATAGCGTCTCCGTTGGCTGCGTCGAAGATGTTGCCGACGATGGAGCGGGCGACCTCCGGAGAAAAGACGACGGGGGCTTGCTGGGTCCGGGCCTGGCGCGCGCCGAGGTGTTGCAGGGTGCGGCGGGCGGCCTCCTGGCCGATGGCGACGGGGTCTTCCAGCAGGCGTGTGCTGCGCGCGGCGGAGTACCAGTAGTTACGCTGCATCTTGCCGTCGGTGTCGTGGGCGATGGGCTGGGCGGAGAAGCCGCAGTAGCTGCGGCGATACTCGCCGAGGAAGCCGCGCGAGTTGATGTGAATCTTGTGCGAGGTTGCGGTGTCGAAGTCGCCACCGCCGGAGTTCTGGATGCGGGTGTCGAAGGCCATGGCCGCAGCCTCGACTTCGCGCGCGATACGGATGCGATCGGCGGGCGGCTGCTGGTTGACGTCGTCGAAGTAGAGGTGCTGGTCGGCGGCATCGTGCTGGCCAAACTCGGAAGGTTCGGGAAGGCCGGCGAAGGGATCCTCGGAGGTGATGCGGGCGAGGGTGACGGCGCCGTTTACGAGCCGCTCAAGACTCTCCAGAGAAAAGTCGGAGGAGGAGGTGCTGGCTGCCTTTTGTCCGATAAAGACACGCAGGCCAACCGCGCGGGAGCCGGACTCCTTGAGCGTCTCGACTTGGCCGAGACGGACGAGGGTGGAGAACTCGTCTCCCTCGTATACGACAGCTTCGGCGTCGGTGGCACCGGCCTTGAGGGCGCGGGCGAGAACGTCGGAGGCGAGCTGCTTGAGGTCGGCGGCGGCGGTGATTTCAGTCGGCATGCTTACAACGTATAACTCCCGGGAGCTTATGGCTGGCGTGCGTGATTCCTTACCGGACAGGGTGCTCGGAGAGGCGTGGCTGGCGGCCGTCGGTGGACTTGCGGAAGTATAGGCCGGAGGGGCAGTACTCGGAGTCGGTCTTGAGTTTGTGGGCGATGTGCGGGGGCGGCGCGCCGGGGATGTGATGGCGGTGCAGCTTGACCGCGCCGGTGCAGTCGGAGCAGCGGAACTCGGTGTCGTCGTCGATGAGGGCTTCAGAGACGGATTTGAGCTTCCAGAAAGGCTCGTATCCACCGCCTGTCTTGAGGCGACGTCGTTTGACCTGGCACTCGTAGATTTTTTCCGATTCGGCGGCCATATTGCTCCTTTGATAATGCAGGGAACAGGGAATAGTAAACAGGGAACAGCGGGCAATACGGCACTAGAGTTTGTTCATGATTGCCACAAGCATTTTGCCAATCTCGTGCGACAAACCTTCGGATCGATTGAGCGTTTCTCTATCTCCAAAACCTAGTTCTTTCGATATCTCAAGTTGCGTTGTACTTCCATATTGGACCCGCGAGCCATGCCGAGGAACTGCTTGTATTCTCCGGTTGACCCACGGCCGTAACCTTCTGCGATATTACTTGCAACTGACACGCCAGCACGACGAAGCTGGCTGGTCAGGCCATAAATCTCCTCCCTTGGAAACGCGGAGGTCAACTGATAGATCGCGACTGACATTTGCACGGCACGTTGCCAGACGACGAGATCGCGATAGGACTGAACCATTTTGCACTGATCCCTGTTCCTTGATCCCTCTGTTGCTACTCGACGGGGTTTGCGGAGGGTTTGGCTTCGCGGCCATCGGTGGCGCGCTGGAAGATCAGGCCGCTGGGACAGAACTCGGCGTCGGCGGCGAATTTATGCTCGACGTAGGCGACGATGCCGGTTTTGCCGTTGCGGCCGAGCAGCTTGACGGCGCCGAAACAGTCCTTGCAGCGGAAATCGGTGTCTTCGTCCACCAGCGCTACGGCGACGCTTTTGATCTTCCAGTAGGGCTCGTATCCTCCGCCTGGCTTGAGACGCCGGCGACGGACCTCGCACTCGTACATTTTTTCCCGTTCAACTGCCATTGAGAGACTTCTCCTCTCCTGCGACCTAGTACGTTTTAGATTGCCGTCGATGAAGCAAGCGGCGCGAACCATCCTTTGCAAGACTTCCTGGGAGAAGAGATGCCTTAACTTTTACTGCCCGGTACCGCCTACCGTCATGCGATCCAGCTTAGTGGTCGGCATACCGACACCGACAGGGACGGACTGTCCGGCCATGCCGCAGGTGCCGATGCCTTCGTCGAGAGCGAGATCGTTGCCCACCATGGAGACATATTTGAGAGCTTCTGGCCCGCTGCCAATGAGGGTTGCTCCCTTGACCGGACGGGTGACCTTGCCGTCCTCGATGAGATAGGCCTCGGAGGCTGAGAAGACGAATTTTCCGTTGGTGATGTCCACCTGTCCGCCGCCGAAGTTGACGGCGTAGAGGCCTCGCTGAACTGACTTAATGATGTCTTCGGGCTGGTCCGTGCCGGAGAGCATGTAGGTGTTGGTCATGCGCGGCATGGGGATGTGTTGGTAGCTCTCGCGGCGGCCGGAGCCGGTGTTGGGTGTACCCATCAGCCGGCTGGAGAGCTTGTCGGAGAGATAACCCTTGAGGATTCCGTTTTCGATGAGGACGGTCTCCTGAGTGGGATTGCCCTCGTCGTCGAGGTTAATTGAGCCTCGGCGATTGGGCATCTGGCCGTTGTCGACGACGGTAACTTTCTCGCTGGCGACCTTCTGGCCGATGAGTCCGGCGAAGGCGGAGGTCTTCTTGCGGTTGAAGTCTGCCTCCAGGCCATGGCCGACGGCCTCGTGCAGCAGGACGCCGGGCCATCCGGGACCGAGGACTACGGGCATCTCGCCAGCCGGTGCGGCGATGGCATCCAGTTGCAGGATGGCGGTGCGCGCGGCCTCGCGGGCGAAGTGCTCGGGCGATTTTGTGCCTTCAAAGAAGTCCAGGGTGACGCGGCCGCCGCCGCCCGATGTGCCGCGGGTAGTGCTGCCCGCGCCCTGGTTGGCGCTGGCATCCTTGGCAATGACAAAGACATTGAGGCGTGCCAGTGGCTGCGTATCGGAGGCGAAGGTTCCGTCGGAGGCGGCGATGAGGATGCGCCGTAGCTCGTCATTAAATCCGGCGCGGACCTGGGTGATGCGCGGATCGAAGTCGCGCGCGGCGCGGTCGGCACGCTGGATGAGGAGCAATTTTGCGGCAATCTCGGCGTCGGCGGCTGCTCCGGCGATGGGGTACAGGGTGGGTTCGTCGGATGTGTGGCGGAAGCCGGCGATGCGCTCCGTTGCGGGGCCGCTGGCGATGAGAGCGGCAGTGCGGGCGGCGCGCAGCAGGCGGTCGGAAGAGAGGTCGTCGGTGTAGGCGTAACCGGTGCGCTCGCCGGAGAGGACACGGATGCCACAACCTACGCTGATGCCCTGGCTGGCGGACTTGACCAGCGACTCGTCGATGCCCAGCGAGGTGGATGTGACGGATTCGAAGTATAGATCCGCGTACTCGCCACCTGCGGAGAGCGCCTCGCCCAGGCAACGCTCCATCAGCCGCTCGGAGAGGCCGAGCTTATCTATGAAGTAGCGTTTGTGGTCGGGCGTTGGGACGGTAGTTTTTTGGGTCTGCGGCAAAGGCACAGTTCAATTCTAGGCTTCCACAGGCTCAACGGCAAATAAACTGCGAAGAAAAGGGCACGAACGTGATAAAGTTGCGTGCCCTGCGCCGTTGGAAGAGATGCGGCAAGCCGGGGTCAGTTTGCAGTTGGCCGCTCGACCGAGTCGATCACCAGCACATCCATTGGCGCCGTTGCCGGTTCTAGCTTCAGCCCAAGTTGCTCTTGGAGGGCGGTAAAAATGGATGGTCCTCCCGAGTCGTCTATCGCCGCCTTCGCAGCTGGCACATAATCGAGCGTGAAGTCGTACTTGCCCGTCAGTCCGGTTTTGTCCACTACCGGCCTGCCAACCTCGGAGTTCAGAATCCAGGGCAGCGAAGTCAGGGGCATGAAAATGCTGTCGATCTTGCCTCGGCCATGCATCATCATCGCCGCCTTGCTTGCCTCGTCCGCCGTCGCCTCCTTCATTTTTGGTCCACCCTTCGCCAACACGAGTTGGTAGATCGGTATCTCGCGCTGCTCTATTTGCGCCTTCAGGTGGAAGCGTTCGGCAAGCAGCGACTGTAGCATCCGATTCTTATCTTTGGAGGCAAGTTTGCCGTAAGCGGCCACATCCTCGCCCGCCACCTTGGCATCGATGTCGTAGAAGCCCGAGTTCTTCGCCCAATCCGGCGCACCGAAAATCCGGCTCGGCTCCGTGATACCGTATGCTGTCTCGATTGCAACAACCAGCGGAGCGCAGAAGAAGGTCACACCGTCTGTGAGGGGCCGCCATCCAGAACCCTGAGTACAGTTCTGCTCCTGGATAGGCTTCACTGAAATGACATCCCAATCCAGCAGCTCTGCTGGAGCCTGAGCGGATTGCGACGGTGCAGCCGGTTGCGATAAGCAAGCCACGGGAATCAGCAGCCTCGCTGCTAGTAGTGCGGCTGTTAAAACGGATTGCAACCTAGGCATTCGATAGCTCCCACGGACGCTAGTATGACAAGTTTCGCATTCGATCCGGCAGGTGAAAAACTATAGTTTCTGCACGACGACGGCAGTGCCGTAAGCGAGGACCTCGGTGACACCCTGCATCAGCTCGTTGGCGTCGTAGCGTGCGCTGATGACTGCGTTGGCGCCGGCCTGAGCTGCGTGGTCTGCCATCATAACGAAGGCGTCCTGGCGGGTCTTCTCACAGAGCTGCGTGTAGAGAGTGATGTTGCCACCGAGCATGGTCTGCAGGCCTGCGCCGATGGTGCCGAACAGGTTGCGCGAGCGGACGACGATGCCGCGCACCAGGCCGACGTTGCGCACAATGCGGTAGCCGGGAAGCTCCAGCGCGGTTGTGACCATGGAGGGGTCAAGCGAGGTGGAGGTGGGGACGTTGGTCTGGGGATATGAGGCCATTGGGCTTCTCCTGATTGCTGGTTTCGAGATGTGAGCTTTGAGTCGAGAGCTATGAGCTGTTCTGCTGGAGGATTGTACGCGCGTGGAGGGATTATGGTTCCGTGGTGGTCCTGTCTGCGGCCAGGACGGCGACCAGCGCGGTGACGGCTCCGCTGTCGATGGCGTTGGCGGCCAGTTGGATGCCTGCGCGGAAAGCATCATGGCTGTCTGGCGAGGAAGATGGGATGACGCCGGCGGCGATGAGGACGGCGGCAGCGTTGAGCAGGACGACGTCGCGGCGTGGGCCGGCTTCTCCGGCAAAAATGGCTCGTAGGATGGCAGCGTTGGTTGCCGCGTCGCCCCCGTGCAGCGTGTCGATGGAAGCAGATGCGAGGCCAACCTGCTCCGATGAGAGATGGCTGAAGGTGACGGTGTCGCCGCGGACTTCGGCGAGTTGGGTTGGACCTGAGATGGAGAGCTCGTCGATGCCAACTCCGCTTGCGGTAGCTTCGTTCGTGACTGCTCCGTGGACGACGAATGCGTGGCGTACGCCGAGCAGGCACATGGCATCGGCGACAACCGGAACCAGATGCGCGGAGTAGACGCCCATAACCTGGGCGCGGGCCCCGGCAGGGTTGGCCAGTGGGCCCAGGACGTTGAATGCGGTGCGCACAGCGAGCGCGCGGCGGATGGGCATGACGGCCTTCATCGCGGGGTGCAGGCTGGGTGCGTGCAGAAAGGCGAAACGATGGCGGCGCAGAGATGCGGCTCCTGCGGCGGGGGAGAGAGAGATGGGAATGCCGAGGGCTTCGAGGACGTCGGCTGAGCCGCAGAGCGAGGTGACGGCACGATTGCCGTGCTTGGCGACCATCATTCGGGAACCGGCGGCGGCTCCGGCTGCGGCGGCAACTAGGGCGGCGGCGGTGGAGATGTTGAAGGTCCCCATGTCGTCGCCTCCAGTGCCGCATGAGTCGACCAAGAGCGCGCGCTCCGTATCGTCCAGGGGGACAGGAACCGCGGCGGCGAGCATGGCTTCGGCGAACCCAGCCAGTTCGGCGGCGGTCTCGCCGCGAGCTGCGATGGCGCCGAGAAGCGCGGCGAGCTGCAACGAGTGCGTACTGCCGGGTTCGGCGGCCTCGGTGCTGCCGGCCAGAACCAGATCCAGCAGGGCGCGCGCCTGGTTGCGCGACAAAACTTCGCGCTGTTCGACCACGCGCTTCATGTATTCATGCAAAGCCATGAGGAAAAGGGTATCAGGCGAGGGCATGTTCGGTCGCGATCAGATGTCTTCCTCCATGGAGTGACGCGCTGGCAACATGCTCCGGTGAAGGATGCGGACGATGTGTACGAACTTGGATGTGGGTCTGTAGAAGAGGACATGGCGGCCCACTTCCATGCAATGCAGCCCGGGCCTGATGTGGTTGCAGGCGCGGCCCAGCAGAGGTTGATCGGCAAGGCGCAGACACGCGGCTTCCATCTGCGCGAGATAGCGTGCCGTCTGTTCTTTGCCCCAGCGATCCAGAGTATAAACGCCGATCTGGAGCAGGTCCGCCTCAGCGCGACGAGTGAATTTGAAGGATGCCATCGGCTAGCGCGCCTGCGCGGGGAGCTTCAGTGATTTGCGGATACGGGCGAAGGAGTTACCACGGGCTACGCCACTTGCTTCGCCCTCGTCGATGGCAGTGCGCAGGGCTGCGAGTTTGACTTCAAACTCACGCTCTTCCCGCTCCAGGGTACGAAGCGCCGCTCGGACGACCTCGCTGGCATTCCCATAACGTCCCTCTTCAATCCTGCTTGCGACAAACCGATCCTGCTGTACTGTGAGATTGACATTGCGCGTGGGCATTGCGGGTTCCTTAGAAGAGACGATCCTGATTGATCGTAACTCGATTGGCAATGTTTGCCAACTATAAGTCTTTCTATCGTAAGGAGCGAATATCGACTATTTTGAGCGATAAACGCACAATAGTGTAGTGCGTGATTGCTCCTGTTCCTCCCAATCCACTAGTATCGGAATGCGCGATTTTTCAAAAAGAACCGAGACAAACAATATGAAGATCCACGAGTACCAGGCAAAAGAGATTCTGCGGCGGTGCGGTGTGCCCGTGCCCGATGGCGAGATGGCCACCACGTTGGAAGAGGCGGAGACAGCGGCCAAGACGCTTTTCAGCAAAGGCAATGTGGCTGTCGTGGTAAAGGCCCAGATCCACGCCGGAGGCCGGGGCAAGGGCGGCGGCGTGAAGGTAGTGAAGACCATCGAAGACGCCAACGCTGCGGCCAAGGCGATCCTTGGGATGCAGCTTGTGACCCACCAGACCGGGCCGGCGGGGCAGAAGGTACAGCGGCTGCTGATTGAGGCCGGTTCGGCGATCGAGCGCGAACTGTATCTGGGGCTGGTGCTGGACCGCGCGACCGCCAAGATTGTCTTTATGGCGTCTCAGGCGGGCGGCATGGAGATCGAGAAGGTGGCGCACGATACTCCGGAGCTGATCTACAAGGAGACGATCGAGCCGGCGATTGGATTCCAGCCGTACCAGGCGCGCAAGCTGGCCTTCAAACTTGGGCTGGATGCCAAGCAGATCAATCCGGCGGTGGCGTTCATGATGGGCCTGTACAAGGCATACATGGAATGCGACGCGACGCTGATGGAGATCAACCCGTTCATCACCACCAAGGACGGCAGCCTGATGGCGTTGGACTGCAAGATCAACTTCGACGACAACGCGATGTTCCGCCACAAGGACCTGAAGGAGCTGCGCGACCTTGCCGAAGAAGACCCGCTGGAGGTGCAGGCGTCCAAGTTCAACCTGAACTACATCAAGCTGGACGGCAACATTGCCTGCATGGTGAATGGAGCGGGACTGGCCATGGCGACTATGGACATCATCAGCTACGCGGGCGGCTCGCCGGCGAACTTTCTGGATGTGGGCGGAAGCGCCAGCCAGGAGCAGATTGAGAATGCGTTTGCCATACTGCTGAGCGATCCCAATGTGAAGGCAATCTTCATCAATATCTTCGGCGGAATCCTGCGCGTGGACGTGCTGGCGTCGGCGGTAGTGGCAGCCACCAAGAAGCTGGATGTGAAGTTGCCGATCATTCTGCGGTTGGAAGGTACGAACGTTGAAGAGGGGCGCAAGATTCTGGCTGAGTCGGGGATTAAGTTTGAAGTAGGAGCAACCATGAAAGAGGCTGCTGATTTGGCTGTAGCCGCTGCTAGGAGCTAAGCAATGACGAGCACTCAATCATTGGAACGGAGATATGAAGTATTTGGACCGTTTCCGTTTGATACTACGAAAGGTGTTAGTCATAGCAAAAGATTGGCGCAGTTTTGGGGTGACCGAGAAGCTGACGGGTGTCCGGGTGGACTACCAGATGCAGTTGGAGTTTATGTATGGACTTTCAAGGAAGGTGCTAAGCGAATTCCTTGGAATATAGGAATAACAAGTAAGCAAGGCTTTAAGGGCCGGTTTACTCAGAAAGAACTTTCAATTCGAAAATTACAAGATGAACTTCCTAATGCCGAAATCGAAGTTTACTTGCTCGCTCGTCGCACTAAAACCGGTGGGTTTAGTAAAACGCGGCAGAAGAAAATGAATGAATGGCTTGAGACGACACTTATCGGCGCTGCTCTCACAGTCAACCGAAATTTGAGGAATAAGGCGAAGACCAAATACCTGAAAAACGCCGTTGTCGACGGTTATTTGAACGACAACGAAGAAGAACGCAACAAATCCGCTAGGTCGTTTAGCGCGCTGTTCAAGGCTCAGCCTAGAAAGAGGAACTAATGGCGGTACTGGTTGACAAAAATACGCGGTTGATTGTGCAGGGGATTACCGGACGCGAGGGAACTTTCCACGCCAAGGGCTGCGAGGAGTACGGGACCAAGGTGGTGGGCGGAGTGACGCCGGGCAAGGGTGGGATCACGCACGAGAGCTGGCCGGTCTTCAACACGGTGGAAGAGGCGGTGAAGGAGACGGGCGCGAATGTGACCATGATCTTTGTTCCGCCGCCGTTTGCCGCGGATGGGATACTGGAGGCTGCGGCCAGCGAGATTCCGTTGATAGTTTGTATTACCGAGGGCATTCCGACGCTGGACATGGTGAAGGCGTGGGAGATGGTGAAGCGGTCGAAATCAAGGCTGGTGGGGCCGAACTGTCCAGGTGTGATCTCGCCGGGCAAGGCCAAGGTGGGTATCATGCCGGCGCGCATCCACAAGGAAGGCTCGGTGGGGATTGTGTCGCGCTCGGGAACGCTGACCTACGAGGCGGTGTACCAGTTGACGACGCGCGGCATTGGGCAATCGACGGCGATCGGCATTGGCGGCGATCCGATCATTGGGACGACGCACATCGACGCGCTGCGCCTGCTGAACGACGATCCGGAGACCGAGGCGATCATCATGATCGGCGAGATTGGCGGAACGGCGGAAGAGAAGGCGGCACAGTTTATCAAGGAGCATGTGAAGAAGCCGGTGGTGGGGTTCATCGCGGGACAGACGGCTCCTCCGGGACGACGCATGGGCCACGCGGGCGCGATCATCAGCGGCGGCGAAGGCACGGCGGCCAGCAAGATGGCGGCGATGGAAGCGGCTGGGATCCATGTGGTGAAGTCGCCGGCGGAGATTGGCGCGATGATGGCCAAGGTGCTGGGCAAGGCGTAAAAGCAGTTGTGAGTTGTAAGTTATAGGTTGTAACGCGGCGTGCCCATGTGCGCCGCGTTATTTATTGCTTCTGGTTGCGGTAGAAGAAGCCGGCGACCAGGAAGAGCATGGCGATGGTGAAGGCAAGACGCGCATGCAGGACTGCGTGTACATGGAGTTGCTCTTCGCCGTCCAAGAACCATACCACGCATCCGACAAACCATATCCAGGCGGACTTTTGCATAGCTCTACTGTAGACGGAGGGCGGAGCTATTAGCACTTAGTTTTTTAGCGAAGAACAAAAGTAGCGGCTAAGGCGTAGAGCAGTGATGAAGGGCGACCCTCATGGCTAACAACGAAGAGCCCGCGCTGTTTTACACTGGAGGTGGCGCAACTTTCGCGCACAGGAGAGAGATTTTGAGTCAGAGGACATTCAGCATCATCAAGCCGGACGCGGTGCGCAAGGGACATACAGCGGCGATTCTGGCACAGATCGAAGGGGCGGGATTCAAGATTGTGGCCATCAAGCGCGCGTCGATCTCGAAGGCGCAGGCCGAAGGTTTCTATGCGGTGCATGCGGGACGACCGTTTTTTGCGGAGCTGACGAATTTCATGAGTTCGGGACCGATCTTTCCCATAGTTCTAGAGAAGGAGAACGCGATTGCCGATCTACGCAAGCTGATGGGGGCGACCGATCCGGCAAAGGCCGAGGAAGGCACGATCCGCAAAAGATATGCGGAGTCGATTGGGGAGAATGCAATCCACGGCTCGGATGCGGAGGAGACGGCGGCATTCGAGATTGGCTACTTCTTCGCAGGGATAGAACTGAAATAGTTTCATGACGCGGGTTCCGGCTTGGCGACGACGACGGTCTTGGCGTTGAGAAACTCGCGCATTCCGGCGGCGGAGAGTTCGCGCCCGTAGCCGGAGCGCTTGATGCCACCGAAGGGAAGGCGGGGATCGCTGGCGGACTGTGCGTTGAAGAAGACAGCACCGCATTGCAGATCGGCGGCGAAGCGGGTCTGTTCGGCGCGGTTGCGCGACCAGACGGAGGCGGCGAGGCCGAAGGGGGTGTCGTTGGCGACGGCGATGGCTTCGTCGATGTCTGCCACGCGAAAGAGCATAGCGACGGGGCCGAAGATCTCTTCTCGATAGACCTGCGAGGTGCGGGGAACGTCGGCCAGCACGGTGGGCTCGTAGTAGAATCCCCTGCCGAGCATGGGCCCACCGCCGGTGAGTACGCATGCACCGGCCTGGAGTGCGGCCTGCACCTGACGGTGGAGTTCCTCGCGCTGCTGGGCGGTTGCGAGCGGGCCGATCCGGGTGTCTTCCATCGTGGGGTCGCCGACTTTGATGGCGTCCATGGCGGCGACGAAGCGGGACTCGAATTCCTGGTAGAGGGGGTCTGCGATGAGGAAGCGCTTGGCGGCGATGCAGGACTGGCCGCTGTTGATGCAACGTGCCTCGACGGCGGCTGCGACGGCGGCGTCGAGCGAGGCCGAGGGCATGACGATGAAGGGATCGCTGCCGCCCAGTTCGAGGACTGATTTTTTGATGAGCCATCCGGACTGGGCTGCGATGGCGCGGCCGGCGGACTCGCTTCCGGTGACGGTGACAGCGGCAATGCGCTCATCGGCAAGTACCGCTTCGACCTGGCTAGCTTCGATGAGTAGAGTTTGGAAGCTGCCGCGGGGAAAGCCGGCGCGGCGCACCAAGGCTTCGATGGCGAGAGCGCACTGGGGGACGTTGGAGGCGTGCTTGAGCAGGCCCACGTTGCCAGCCATGAGGGCGGGCGCGAGAAAGCGGAAGACCTGCCAGAAAGGGAAGTTCCAGGGCATGACGGCGAGTACGACACCGAGCGGATCCCAGCGGACGGATGCCTCTATGGAGGGGGCGTCGATCGGCTCGGGAGCAAGGATGCGGGCTGAGTGTTCGGCGTAGTAGCGGCATACGGTGGCGCATTTGGCGATCTCGGCGCGGGACTGTGTGATGGGCTTACCCATCTCGGAGGTGATGAGCGCTGCTAGCTCGGCGACTTCCTCCTGCAGCAGGAACGCCAGCTTGTTCATGCAGAGTACGCGGTGGGGGAGCGGTAGCTCCGCAGTATGGGTAAACGCGTCCGCGGCGAGAGCGATCTTCTGCTGCAGCTCCTCTTCGGTCAGCGGTGCGAACGTGCGCAGCAGAATGCCGGTGGCGGGATTGATGGACTGGATGGGCATGAGACGTTACTCAGAGGCAAGCTTACCAAGAGCGGAAGGCGATTCGCCGAAGACAACGATGGAGATTCTGGCTTTCACCAGAATGACGAACGAAAAAGGAACCCCACTCATCGCGATCAAGCTGCGATGAATGGGGCACCCAAATTCAACCCATGTCTCAGAAACAAGACATGGGGCACTCGTGCTAGCGGGGCGGGCGGGCGTAGGGCTCGCCGGTGGGGGCGACCTTGGTTGGATCGAAGCTGGTGGTGCCGCCGGGGTTCCAGGTAGCGCCGCGCGGGACCAGGACGGTGTCCGCGGTGCGTCCGGTGGACTCTCCGGTGCGGAGTTCGATGCGATTGGCGTCGATACCCTTCTCTGTGGTGAGGTAGAGCTTGACGTTGAGGGAGCGCTGGGCGGAGGCCTCGGGCGACTCCTGGGGATCATGGTTGCCGACGACCACCAGGGTGGCATCGGACTCGCGGTTCATCTCCAGTGCGATGTCGTCGAGGCATCCCTTGGCCTCGTTGTCGACACGGACGGGACGCTTGCGGTCGCGATCGAAGGAGATGGAGCAGAGGCTTCGCGAGGAGGGCGCGGGCGGAGGTGGCGGCGCGACCACGGTGACGGTGGTGGTGGAGGTGGCGGTTTTACCGTGGTCGTCCACAACGTTGCATGTGATTTCGATGGTGCCTGGGCTGACGTCGGCCGTGGTGAGCGCGCCGGTGGTTCCATTGCCGCCGATCTGTCCGGCGGAAGTGGTGTAGGAGTAGCTGAGGGGCCTGTTCTGCGGGCTGCGACCCTCCGAGGTGATGGTGGAGACGCCTCCTGGCAGGATGCTGCTGGGGTTGGCGGAGCAGGAGAGGGTGGGCGGATCGAAGGCCTGGATGCGGAAGCTGGCTGCGCACTCGGCATGTTCGCTGACACGGATGCCTTCGCTGACTCGTCCTGTGACGGTGTAGTCGCCCGCATCGAGGTTGGCCGTGGAGATGGTGGCGGTATCGCTGTCGCCTTCGATCTGGCCTGCGTTCACGGACCAAGTGTAGACGGGCTTCATCCTCTTGCCGGGCTCAAGGTTGATGACGCTTCCGGTGACTGTGATGGGGTCGCCGGGGAAGACGGTGACTGGCTGCACCACGCAGCCATAGGCGGCGGGAACTTCCTCGGTTGCCCCGCCCAGGCGGATGACGATGCCGGAGCTGAGGCGGAAGGCAGTGATTTTGGCAACTCCGCCGTTGACGAAGGTGGGCGCGGTGTTTGCGCCAAAGTTGATGTCGGAGTATTCCAAGTCGGCCTGAATGGGGCGGATGGCGAGATGATTGCGCAGGAACTGCGCCGAAAGGATGTAGTCGAAGCCCGCTCCGATGGTGGCGCCGTATCCCCAGGTGCAGGTCTGAAGCAACGGGCCACCGTCTCGTGAGCCGCCGAAGAGCAGGTGGGCAAACGGAACGTAGCGGCCAGACTGGGCACGGATGATGGGACCGCCCTGCGCGACGTAGGAGCAGTCGTTGGGTCCATAGGGCGAGGCTGCGCCCTCGAACTCCAGCCCAAGGTGGGGGCCGAAGTAAGCACTGAGGCTGCCGATGCCTCCCCAAGTAATAGGTAGGTAGGTAGAGCCGTCGAGGGTGTCGCCGAAGGGGGCAATGGCGCTAAAGGGATGGTAGTAGGAGTACCCGCCGAAGAGATCGACATGCGAAGGACTAGGCGACGGCGTGCCCGTGGGCTCTGCCTGTGCCGCACAGTAGAGTGGGAGTACAGCTGTGACTGAGGCCAGCAGAAGCGCGCGGAAGATCTGGGAAGAGCGCCGGTGCATCATGTATTCCTCCACATCAATGTTTCAAACTCCTGCCGCCATAGCTGCATCTGGTATCGAACCAATTACGGTTGGGCCACGGTAAGAGTGACCGAGGCTGTTTGCGTACTCACACCGCTGACTGAGCTGGTGGCTGTAATGGGGATGGTGTAGACCTGATAGATGCTGGACAAGCACGCGCAACCAGCGAGGCTGACGATTCCGGTGGCGCAGAGCAGAACCAGCAGCAAGCGGAACCGGGGCGATCGGCTGAGCTTTGCGCGGCCACGGTGCAAGCCTCTTCTGCGTCGTGCCAATCCGACGAGGAATGCTCCCAGGCCGAACGGGAAGGCGGCAGCGAAGGCAATCGGCGAGAGGCCGGCAGGCTTGCTGCCGGGGGCGATGGGGTGCGCGGGAAGAGCCATTCGCGCATCCGCCACTGTGTTGACCACGGTCAACGTCGTATTGACACTGCCGCCAGCTACCAGGGTCACGGTTGGACTGGCAAATGAGCAAGTGGCATCCGCCGGAAGGCCCGAGCAGGTGAGCGACACCGGGCCGGCAAATTGCTGGATCGAGGTGACGGTAACTGCATAGGTAGTCGATCCTGCGCCGCGGATAAACTGGTTCGGCGGGATAGCAGTGACCGTGAATGTGCCGGGAGTGACTACCTGAAGGACGGTGCCCGAGCTAGTGGCATAATTGGCGGTTGCCTGGTAGGTTGCCGTGATAGTGAAAGTGCCCACCGGCAGTGTGGAGGTGCTGTAGGTCGCCACGCCAGATGAGTTGAGTGTGCCGGTTCCCAGGAGAGTCGACCCGTTGTAGAAGTTGACAGTGGCGGCGGGAACGGGCTGGCCCAAGGAGGTAACCGTGGCGGTGAAGGTGACGCTGGTGCCCTGCGGGACCGGTGAGGCGGAGGTGGTGACAACGGTAGCTGTCGCGGGCGGCGCGATGGTCAAGACGCCGGGAACCACGGTCAGGTTGTAGTTGACGATGGCGGCGCCGGTGACGGTGGCAGTGATTGGGTATGTGCCGATAGGAGATGTGATGGTCGCAGGCGTGGAGTAGGTGATGGTGAAGGTGTCGCCGTTCAGCGCTCCGGCGATGCTGCCGGTGAAGGTTGGGTTGGCCGTGCCGAAGGAGCGTATCGCGTTATTGACCGTGACCACCAGCGGCGCGGCGGCGGTAGTGATGGTGAGAGTGCCGGGAACCACGGTCACGGAGTAGTTGGCGATGTTGACTCCGGTGACGGTTGCGTTGATGGGGTACGCGCCGATGGGGGAGACGATGGTGGCGGGCGTGGAGTAGGTGACGGTGAAGGTATCGCCGTTTAGTGCTCCGGCGATGCTGCCGGTGAAGGTTGGGTTCGCTGCGCCGTACGGGCGACTGGCATTATTCACCGTGACTATCAGCGGCGTTACCGTGGGAGTGATGGTCAAGACGCCGGGAATCACGATCAGGTTGTAGTTTGCGGCAGCCGGGCCTGCGACAGTGGCGTTGATGGGGTATGTGCCGGCGGGAGAGGTTATGGTCGCAGGCGTGGAGTAGATGACGGTGACGGTGTCGCCATTGATAAGGCCCGTGACGGAGCTGGTGAAGTTTGGATTGACGGTGTTAATCGGGCGTGACGCGTTATTGACCGCGACCACCAGCGGCACGGTGGCGGTAGTGACGATCAGGGTCCCCGGAACCACGGTCACATTGTAGTTGCCGATGTTGGCGCCGGAGACGGTGGCATTGATGGAATAACTGCCGACAGGAGAGGTGATAGTTGCCGTTGTGGAGTAGGTGACGGTAAAGGTATCGCCGTTCAGCGCACCGCCGATGGAGCTGGTGAAGGCCGGATTAGCCGTGCCATAGGGGCGGGATGCGGAATTGACCGTGATCACCAACGGCGCGGCGGCGGTTGTGATGGACAGTGTACCGGGGACTACAGTGATGTTGTAGTTAGCGGCGGCCGGGCCGGAGACGGTTGCGTTGATGGGATATGTCCCGATGGGGGAGGCGATGGTCGCAGGAGTGGAGTAGGTAATGGTGAAGGTGTCGCCGTTCAAAGCACCGCCGATGGAGCTGGTGAAGTTTGGATTGGCGGCGCCGTATGGACGCGACGTGCTATTGACCGTGACCACCAACGGGGCGGTCGCTGGTGTGATGGTCAGCGTTCCGGGATTGACGATCAGGTTGTAGTTGGCGGCGGCCGGGCCGGAGAC
>Ga0181520_10002546_pt1 | contig 33593 bp, 33 predicted proteins | sample PEATcosm2014_Bin_29_FD_132451 | JGI IMG/M metagenome (GOLD analysis project Ga0181520, IMG submission 132451) | Peatland microbial communities from MTU Mesocosm Facility, Houghton, MI, USA - PEATcosm2014_Bin02_30_metaG | ecosystem: Environmental > Terrestrial > Soil > Wetlands > Peat | place...
CAGACCCGCTGGTCTTCTGACTACTTCAACGACGCCGATCCCAATTTAGCCTGGATTTATGTCGATCTCGGCTCAAAAGTCGATATTTCAGAAGTTAAAATCTTCTGGGAAGCGGCAATGGCAAAGGTTTTCTCGATCGAAGTGTCCGACGATGCAAAAACATGGACTTCAATATCCGATATCAAAGGCAATTTCCTGCCGCAGACCGACGTTAAAATCGATAAACCAGTCTCAGGGCGCTATGTCAGGATCAACTGCAAAGAACGCAAAACTCAATACGGCTACTCTATTTTCGAGATCGAAGTCTACTAGCAATTCCGATTATCTCACTGCGCCGGCATAGGCCCGGCGCAGTGAGTTATAGAACCTTAAAACGGTTCAGGGCTTCGATAAAAGCCGCCGCTATGGACTGAAGGTAATCCCCTCCGGCCTGCCCGCCGGCGCTGCCTGTCAGTATCATTCCTCTGGCATTGAGCGACACCTCCGCCTGGAAGGAACCGGTTCCTCCGCACCCCGCACACCCGCAAGAATAATGGTTAAGGGTCAATCCCGCCGGTAGCACCAGGGTAAGAACCCCTATAAGGGCTTCGAGAGGGGTTTTTCCCGTATATCTTGGAAAGAGATCCACCCCCCGTTCGGCCAGGCTTAGCGTTACCGAGAAGGAGTTCAAATCGTCCTGCTCGATTTCCATCTTTTTCAGCTCGATCAGAGGTAATCCCGGCTTGTGTCTTTTCCCTGAAAACCTTACAAGTTCGTCGTCTGAAAGTGTCCTGAGCCTGCCATGCATGTTCGCAAAAGCCTTTTTTATCCTGTATTTAAGGCCGCCGGGGCCTGAATTAACGTCAGCGAGGATCCCGCCGCCTATACGCCCGAAGGTTCCCGGTTCCATCCATCCTTTGTGCTCAAGGGCATTTGTCCCGGCCACAGCTTTCCCCGGAGAAATAAGAATTCCTGTACGGGCGGAGACCGCCTGGCAGGTCCTTATTACTTCCTCGGGATTGATTCTTCTCGAGTTTTCCGCAAATTTTTCGGGCCTTTGATAAAGAGCCGCGATAACCTCTTCAAGAGGGGCATTTCCGGCGCGTTCCCCTATGCCCAGGACCGAAGCCTCGAACTGGGCAGCGCCGGATTTTATTGCCGAGAGCGTATTAGCCGCGGCAAGACCCAGGTCATTGCGGCAGGATGCTGAAAGCCTTACCCTGCCTTCCCTGGCTTCCGGCAGATTTTTTATTAGAAAGACTATCAGTTCTCCGTATTCCTCAGGGGTCATGATCCCGCAAGCATCAGGAACATGGAGTATAACCGCACCCGCATCGATTGCAGCCCTGTAAAACTCAAGGAGAAAGTCTTTTTTTGCCTTCGCCGCGTCCTCGACCCCTATTTCTACGTCAGCACCGGTGCTGGCAGCCCACCGGATCGCCTGTACAGAAGTCTCGATAATGCGGCTGTGTATTGATGTCGTAATATGCAGCACCGGATGGCTGGACTGTTTTACAGCTTCCCAGGCCCTTAATATATCTTCTTTAACAGGTCTCGCCATTACGCTGACCGCGCTTTTTACGGCCTGACTGCTTACGGCGAGGCTGGTTTCGAATTCCTCTTTCGATGAAGCGGGGTATCCGGTTTCAATAATATCCACGCCTAACTTTTCTAACTGCCTGGATATGGAGAGCTTATCCTCCAATGACAGGACCGCGGCTCCCGCAAATTTTCCAGCATCCCTCAATGTAGCATCTAAAATAAATAAACGCTTCATGGCTGATTATCCATAAAAGCCTCCGCCCCCATCCAGTCTTTGCTTAATAATTATTCACGCCATGCGTACATGTATGAATATTAACCACTAAATCAGCTAATAATATCCCTTTCCGCTTCTCTTTTGTATAATGCAATTTGCCTGCCAGGATGTTATAATCTTCCGGGAGCTATAATGGTTATAAATAAAAGGGTTATAAGACTTGTCATTTTCGATATGGACGGGCTTATGTTCGGAACAGAAAGGCTTGCCGGGATGGCCTGGGAATTCGTATTGACTGAAAACGGATACAAATTCGATAATAAGCTTTTTGAAGAAACAATCGGTCTTACCGGGGGAAAGACCGGAGAGTTATATGAAAAATATTACGGAAGCCGCTTCCCCTATCAAAAAATCGTTAAAGAAGCAGGCGAAGTTTTAAACAATATGGTAGAGGCTGACGGAGTACCCGTCAAAGACGGGCTGTATGATTTATTGGACTGCCTCGACAACCTGAAAATAAAAAAGGCGTTAGCTACATCCACGGCCAGGAAAAGGGCCGAAATGCTGTTAGGAAAAGCGGATGTTATAAACCGTTTCGACTGCATCGTCTGCGGCGATGAGGTTATGAACGGGAAACCGGATCCTGAGATATTCCTCAGGACGGCTGAAAAATCTCTCGAGAGCCCGTGCAGCTGCGCTGTGCTCGAGGATTCGGAGAACGGTATTACCGCTGCCTTCAGGGCGGGTATGGCGCCTATCATGGTACCCGATATAAAGGATCCGGGCGCCGAAGTCGCCGCAATGGCCTGCAGGATATTCAAGAACCTGGACGAAGTGAGAATGTTTTTCAAGCAGAGCGCGGAGGAAATATGAAAGCGACTGTAATCCTTGCCCATCCCTATGAGAAAAGTTTCAACCATGCCATATATCAGACAGTCTGCCATAGACTTGACAACTTCGGGGTGCGGGTTTACGGACACGACCTGTATAAGGAAGAATTCAATCCGGTACTGACTGTAAGGGAGCTCGGCACGGATTTTTCTGAAGACCCGCTTGTCAATCAGTACGCACATGAATTGATTGAATCCGATTTTATCTTTATTATTCATCCCAACTGGTGGGGACAGCCTCCCGCTATTTTAAAGGGTTATATAGACAGGGTGATCCGTCCGCCGCATGCATACGGATTGCCCCCGGGAGATGCCGGAGGCGGCATTCCCGAAGGCCGGCTGAAGGGCTGCAGGTGCGCCGTCGTTATCAATACGTCCAATACCGGAAAAGAGCGCGAGGAAAATTATTTCGGCGATCCGCTGGATAAAATCTGGGGAAAGTGCGTTTTCGGATTCTGCGGCATAGAAAATTACCGCCGGGAAATTTTCAGGATTGTAGCCGACAGCGATCTCGAATTACGCACGCACTGGCTCTCACAGGCAGAGTACCTTGTTGAAAATGTGATTAAAAGCATCGTATAAAATCAAGGAGCATGACATGGTTATTAAAAAGAGCGGCGCATTCAAAACAGAAAAACACGGCGTCAATATGTGGATATACAACGGCAAAGACCAGTGCCCTGAAGCTGCTGTAGTTTATCAGGAAACCGATAAAGGGCATCTCGAGGAATTTTATCACAGCAGTAGCGTTTTTATTTTTTATATAATTGAGGGGAAAGGAAACTGGTATATCGACGGGAAAGAGGAACCTGTTGAAACCGGAGATGTTGTTATAATTCCGAGAGATTCCAGATTCTACTACAGGGGGCATTTTAAACAGGTATGCATAACAGCGCCTGCATGGGAAGAACAGTTTGAACATCATGTAAGAATGGTGGAAGAATAAATATTTGTAACGGCTCCCTTGACATATTACTACACATGTAGTATATTATGGAACTACGATTGTAGTAGGAGGGCTCCGCATGGCTTCTATCATCAGAAAATCTATATCGGTTTTGCTTTTCCTCTTCATTATCTCGGGATGTTCAATTTTCCGGACCATATCAATCATGAACAGCGGCTCGGCAATGGCTATGGCCAGGCAGGAAATGACCGTCCCATTCGATTTGAAAGCCCATCTGATTATGATAAAAGTCAGGGTTAACTATAATCCCGAAGAATACAACTTCATCCTCGATACGGGAACATTTTCGGTTGTCAGCGGTGAAATTGCAGGGTCGATAAAGGCAAAAGATGAAATCGTCATTAACGCCAAAGATTCGAACGGGACATCAAAAAACACGAAAATGATACTCCTCGATAATCTCAGCGTAAGCGGCGTCGCCGTTTCCGGCTGCGCCGCCGGAGTTATCGATTTGAAAAAGCTCAGCGAATTGACAGGAGTCAGGATCGACGGCCTCATCGGATCTAATTTTTTAAAAAATTTCAGGCTCGTCATAGATTACAGGAAAAAGATCCTTACTTTTTCCCGCCAGTCCTCAGAAACCGCAGCCGGTGGAGTTTACAGGATCAGTTTCGAAAAAGACCTGAGCCATGGATTTGCCCCTAAAATAAATTGCATCCTCAATAACGGCCTGAATGAAGGAGGGGTTATCGATACGGGCGCCAGCGAATACCTGACATTGCCCATGGATTTTAAGGACAGACTCCTTATCACCAACGGATACAGGTCTGAAGGAGAAGTGATGTTCGGGGTATTTTCCCCCAACTCAAGGAGCGCATACCTCTCATTAGTCAGCGATTTTAAATCGGGCGGCCTCGATATGCATGACGTTCCGGCCGTATTCGCGGATACGGGAAGCCCCCTGATAGGAAAGTCCTTTCTTTCACAATACATAGTAACAATAGATTATATCCATAATTATCTCGAACTGCGGCCCTACTCAGATAAAACCCTTTTCAGCTACTTATTTGCGGGGATTGCCCTCAAAAATGAAAGCCGCAGGATTGTCTTATGCGGACTCTGGCATGGCTCTCCTGCGGACAAAAGCGGACTGCGTATCGGCGATGAAATCATATCCGTAAATTCAAAATATACTTCCGATTACCCGATGATCGAATTCTATGATATGATCAGGGACAACAGCATTAAAGATCTCGATATGGTCATAAAAAGGGACGGCGGGGAAAAAAACGTCAGGGTTGAAAAAGAGCTTTATTGACCATGGCAGCCGATGGACAGCCTGGAAAAAGCAGAAGTCATTTGACAATTCCGTATTATCCAATAAAATAAACCCATATAATCATGTTACATTTCTTTTACATTCCCGTAGAACATATAGAAGCAGATTTTCGGAAAAGGGGAAAGACATGGAAAATGCAGACAGGCTTGCTTTGGCTGCGGCAGGCGGAAGCAAAAGATCCTTCGGAAAGCTCTACGGGATATATTTCAGGAAGATATATTCCTATATCTACTACCGCTGCCTCTCACGTGAAAATGCCGAGGATATCACAAGCACGGTTTTTTTAAAAGCCGTGGAAAATCTCCACACCTTCCGGCCGGAGGAAGGGGAATTTCCAGCCTGGCTGTATGGAATCGCCCGTAACTCTCTCATGGACCATTTCAGGGGAGTAAAAAGAACAGTCCCTCTTGAAAACATCTGGGATGTGCCGGATGAAAAAGACATCACATTAGATCCGGAGAACAGGGCGCTATGGGAAAAAATAAAACCCTGCTTCGATAATCTAAGCCCCCAGGAAAGGGAAATCATCATCTCGAGGATCTGGGATGAGGTCCCATACTCTACCATAGCGAAATTTACAGGCAGGTCTGAAGCGGCCTGCAGGATGAGCTATAGGCGGGCGATCGAAAGTCTCAGACAGGCCATACCACTTTCCCTTTTCCTTATGATCCTGCTTCACAAATTTTATAAAGGGATGTGATTTATGGAAAAGACGATCGGAAAAATCCTGAAAGAACTCTACAGCATAGATCCCGGGCTGCGGGACAGGGAGGATGAGTTGAAACGGGTGATCGGGGAATTAATGGCCAATAAGCCGGAAATAGTTATGAATAAGGCTTTTCAGAGATCGCTTAAAAAAGCCCTCCTTGAAAAATTCAGCCCTGGGTCAAAAAAGACCCGTTTCTTCCGGGGCTGGACTTTCAAAGCAGCTTTAGGCGGAGCAGCCGTTTTATGCACGGCCTTGGTAGCGCTTTACATAGCCAATCCTCGAATAAGCGATTTAAGGGAAGTGCCGAAATCGATAGAAGATTTGAGCACATCGGCCGTCTCCGGAAAACCGGGCTATAAGGCGCCTTCAATGCCGGAAAGCAAGAAAGCTGAAGGAGGGATTGAAAAAGAGGCTGTCGATACTGAAATGGCCACGGAAGACAGGCTATCACCCGAAAAGGACATAAGGGCTGTCAGGGAATTCAACACCGAAGGATACGACCGGGTGGAGGAAAACGATTTCATGGATGCGGCAAAGGATCCGCTTTCGACTTTCTCGATAGACGTCGATACGGCTTCTTACGCGAATGTCCGCCGCTTCATAACGCAGGGAAGCCTTCCATACCCCGACGCTGTCAGGATTGAAGAAATGATAAATTATTTCACATACAGATACAAGGAACCGGAAGGCGATTCTCCTATGGCTTTCAACTGCGAATTGTCATCCTGCCCCTGGAATGCAGGCCACGAACTATTAAGGATAGGGCTCCAGGCGAAAAAGGTCAGCCTTGACGCCATACCTCCAAATAATCTCGTGTTCCTGATCGATGTTTCAGGATCCATGGATGAGGAAAATAAACTGCCTCTCGTGAAGAGCGCGCTGAAACTATTAGTCAAACAGATGCGCAGCCAGGACAGCATTGCCATAGTCGTATACGCGGGAAACGCGGGTCTGGTTCTCCCTTCGACGTCATGCAGCCTTAAAGAAAAGATTTTAGCCGCCATCGATAACCTTGAAGCGGGCGGATCGACGGCAGGGGGAGAAGGGATCCTCCTTGCCTACAAAACCGCTAAACAGAGTTTTAAGCCGAAAGGCAACAACCGGGTTATCCTTGCCACAGACGGGGATTTCAATGTCGGCGCTTCGAGCGACGGCGAATTAGTCAGGATGATAGAGGAAAAAAGAAATGACGGCATATACCTCACGATCCTCGGTTTTGGAATGGGCAACTACAAGGACTCTAAAATGGAAAAATTGGCCGACAATGGCAACGGGAACTATGCCTACATCGACACGCTCGCTGAAGCGGAAAAAGTGCTTGTTAAAGAGATGAGCGGGACGCTTCTCACTCTCGCTAAAGATGTTAAGATCCAGATCGAATTCAATCCACTGTCTGTAAGAGAGTACCGTTTGATAGGATATGAAAAGCGCCTCCTCAAAAGCAGGGATTTCGATGATGATAAAAAAGACGCCGGCGAGCTCGGCGCAGGACAGAGCGTCACCGCCCTTTATGAAATAGTCCCTTCAACACCGGGAAAAGCTGCCGGAGGAGACCAGCTCAAATACCAGACAACTTCAATCAACACGAATACGGCAGGAACGGGAGAATTGATGACTATCAAATTCAGGTATAAAAAGCCCGATGAAAATAAAAGCCTCCTTCTTGTATATCCTGTTTTGAACAATAAAATGAAACTCTCCGATACTTCACCGGATTTCCGTTTTGCCGCCGCAGTGGCCGAATGGGGGCTGATCCTCCGTAATTCTAAATTCAAGGGTTCGGCAGCTATAGATCAGGTATTGGAAACTGCCGGAGGAGCTCTCGGAACAGATGAAGAAGGATACAGGCATGAGTTTATAAAACTTGCCAGGCTTTCAAAAAATTTGAAAAAAGCCGACTAGTTTTCCTCCTGAGATCAGAAACAGGCGCCGGAAAGACGGCGCCTGTTTTTTTTATTTGCCTTATTTGAAAATAATTATTAATCTTAAGATTATTATAATAATTCAGGAGAAAACTATGAAAAGGATCCTTGCCCTCAGCTTTTTACCGGTGCTTTTAATCAGCGTAACTGCTGGCGCAGCGGCGGTTAAAACTTTTAACGGTTATTTGTCGGATACCCTCTGCGCCACCAGCGAGGGAAATATAGCTGCCGACGGGTCTAACATGAAGACCAGCCCTGAAAAACATAGCGTGGCATGTTTGAGGAACGGAGCCTGCATGGCTTCGGGCTTCGGAATCCTGATCAAGAATAACAGCGGAACATACGATTTTACAAAGTTCGATGCAGCCGGCAACAAGATGGTCAAGGCCCTGCTGAAATCGACCAGAAAAACCGCAAATTATTTCATCACAGTAAAAGGTGTAATGGTAAAGGACATGATAAAGGTATCTAAAATTATAGAATCGGAACCGATGACAGCGCAAAATTAATCTTGGCGTTGGACGGCACGAATACTATAGCAAGGGTCAGAACTCGAGATAGGCCTTGTTGCTTCCGAATTCTCCGAACCTGGCCCAGGGGATGCCGTTATCCCGGAAAATATCCTTTAAGACTTCCTGCCAGTTCTGCCATGTGGCATGATGGTTTACGGCCTTTTCATCGCCGATGCAGACAATTATATCGAGTGTTCCGCGCACCCTGTCGATATTGCCGATTTTCACGCAATTCATAAAAAGCTTCACAGCCTTTTGATTTTTAATTTATCGAATAGATTTATCAATTCGTAAAAATTCTTTTCCCTGCCCGCCTTCCTTTTAAGGATAAAAAATATATTCTTTACCGGGTAGAGAAGTATATAATTACCGGACAGATAATAGCCGTAAAAATCATTTATCCTCGAATCGTTTACCTCTCCGTTCTCGATAACGCTGCATGCCCCGTCGTCATGGAATTTAAAAGATGTTTCCATTCCGAAGTTTTTATCCCGCTTTGCGCTCTTAAGGACCTTCCGTGAATAAAGATGTTTCCTGAATATGACAATTATGCCGAAAACAGTCAGGATGAAATCGGCGAAGACCGGAAGAGCGAAAGCATTGTTAAAATGCAGCGCCATGAGGTTGAGCATTGTCAAAGCCCCGGCTGTCAGTAAAACCGCTAAGGCTGTATAGAGGGCATTGATCCTGAACCTTCTGTAATGCAGAAGGGCTGCAGTTTTATAATCGATGCCATTAAGCTCCTGAGAGAATTCTATCATGCTCTTTACTTCTTTATGATAAGCATGAGATTACGGGCATGGTCTTTTCTCCTGTAGCTGTATTCGAAATCGATGGGATTCCCGGGCGCTTTTGCATAAGCCTCTTTAAGGTCTTTCTGGAGAAATCCGGGGAAAATATGGTGAGGTTCATGATAAAGGCCGAAAAGCGTAATTTTCCAGCTGCTGTCGAAATACTTGTATGGAATGGAGCTGTCGTCCTGGACTATCACTTCCATTTCACTTAAGGCAATATCCCTGATCATCGAAAAATTATCCATGTGAGGCAGGTATGACGCCGCTTTCATAATGCCTGCAGTTTTACCCAGGCCGGTAAGATATTTTCTCCATGCCGGTTCCTTTGAGAGGGAGGGATTCGAAAGATCCAGGTGAAGGAAGATAACCTTCTTTTTCACCCCGTCGGCGTCTATATATTCAATCGCACCGCATTTGCAGTATTCACCGTTCTTTATCTTCGTAAAGGCCATCTTTCCATCGTTGTCGACATCCACGCTATATAGGGCGACAGGGGTTAGACCGAGCCAGCCCATCTGGGCAAGCATGTGGGGAAAAACACCCCTTACAGGCGATTTTTCGAGGTCGAGGGCCATGTCTTTCGTGGTATAATAGTTCCAGTTGATAAGGTAATCGTAGCCTGCTATCATTTTAAAAAGGGCCTTTTCCATATCGGCTTTCGATATATTTAAAATGTCGGGAATTCCGCCGGCAGTCTCGAGCCCGATCAGGATATATGTTTTCGCATTCGGGAAGAAATTATGGGCGTTAATGAAATCCGCGCCCGCGAAAGGGTAAAAACAAACGCTGTGGTTTTCATCCTTGAGCCATTTTTGCTGCCAGGCATGTATCGGAACAACTGTTTTTGCATCATAATATTTCCAGTAAGCGTTCATCTTTTTCTTGAAACGCGTATAGTCAGGAGTATCCGTAAGGGGTTTTAGCGGGCTCCCCTCAGGAAGGTCGGCGCCTGAAAAATACCTGGCCGCATCAATAGGGCTGAAATCCGTATCGGTTTTTTTTTCATCGGCAAGGGCATAGGAAAATACGAAGAGCGATAAAAGTAAAGCCGCTGTCAGGCTTTTAATATGGTTAATCAAGAGAATCCTCCGGTTTTTTGAAATATTTTAAAGCAGGGATAAAAAAATATCCATAAGCGGGCCCCTGACAAACAATTCTATCTTAGCTGGAAGATTTTTTTATATTGTTAACTGTTTCGGCGACGGCCTGCTCTAACGATTCCCTGTCATCGAAATATATTCCCATGATGATTACAACAAGCATGTTTTTACCTATCCTTGTAATCAGGAGGTTTCCCGATGTAGAACCCTTGATCAGGATATAAGAATGGTAATTTTCATCTCCAAGGGTAAAAATAGTATTGTCTGTTTTCAGATCCAGGTATTTACCCGCAATTTTAAAACTGACGGTAAATGCGGTTTTAAAGGATGAAATGTTCCTTTTAGCTTCCGCTTCCGATCTGTATGTTTGAAGGATCGAGTTGATATAGAGGTATTGCTTGTAGTTCGTAGCTTTTGAAGAATTGAAGGTATATGTGAGGTCGGCTTTATTAAAAATACCGGGAAGGACAGATTTTGAGAAGGTTTCGCATCTCCGGGTGTCATCGAAACGATAAATGGTATTATTGGTAAAATTACCGATCGTGAATAAAAGACCCTTCTCTCCATCAGTAAGCCTGCTGGTTGTGCAGGATGAAACAAGCAGGAGCAGGAAAAAAGAGGCTGCGGCGGATAAAGCCGTCCGAAATAAGATTTTCATAATATCCTCCCGGGAATTCGCGCAAAGTACGCAAAGACAATTATTATAAAATGATTTCGTCTAATTTCAAAAAAATCAATGACAATAATTGAATCTATTAAGAATTGTTTTTAAAATATCTCCGCTTCCCATTCCCTCAGGAGTGTAATGATGAAATATCTTGCCCTGTGTTTATTGCTTCCCGTTTTATTCTCCTGCTCCTGCGCAACCCGTTCGAGCTACACCGGCAATATCAAGCCCGGCGATTATCCCTGGCTCAGGGACAAAAGGATATTCCTGGATCCGGGACACGGGGGGGCCGGGAAAAGCGACCGGTTCAGGGTGGCGCCAAACGGACTTACCGAGGAGGAGATAAACCTTGACGTCTCGCTTATTCTCAGGGATATGCTAAAAAGCGCCGGCGCCGAAGTCTGCATGAGCCGGGAAAAGGATATGAAAGTTTCCCTTCAGAACAGGGTCCAGGAGGCTCATGACTTCAAGCCCGATATTTTTATAAGCCTTCACCACAACGGAAGCCCGAGGAGGGAGGACGGGGTTAATTATCCCCTGGTCCTGATATGGGGCAATCCCCTCATCAGGCCAGAAAGCTACGAATTCGCCGGGCTTCTCCTGACAGAGCTTGAAAAAATCATGCAGATCAAGGGATATATCATTTCAGACCAGTCGCTGTTTACGGAAAGCGGCTCGATGGTCCTCCGGGACACGAAGGGAGACTGCCCGGGCGTGATCGGCGAAGCGGGATTTTATTCGGATGAGGCTTTTGCCGAGAAACTCAAAGACCGTACTTACCTTCAGCAGGAGGCGGAAGCTTATTTTCTGGCCCTGTCAGGTTATTTTAAAACCGGAGTGCCCTCGGCAAAGGTTACCCTTTACAGGTATTCCGCGGGAAAGACCTTCGGCGAGGCCGCGAGGCATCTTCCCAGGCCTGTAATCGAGATTTCAGCCGACCCAGGCATAAAGGAAGCGAAGGTCGAACCGGGTTCACTGACCGCAACGCTGGACGGCCTGCCCGTCAGGATAAAACCGTTCAGGGACAACCGCTATTTAGTGGATTATGGAAGATTCGTTTATCCGGGGGATCATGAACTGAGGTTTCATTTCAGGAATTCCCTCGGCCGGTCCAGCATCTTCTATACGGCATGCTTTTCTATACCGGCCGGTAAGGGCGATTGTTCACGGCTGTTGAACCAGGGCCTTTCGCTTGTCGATAAGGGCGGTCCCGACACGGCCGAGGGGCTCAAGATGCTGCTTTCAGTCTATTCCCTGACGATCACAGATCCAGGGGCCGATTCTATAGCCTGGAATATCGCCCGGGCATTCGGCAAACTCGGTGATACAGCCGGTGCCGATTATTATTACTACCTGATCCGGGAATGCTACCCCATGTCTAAGTTTTATTCACAGCTCGTGAAATATGACCGGGGCGATAAAATCACAGCCGATTACAGGGGCAAGGTCATTTACTCCAGGTATGAGCAGTAATGATTTTAGAAGCAGTATGCGGCGCCGATGGAGAAAGTCAGTGTCCACTCATAAGCCTGGATATCCATATCCTTTAAATAATCAGAGAGGCTTACGCCGTAAGCCTGCCTGAAAGCCGGAGTGTCTATATAGTTTATTGCCGTAAGGTCATAACTAATTATAATGCTGGGCGTCAGGTAAAAATTGTCCGAAAGTTTGATGTCGCCCCCTAACCCCGCCTTGACCCACCATGAACTTCTGTTCTCATAGTCGTTTGTCAGGGTATTTACCCCGTTATTTTCATTGAAAAGGGTATAATGATAATCTATGCCCGCGCCGGGCCATACGTCCGATCCGTCGGGAAGATCTATGGGATATTTCAGTAAGATCCCGACGGCAAAGGTTATTGTCTGGCTATAATTGGTCGAATCTGCGGTTCCTGAAAAACTGGTGATTAAGGGTGATGTAATATTAAAACTATAATTTGCGTTAACAATATCCGGAGTTGCCGGACTAAAACCGCCCGCGATATCGAGCCTGACATATTTAAGATCGAGGAAAAATTCGGCGGAGGAAAAATATACCGGTTCTGTTGTGGCGGTTTCCTTGATTTCACCCGCTGCAGAAGAATAATTCGGGTTTATCAAGCCAAGATCGGAAGTATTATCGATTGAATAATTCCCCCAAGCCGCCCCTGCAGCGAGGTTGAAACCTATCATTACCGGAAATCCCTTTTTTTTAACAGGGGGCGAGGCGGAAAGATCGGGTTTAAATTCCCCGGATAGCGGGAGCGGCGCAGCAACGGCTTCAGAAGGCTTTATCTCCTTAGGCTTGATCAGCTCTATCGTGCCGGCGACGTCCCCGATGATCCTGTCAATGCTTGAAAACATCTTGATATCAGCCGGCGCCTCATATGAAAATGAAGAAATTTTGCCCGAAGGATACTCGAGGATCAGGATATTTATAGATATCGCCAGGGCGCCCGGAACTCCGGAAAACTTATAATCGCCGTATATTACGGCATTAGCTCCCTCTTTTAGAGCCGCCGCCGCAGGCGTCAACGCGTTTTTCGATAAAGTTTCAAGGTAAAGTTCGGCGGGGATATCATAGCCGCCCTTTTTGATCAGGATATCGTAAATATCTTTAAAAATTATCTCCCTGTAAATGTAGCTTGAAGGGTATTTAACAGTGTCGGAAAGGTCTGAAGGCGCAAAGACAAGGATTTTAGGCTGCGCCGCCCCAAGGGCGATGCCGGAAAGTGTGGAAAGCATTATTAAAATCAGAAGATTTTTAAGAAAAAGCATTTTTTGCACCATCTCATGATAATACTGAAATTATCGTCATAAAATGCAATAAAACCTGAAACATTTCGTCATTATTACATGAACTAATTATTCTTTTGCCTTATTTGCGGAAATATGTTATATTTTATAATTATTATACAAAGAATATTGTTATATAAAGGAATAAAGAAGATAAAATTACAAAAATAAGATTAACCTGAAGGAGACTTTTAATGAAGAGAATATTTTTTATGCTTGCCGCAGCTTTTATTTTCGCCGGGACCATGTCTGCGGAGATAACGACTGTCAACCTCTCGAACGCTATAGACCTTGCGCTGAAGAACAATCTTTCCATATCCAAGACAGAGAAGGATATAGAGGTGGCACAGGCCCAATACGGCGAGGCTTTCGCCGATTTCGCGATGCCTCAGGTCAACGGAGATGCCCGTTTCACAGAACTTGACCCGCTGACCGTTTCGCTGGGACAGGAAAATTATAACAATATGATAAGCCTGTTCGGCCCGAGCTTCGCTTCGGCTTTCCAGGGGCAATCATTGCCGACGATCACAAACGCTTATCCCGATAATTACCACGCGGGTATTTCCGTTACAAAGACACTTTTCGCAGGGTTCAGGTACTGGAATGCAGTTTCCATAAGGCAGGCCTATCTCGACCTGGCAAAGGCGAAGCTCAAGGACATGAAGAACGAGGTTGTATCGAGCGTTACGACATCTTTTTACAACCTTTTCCTGATCAGGGAGAATATTAAAAGCCAGCTGGATTACAACCAGTCGCTCAGGGAGCATGTAACATACACGAGCAACAATTACGTATCGGGGAACGCGACAGAGTTCGACTTTATTACCGCGAACCTGAGATACAAGCTCAGCCTCCCCGTTCTGACGGACCTTTCAAACAGCCTGAAGAACGAAAAGCTCGTTTTCTGCCAGCAGATAGGCATCAACGATCCCGAGTCCGTAGAGATAATCGGGAACCTGCTGGATACAACCAATATTATCCTGCCGGTAACCAACAAGGATGAAATCCTCAACCTCGCCCTTTCCAACGACATAGGACTGATGACTATCGACACCTCGCTACAGGTGGCCAGGTATTCCAGGGAAATCGCCACCGGCAGCATGTATCCCACATTGGGGGCATTTTTCAACTACGGGTACGACCTTTCCAAGACGAATGAAATGCTTTCCATTAACAGAACCTGGAACAGCACCTGGAACGCCGGCATAGACCTCACATGGTCTTTCGACAGCCTGATCCCGTTCGTTTCCAGAACCTGGAACAGCCAGCAGGAGGCAATGGCCACAGTCGAATCCCTGGAAAAGGAGAGGAATATAGCGACAAACTCGGTAACCTTCGAGGTGCAGTCGCTTCTTCTCCAGCTTGAAGAGGGCAAGGAGAACATAAGCGTTTCCATGGACGATGTAAACCTTGCCAAATTAGGATACCGCCTCGCGGACGCGAGGTACAAGGCCGGTAATTCGACGGAACTTGAAGTCATCGACGCCGAAAACTCGGTAGTTGAAGCCGAGTCCAGGTGGTCGAAATCCATTTTCGACTACTACAGCGCCAATGTCAGGCTTAACCGCCTTATAGGCAAGCTTAATTGACGCTTAAATATTAAAGAGGAATAAAATGACGGAACCTGTAATAGACCAGATGATGGATACCTTCGCAACTCTTATACCCGTGTTTATGAAGGCAATAAAACAAATACAATCCGAAGTGCTGCAGGGTCATGACTTATCCAACGTTCATATGCAGATTATGTTTATATTAAATAGTGAGGGCCAGCTCAACATGTCCGCTCTCGGCAAGAAATTGATGGCCCCCAAGCCCAACGTAACGGTTTTTATCGATAAACTGATAGAACATGGATATGTTGAGCGCCTGTACAGCGATACTGACCGCAGGATAATTTCCATAAGGCTCACGGAGGCCGGCAAAAACAGGATAAGCGAACATATGAAGGATATGAAAAACTATTTCAAGGGGATCATAACAAGGTACAGCGAAAAAGACCTTGAGACTCTTAAAAAGTCGCTTGAAGACATCAACTTTTTCGTAGAAAAATATAAAATCAGGAAGGAGAATCATAATGGCTGAAAAAGTACTCGGAGCAAAACCCAAAGAAGGAAATAACAGGTATCTTATAGCATTGATAATTTTTATCATTGTAATGCTCGGCGGATGGGTCTGGTATGTGTTTATTAACGGAACCCTGACGATCGACGACGCTTATGTCGACAGGGACAAGGTGTCGATCAGTCCGAAGATGCTCGGTAAAATAGCAAGGATATATGTGCAGGAAGGCGATAAAGTCACGAACGGCCAGGTGCTTGTTGTTCTCGACAAGACGACCCTTAACGCCCAGGAAAGCCAGGCTGAAGCCGCTTACTCGGTCGCCCAGGGAAATATCGAATCGGCAAGGGTAAATTTAGCAAGGGCCCAGGAAGATTACACACGAGCCGACACGCAGTTCAAGAGCGAGGTTATCACCGTTGAACAGTACTCGCATTCAAAGAAAGCGCTTGAAGCTGCCAAGGCCGCCTATGGCGTAGCAGTAAGCCAGGCAGCCATGTCGATGGCGCAGTTGAGCCTGACAAAAGTCAATCTCAACGACTCTACGCTCGTATCTCCCTTTAACGGGATCGTCGCCAAGAAATGGCTTATGGAAGGCGATGTCGCTCAGCCGGGAGAAGCCGTTCTGACCGTCAACGATACAGAAGACATCTGGGTGACTGCAAATATAGAAGAAGTCAACCTTTCAAGTTTCAGGGTAGGAAAAGATGTTTCGATTCATGTCGACGCTTATCCTAATATAGCATTCAAGGGCAGGGTCAGGGAATTAGGCACAGATACAGGTTCCCAGTTCTCCCTTATTCCCCCGAACAATGCCTCCGGTAACTTTACAAAAGTGACCCAGAGAATACCTGTGAAAATTTCGATAGAGCCCGTCAACGCGTCATTGAAGACGACGATCACTTTACTGCCGGGAATGTCTGTAGAAGTTTCGATTAAAAGAGGTTAATAAAAGTTTATGCCCAACAAAGCTCAATTCAGAAAAGGGGGAGGTTTCCTTCCCCGCGCTAATCATGACCATGATTCTTACCGCTGGCTTGTATTAGCCAATGTGATGCTCGGGACTTTCATGGCCGTCCTGGACTCGACCATCGTGAATGTCGGCCTTACGAACATAATGAACACATTCGGGACAAGCGTCGACAAGATAGAATGGATCATGACCGCATACATGCTCATAATGGCAGTTATGCTTCCGGCTTCCGGCTGGATAGCCGACCATTTCGGATACAAGAGGAGCTATTTTGCAGCATTGTTCTTCTTCACTCTCGGTTCTCTCCTCTGCGGTTTCGCATGGAACGAGACGGTACTTATCGCCTGCCGGGTCATCCAGGGGCTGGGAGCGGGGCTTCTCATGCCGGTCGGCATGGCTATAATTATAAGGACATTTCCGCCTGAAAAACGGGGTATGGCCATCGGTTTCTGGGGAATAGCCTCGGCCGCTTCAGTTTCTTTCGGCCCTGTCATAGGGGGTTATCTCATAGATAATTTCAGCTGGCACGCCATATTCCTGGTCAATATTCCCTTCGGGATACTCGGCCTTGCGGCGACTATCATAATCCAGAAGGAGTACAGGACCGAAAAAGCCCGTTCTTTCGACTTCGGGGGCGCCATATCGATGGCGGTATTCCTGACGTTCCTGCTTCTTGCGCTGGCCTGCGGGAATTCCTCCTGGAACACCGACGGATGGCATTCCAATTTCATAATTACGTGCTTTGTTTTAGCAGCCATAGGTTTTGCAAGCTTTCTATACATCGACCTGCGAATCGAGCACCCCCTGATAGACTTGAGGCTGCTGAAAGAATTCAACTTCTCTATGGCAAATATAGTGTTCTTCATATTCGGTTTCGGAATGTTCGGCAGCACGTTCCTGCTCCCTCTGTACCTGCAAAATTCCCTGGGATATACTGCCCTTCAGGCGGGTATGGTCTTTCTGCCGATAGGCATAATCCAGGCTATAATGTCGCCGGTATCAGGTGTATTATCCGATAAGATGAACCCCAAGATACTCGCAGGCGCCGGCCTTGGGTTCCTCGCCCTGGGGCTGATCATGCAGAATTACCTTTCCCTCGATTCGGATAATCTGCAGATAATGATGCCTCTCCTGATACGAGGGGTCGGGATGGGAATGATAATAGCCCCCCTGAGCACCCTCGCGATGACCAGGATAACGCCCCAGAACTTTGCTCAGGCTTCCGGTCTTTTCAATGTAATACGCCAGATCGGCGGAAGTTTCGGGGTCGCTGTAATGGGAACGATCCTCTCTCACCAGATGATAATTCATTCCGCAAATTACAACCAGGGCGTAAATCGGTATTCTCCGGCTTTCCAGCATTCCGTTATGGCTGTGAAGACGATGGTCGAGCAGTTTTCAGGCAGAAATTCGGGAGACGCCGTGTCAATCTCCCAGTTTTCAATATTCCAGAGCGCGGCGAACCAGGCTTTCGTGCAATCCATCTGCGACGACTTCCTTATTGCGGGTCTGGCTACTCTCTTCTGCCTCATCCCGCTTTTGATGCTCAGGTATAAGAAGAAAGAAAAGTTAAAAGGGACCGCTGTAACACCCTTAGAATAATAGGAGGCAGGCTATGATAATGTCAGGCAATACAATTCTTATAACAGGCGGAGCGACCGGCATCGGCTACGCTCTTGCCGTGTCGTTCATTGCCGCCGGCAATGAGGTCATAATCTGCGGCCGCAGGAAAGAAAAGCTCGAAGAAGCGCAGAAAAATCTCCCGGGTCTGAAGGTCATCCGGGCCGACGTTACCGACGATAAGGACAGGAAATCGCTATTCGATCATGTTTTTTCGAACTTTAAGAACTTCAATGTGCTTGTCAATAATGCTGGCATCCAGAGGGATATAGATTTGAAAAAGGGAACCGAAGAGCTCCTCTCCGGCCCTGACGAGATAAAAATAAACCTCGAATCACCCATAATTCTGACAGCCATGTTCACCCCGGTTTTGTTAAAAGCAAGGGATCCGGTAATTATAAACGTATCATCGGGCCTCGGTTTTGTCCCGGCAGTGAGAATGCCTGTATACTGCGCGACCAAGGCGGCTCTTCATTCCTATACAATGTCGCTAAGATACCAGCTTAAAGATAACGGAGTCAAAGTTTATGAATTGATCCCGCCCGGCGTGGATACCGAGCTTAACCCCGAGGGAAGGGCAAAGCGAAATTACGCTTCGGCAGGGGTCACTTCCTCAGAATTTGCCGCAGCCGTAATGAAAGGACTGCTAAGCGATGAACAGGAAATCGGCTATTCCTTCACAGAGAATTTCAAAAAAGCTTCCAGGCAGGAATTGGATGAAAGATTTCTTGCCATGAACAGCCGCTGGAAATAAAAGATGGAATGCCGGTCCGGATGCGGGGCATGCTGCATAGCCATATCGATCTCATCCCCCATCCCGGGAATGGGCGGAGGCAAACCCGCGGGAACAAGGTGCTTCCATCTCGGGCCCGATTGCACATGCCTTATTTACAGAAGCCGCCCCGAAGTCTGCCGTAATTTCAGGGCAGACCCTGAATACTGCTCCGATTCAAGGGAAAAGGCGCTCGAAAATCTCGGACGCCTTGAAAAAGCGACATGTCCCGGTGCGGCAGGTTAAAGGTTGGTCTGGATGGAGATTGAATCGTTATCTCCTGCGTAAACAGTTACGGGAGAAGTTGTAATCATCTGGTTGGAATTAGTTACAAAATAATAAGTGATGGTGCCCGTTCCTGCCGAAACGGACGAATTAAGGGCGTTCCCGGCCGGTATATCCCCGTAATATACGCCGTTCCAGTAAACATTAAACACATTGGTCGCATTACCGTTTTCTATCGTCAGGCTTGTATTAACAGGGGTTGAACAGGACGATAGGACCAAAAAGGCAAAAACTCCGGCTGCTATAATAAATACTGTTAATTTTCCAAACATGTCATTTCCTCCAGAAATGTATTATTTAATTTCTTCATTCATATCGCCGAGGATATTTACAGCTTCTTCAGCGTAGATGTCTTTCGAAAGGGTCTTGAGATACGCTTCCATTTTATCCTTCCTGTCGCTGTAATCCCCCTCTTCCATTTCGCCCTTCGGTATTTCAACCTCGAAGAGGTTTGTGCTGTCAAGGAGCTTGTTAATGCCGTCCCCCAGGTCCCTGGTTGTCTTCTGTTCCTCCATCAGTTTCGAAAGCTGCAGGCTTTTGGGGCTGTTGATTTCCCGGGACATGATCTGGGCATTCGATGTGATAAGATTGAAAATCTTGTTCCTGCTCACCCTTTTTTTGCTGTTATCCTTCAATTCTTCTATATTGTAAGTGACGTCCCATTTATTATAATCGAGAACGGTAGTCGAATCCCATGGGAGGGGGTAATCCATCGAGCTTTCTCCCATGTCCATGGCGCTGTACGGATCGGGAAGAGGAATATCGCCGGTCACTCCCTTGAGCTGTGTCGAATCCCCGTTGATCCTGTAAAATTTCTGTACGGTAAGCTTGATCGAACCGAGGGGTTTCAAACTATTGAATAAAGGGCTGCTGTCGAGATCGACGACCTGCTGGACTGTTCCTTTGCCGAAGGTCCTATCGCCGACTATTACAGCGCGTCCGTAATCCTGAAGCGCAGCCGCAACGATCTCCGACGCGGAAGCGCTCAGGGAATTGATCATAACCACAAGCGGACCGCTGTAAACAATTTCCGGATCGGGGTCCGGATATGCGCTCGACCATCCATGCCCGTTATTTACCTGAACGACCGGACCGCCCTTTATGAAAAGACCCGTTATTTTAATGGCGTCGTCAAGAGAACCGCCGCCGTTGTTTCTCAGGTCGAGTATTATACCGGAAATATTTTCATCCATAAGGTTCGCGATCTCTTTTCTCATGTCGTCGGCGGCATTTCTGCCGTTTCTGTTATTAAAATCATGATAAAAAATAGGGAGATAAATATATCCGTATTTTTTCCCGCTCGCATGATCTTCAATTATATCAGATCTTACGTATGTATCTTCAAGGACAACCTTATCCCTTACTATGGGTATTATCCTTATCGATCCGTCAGGCTTTTTTACCGTGAGACGAACCTCGGTCCCCTTAGGACCCCGGATAAGTTTAACAACATCCTTCACAGGCATATTGACTATATCGACCGGTTCGCCGCCCTGCCCCTGCCCTACTTTTAAAATAAGGTCGCCGCTTTTAAGGAGATTCTGCCTCCATGCCGCGCTGCCGGGAATGATCTCCTGAACCTTTACGAGATCTCCTTCTTCCTTGAGCTGGGCTCCTATGCCCTCGAAGGTGCCGCTTATCGCCATGTCGAATTCTGTTTTATCGACGGGAGAAAAAAAAGACGAATGGGGGTCTAAAGTCTCGGCGATCACGTTGAGGTAGCTGTAAAACTGGTCTTCCTCTTTTTCAGATGCCATTCTATCGAGCATCTGGTTAAACGATTTAGTGACTTTTTCCCTTGCGGATTTTTCGATATCCGGCTGGAAAGCATTATTTTCATTGGATTTTTCAGATAAAGTTTCAAGGTACTGCTGCATGACATCGTATTTCAAATATTTCCTCAAGAAATCCTTCTGCTGATCCGAATTAGCGCAGTAATCCCTCTTTTTCGGATTGAATTCCACCGTCTCGTTCTCATTGAGGTTAAAGGGAGTCTTGAGGATATCGTTGCCGTAAAGCCTGACTTCCTTTATCCTCTTCTCCATGATAGATCTCGAAAGGGTGAGGATTCCGGTGTTTTTATCAAGGAAATCCTGGCCCATCGATTCCTCGTACCGCTTGAGTTTTTCTATATCTTCCTTGAGCAGAAACCTTTTATAATAATCGAGGTTCTTTAAATAAAGGTTGAACGCATTGGTTGAAAATTCCGGGGTTAAATCCCCGCCGCTGTAATGTTCCTGAAGCTTTTCAGCCATGAGCGTCATGGTGACCTTTTCCTTTTGCCCCGGCTCGGCCCCCCCGAGGGGAACTAAAGCTAAGAAGAAGAAAAAGAATATTATAAAATATTTTTTTAACAAATTGCTCATTAAAATCTCTCCTAATTTTTAGCGGTCTTTTGTAAAATTCATTTTCCTGTCGATTATATATTCAGGCCGGCCCTTAACTTCGTCAAAAATGCTGCCTATATATTCTCCGAGAACTCCGATGGTCATGAGCTGAACCCCTCCGAAAAACACGAGAGAAATGATTGTGGATGCCCAGCCCGGAACCGTATGGATGACATTGGAAAATTTAGCGATAAAAACATACAAAATTAAAGCAAGACCGATTATAACACTGAAGAACCCCAGGGTCAAGGAGATCTTCAGCGGTTTTTTTGTAAAATAGAGAAGTCCGGTAGTCGCAAACGCAATCATCTTGGCCAGCGGATATTTTGTCTCACCGGCTTTCCTGGGATCCCTGCTGTAATAGAATGGATATTGCCTGAAGCCGATCCAGCTGATCAGTCCCCTGATATATTTATTCCTTTCTTTAAGGCTGATAAATACATCGATAACTTTCCTGTCTATCAGGCGGAAATCCCCGGTATCGAGGGGAATCGGCACTTCTGAAAGGGTATTTAAGGTCCGGTAGAACAGCTTTGCCGTTATTTTCTTAAAGAATGAATCCCCGCGTCTTTTTTCACGGATGCCGTAAACTACATTGTACCCTTTTTCGGTGTGTATCGCCACCATTTCGGGGATAAGTTCCGGAGGATCCTGCAGGTCGGCGTCGATTATCACAGCCGCGTCTCCGGCAGCGCTGCATATCCCTGCCGATACTGCCGCCTGATGGCCGAAATTCCTTGAAAAACTGATCACCCTGGCATTTTTATCGGAAGCCGCGATTCCTTCAAGAATTTCAAGGGTTTTATCTTTGCTCCCGTCATCTATAAATATCATTTCGAAGCTTTTAAATCCGCCTGACGAAAGGACATCACTCACCCTTTTATATGTTTCTTTTATAACTTCCTGTTCATTAAAACAGGGGATGATGACAGATACGCTTATAGAACCCATCGCCTCTCCGTAAACATAGTGAAACTTGCATGATAATATCTCGATAAGGGAATAAAATCAAGAAAAGATGCGCCATGGAGAACTTAGAATTTATATTGCCGGATCACCCCGGGCCGAAGGCCTGGCGGGGATTGAATAGTCAAATTGAGGCTCTGATAGCCCCTCTTTCTCATCTTCCGCTTCTGCTGTGTTTCATTAAATCTCAAGTGCGCACGACACAGAAGCCGATATTGTTGAGCTGGTTAAACGGGTTGCGGTCTGCACGATAGGCGACCGTGGCATGCGACTGATCGTCGTACCAGCTGCCGCCGTGTAAGACGCGGCGCATGCCCGAAACCGTCCCGCGGTAATCCTTTTGCGGCCCCATCGGATAATTCCTGTACCAGTCCCAGCACCACTGCCACAAATTCCCGCTCATGTTATACAGGCCAAGCTCGTTCATCAATTTTGTACCTACCTGATGCGTGGTTTCTCCGCTATTGCCGCTGGTCCATGCATAGTCATTAATGCAATTTACCCCTGTGCTCCCCGCAAAGACTTTATTGTAGCCGGTGAGATTAACCTGCCCCGGATTCGCCGTATCGGCCCCCATTGCCGCCCACATCCATTCCATTTCCGCAGGCAGCCTGTATCCATTGGCAAACCAGTCGGCGGTGACAGTATCCCAGGTGGAATTTATCGCATCCGGAACCGCTCCCCAGGATGAAGGCTCGTTGCTTCCACTGATCGAGTACACAGGTGTCAGGCCCTCTTTTATGCTCCTTTTATTGCAATAAACAATCGCATCATACCATGAAACATTTTCAACGGGATTATTAAGATTATCATTAAAATGTGATGGATTATCTCCCATAACCTCTACCCATTCACCCTGATCGATATAAAATTTTGAAATAGAAAATGATGAGACTGATACCTTCTGGGAATACATCTGGAAAGTTCCACCTGGAACAATAACCATTTTATTGTTATTGTCCGCGGAATTAAGATCACCCATATCCAAACCTCCCACGCTTCAGCCGGTCAGGACTGTTTATCGTCCACGGGGACTTCGACCCGGTAAGAGACTTTACCGTTTAACATATCGTTTATAGCGCTTATTACTACTTTTTCTTTCTGGGTCCTGTTTATGGGTATCTCAAGATCTTCATCGTTTTTCTGGGAAAGATACCGCGCATATTTTGTTATGGTGCTGGTTATTTCGTACTTGTTCCCTGTGAAAGAGAGAATTTTATCTATATCTAAAGCCATTTCTTCCTCAATGAACTATTACTATTATAATATAAGGTATTAAATGAATATAGTCATTTGATATGTAAAAGTCAATCGAGGCACGGAGAGCGAAGAGTGAAAGCTTATTTGGAATTATTACCTTTCTCAATTTCTTCAATATTTTTTTGAGAATCGGAAACAAATTTACCAAGATCAATACATTTTTGAAATGCCGCTTTAGCATCATTTTGCTGCCCTTTATTTCTCAAAGCAAGGCCAAGATTGAAATAAGCAAAAACATTATCAGGTTTATATTTAATAGCTTTTTGATATTGATTTATAGCTTTATCTAATTCTTTTTTTTGAAAATAAGTAAGGCCAAGATTACTATAAGCCTTCGAGTATTCCGGTTTGTATTTTATTGCTAATTTATATTCTTCGATAGCCTTGTCAAATTCTTTTTTGGCATAATAAGCATTACCAAGATTATAATAGGTTTTAGCATCATTTGGATTATATTTCAGTGATAATTTATATTCTTCGATAGCTTTGTCAAATTCTTCTTTATGATTATAAGAATTGCCAAGATTATTATGTGCTGCCGCATGATCTTTTTTATGTTTTATTGCTGTTTGGTATTTTTGAATGGCTTTGTCGAATTCATTTTTATGAATATAAGCATTTCCGAGATTATAATAAGCATTCGAATAATCCGGTTTGTATTTTATTGCTAATTTATATTCTTCGATAGCTTTATCAAATTCTTCCATAACACTATAAACAATACCAAGATCATTATGGGCTTCCACAAAATCCTGCTTGTTTTTTATTGCATTATTATATTGCTTAATAGCTTCATCGAAATTTTCTTGCTCTTGACAATAGTCTGCGATTTTATAATAGCTCATTGCTTTATTGGAGCTAGTATTTACTATAATGAAAACTCCATATTTAAATAAATCCATATCCCCATCAATAATGAAATTTTCTGTTACATGCATGTCTTTATCCTGAACTCTTATATAAAACATCCACTTGTTATTTTCGTTAATCTTTTCTACAATATCCCCGTCAACAACATAATTTTTTCCTTTAAACAACCATTCCAGGCAGCCTGTTTTTTTTAAATACTGAACAATTCCTTTGATTGAAAAAGTAACCTTACCGACTTCAATTGGAATATCTATACCATTTTGGTTAGGAATATATGACATTTCATCAGTTTCTAAATCTCCTTCAGAATTATTGTTATCGAATTTCTTTGATAAATTTTTGATTTTATATATTTCATCGATAATAATACTTGCTAATACCTGCCCTGTATATCCTTGATGTTTTGTTAAAAAAGAATCTGGTAGAGTAAAAGCATTAACTATAACAGAATCGCAAGACATTTCAGATGTAATAAAATAAAAAATCATCATTATTAATAAAAGAATAAATGATAAAATTCTTTCCCCTAAAGAGAATAAAAAAACAAGTGAAAAAATGAATAAAATAAAAAATATCCCCTTTAATATTCTCATCAAGATTATTAATATTATGTTTTTTTTAGGTTTTAAAGCGAGCCAGGACATGAAAATTAATAATACAATTATTGAAATAAAAATTTCAAAGATTTTTACCCCAGGGTCATTTAAAAATATAAGATTATTTATCCAGCTTTGGTTTATTGTTTTTTGAATAATATTAAATACAGAAATATTTATATTTGTTCCAGTCTGCGCCATTATCGAAATAGAAATGTTAGTAACAGTTTGTGCTGACAAAATAGATGTGATTAAGAAAATAATTACTGATAAAACCATTATTTTAGTTTTCATCAATACATTTTATTCCATTTAATAATAATTGGCAATATTTATTAATTCCTTGCTGGCATTAAATAATCTATCTGTGTAATCTGAGGAATCTGCAGTTCCAACCTGTGGTTCCAATTCATCCATGCCCCTCTGTTACCTCGCTGTCTCCCTGTAAAAAGTCCCCCTTCGTCCTTGATAATTTAACAATTAAAGATTATATTATTCCGGATTCGTTAAGGAGGTTTTATGACCGACCAGGAAAAAGAAAAAGTCAGGACCGAGGAGTTCAAGGTCAGCGGGGACAGCCTGCTGTCGAAAATAAGGGAAATCATACACGAGGGAAATATCCGGCGGATCACGATCAAGAACGATGACGGCCAGAGCCTGATCGAAATTCCCCTTACCCTGGGCGTTATCGGGGCCGTCCTCCTGCCTGTCTGGGCCGCTATCGGCGCGATTGCCGCGCTTGCCGTCAATTTCAGGATAGTCGTGGAAAAGGTTTCCGACAAATAATCACCCTTACAAGGGCTTCCCTTACAAGGGCTTCCCCTTCGGGACGGGTTTCCTCCGTTCGAAATCTTTTATTCCTGAAATGACCCTGTCGACGGCAGGCCTGAAACCCTTCTTCCTGCTTTCCGGGAGAAGATGAAGGCTGTACCTGCTTTCATTGAAAATTGAGCTTATCTGCGAAATGTCCCCTCCCTGATCCGGCAGGCGCTCCCTGAGCATATCCATATATTCGCCCGGTCCGTAATGGATGTAATACGGCACTACCGAAGCGCTCGCAGCCTCGATAAGCCTTAGAAAATCGCGTATTATCATTTTTATCTCATCGAGTTTCTCTTCAGACAGTTTTACATAATTGTCGAAAAATGACAGCAGCTGTTTCTCGATTGCGGACATCTTTCTTTTATCCTGCCCCTTTATCTCTGCCAGCCCGAACATTGCAAGAAAAAATTTAAGCAGGAAAAATAAGGCGTCGCCAACGCCCCGGACGATCTTCGACACCCGGAGGAATCTCTTAATAAAAAATCCGGCCCAGGCGGGGCTCTTCCTGTTCCTGAAAATTATATAAAGGATAAACCCTGCAGCCGCGGCGGCAAAATAAAGAGCTATGTAAGCCCCGATTGCTATTATTAAATAAGCGGCCCATTTCAGCAAACCGGCATCCTGCTGTGAAGCCGGATTTACAGCCTGTTTAAGGGGTAATGAATTATCCGGCGGAGAGTAGGACTGCTCCGCGAGATTGCCGCCTAAAAAAGTGAATAATCCTCTTATAAATTTAGTCAGGGCCCCGGAAGGAAAAACTGAAAAATTCCATGGAATGGCTATGGACATTACAATCAGGAAAATGGGTGAAAACGATATTATCCTGTTCCAGTTTGAGAGCATATCTTCTCCGACTTTGTAGCCGAGAAGCTTCCAGCGGAGTATAGAAGAAAGCTGGAAAAGAACAAGATAGATGCCTGTGCCGCCCGCGCCCAGGCATAATAAAAATATCGAATCATACCATCTTGTTCCCGGATTTTTAGCAATCGAAATAAAAGAAAGGACGAGAAGGGCGAAAACCGTATTCGTGATTATTTTCACATACCATGAAGGGCCGGTCTCCCCGCTCCTGACATTAACCTGGCCTTCGGCCCATTCCCTGAATTTATCATGCGAATCGAAGCCCCCTTCGCATTCGAGAATGGAAAATATCCTGTCGAACCCCTTTTTTATAACGCTCAGATAAAGCCTCTGAACAAGGTAAAGCCCGAGGACCATCAGCAGCATCTGACCCGGAGTAAAAACAGGTATCCTCAGATAACCTAAGAAATTGCTGAAAATATACCTGACAGTGAAAAAGGAGCCGGGAAAGAGAATAAATGTTAAAAGTATTTTTAGGGCCTGGCTTATATGATCGCTGAAGTAAATAAGAACAGCAAAGCCGGCCGTGAAAAATATCAGTATATTTATCCAGAGGGCAGCCCCTTCATAATTGCTGTAAAATATGCTCATCAGGGAATAAAACAGCAGGCCGGAAATGCCGGCAAGAACAAAAAAAAGGTTTACAGCGAATATTCTCCTGCTCCAGGAGTACATGCTCCCTCCCTACAGCCTGTTTAGATTTATCAAATCATCCTTCCATTCGGCATAAAAGGTCTGAAAACCGATATTCCAGAAACTCATGTCAATCCTTAATTCAGGACCGGCATAAATAATGCTGACAGAATGACCCCTCCTGCGCAGGTCCATCAGGAAACTTAGCGACTCCTTGTCGATCCTTGTCGTTATCAGATAGACCGATAAACCCCACCTGATGCTTTTAAGACTGCCGAATAAAGAGCTCAGGGGAATATCTTTACCGGGCTCGATCAATGCCAGGTCTGTGAGTATGGAAATAAAATGATTTTCAGATTTTCCTGAAGGAGTAATAAGCGCCTGTCCGGAACCGTCTCTCGACCCGTTCGAAACCAGGCTGAAAGACTGTTTTATCGCATAAAGTTCGTTGAAAAGGGATGCGCAGACCTCTATCAGCCTGCCGGCATAAAATTCTTTTTCCCTGTAATCGAGATCCCGGTCAGACAGGTTCAAAAGCACCATGCTGTTCGAGGAGATGGAATGCTGGTACGTATTGATATAAAACCTGCTGTGACGGGCGGATATCTTCCAGTTAATCTTCTTGATATCGTCTCCGTTCTCGTATTCCCTGACACCTGTAATTATTGATGGGTCCTCGTAAATCGGGACGGAGTTTTTTATCACTCCCTGGGGCTGAAGGCTTTTAAAGCCGGGCTGCGGGATTTTATATATCCTTGGAAGAACGATCACATCCCTGACGGTTTTTATTTCCTCCATGAAAGAAAAAAGGCCAAGGCAGTCCGTGAAAGTCACCCTCGTCGGACCGATCGAATATTTGCCCCTTTTCCTGCCGTAAAGTGTGAAGGTGAAGTCCTTTTTTTCTCCGCCGCCAACCGACCCGAGAAATATATGGCTCTGCTTATCACTCACCCGGAGATCGGCATAATCGCTTATCAGCAGGGCATGAAATGGAATTATCGATTTATTAGCGGCCGTCAGGACGCTTTCATCGTTTAATCCTGTAAACAGGATGGAATTCATGGATTTTCTTTCAATGCTTATATTGGCTTTTACAATCATTGTATAAACCCGGCTGAAAAGGATAAGCAGGACTCCGGCGTATAAAATTATCTTTACGCCCGGGTAATTGATAAACAGGAAATCAGCCGCGATTAAAACAAAAAGGATTACAGCTCTGCCCTTGCTCACTTAGGCTGCCCGGGATCGGCCTGTATGGGCACAGGAGTATTCGATAAAATCTTGGCGATTATATTTTCCGGCTTCAGGTTCTTTAGTTTCGCTTCCGACCGGAGGATGATGCGGTGCTTGAGGACTTCAGGAGCGAGCACCTTGATATCCTCGGGTATTACAAAATCCCTTCCCTTCAGGGCTGCCAGGGCCTGTGACGCTTTATAAAGGGCGATGCTGCCCCTGGGGGATGCGCCTAATTCAAGATCGGGATCGATCCTTGTCGAGCCTGTTATGCTTACAATGTAAGCCCTGAGAGATTTATCAACATGAACGGTCCCTGCAAGGTTCTGGACCTGTATTATGTCGCTTGTGCTTATTACAGGCTCGAGCGTATAGATCGGATGCCTGCCTGCCTGCATCATTATCACCTCTTCCTCTTCCTCCGGAGCCGGGTAGCCGATCTTGAGGCTTATGAAAAACCTGTCCATCTGAGCCTCCGGAAGGGGGAAAGTCCCTTCGAACTCTATCGGGTTTTCAGTGGCGATCACAAAAAAAGGATCGGGAAGCGGGATAGTCATTCCCTCGATGGAAACCTGCGATTCCCCCATTGCCTCCAGCATTGCCGACTGGGTTTTGGGAGTAGCGCGGTTGACCTCGTCCACTAATATTATCTGGGCGAAAATAGGGCCTTTCCGGTATTCGAATTTCCTGATCTCGGGATTATAAATGGAGACCCCGATGATGTCCATGGGCAGAAGATCGGGAGTTCCCTGTATCCTTTTAAACGTTGCATCGATAGACCGTGCAACGGCCCTTGCGAGCATGGTTTTCCCCAGCCCCGGCACATCTTCAAGAAGTATATGCCCTCGGCAGTATAGCGATACTAACGCCTTCTCGATCACGCCCCTTTTGCCCACGATCACCTTTTCTATGTTCGCTATGAGCTTCTCCGATATTACCTGGATATCTGATATTTCCATGTTTATCCCCCCGATGGATTAAAACCTTTATAAGTTACGGAATTTACTATCTAAAAGTTAATTTCCTCCGCGTTTCCGATCCATTCGAAACACCGTCCTGGCATTCTAAAAAGTTGAAGATAAGGATTTTCCGGTGTATACTAATCACTATATAAAATGAGGAGAATTCATGAAAATAAAATTATCTGCAGTTTTGACTTGCACAACCCTTATTCTTGCGGCCTGCGGCGGAGTCAGCAATGTGCTTCCTGAAAAGGACCTCTCTACATACCCCGTTAAAAAAGTCATGGAACTCGGCGCCCAGAATTACAGCTACTATGCTTACGATAACGCCGAATACTACTACTCCGAAGTCATCAAAATATTCACCAACGACACGCCTGAAAATATGGACCAGAGGGCCTGGGCCACCTATGAGATCGGTTTTATTAAATTTGTTGAGTCGAAATACGCGCAAGCCGACAAGCTCTTCGATGAAGTCCTTGCCATGAAGGTCGGCGCACAGGCGCCCCTGATACTTGCAAAACAGATGAAGCAGAAGATAAAAGAAAAGACCTCCGTCGCTCCTTAATAAGGACTCAGGGCTGTTTACATTACAAAGTCCCTTCCAAGGTAGATCCGGCGGGCTTCTTTGTCCTTGATAAGTTCTTCGGAAGTTCCGCTGACAAGGATCTTTCCTTCGTTAATAATATACGCCCTGTCGGTTATTTTGAGGGTTTCACGCACATTGTGGTCCGTTATGAGGATTCCAAGGTTCCTGTCTTTTTTAAGCTGGAGAATGATGTTCTGGATATCGGCGATCGCGATGGGATCGATCCCTGTAAACGGCTCGTCGAGCAGCAGGAAATCGGGCTTGATGGAAAGGATTCTCGCAACTTCAGTCCTGCGCTTTTCCCCTCCGGAAAGCGTATATGCCTTCTGGAACCTTATCTTCTCAAGTCCGAGTTCGGCTATCAGTGAATCCACTATATTTTCGATCTCTTTTTTTTCCATTCCCTTAAGATCGAGAACGCTCCGGATATTATCCTCGACGGAGAGTTTGCGGAATATCGAGTTTTCCTGCGGAAGATAGCCTATGCCCATAAGGGCTCTTTTAAACATCGGGAAGCCGGCTATGTTCTCATTCTTAAGGAAAACCTTTCCGCCGTCAGGTTTGACAAGCCCTACTATCATGTAAAAGGTTGTCGTTTTTCCCGCGCCGTTCGGGCCTAAAAGGCCGACTATTTCGCCCTGCTTGATATGGAAGGAAATATCGTCTACAACCCTTCTCTTTTTATAAACCTTGACAAGACCCGAGGCCGATATGCCGCCGGAAGCGGATACTCCCGGTTCTTCCTGGTGAAGGTCACTCATATTTTACTCCGCGGTATACCGGATTATGTTCGAAATCGTGTTTTTCAGATCCTTTCTTTCTACGACGATATCGAGAAAGCCATGTTCGAAAAGGAACTCCGCCCTCTGGAACCCCGCGGGAAGCTTCTGCCTTATCGTGCCCTCGATCGTCCTCGCTCCTGCGAAACCGATCAGAGCGTTTTTCTCGGCTATATTGATATCACCAAGCATCGCGAAAGACGCAGTCACGCCGCCGGTCGTCGGATCCGTCAGGACCGATATATAAAGACCGCCGTTCTGGGAAAGCCTTTTGAGGGCGGCCGAGGTTTTTGCCATCTGCATAAGTGATAGTATGCCTTCCTGCATGCGGGCGCCGCCCGAAGTTGCGACAATCACAAGGGGTCTTTTGTTTGCCTGGGCCGATTCTATCGTCAGGGTTATCTTTTCTCCTACGACGGAGCCCATGCTTCCGCCGAAAAAAGCAAAATCCATAACCGCAAGGTCTATCATTTTGCCGTTGAGCTTGCCGTACCCTGTGACGACGGCTTCCTTCAGCTTTGTCTTTTCCATCTGCTTTTTTACTTTGTCCCTGTACGATATTTCACCGTCCTGAAAATGGAGCGGATCGCCGGATATGAGATTAGTGCACGTCTCGACAAACGTGCCGGGATCTATAAGGGTCTGCACCCTTTCCATCGCGGAAAGTTTGTCATGATAGCCGCAGCTCGTGCATACATGGAGGTTCTCTTCCCATTCTTTATTGTATATAATAGCGCTGCAGTGGACGCATTTTCTCCACAAACCGGCGTTTATCTTAGCATGCAGATTTTTTTTAACTACATATTTAGGTTTTTCAAACCAGACCATAGTCGGATCTCCCCTGGATTTCGATTATTTTTCTTCCGTATAGATCTTATAGGCTTTTTTATATTTCCCGTAATCCCTGATGACATCGAGGGCTTTTTCAAGCTGATTATCATATGTCAGGTCATAAACCGGCTGTACGGCGTTTTCCGTCCTCTCGTTATCGAAGAGATATGAAAGGGATTTTTCACTTATTACGTATCCCTTTGCAAGCAGGTCTTTCCTGAAGCTTTTCAGCTTATCGCCTTTGATGTCCCCGTTTATAGAAATGTAATCTTTAATAATACTCGAATTCTCTAATTTCACAATTGCGGTTTTTTCATCGTCGTTCAGGGCTTCATACCAGAATTTTTCCTCAACATTCGGAGTCAGGCCGATTTTATCTATGCAGATCCCGGAAGGAGTATAATACCTGGCTACCGTATATTTTATAGTCGAGCCGTCTTCAGGGAACGTGAAGGTTTTCTGAACGGAACCCTTTCCGAAACTTTTCATGCCTACAAGCACGCCCCTGCCCGTATCCTGCATGGCGCCCGAGAATATTTCGCTTGCGCTGGCGCTTCCCTGGTTTATCAGCACGACCAGCGGCAGATCCTTCGGGACGAATGTCAGGTCTTTTTTAGCGAGGAACTCCTGATTGTTGTCGGGGATCCTTCCCTTTGTATAAACAATGATCCCGCTGTCGAGAAAATAATTCACGCAATCGGCGACTACATTAAGAAGGCCGCCGGGGTTGTTCCTCAGGTCGATTATCAGCCCGTCGGGTTTCTTCGAAAGGACGTCCTTCAGCTGTTTTTTTAATTCGTCGGCTGTAGGGACGCTGAATTCTATTATCTTTATATATCCGTACTTCTTGTTTGCCGATGCTATTGAATCCGATTTGACGGTCTTGAGCTTGATCTCTTCTCTTGTCATCGTTATCTTGAAAGGTTCGGCGACCCCTTCTCTCTCGAGAGTGATCGTAAGCTTGGTGCCGATATTTCCGCGGAGCCGTTCAATGGCCTCCTTTACCGATATTCCCTTTGCCGATACCCCTTCAATTTCGATTATTTTATCTCCGGGCTTGATGCCTGCTCTCGAGGCCGGGGTATCCTCCATCGGGGAAATAACGGTCAGGAAACCGTCCTTTATATCTATCTCAATCCCGAGCCCCCCGAAGCTCCCGTTGACATCGATGCTGAATTCCCGGGCCGACGAGGGATCCATGTACATGGTGTAGGGGTCGTTCAGGCTGTCCATCAGGCCTTTCATCGAACCGTACCAGAGATTGCTGGTGCTTACCATCTTTTCATCGTAAAATTCTTTTTTTATTACATTGTAGCTTTCCGCATACATCCTGTAGAACTTAAAATAACTGTTCTCATCGGGTGTGAGGGCGTTCTGAAGGGTATTCGTCCCGTAAGTATCGGCGTAAATAACATCCGACGTCGTAAAGATTTTATTCAGGGACAAAAGGGCGATACCGAAAATACACCCGGCTATAAATATAAACACGACATAGAACTTTTTAAGCTGCTTCATCATGAAAACCCCTTAGTTCCGCAGGCTACAATACTTGTAATATTATATTTTAATATTATTTTATCTACAATAAAAAGTCTGAATATATTTCTGTCCGGATTCCCCTGAACTGAGCGATTCTTAATATCGGCACAAAAAAATCGATGGGGTTTACCGTCGATCTTACATTTAATTTTCGTTGTTGAATATTTCAGAATATATTGAATCTAGATAAGCCAATATTACA
>Ga0181520_10002547_pt1 | contig 33590 bp, 27 predicted proteins | sample PEATcosm2014_Bin_29_FD_132451 | JGI IMG/M metagenome (GOLD analysis project Ga0181520, IMG submission 132451) | Peatland microbial communities from MTU Mesocosm Facility, Houghton, MI, USA - PEATcosm2014_Bin02_30_metaG | ecosystem: Environmental > Terrestrial > Soil > Wetlands > Peat | place...
GCGGTCGCGGGAAGATGCGCAAGCCTTCCTTGCAGCCATTGTCGAGGGTTCCCAAGATGCCATTATCTCCACTGACCTCACAGGCCATATCCTTACCTGGAACCGCAGCGCAGAGGCACTTCTAGGATTTAGTGCGGAACAGGCCATCGGCCAGGAGATGACAAAGTTTGTTCCCTCGGATCGACGCACAAGTTCCGTTTCGTTATTCAGCGAGGTGTTGCAAGGGAGGGCTCTTTCCAACTGCGAAGCGGTGTGCCTGCCCGCGGACGGAAGGCGGGTTCATGCATCCGTTTCATGCTTCCCGATCAGGGATGCTGCGGGTAACGTGGTAGCCGCCACGGCAATCCTGCGAGACTCCACCGAGCGTCATGAGGCCGACAGGAAACTGAGAGAGAGCGAACAGCGTTTCCGCGAGGTCTTCGAGAACGCGCCGTTCGGCCTTTGCGTCTCTTCTTTGGATGGGACCCTATTTCAAGTCAATGACGCGCTGTGCCGGATGATTGGCCGTTCCTCCCCCGAATTGCTCGGTTCTTCCTTTGCCGCTCTCATCCATCCCGACGACAAAGCGGCTTCCTACCAAAAAAGAGAGTTGTTGATGCGGGAGCCTGCTGGTTTTTTTGAGGACGAGCACCGCTGCATCCACGGTCTGGGCCATCTGGTGTGGTTCCGGGCAAGAGTATCTTTGATGAGGGACGCCAACGACAAGCCCCTCTATTTCCTGGCACATATCGAAGACATCACCGCGCGCAAGCAGTCTGAAGAGGTTCTACGGGACAGCGAAGAGCGCTTTCGCGAGGTCTTTGAGAACGCGCCGGCGCCGGTGTGCGTGATCGGCGCGGGTTCACGGTTTATCCAGGTCAATAGCGCGCTTTGCCAAATGCTCGGCTATTCCCGAGAAGAGTTGCTGGCAATGGACTGGACCAAATTGTGCCCGCCAGACCGCCTGGCGGCTTCAAACCAGAGGCGGCAGCAGTTGTGGGACGGCCCGGCAAGAACGGTGGACGTCGAAGACTGCTTTGTGCACCGCAATGGCAATTTGATCCTGACCCGGCTCAGAATCTCAACCGTCAAAAACGCCTCAGGCCAAACCGCCTACTCGGTGGTCCATGCCGAAGATATCACCGAACGCAAGCGGGCGGCCGAGGCCCTCCAAGCCAGCCAGGAGCGCTTCCGCGAGGTCTTTGAGAACGCACCAATGGGCATTTGCGTTGCCGGACCCGACACCCAATTCGTTCAAGTGAACCCGGCGCTTTGTCGTATGATGGGTTACTCCGAAGAGGAGATGCTGGTCAAGAACTGGTCGGAGCTCTGTCACCCCGACGATCTGCCCTCGGCCATGAACCGAAAAGAGCAGTTGTGGGACGGCTCCAACGAAATCACCACCTGGGAGCGGCGCTACCTGCATCGCAGCGGCGCTGTGGTCTGGGTTCGGCTGAGAATCTCGGTCGTCATGAGCGACACAGGCGCTCCTGCCTATTCGGTGGTTCATGCCGAAGACATCACCGAGCGCAAACGCTCCGAGCAGGCCCTGCAAGAGAGCGAGGTTCGCTTCCGCGGGGTCTTTGAGAATGCACCCGTAGGCATGTATCTGGCTGGTCCGGATGGACGGTTCATCCAGGCCAACGCGGCATTTTGCAACCTCGTCGGATTCAGCGAAGAGGAGTTGCGGGCTAAGACCTGGAAGCAGTTGCAGCACCCTGAAGACCTGCCGGCGGCTTTCGAAAGAAAGCAGAGGCTGTGGAGCAACCAGGTTTCCACAGCGGCCGGGGAAGGGCGATTCATTGCCCGGAATGGAAACGTCGTCTGGTGCCATATCAGGGTTTCGATGGCCCGTGGCGGCGACGGCAGCCCTCTCTACTCTGTCGTTCATATCACGAATATTTCGGAAAGCAGGAGGGTCGCTGCGGAACTTCGGGAATCCCGGGAGTTTGCGCGAGCCACCATTGATGCGCTGTCGTCCAATATGTGCGTGCTGGACGAATCCGGCACCATTATTACCGTCAACCAGGCTTGGAGAGATTTTGCCGAAAAGAACGGCTGGCAGGTTCCGGGCGAATCCGAGCCGGGGCGTATGAGCCTCAAGGGCCTGTGCGAAGGCGCCAATTACCTGGATGTTTGCGATCGGGTTGTTGGGCCGGAGGCCGGCGGGGCAGCCGAGTTCGCTGCAGGCATCCGTTCGGTTTTGCGCGGCGACATCGAGCAGTACGCCAAGGAATATCCATGCCATTCCCCCAACGAACAGAGGTGGTTCATGAGCCGGGTCACGCGCTTTGTGGTCAATGGCAGGCCACGTGTCGTTACCTTGCACATCAACATCACCGACCGCAGACTTTCCGAACAGGCCCTCCTTGAAAGCGAAGAGCGTTTCCGTTCCATGGCCGACGGTTCGCCGTCCATGATGTGGGTGACCGATGCGGATGGCAGCCTGGAATTCATCAATAAGGTTTACCGGCAGTTCCTGGGCGCTACTTCCGATAAGTTGACCATGGCCGATTGGCTGGCACTGATTCACCCCGAAGACGAGCCCACTTACACTGCGGAATTTACCCGAGCCGCGATGGCGTGCGCTCCCTTTCGAGCCGACTGCCGCTTCCGCCGCGCCGATGGCGAATGGCGCCTTCTGGGTTTGAGCGGCCAGCCGCGGACTTCCCCGACCGGGGTGTACTTGGGGCACATCGGCCTCTGCGCCGACATTACCGACCGCAAGCGCAACGAGCAGGCGCGAGAGTTCCAGCACTTGCTCATCAGCACCATCCAGGATATTTCGCTCGATGGGATTCTGGTGGCCGGTGCGGACGGCACGGTTCTGTTCCACAACGAAAAGTTCTTCGATCTCTGGCAGGTTCCTTCAGACCGGATCGGGATGCCTCAGCAATGCTCACAGAGCGATGGTACGGTGGGAGCTCTCACCAAGATGTGCCTGGATGTCGTCAGGGATCCGGAAGCTTATCGTAAGGAAGTACTGCAGCTCTATGCCGATCCGAATGCGGTCGACCAATGCGAGGTGGAGCTGAAGGACGGGCGAACGCTGGAGCGCTACTCAACCAGCATGTGGAATAAGGATGGGATGTATCTGGCGCGGACGTGGTTCTTCCGCGACATCACCGAGCGCAAGGAAGCCGAGCAGGCACTGCATAGCAGCGAAGAGAAGTTTCGCCAACTGGCCGAAAATGTTCGCGAAGTCTTTTGGATGATGAATGCGGCAGGCACCGAAATCCAATACATCAGCCCCACCTACGAATCAATCTGGGGCCGGACCTGCGAAAGTCTCTACAAGAACCCGCAGGGTTGGATGGAAGCGATTCTTCCCGCGGATCGCGAGCGGGCTCACGAGGCCTTCAAGAAGCAAACGCTCGGAGAGAATATTGATTCCGAATACAGAATCCATACGCCCGGCGGCCTCGAGAAATGGATACGAGACCGGGCGTTTCCGATTCGCGACCAGAGCGGGCAAATCATTCGAATTGCCGGAATCGCTGAGGATATCACCGAGCAGAAGCGTTACCAGGACGACCTGATTCGCGCCCGCAGGGACGCCGACGCCGCCAACCACGCCAAGAGCCGGTTCTTGGCCAATATGAGCCACGAAATCCGCACTCCCATGAACGGCGTGCTGGGCATGAATCAGTTGTTGCTTGAAACCGACCTGACGGCGGAGCAGGAGCGGTACGTCAAGGTGGCCCAAACCAGCGGCCGGGCACTGCTGGCGCTGATTGACAACATTCTCGATCTGTCCAAAGTCGAGGCGGGCAAGATCACGCTTGAAAACAGGAGTTTCAGCCTGAGGCAGACGATCGACGATGTCGTCCAGCTCTCCCGGGTGCAGGCCAGCGCCAAGGAACTGGACATCGATTCCCGGGTCTCGGACAGGATTCCGGAGTTGGTGCGCGGCGATGCGCACCGATTCCGCCAAGTCCTCACCAACCTGGTGGCGAACGCCATCAAGTTCACTGAGCGCGGCGGCATCACCATGAACGCGGAGTTGGAGAGCCTGCGCAACCACACCGCGGTAGTTCGGTTTACAGTTGCCGACTCGGGCATTGGGATTCGCCCCGATCAGATTTCTGCACTCTTCTCCGCGTTTGTGCAGGCTGACGCTTCGACTACCCGCAAATACGGCGGCACTGGGCTGGGGCTCGCCATCTCCAAACAGCTCGTCGAGATGATGGGGGGCAGCATCGGAGTTGAAAGCCAGGAGGGCAAGGGCTCGACATTCTGGTTCACCGCGTCTTTCGGTTTTGCCTCGGCGGAACAGCCGTCTACGATCCCGGAAGCAGCGTCCGCCCCCAGACTGCCGAGCGGTGCCTCGCGGCCTCGGCATGGTTTGAGCGGCCACGGCGAGAAGATCCTGGTAGCGGAAGACAATTTCACCAACCGGGAAGTGATTCTTGCCCAATTGAGGAAGTTGGGCTACCAGCCCCAGGCAGTTCCAAATGGACAGGAAGCGTTTGAAGCGGTTGAGCGTGGCAGCTTCTCGCTGGTCCTGATGGATTGCGAGATGCCCTTGCTGGACGGCTACGAAGCCACCCACCGCATTCGAAAATCAAAAAATGCGAAGATCCCCATCGTGGCCCTTACCGCCAACGCCATGTCCTCTGACCGCGAGCGCTGCATTGTGGAAGGGATGGACGATTACCTTGCCAAACCGGTAGAACTGGTTCAGCTAGCCAGCACGCTGGCAAAATGGATCCCTGTGCCTGGTGACAGCCAGTCCGACAGAACTGTGGCGCCGCCAGCACAGATCTTCGATCAGGAAGCACTGCTGCGGCGGATGATGGGTGACAAACAGCTGGCCGGGACCATCCTGAGGGGCTTCCTGGGTGATATCCCATCGCAGTTGAAACAGTTGCGGGTGTGCATTGACAACGACGACGCGGTTGGCACAAGGCTGCAGGCACATACACTCAAGGGTGCGGCAGCCACAGTCGCCGCAGTTGCTCTCCACGCCGAAGCCCACGCCATCGAAACGGCGGCCATCGAAGGGCGGGTCGATCTTTGCCGCCCATTGCAGCTACGGGTAAGGGAGGAATTTGAACGATTTAGAACCATGATCGAGCGGGATGAATGGGTTTGAGGAAATCAGGTCAGGTGAGCGGGGGCGGGAGCACGGAGCGAAGTCATTCTGATCGCACCATCCCTTGGAATACCGTAAGATCGGGATTCATCGTCACACATGCAACGATTCGCATCGGCCGCATATTGGGTTTTGAGGGTGACAGGAAATGAGCAATCTGGAAGACGAACTGGCCCAGGAATACCTTGTCGACAGCAGGGAACACCTGGCCACCATGGAGACCGAAGTCCTGGCCATCAAGATGGCCGGAGCTGCCAATCAAGACGAGCGGCTTGGCCGCATCTTTCAAGCAGCGCGTTCAATTGGAGGTCCTGCGGTCTACTTCAATCTGGTGAAGGTCCGCGCGATTGCCACCCTCGTGGAACGGCTGGTGGACCAGATTCGTTTGCGCAGTCTGCCGGTGACCGCCGGACAGGTCCAAGTGCTGCTCAACGCGACAGACACCCTGCAGGACCTCATTGCAGTCCCTTCGGCTAGCAACGAGGCCGACACAGCTGTTGTCGAGGCCGAACTCGCCCGTTTGCTTGGTGACTGCCCGGCTGTCAATGAGCCACCCAGCAAGAACGGCGTCCATCTGGATCTTGAAGAGCACCACCAAGCCAGCGCGGCGCCGGCGCTTCAATCGCGCGGACAGTTGAGAATCCTGCTGGCCGAGGACGACTTTGCCTGCCGTCTGCTGTTGCAGACCTTTCTCTCCCGCTACGGCGAGTGCCATGTGGCCGTCAACGGCCGCGAAGCTGTCGAGGCGTTCCGCCTCGCTATCGAGTCAGGCCGCGGATATGATCTAATCTGCATGGACATCATGATGCCCGAAATGGACGGCCGCGAAGCCGTTCGCCAAGTTCGCTCCCTGGAACTGTCACAGGGGATTCAATCCACCTTCGGCGCAAAGATCTTCATGACCACCACGGTGCAGGAAATCAAGGATGTCTTTCTCTGTTTCAAGGAACTCTGCGACGCCTACCTCATGAAACCGATCGACCTCGGAGAACTGTTGAACCAGATGAGGCATTTTGAATTGCTGAAGTGAAGAGATGGCCGCCCTTGCCGCGAGCGAAGGCGAGCTTTAGGTTCTGGATTCCTGAAAAGAGACTGCGCGATCCGCATTTTTCTCATGTTGGGATGGAATGAATAGCCGATGAATGTTACAAGGTGACCACGCTGCTTTATGGTCCCATGTACTCGCCCTCGTCAATTTGCAAAGGGGGTCCGGCCATGGGATGCGGAATGAAGCCTCCAGCCAAAACGGTTGAAGTGCGAAGACCAAAAGCGTTGGCCTGAGAGACGGGGGCCGCAGGGGGAATTGAAATGCCTATCTGGTTAGGCGGTGCGGGGCGCAGCGATGAAGAACTAGCTCGCATCTTAAACGAAACCGTCAAGGACTCGCGGAACCGTAACCGGCGCATGCACGAGCGCTTCGCCTTGGACGATGCAAAAGGGGAGTTGATCTTCAAGGGGGCCAATTCGCCCTGCAAGGTCCTTGAGATAAGCCTCGGCGGATGCTCTGTCGAAACAGATAAACCCTTCCGTCCTGGCGTTCTGGCCCCTGTCGATGTCGTTGTGCCCTTACTGGGAATGATCTTGCATATCGGCGGGGTTACTCAGTGGATGAAGAAGGACTGCCATATCGGCATTCGTTTCACTCACGTAAGCTTCAAATCCAAGAATCAGTTAGGCGCCTTGATTGAATGCATCAACGGTCAAAACACCCCCCAGGCGGTGATTGACCTGATCGCCTCTCCGGTCTTGAATCCGACCAAAGGAGAGGTGCTGGCCCCGCAGCCTGCCCCGGCCAAAGCTGCCGAAGAGAGCGCACCCAAGGTCAGCAGACCCTATGACAGAGAGGTGCACCGCGGCGAAGGGCGCCTTCGTGCGCAGGGAAAAGACGAGTGGCCCGTGGTTTTTCGGTCGCCGGACGATCGTTTCAACTTGGTCGGAGCCATTGTGGACATCAGCCTCGGTGGCTGTACGGTTCAAACCATCAAGCCATTTGTCGGAGAAGTGCAAGACCACGTCGAGGTCGACTTCGACATGCAAGGCCTCCATTTTCAGATGAGTGGCGTCGCCCAGGCGATTTACTCTCCGGAATGCGTCGGCATCCAGTTCAGCCCCATGAGCCGCAGAAGACGAGAAGATCTCGCGATCTTGATTGAAGAGCTCTGTGCCGCCAACAAGACCGAACTTGAAGTAGCCTGATTTCAGATCTCAGGAGTCGGGCTTGAGCCGTTGTGCTCCCATTCTCCCGGATGGCCGTAGTAGACTTGGCGTTTGATCGCGCTTTTGAGGCCCTTTCTATTTCTTGCGCGAGCCGGGAGATTCCTGCATGCACGTTGTATTCGCCTCCTCCGAGTGTGTCCCCTTTGCCAAAACAGGTGGGTTAGCTGACGTCGTGGGGGCGCTGCCCCCGGAACTGGTAAAACTCGGCCATCAGGTTACCGTCTATCTGCCTCTGTATGCAGGCGTACGCGCCCACTTGCAGGCTGAGTGGAAATATGCAGCCCGGTCCATCACCATTCCCTTCGAGTATTACAACCGCTTTGTCGGCATCGTCGATGGCGGCATCCGTGCCGGAGTCCAGTACTACTTTGTCGATTGCCCCGATCTGTTCGATCGCCCCGGCCTGTATGGAACCAAGTCAGGCGACTATCCCAATAACTGGGAGCGGTTCGGCCTGTATTGCCGCGCTGTGCTCGAAGCCAGCAAAATGCTAGGCGTGCCACAGGTCTTCCATGTGCACGACTGGCAGGCCGCCCTGATCCCGGTCTATCTGCGGACGGTCTACGCTCAGGATCCCCTGCTAAGCCATGCCGGGGTGGTCCTCACCATCCACAATGCGGGCTATCAGGGATGGTTTCCGCCGGCCACCACGGCGCGGCTGCTGTTTCCCTGGGACCTCTTCACCATGGACAAGCTTGAGCACTTTGACAATTTCAACTTCCTCAAAGGCGGTATGGTTTACTCCGACATGCTCACCACGGTAAGCCGGAAGTATGCCCAGGAGATTCAGACTCCCGAGTTTGGAGAAAAGCTCGATAGCATCCTTCGTGGCCGGACTGCGGATTTGCGCGGAATTTTGAACGGCATCGACGATGCGCAGTGGGATCCGGCCACCGACAAAAACCTGGCGGCGCATTTCACACCGGACGACCTGGCCGGCAAGCAGGAGTGCCGCTCCGATCTGCTGCACGCATTCGCCTTGGACCACCTGGCGCCGGAAACGCCGCTGATCGGCATTGTCTCCCGCTTTGCAACGCAAAAAGGCTTCGATTTTGTTGAACAGATCGCAGGCAAGCTCTCAGACAGGAACGTGGCGTTGGTGGTGCTCGGCACCGGCGAGCCGCATTTCGAGAAGTTCTTCCGCGACTGGGCTTTCTGGCACAAGACCAACGTCGCCGTGCGGATCGGGTACGACGATGCGTTGGCGCACAAGATCGAGGCCGGATCGGATATTTTCCTCATGCCATCGCGGTACGAACCCTGCGGTCTGAATCAGATCTACTCGCTCAAATACGGTACGGTTCCGGTGGTCCGCGCGACCGGAGGCCTCGACGACACCATCCAGGAATGGAATCCCGAGCAGGGCACCGGGACCGGATTCAAGTTCGAAGGACTGGACGCAGAAGGCCTGCTGGCGGCCATTGACCGGGCGCTGGCCGCCTTCCAGGACAAGGATGGATGGACAACCCTCATGCGCAACGGAATGGCCCGCAATTACAGTTGGGAACAGCCTGCGCTGGAGTATGCCGCCGTCTATGAAGAAGTGGCTAAACGGCGGGAGTAAAAGTCGGCCGGCGGGGATGCGGCCTCCAACCTCAATGCACCGGGATAATCTTCACACCCATGGAATTGAGCTTGGTCCGGGCCTGCGACGCCTCAGGGGTCTGAGGATGGCGCTGGATGAGTTGACGCAGTTCGTGGATCCCCGCGTCCTTTTTATTGATTTGCAGCAGCGCCAGTCCCTTGCGCAGTTGCGCGGCCGGGGCTTTTTGGCTACCACTGAATCCTTCCAGCACCGCGTTGTAGGCCTTGATAGCACCGGCGTAGTCCTGTTGCCGATAGGCGATCTCTCCCAGGTAGAACTGCGCCGTGCCCGCCAGGTCGTCCAGCGGGTAGTAGCGCAGCACGTCCGTGAATTCGTCGGCGGCAATCTGGTACTTGGCGGCGTTGTAGTCGCGCAATCCAGCCTGGAAGGTCTCCTGGAGCGGCGGCGCCTGTCCGTCGCCCTGGCTGGATGTCTGCAAGCTCGCTTGAGGCGGCTGGTTCTTGCCTGTCGGCGGAGCTGCGATCGGGGCAGGGTTGGAAGCAGGCCCCGCACCGGTGCCGGAAGGTGTTCCGCCCGGCGGGGGATTCTGAATGTTCTGCAACTGTGTCTGCAAGTCCTGGATCGATTTGTCCAGTTTTGCAATGCGCGACTTCAGTTCGTCCACGGAATCGTTCAACGACTGCACCTGGCCTGAGACGGTGTCCGCCTTGCCGTTGGCAGCGTCGGCCTGAGCGCTCAGCTTCTGCTGGAGCGTGGTCACGGTCTCTGTCATCCGGTTGGCATCGTCGGCCGTGGTTTCCACCATGTGCTGCAAGGCGCCGAACCGCGTATCCATTGTGGATTGCAGCCGTTGCACTTGGTCAAGCAATTGCTGCACCTGGGTTTGCAGTTCGATGATTTCTTTGGAAACGGCATGAGCCTTTACCGGCGTCCACGCCAGAATCACAAGAAGAAAAACAGCTCCGAAAATACGACTCCGAACAGTATTGGCTCTCTGCATTTTTCACCTATCGTGGATGACCCGCGGGCAGCTTTGGGAATTCAGCGTACCGCAGGTCCTGAATGTCTGTCGGCCCAGGCTTGTTCCCGGGCCCCAAAATGCTCTCGCGGGATTGCCTGCCGGTTTGAAGATCTGGCCAGACCCGACCGAGTTTTCAGCTTTGGCCCAAAAACAGCAACAACACCGAGAATCGGCGTGAACTCTGGGGCGCCGTCTCCGGATTGCTCGCGATTTGCGTCGAGCGAGCACCTGCTTCCGGTTGCTCGCTCGACGGACTTACGCAGACTTCTGGTGGAGCTACGCTTTAGTGCTCTACCGTGAACCCATCGCGCCGGTTCTGTTGCCAGCAAGACTCAGTCGACTCGGAGCAGAAGGGCTTTTCCTTGCCATAGCTCACTACCCGGATGCGGGTGGCTGCTACGCCGGCCGTGATCAGCGCATTCTTGGCCGCGTCGGCGCGATTCTGTCCGAGCGCAAGATTGTACTCATTGGAGCCACGCTCGTCGCAATAGCCGCCAATGACTACCTTCACATTCGGATGACTTGCCAGAATGGAAGCATCCTTGGCCAGCACGGCCTGGGCATCGGCGCGAATGTCGTAGGTGTCGTAGTCGAAGAAGATGTCCTGGATATCGAGTTTGGAGTCATCTCCCTCATTCGGCGTTGCGACCGGCACTTGCACCACGGGCGGCGCATTGACTGTGACGCGGGCGGTGGCATCGGCCGAGCCCCCCTCACCGCGCGCCACCAGGTGATAACTGGTGGAGGTCGTCGGCGTCACTGTACGCACGCCCGACGTGGGGACCTCTCCAATACCGTCGATGGACACGCTGGTTGCATCCATGGTGCGCCAGGAGAGCTGGACCTGATCTCCTGCCGAAATCACTGTGGGTGTGGCTGTGATTTGAGCTGTCGGCGCAGGCGCGGCGGCGGGGGGCGGAGCGGTTTCCATTGGCGGCGGCGATTGCTTCTTTTTGCAACCTGCAACGGTGATCAGAACCACAAGCAATACTGCAGGAACAAGTGCGTGTTTACGTAGATTCAATGGGTGACTCCTTTCGCAATTCCAAGAAAGTTGCTTTCGGGCGATCAGGTTCAAGTCTCGATCAGGTTCAAGTCTCTGCGTATCCAGTCATTGTTCTGCGCACAACCGGCGCGCGATTGAACACCAGAGGGAAACAAAGCATCGGAGAGGCGAAGAACTCCATTGTCCGATGGTTTTCCGCAAAGCATATGCTTCAAGCCGGTGGTCAATCCTAATCCATCCACAAGCCTCTGAACTGGCCGACCCGTGGAGCTCCACCCTGATTGGATGAAACGGCGAGAAACATCGTAACCATAAAATGATAGTTCATGAAAGTGGATGGGCTACGGTCAAGACAGCTCTCGATTTCGCCCCAATCCCAGCTCGCCGTCACTTCCAACTCCAGTTTGGCATGAAGTTGTTGCCCGAGTGTGTCAATTGATGCTGCTCTGTGCCGTCGGCCAGCATCGTCCAGATCTCGGTGTGTCCGCCAATGGTGCGTTCAAAAACAATGTGCCGGCCATCGGGCGCCCAGGACGGATAGTCGTTGCTCCCGGCTTCGTGGGTCAGTTGCACCCAGCGCTTGCTGGCGATGTCGAAGTAGTAAATGTCCTGTCCACCGGGATCGCCCGGCCCGTATTTCCGGTTCCAACTGAATGTGAGCCCAATTCCGTTGGGGGACCAGGAGGGTGAGATGGCATAGCCGCCGTCGGTCAGTCGCTGGATATTGGCCCCGTCCAGGTCCATGGTGTAAATCTGCGGAAGCCCGGTGCGCCCGCTCACCCAGGCGATTTGGGCATTGGTGCGCGGATTCCAGCAGGGGGCCAGGTCAGGGCCACGGAAGGTGGTCAAGCGGCGCAAGTTGCTGCCGCTTTGGTCGGCAACCCAGATCTCCGGATCGCCGGTTCGCGCCGACGAGAACGCCAGTTTTGACCCGTCTGCCGACCAGGATGGGCTGAAGTTGCTGCCCCCTGCCGTGCCGGCAGGGAAGCTTACCGGGCGCCCAAGCTCCAGTGAAAACATCTTGATCGACCAGCCTTCGCGGCTCAGCGACGAAAAGGCTAGCCGGGTGTTGTCCGGTGAGATGCGCGGCGAGAGCGAGGTGGTGCCCAGGTGCGTGATGGGGTGTTGATTCTGCCCGTCGTAGTCCATAGCCCAGATCTCTTTTGTGCCGGTTCTGGAACTCACAAAATAGATCTTGGTTTCGGCTATGCCGTTGATGCCGCCGCCCAACCGGATCACAATTTCGTCAGCAAATCGATGTGCGATGACGCGCGCAGAATCCTGGCTGGCTGCTTCGTTGTACTGCTTGCCCAACACCTGGGGGTTTGACGTGTTACGGGTGTCGAACAACCAGCCGTACACCACTATCCGGCCTCGGGAGTCCGAGACGGAACCGAAGGCCACCATGGCCGCACTGGCAGGTGGAGCAGACCACTGCGGCAGGCTGATCTCCTGCGGCGTGCCTGGGGTGGCCTGGGGAATGAGGCTTTTTGATACCAGGTCGAAGATGCCGGCCGAGGCCAGATCGCTGTAAAGAGTGGCATCGAAGGTAGCTTTCAGGGCCGGTGTCTGGGGATCGGTACTTCCGGCTTTGAAGTCGGCGGCGGCGATGCGGATCCGTTCCGCGCCGAGGTTGGTACCGGTGCGAACCCAATCCTGGGCTTGTACCTGGGTCGCCCCGAGGGCCAGCAGGCCTAGTGAGGCAATGCCAATCAAAATCGGGAGCGACACAGTCGATCGGGAAATCCGGACGTGGGTCTTCATGCACGTTCCTTCCTGGTTATTCATGGTTGCTTGCGCGACCTCACGTTGGCCGCAAACCTAGTATTCACAATAGTAAGAGACTTTCAAAGAACTTGAAGTGTAACCCGGAGGAAGCTGACCAAAAGTGTCAACACGCTGCACACCGTGCACGCAGGAACGGTCGAGCGTGGGGCTGCCGCTGGCTCGGTCGACCTGTACGCTGGAGGGGCTGCCGTCGCGGTAAATGGTGAAAGTCAAATAGACTCGGGTGCCCTTGGGAGTCCGCGGATCTACCTCGGGTTTGTACCAACTGGTAGACATCTTGCGGTTGATGCCGTCGACATACCACGGGAACCGGCTGCCGAAGTCGCCGGTGCTGACTGAGGTGGGGCCGGACTGCGTAACCTGTGCCTGAGTGGCGCGCTGCATGGAGGTCACTGCTTGTTCGCCAAATGCTGCCTTGTTATCGGGCTTTTGCTGCGGCTGGTGCAATTGAGTTTTTGGCTGGGTCGGTTGCTGCTGAGTCTGCTGCGTCTTGCCCGGCATTGCGATTGCAGTCGGGTCCGCTGCCTCTTTGGCTTTGGGAGCGGGCGGCGCCGGCGCCTTGCTGGGCGTTTCTGTGGCAAGCACGTTTTGGCTGGGGGGATTCTCTGAGGGCAAGGGAACGGCATTGCTCACCAGGTTTACCTGGATCGCGCCTCCCGGCCCCGCATTGCCCCAAGTGTTTTTGTGAAAGAAACCAGCTAGAACCCCGTAGAACACCAGCGCGCCGAAAAGAGCGCCGTGCAGCACAAAGGATACCGAGGCCGGTGCGATGATCGGCTCCGGCGTCAGTTCGCGCTCCAGGTGTTCGCTACCCTCTAGCAGACTGTCCATGGTCTCGCCTGAATTTCCCGCTTTCAAGGGCCCGGCCGACAAAAGAGTCAAATCCTAATCCCCACCTGCCGCCGCCTTGGCTTCCAGCGGCTGAGTGACGATCGAGATGTTGGTGATGCCGGCTTGCTTCACCGCGTCCATCACCGTGGCAAAAGCGCCAAACGGAACCCGCTCGTCAGATCGCAGGTAAATCACCTGGTGTGCCGGGTCAACGCCTCCCTGGTGCAGCTTTTGCGCCAAGTCGTGCACGTTCACCGGAACATCTCCCAGAAACACCTGTTGATCCTTGTCGATGGTCACCACCACCCGTTGTTCGGTAATCTCCCTGACCGTGCGGGTTTTTGGCACGGCCACCTCGATTCCCGATTGCAGCACCGGCGCCGTAATCATGAAGATCACCAACAGCACCAGCACCACGTCTACCAGCGGCGTGATGTTGATGTCGGCCAGCGACGATCGGGTTTGGCCCGTGCTACTTGTAAAGGCCACGCTCCACCTCCCGGGTGGTTTCGGGGCCGGGGACAGACGTGGGGCGCGTCAGGGGCGTGCGCACCGCGATCTCCTCCAACGAGTTCAGTAGCTCCCGGGCGAAATCGTCGATGCTCGAAGCAAACACCCGGATCCTGGCTGTCAATTGGTTATAGGCGACCACCGCCGGCACGGCCACAAACAATCCAGCCGCGGTGGTAATCAGTGCTTCGGAGATGCCCGGTGCGACGGCCCTCAAAGTTGCCGCGCCCGCGGTGCCCAGGCCGTGGAAGGCATCGATGACGCCGATGACGGTTCCAAACAGGCCGACAAAAGGGCTGGTGGCGGCGATGGTCGCCAGCCAGGTCATGCGGCGCTCCAGGGTGGTCAAGGCTTCGCTGGCCGCTGTCTGCGCCGAGCGTTCCAGGGGCACCAGGTTCCGCGGCGGACCCGATCCACCGGTCTGCCGTTTGTAGGTTTCGTACACATCGTCGAAGACCTGGGCAAGGGGACTGGTCCGGAAGTCGGTAGTCATCACCGAAATCTCTTGCAACCGCGTGGCCTTGCGAAAAGCACGGAGAAACCGTTTGCTTTCGTTCGTGGCTTTGCTGAAGGTCGAGATTTTGCCGAGAATAACGGTCCAGGAATAAAGGCTGGCAACGAGCAGCAACACCAGCACGCCCATGGCGATCGGGCCAATGTTGTTCAGCATGTCCATCAGCTCGGTCGGAGCCTGGGTCCAGCTCGACGCGGCCGGGGCCGCGCCACTGTCAGCCTGCAAAAGCAACGCGATGGCAGTAAGAATCGGCATTCACCTCACTATCAACGGTATCAGACACAACAACCCTATCCAACTGTTTGCCCGTTATCGTTTGGATGCTCCGAGGCGTCGGTTGGTGCCGCGGCCACCACGTCGGGTAGCCGTTCATGCTATGCTGCGCTCGGATTCCCGTTGCGGCTTCTCGCCGGTACAGAGCCTGGAGCCGGCTGCCCCACGCAAGCCCGTTGCCCCGTCCTGTTGAGGGAGCGGCGCGAGTTGAAGGGCCGCTTGCCGGTTCTCTGACCCGCAACACAAGGGGAAATCGAGAAGCTCGAACCGCCGTTCTCCAAGGGGTTAGCTCAAGAATGCTCGTCGAACTGCGCGCGGAAAATTATGCTGTCATCGATCACGCTATCGCCGTCTTCGGCCCCGGCCTCAACCTGCTGACGGGCGAAACCGGCGCCGGCAAGTCCATTCTGGTGGATGCTCTGGCCCTGCTGATGGGGGGCAAAAGCTCGGCTGAAGTGGTTCGCCACGGAGCGGACAAGGCCGTGGTGGCTTGCGTCTTCGAGTCCACGGCCGGCGCCGAAGCGATTCTGGAAGAAAACGGCATCGACGCCGAGGGCACGGAGATCATCCTGCGCCGCGAAATTCTGTCCACGGGCAAGGGGCGGGTCTTCGTCAACAATCAGCCCGCCACGGTGGCCGTGTTGAAGCAGCTTGCGCCGGAATTGGCCCTGGTGCATGCCCAGACAGAGACTCTGACCAGCTTCGACCAGACCCAGCAGCGGATTTTGCTCGACCGCTTTGGCGCCATCACCACGGAGGCCGTCGCCGAGGCCCATGCCCGCTGGCGGCTAGCGGCCTCCAAGCTGGACGAGCTGTTGCAAGGCGAGCAGGACCGTTTGCGCATGGTCGACCTATGGAGTTATCAGCTCAAGGAGATTCAGGCCGCGCGGCTTGAACCCGGCGAGGACGAGGCACTGGACACCGAGAAGCGGGTCCTGGCCAACGCCGAACGGCTCTACGCCGCGGCCATGGGAGCCTTTGAACAGCTTTACGAAGGCAGCGCCTCTGCCGAGGGCGCCCTGCGCGGAGCCCTGCGCAACGTCGAAGAACTGGCCCGTTATGACGCCCGCTTTACCGAGGCCGCCCAGCAACTGGAGTCGGCGCGTGCCACGCTGGGCGACGTCAGCGCCAGCCTGCGCGACTACGCCGAAGGCATTAACGCCTCGCCGGAGCGGCTGGCCGAAATCGAAGACCGCCTGGCGGTGATCGACCGCCTCAAGCGCAAATACGGCAAGACCGTCGCCGAGGTGATGGCCTTCGGAGAAGATGTTGCCCGCAAGCTGGCCGAAGTCGAGGACCGTGACGGAACCGTGAAGCTGCTTCGCGCCGCTCTCGATGAAGCCGCAAAGACCTATCGGGCCGCCGCAGCCGCTCTCAGCGCCGAGCGCAAATCTGCCGCGCAAAAGCTGGCCAAACTCGCCGAGGCCCAGATCAACTCCCTGGCCATGAAGGTGCGTTTTGAGGTGGTCGTTGCCTCCGCTGCGGACACCATAACCGCCAAGGAAAATAAAGCCTTCACAGACACGAAAGCCGCTGCCGGCAAGCAGAGTTTTGTGTCAGGGCACGACTTCAGTCGTGCCGAAAACGCCACAAAAGAGGACGGGGCTTCAGCCCCAGGCGGAAACTTCGCCCATTGGACCGCCGCCGGCTGGGACCAGGTAGAATACCGCATCGCCACCAACCCCGGCGAGCCGCTCAAGCCCCTGCACGAGATCGCCTCCGGCGGCGAAATGTCGCGCGTCATGCTGGCTCTCAAGGTCAGCGTAGAAGAAGGGGCTGTCAAGCCCAAGACCAAGTCGCCCACCCCCCGAACCCTGGTCTTCGACGAAATCGATATTGGCATCGGCGGCCGCGCCGCCGAGGCCGTCGGCCACAAGCTGAAATCCCTCAGTCGCGGCCAGCAGGTGCTGTGCGTCACCCACCTTCCCCAGATCGCCGCCTTCGCCGACCAGCACTTCCTCATCGACAAGCGCGAGTCCGATGGCCGCACCAAGACCCAGATCCGCCTGCTCGACGACCGCTCCCGCACCCACGAAGTGGCTCGCATGCTCTCCGGCGCCAAGGTGACCGAAACCAGCATGCAGCATGCCGCGCAGATGATCGCTGGGAGCCGGTAGGGGGCCTTTCTAACTTTACGGGGCGCGCAAACAATGTTCGATTTTGAGTCTTGCCTCCGCGGTCAACTATGTGCTAGCGTTCTTGTCGCTCCAGATATTTGGATTGGATTGATTCGATTTTCGAGGTCAGCGATGAAAGATCTCCGATGCTCCCTTGGCATTCATGACTGGACGAAGGACTGTAAGGTCTGCGCTCGGTGCGGCGATGTCGGTAGCCGCAGGCACGAATTTCCAGGTAAATGCAAGCGGTGTCGGCTATGCGAGAAATTGAACCACAATTGGGGTGGAGGCAGATGCTCAACCTGCGGAGAGACTGATTGGAAGGCACTTTTAGACGATATCGAATCTGACAAGTTTGATCGACTCCAGCAAAGGCTGCTCTGTTCAACGAACGATGCCTACCTGAGTTGGTGCGAAGATTATATGAGCGACAGAATTGAACCCATGTCTAAAGAATACGGCTGCGACCTGGATAAGCTGGTCCAGAGAATTCTGGGGCAGGAGACGTTCCGGCAGTTGATCAAGAGAAGGAGTAGCGATCCCAATGCTAACTTAGTGGAGTGGCAATTGAGCGGGGAACCAGACAAGTGGGTGCAGGAGCATTTTGCTGGATGGGATCGCTTCGATTGGCTCGATCTTCTTGCGTCCCTTCGCGCCTCGCGGTATTGGCCTTTGGACGAAGCGGCGGTCGGTCAGCATTTGGAGAAGCTTCGAGACGAATCACGGGTTGAGAGAGCAAATCGACTTGAATTAGAGGCTGCAAGACGCACCCTTTTTGACACTTTGCTACCGCCAGGCGAAAGCGGGCCTGTTTCTAGATTTGGGGGCAAGTCAGTTAGAAGGCCATGAAAACAGAATTATTGCAAGCAGCTTGCAAGTATTGGTGTGCGCTGCTCATGTTAGCGTTTGAAAACTCAGGCCGGCTGATGTTGAATCGCTAAACCACGAGCACTTCCTCATTACATCTATAATCCTCACGAAGGGGACACAACCTTGAAATCTGTCCGACCCAAATGCATTTGCGCCCTAATTTCAGTTATTTTCGCGCTGGTTTTCGTTCCCGCAGCCCGCGCCCAGCAACTTTCTCCCAAACTCCAGGCCGCCGTGGGTCATTGGCAGGTGATCAGCGATGGCAAACCTGGAGGGCAGGTGGAAACCTATCTCCAGAACGGCAAGCTGTTTGGCAAGGTCACGCAGGTTCGCCCCGGCCGCACGCCGCAGGATCTGTGCGACAAGTGTTCCGGCGAATCCAAAGGCCGGCCGATTCTGGGCATGGTCATCGTGCAGAACTTCCATCCCGACGGAGACGACTGGGTCGGCGGCACGGTCGTCGACCCGGAAAACGGCAAGGAATACCAGGGCAAGATCTGGGCTGTTGGCAGCGACGAGCTGCACATGCGTGGGTTCATTGGCATTTCCCTGTTCGGACGGACCGAGGCATGGAAGAGAATCCCTTGAGGGAACAGGGAACAGGGAACAGGGATCAGGGAACGACGCCGGGGGTGAGGGGAGCGGTTCCCCAGCTGTCTTGCCGGTGAATAAACCACACCCAGAACACGGGCGTTGGTATACTGGGCAATGTGACTACCACTGTCCTCGATCACCTCTCGAACGGTACCCACGACGAGACTTCCCCAAGTCAGAAACGGGTCTTGTTGCTCAAACCGCGCGGCTTCTGCGCCGGTGTGGTGCGCGCGATCGACATTGTCAAGATCGCACTGGAAACCTTCGGCGCGCCGATCTATGTGCGCCGGGAGATTGTTCATAATCGCTATGTTGTGAATGAGTTGGCTGAGAAGGGCGCGATTTTTGTTCATGAAATCGACGACGTCCCCGACGGCCAGCGCGTCATTTATTCGGCCCACGGCGTCTCCCCCGCCGTGCGCGAACTCAGCAAGGGCCGCGGTCTGAAAGTCATCGACGCCACCTGTCCGCTGGTGACTAAGGTCCACATTGAGGCCATCAAGTTTGCCAAGCAGGGCTACTCCCTGGTGCTGATTGGCCACCGCGACCACGACGAAATCGAAGGCACGCTGGGCGAAGCTCCAGAGGCTACGCAGGTAGTCTCCAATGTTGCCGAAGTAGATGCCCTCCAGGTCCCCGATCCCGATCACGTGGCCTACCTGACCCAGACCACTCTCAGCCTGGACGAAGCGCGCGACATCATTCACGCTCTCAAGTTGAAGTTTCCCAATATCGCCGGGCCCCACTCGCAGGACATCTGCTATGCCACTGAAAACCGGCAGGTTGCCGTGCGTAACGTGGCCCACAATGCAGAACTGGTGCTGGTAGTCGGTTCCACCAATAGCTCCAATTCCAACCGGCTGGTGGAAGTTTCCCGCAACCTGGGCACCATCGGCTACCTGATCGACAATTCTCAAGCCATCGACCCCAAGTGGCTTGAAGGCGTGACGAATGTTGCGGTTACGGCGGGCGCTTCGGCGCCTGAGGTGCTGGTGGAAGACGTGGTGAATTATTTGCGTCAAAGCGGCTTTGATAGCGTCGAAGAAGTGGAAGTGATGCCGGAAAACGTCCGCTTCGGGCTGCCTCCTGAGATCATTCAGGCTATTGGCAGCGCCAATCGGGCAGAGCCGATCCGGATCAACTGACCGATACACGAGGCCTTGACACGGGGCTTCGGCGGTTCGATCATGGTGCCGGCCGGGCCCGAATTCAATTCGATTGGGATTCCGATGGAGTTCCGAGGGAAAAAGAGGCGTTTCAAACAGCATGAACCTAAAGCAAAGGAAGCAGCAATCCGTGGCTCCCAGGTTTGGCAGGCTTGACGCGGACTTGGCCGACGTCGAGTCGTCGATTGCCCGGTCACGCGACTTCCTGTTATCCCAGCAACACCCTGAAGGCTATTGGTGCGGCGAACTTGAAGCCGACGCCATGCTCGAAGCCGACTACATTTTCCTTCACACGCTGCTTGAAAGCGGTGTTCCCGGCCGTTTGCAGCGCGCTTTCACTGAGATTCTGCGCTATCAGAACGAAGACGGAAGCTGGAGCATCTATCCCGGGGGGCCTGGCAATATCTCGCTTTCGGTGAAGTGCTACTCGGCCGCCAAGATCATGGGCCTGTCGCCCGAAGACCCACGCATGGCGAAATGCCGGGGGTGGATTCTGGCGCACGGCGGCGTGGTGGCTTGCAACACCTTCACCAAGATGTATCTCTGCGCCTTGGGCGAGTACGACTACGATGCGGTCCCAGCCATTCCGCCGGAGATCGTGCTGTTTCCCAAGTGGTTCTACTTCAATATCTACGAAATCTCGGCCTGGTCGCGTTCCATCCTTGTCCCGCTGGCCATCATCTACGCCAAGAAGCCGTTCAAGAAGCTGTTGCCCGAGCAAGGCATCGACGAACTATTTGTCGGCGGCCGAGCCAAGGCAAAGCTCCGTCTTCACCTGGACCGCAAGTCCATCGTCTCCTGGCGGAACTTCTTCATCGTTGTGGATCGGATTTTGCACCTGGTTGAAGCGGTTCACATACGCCCGCTGCGCAAGTTAGCGATCCGCGAAGCGGAAAAGTGGATGCTGGAGCGGCTGGAATTGTCCGATGGCCTCGGCGCCATTTATCCGGCCATGCTGAATGCCATCATCGCGCTGCGCTGCCTGGGGTACTCCGAGGACGATCCGCAAGTAATTCGCGCCCGCGACGAGTTTGAAAAGCTGGGTATCGAAGAGCCTGCCAACGAATCGATGCCTGAGCCGACTTTTCGCATGCAACCCTGCGTCTCGCCGGTCTGGGATACAGCTCAAGCTGTATTTGCGCTGGGCGAGGCGGGTGTGCCCCGCAACGATCCACGCCTGCTCAAGGCTGCCGACTGGATCCTTTCAAAGGAAGTCCGCCAAAAGGGCGATTGGGCCGTCAAAGTACCCAATACCGAGCCGGGCGGCTGGTACTTCGAGTTCAACAACGAGTTCTATCCCGACACCGACGATACGGCTCAGGTTTTGCTGGCCCTGAACAAAGTCGACAACCCCCGCGAACGCTATCAGCACCAGGTTTGCGAGCGCGCCATTCAGTGGGAATTTGCCATGCAGTGCCGCAACGGCGGTTGGGGCAGCTTCGACAAAGACAACACCAAGATGATCTTCCAGTACATCCCCTTCGCCGATCACAATGCTATGCTCGATCCGCCGACGGCCGATATTACCGGAAGAATCCTGGAGATGCTGGCGGCCTTTGGCTATACACGCGACGACAAGCGCGTAGACAAAGCCATCAAGTTCATCCTCAGCGAGCAGGAGCCGGACGGAAGCTGGTTTGGCCGCTGGGGTGTCAATTACCTCTATGGTACGTTCCTGGTGTTGCGCGGCCTTGAAGCCATTGGCATCGATCACCTGGAACCGGAGATTCAACAGGGCGCCGAGTGGATTCGCATGGTCCAGAACGCTGACGGCGGATGGGGCGAAACCTGCGGCAGCTACGACAATCCGGATACCCGCGGCGAAGGCCCCAGTACGCCATCGCAGACGGCGTGGGCGCTGCTCGGCTTGCTGGCCGCCGGCGACGATCGCTCCGACTCCATTGCCAAAGGCGTGCGTTGGCTACTCACCCGGCAACAGTCCGACGGCAGCTGGGACGAATCCATGGGTGAAGGCGCGGTGCGCCAGAGCATCATCACCGGAACGGGTTTCCCCCGGGTCTTTTACCTTGCGTATCACATGTACCGGCAATACTTTCCGCTGCTGGCCCTTACCGGCTATCGGCGGGCCATGGAACGCGGGAAACAGCTTTCAGCTTCTAGCTTTTAGCTCTTGGAAAGCTCTGATGAAGTCTTGGTTTTGAAAGGGCACGACTTTAGTCGTGCCGCAAGTTGCAAGAATTCAGTGGGGCTTTAGCCCCTGAGGGAAAGTCGGGGCATGGAATGAGGCTTATGCATAGCCTCGTCGGTTGTCGACTGGATGTTTGATTGTTATTAGCTAATAGCTAGAAGCTTGAAGCTGGCATTTACGCAACGCGTCATTCATGGCGCTGGAGGTTAATTCAAAGATGGCTATTCCCATCTCCCAGATGTGGACGGTTTCCACCTACGTGCTGAAAAAGAGGCTGGCTGGCCAGAAGCGCTATCCCTTGACGCTCATGCTGGAGCCCCTGTTTCGGTGCAGCTTGGCCTGTGCAGGCTGTGGCAAGGTGCAATACCCGCCTCATATCCTCAAAAAAGAGCTTACCCCCGAGGAGTGCTTCGCCGCGGCCGAAGAGTGTGGCGCACCGATGGTCGCCATCCCTGGCGGCGAACCGCTGTTGCACCCGCGCATCGTTGAAATCGTCAACGGCCTGGTGGCGCGCAAGAAGTACGTCTACATGTGCACCGATGCGCTTGAACTGAAGAAGCGCCTGCCGGAGTTCACCCCGTCGAAATACCTCACCTTCTCCGTGCACCTGGATGGAGAGCGGGACCACCATGACTTCTCCGTCTGTCGCGAGGGCGGCTACGACATCGCAGTCGCCGGCATCCAGGAGGCGGTCAAGCGCGGCTTCCGCGTAACCACCAATGCCACTTTCTTCGACGGCACCGACCCCAACAGCGTGCGCACCTTCTTCGACGAAGTAATGGGCATGGGCGTCGAGGGCATCATCCTTTCCCCCGGCTACAGCTACGACAAGGCTCCGGACCAGAACCATTTCATGGGCCGCGCGCGTGTGCGCCGCTTGTTCCGCGCCATTCTGTCGAACCGCAAGCCGACCTGGAAGTTCAACATGTCGCCCCTATTCCTGGAGTTTCTGATGGGCGATCGCACCTACGAATGCATTCCGTGGGGCATGCCTACTTTCAACATCTTCGGCTGGCAGAAGCCTTGTTACCTGCTTCAGGAAGGTTACGCAGACACCTACCAGGAACTGCTCGACACCACCGCGTGGTCGGAGTACGGGGTGGCCAGCGGCAATCCCAAATGCGCCAACTGCATGGTCAGTTGCGGTTATGAAACCCCTGCCGTGATCGAAGGCTTCACGTCCTGGAAGGGTTTCGCGGGCATGGTGCGCGGCACGTTCAGCCTCTACAAGGACAAGCACGCACTCAAACTGCTGAGCGAATCCGCCCCTCACGGGCCGGCAACTCTGGTCCAGATCCAGAACCCCGAGCACACACTCGAAGAGACCAACGTCTAACCGCTCTGGCCAGAAACTTGGGTGCCCCAGGTCCCTCGCTTTTGGGGACCTGGGAAAGCAACGGGCCCTGACCCGCCATTGTTCACTGATCACTGATCACTGTTCACTGCTTTTAGGAGACCAACGTATGACCGCTGAAGTGCTGAAATACACGCTGGCGCAAGTGGAAGCGCTGGAACTTGCTCCTGGCTCCGAACACCTCAACCTCGAAGGCTGGATCCCCGAGTTGGCCAGCGACGAAGACTTGCGCCAGGCTCTCGAAAAGGCCTTCGACTATCGCGGCGATGTGACTCTGACGCTCAAGAGCGGCGAGCGCATCGAGGCCTATATCTTCAACCGCCAAACCGGCGCCACGCTGGCCGATTCCTTCGTGCACTACTTCACCCCCAAGGCCACCGACAAGCGCAAGGTCAGTTACGCCGAGATTGCCCGCATCGAGTTCAGCGGCAAGGATCGCGCCGCCGGCAAACATTGGGAAGACTGGGTCAAGAAGTACAATGAACGCAAGGCGGCCGGCGAGAAAAACATTGGCCTCGCGCCGGAAGCGTTGGAGTAGCCGCAAAAAGATCGGGATCGAGCCTCGGCAGTTGTTCCGTTTGCCACGGGCGGCCCTGGGAGATGCGTAATGGAAGACGGCATCGAGCAGCACCAGGTTTCTGAGTTGCCGCCTGAGACAAACCAAGTCACTGCGGAGGCTGAATTGCCGGGATTGATGCCTGAACTGGGCCATGCCCATGGACCTCATGGTCACGGAAGCGGGATTTCCTGGCTCGATGCCATCGTCGCTCTGAGCGCAATCTTCATCTCCGTGGTCTCGCTGGTGGTCTCCATCGAACACGGCAAGACGATGGAGACGATGGTGGACCAGAACCAGAAGCTGGTCGTGGCCAGCACTCTGCCCATCCTTACGGCATTCGGGCGCGAGTTCGACGACTCCGGCAAGCCGATGGTTCAAGTAACTCTGAACAACAGTGGCGTCGGACCAGCCATCATCGACCGGTTCGAAGTACGCTACAAGGGCGTCCTCTATACCGAAGAGAGTGGCCTGCTGCGCGCCTGCTGCGCCGAGGCTTTGCTCAAGGCCAGGAAGAACGGACACACGCAGATCTTCTATTCCAACGTTTCCGGATTCATTCTTTCGGCTCGCCAGGATTTCTATCCCATCACCATCAAGCCGGATAAAGACGGCATGGATCTCTACAATGCGTTCAATCGAGTCAGGAACGGCGACGATCTGACCTACCATGCCTGCTATTGTTCGGTGCTGAATGAGTGCTGGGAGACCGACTTCGACCGCAAGCGTCCGCAACCGGTGAAGGAATGCAAGGTGACGCCGGGGGAGAAACTCTGGTAGGTGGCTGACGTGATTCCTCAGTCATTGGCACGGGCACACCATCGATCATGCCAGGAGCCGGGTCCGTTGACCCACCTTTGCCAGCGCTTCGACGGCTTTTTTGTCGAACGATACAAACTCTTCTCCGCCCAGCCACGCCCCCTCGAACGCAATCACGCCGTCGGCGAAATCCGCGCCACCTTCCATTGCCGCCAACCCTGCTTGTACGGCGGAAGCATCCGTAACGACATTGTCAGCTTCCAGGTATCCGTAAATCACCTTGACGATCTCGGCCTTTGGCATCTTGTAGCGTTGCCGGAGTAACCAGACCATTTCGCAAAATGCGTGCCGGCTTATGACGACCTGATCGGCAGAACTCAGCGCCAGACGCGACGCCCGGCTTTGAACTACATCGTCGTTGAGCACAGCGCGCACCAAGACATTGGTGTCCGCGATCATCTTCATCGCTGAACGCCCCTCAGGAACTCTTCGACGACAGCTGCGCCGATTGCCTCGTCCATCTCTTCAATCGTGAGCTTGACGTTGGTCTTTCCGGCCAGCATTCCGAAGACGTCCTCGATCTTCCCCTTCTTCCGCACTGCTCGTCCCCGGAACTCACCCCCGGGCAACAGTTCAATCTCCAATTTCTCTCCGGGTTTGATGCCGATGTGCTGGAAGATTTCCTTCCGCAGAGTCACTTGTCCCCGCGTCGTTGTGCTCACAATTGCCATAGGATCGCTCCTGTAGGAATACTATAATGCAGTTTTGCATTACCTGCCGGGTTTGTGCGCCTATCGATTGCGATCCGGGCGACGCAATGCCACAGTTTAAGATGGGGTTAGGGATTCCAGGCTATGAAAGTTTTCCTTACCGGCGCTACCGGATTTGTGGGCCACCATGTGGCCAAGGCGTTGGCTGCCGATGGCGCCAAGCTGCGCATGTTGGTGCGGAAGAGCAGCAATCTCGCCAACCTCGAAGGCATCCGAGGCGAGACCCACATCGGCGATCTGGCCGAGCCTGAAACTCTTCGTGCCGCCCTCGAAGGCTGCGATGCGGTGATGCACGTTGCCGCCGATTATCGCCTCTGGATACGCGACCCACAGACCATGTACCACATCAACGTGGACGGCACCCGCGACCTGCTGCGCCTGGCCCGGGAGGCCGGGGTTCCGCGCGTGGTCTACACCTCCAGCGTGGCTACCATGCACTTCCGCACCGACGGCCTGGTCATCAACGAGGACACGCCTGTTTCGCTGGACGACATGGTGGGCCATTACAAGCGCTCCAAATTCCTGGCCGAGCAGGAAGCGATCGAGGCCGCGCAGGCTGGCCAGCAAGTCATCATCCTCAACCCCACCACGCCCATCGGCCCCAACGACAGCAAGCCCACGCCCACCGGGCGCATCTTTGTCGACTTTCTCAACGGCAAGTTTCCCGCCTACATGGACACCGGCCTGAACCTGGTGGACGTGGCCGAAGTCGCCCGTACCCATGTCGCCGGGCTCACCAAGGGCCAGCCGGGACACCGCTACATCCTGGGTGGCGAAAACCTGACCTTGAAGCAGATTCTCGACAAGATGTCGGCCATCACCGGCATCCCGTCGCCCACGGTCAAGATCCCCTTCGCGGTGGCCGCGACGTATGCCTTCTTCGAGGAGTGGATCACCGGCCGCATTCGTGGCAAAGAGCCCCGCGCGACGCTCGAAGAGGTCCGCATGGGCCGCAAGAAGATGTATGCCTCAAGCGCCCACGCCCAGCAGGAACTCGGCTTCCGCCTCATGCCGGTCTACCCCGCCATGCGCGCCGCCATCGAGTGGTTCCGCGCGCATGGGTATGCGCCGTAGATTTAACGCGGAGCCCGCATGCTCCCGGCATTCACGACCATCTATGTTGTGCCACACAAGATGGTCTGTCATCCAGAGCGAGGCGCTTTTCAGCCGAGTCGAAGGATCTGCGGTTGTTCTTATTCATCGGGAGACGAAAATGCGAAAACTGCGCCGACTTCAATTGATGCTTGTGGGTGCTTTGGTCTTGTCGGTCTGCGTATGGGAGTCGCAGTACCACAATGCAGATCCGAAGGACCTCAGGTACATAGGCTGGAAACGAGGCCTTTATCCAATGTCCCCGGACAGTGCGCTGGGAACGATGGTCGGCGATGGGAAGAGCAAAGATCTGGTTATTGGGAAAACAGAGGCCGAGTTGATCAAGAAATTCGGTTATGTGACCCCGATGAGCCAGGCGGCTGAATACTACAGGTTTTGCTACCGGACTTCTGGCCGTCCCTTGCAGCCAGCGCTGATGCTCAGAAACAGCAATTGGATGGTGCTTATGAAAGACGGCCACGTTGAAGACCTTGTGCTTTTGAAAGGCTGTTGATGGGGGATTTCGCATCATGACCCGCACTGCCATTATTGCCGCCATGCCCGGCGAACTGAAGCCGCTCACTCGTCGCTGGCCCCACGAACGTCGCAACGGCGTCGACCTTTGGCGCTGGCAATTTGACGAAGGCGAATGGATCGCCGCCTGTGCCGGAGCGGGCGTGGACGCCGCCATACGTGCACTGGCCGAATCCGAGAAATTCGCTCCCCTCGACAGAGTCGTCTCCACCGGCTGGGCCGGGGCCCTGAGCCCCGAATATCTGCCCGGCCATGCCTACGATGTCTCTGTGGTGGTAGACGCCCGCACTGGCGAGCGTCTGCTGACGGCCGCGCCTTTCAGTCCGGCACAGGTGAAAGGGGTGGAGCACCGGGATTTGAAAGGGCACGGCTTTAGCCGTGCCGATGAGGCGCCAACACACGTCCCGGCTTTAGCCGCCGAGGGAAAGCTGAGTCCAGAGAGCACCCAGCCGCAGGGGCTAAAGCCCAACGGTCTGTTGGCCCGGCTAGCGGCACGGCTAAAGCCGAGCCCTTTCAAAGCGCGGCCCCAACCTGACTCTCATGCAGCCTCAATGGTCATGCCGATTCAAATCAACTGCTGTCTGGTGACCAGCGCCAAAGTCGCCGACGAGCATGAGAAGCACCGCCTCGCCAACACCTATAAAGGCGCCCTGGTCGACATGGAGGCTGCCGGAGTGGCCCGCGTGGCCGCTATCCGTCGCATTCCTTTCTATTGCATCAAGGGCGTGAGCGACGGTTTTGCCGACAAACTACCTGATTTCAATCGATTTATCAAGCCAAACGGCGAGTTTCAACTGGCCCGCTTCGTCCTTTTTGCCGTTCTCCGCCCCTGGCACTGGCCCGCACTGGTGCGGATGGGAGAAAATAGCAGTAAGGCTTCTCGTTCCATCGCGGAGTCGTTATTGGATTTTCTAGATCCCCAAGGAACGATCAGAGAGCGGAATGGCTACCCAGACTTCAAACGCTGAACCTCAAATCGCTGTCAAGATCCCTGAATCCATGCGCGCCGTTGTCTACCGCGGCGTGAACGACATGCGTGTGGAAACGGTCCCCGTGCCCGCCATCGGCGCAGGCGAATTGCTGGTCAAGGTGGCCACATGCGGCATCTGCGGCACGGACCTCAAGAAGATTCACACCGGCTCGCACTCCGCCCCGCGCATCTTCGGCCACGAGATGGCCGGAACCATCGTCGCCGTCGGCGAGGGTGTGACCAGCTTTGCCGTCGGTGAGCGGGTCATGGTCTTCCATCACGTGCCCTGCGGCACATGCTACTACTGCCGCAAACGCACCCCCGCGCAATGCCTGCTCTACAAGAAAGTCGGCACAACGGCGGGCCTGGAGCCCTCTGGCGGCGGCTTTGCCGAGTACATCCGGGTGATGGACTGGATCGTCGCCAACCGCGGCGTGGTGCGCATTCCCGACGACATCCCCTTCGAGCAGGCGGCCTTCATCGAGCCGGTCAATACCGTGCTCAAGGGCGTAAAGCTGCTCAATCTTGAGCCCGACGACACCATCCTGGTGATCGGCCAGGGGCCTATCGGCCTCATGTGGGCCGCATTGGCCGCACGCACCGGAGCTCGCGTGCTTACCTCCGACCTTTATCCCGAACGACACGCTCTGGCCGCCCGCTTTGGCCTCAAAGACCCCATTCATGCAGGGACTGAGAATGTGGTTGAGAAGGTCTTCAAGGTCACCGAAGGCCGCGGTGCAGACGCCGTGGTGCTGGCGGTAGGCGGCAATGGCCTGATCAAGACGGCCATGGAAGCTGTGCGCCCCGGCGGCAAGGTGATGCTGTTTGCCCAAACGCAGCACGGCGAGGCCACCTTCGACCCCGGCGCGGTCTGCATGGACGAGAAGACCATGCTGGGCTCCTATTCCTCGTCGTTTCCGATTCTGGACGAGGTCATAGCACTGATATTCGACGGCTACCGCAGCGGGTTCAACCTGACGCAACTGATCTCGCACCGCTTTCAACTCGAAGATTCGGTAGCGGCTATTGAAATCGCTTCGCACCCCCAGGCCGACTCAATGAAGATTATGATTGAGCCTGTCCTGGGAGCCGGGGCCATGGGGTCTGCCAACCTCGAATCGTTGCACGACCCTCGTTAGGAGGCTATTGATGGCGACAACCATGAGGGCCGCAATCCTCCACGGTCGGGAAGATGTTCGCATTGAAGACGTGCCTGTGCCCGAAGCAGGGCCGGGTGAGCTTGTGGTCAGTGTCGGCGCGGCGCTGACCTGCGGAACCGATCTGAAGGTCTTTCGCCGCGGCTACCATGCGCGCATGATCGTGCCGCCCGCCCTGTTTGGCCACGAGTTGGCCGGAACCGTCGTGGATGTGGGCGAGGGTGCGGTTGGGTTCGCCAAGGGAGACCGGGTTGTGGCCCTCAACTCGGCGCCTTGCGGCAAGTGCTATTACTGCTCCCGCAACCAGGAAAACCTCTGCGACGATCTGATGTTCAACAACGGCGCGTATGCTGAGTTCATTCGCATTCCGGCCCGCATCGTCGCCAAAAATACGCTCCATGTGCCCGATCAAGTTTCTCTGGAACACGCCGCTCTCACCGAACCGCTGGCCTGTGCGTTGCACGGCTTTGAAGATTCCCGCCCGCATCCGGGCGACACGGTTGCCGTGATTGGCGGCGGCCCGCTGGGGCTGATGATCATGCACATCGCCTCGCTCTACGGCTGTGAGGTGATTGCCATCGTCAAGCACGAAGGCCAGGTTGAAATGGCGCGGCAGTTGGGCGCGGCCCACGTGGTCCAGACCTCGAGCATCCGGAAGGCCATCAAGGAGACCCGCGACCTCACTCCGGGACATCGCGGCGTCGACATTGCCATTGAGGCCGTGGGCGTGCCGGAGGCCTGGCAGGAAGCCGTGGAACTGGTGCGCAAGGGCGGCACGGTGAACTTTTTTGGAGGTTGCGCCCTGGGCACTCATGTGACCCTGGATACCAACCGTTTGCATTACAGCGACATCACGCTCCACGCCACGTTTCACCATACCCCGGACATCTCGCGCAAGGCGCTGGAACTGATCGCGAGCGGTCGCTTCCAGTGTTCCGCCTTCATCACCGGTCACGCTCACCTTTACGAACTCAACCGCGTCTTTGAATCGCTCATGAACCGCAGCAGCGAAATCAAGACCGCCATTGTGCCCTGAGGCCAACCATGACGACCACGGCGCCCCTCGATGCGGGCCAAGAAGTGAAACAACCCGGCGAACAGGACGCGTTGCTGGCGCAAGGCTGGGCCAAACTGCCCCCCTCCTATGCCATGCCCGAGGTTGCGCCGACGCTCGAGGAGGCCCGCGCCTATTGCCGGCGCCTGGCCGAATCGCACTACGAGAATTTCCATGTCGCTTCGTGGTTTCTCCCCGAGGCGCTGCGCCCCCACTTTCACTCTATCTACGCTTATTGCCGCATCTCCGACGATCTCGGCGACGAGGTCGGCGACCACTTCGTGGCATTAGCGCTCCTGGATTTATGGGGAAGGGAATTGGATGCCTGCTACGAAGGCAATGCGCGCCATCCGGTGTTTGTCGCGCTGGCTGAGACCATTCGGGCCTGCTCGATTCCCAAGGAGCCTTTCGCCGACCTGCTGACTGCTTTTCGTCAAGACCAGACCGTCACCCGTTACAAGACCATGGAAGACGTATTGGCCTACTGCCATTACTCGGCCAACCCGGTTGGGCGCCTGGTGCTCTACGCCTCGGGCGAGGTGAATCCTGAAACGGTTGAAGAGCGCTTTCGCTGCTCCGACGCCACCTGCACAGCCCTGCAACTTGCCAATTTCTGGCAGGACGTGCGCGAAGACTTCGCCCGGGGCCGTATCTACCTGCCCCTGGACGACATGGAGAACTTTGGCGTCTCCGAGCTGGACATCGCCAATGCAAAATACACCCCGGCCTTTCGCGCCCTGCTCAGTCACGAAGTGGAATATGCCCGCGGCCTGTTTGCCGGGGGACTCCCCCTGATCGGCATGGTGAACCGCGACCTGGCCCTGGATCTGGATCTGTTCAGCCGTGGCGGCCTGGAGATTCTGCGCGCCATTGAACGCGCGGACTTCGATGTGCTGAGTGCCCGGCCTGCCATCTCCAAGGGCAGAAAACTGGCGTTGATGCTGCGCGCTGTAGGCGGCAAACTACTGCCTTTTCTACGCCTCGGAAGCGGTGGCCGCAGCCAAGGGAAGTCCGCTTGAGCGACACAATGACAGTCAACCGAAGCGAGCTGGATGCCGCTTACGCGGCCTGCCGGGCAATTGCAAAACGTGAAGCGAAGAACTTCTATTACGCGTTTGTCGCCCTGCCGGAACCGCGACGCAATGCCATCTGCGCTATCTACGCGTTCATGCGCCAGGCTGACGATCTGGCCGACGATGAGAGCCTGACCATCGCCGAACGCCGCAAGCGCCTGGATGCGTGGCTGGCCGGATGGCGCGGTTGCTGTCATGGGGGCGCCTCCTCCAACCCGGTCTTCTTGGCTGTTTGCGACGCCATCGAACGGTTCAAAATCCCGCTGAGCCTGCTGGACGACCTGGTCGCCGGCGTCACCATGGATCTGGAACCTGCCAATACCGACGGCACGCCGGATACCTACGGGACCTTTGCGGACCTCTATCGCTATTGCTATCTGGTGGCCTCGGTGGTGGGCCTGGTTTGTATTCGCATCTTTGGCTATACCGATCCACGCGCCGAGAAACTGGCCGAGGAGACGGGCATCGCCTTCCAGCTGACCAACATCCTGCGCGATGTGGCGGAAGATGCCCAGCGCAACAGGGTCTATCTGCCGCTTGAAGATTTATTCAGGCACAAGGTTTCGCTGAACGCCCTGTTGCATCGTGATCCCAAGGCGAAGCCGACGGAACGCGAACGCGCCTTGCTGGCCGCCATCGGGCAGCGAGCTGAGGAGTTCTACCTGTCGGCGCAAGCTCTGCTGCCCCTGATCGACCCCGAAAGCCGTCCTGCCCTGTGGGTGCTGGTTTCCATCTACCACTCCCTTCTTGTACGGATTGAGCGCGCCGATTACGATGTGTTTTCAAAGCGCGCCAGTGTGCCCATTGTTGAGAAGCTGAGCATTCTAGCGGTAGGGATGACGAAGATGGGGTTGGCGCGGCTGTTGAGCCAGTGAGCGTTCAAAGGCTGTTGGCGGCACGAAAGGCCTTCTTTTGAATCATCCGGAACAAGAAATCGGGAAGACCGTGACGGTCGTTGGCGGAGGCGTGGCCGGCATGAGCGCGGCGTGCGCGCTGGCCGATGCCGGCTTTCGCGTGCAATTAGTTGAACGCCGCGGCTACCTCGGCGGGCGCGCCAGCTCCTATCTGCATCCCGGCATGAACGAGGTCATCGACAACTGCCAGCACGTGCTGTTTGGCTGTTGCACCAACCTCATCGGCTTTTACGAGCGCATCGGGGTCGCCGGCCAGATTCACTGGACCAGCGACATGACCATGATCGAGCCGGGCGGCCGCCGCTCGACGCTGGGGCCGTCCAGTTTGCCTGCGCCCTTCCATGGGTTTCCCAAATTGCTGGGCGCGCATGCATTTTCCACGGCCGACAAGATTGCCCTCGCCAGAGCGTTCAGTGCATTGATGCGCCCGGTTCCGGCCGATTCCACCGAGAGCCTGGGCGACTGGCTCAAGCGCAACAAACAGACCCGTGGCGCACTCGACCGCTTCTGGCGGCTGGTGATTGCCAGCGCCCTCAATGCCGACATCGAGTGCATCGCTTTGCCTTACGCCGCCAAGGTGATCCGCGAGCTCTTCATGAACTCCGCGCAGGCCGGCGCCATGGGCATGAGTTCCGTGCCCCTCAGCCAGCTCTATGCTGGCGCACTTAGCTATCTCGAACAGCACGGCTCGAGGGTTCATCTCAATTCCAACGTGGAATCGGCGGAGTGGGACGAAGAGGATTCGCAGTGGACGCTGGCCACGCGCGACGGCATTTTGTTTTCGGATTTCCTGGTGCTGGCGCTGCCCTTCGAGGCCATGGCCAAGCTGCTTCCGCAGATGCCGCCCGCCGATGGCGCCGACGCGCTTGCCGCTCAGCTTGCTCGGCACGGGCATTGGCCCATCTGCAGTGTGCATTTGTGGTTCGACCGCGAGATCACCACGCTGCCTCATGCGGTGCTGCTCGATCGCGAGATTCACTGGATGTACAACAAGACCCACCTGCAGCCAAGCCGTACGGGCAACGGGAGTTACCTGGAACTGGTGATCAGCGCCTCGCGGAGCTTCGCACAACTCTCGCGCGAACCGGCTATCGCCCAGGCAGTCAGCGAACTGGCCGAGTTCTTTCCCGCGGTTGCCGCAGCGAAGCTGGAGAAGGCCGCGCTCATCAAGGAAGTGCGTGCCACATTTGGCGTGCCTCCCGGAATCGATAGCGCAAGACCGCCAGCGGCGGCTCCCTGGCAGAATTGCTTTCTGGCCGGGGATTGGACCGCCACCGGCTGGCCCTCGACAATGGAAAGCGCCGCCCGCTCCGGGCATCTGGCGGCAGAGGCGCTATGCGAAAGTCTCGGGGAGCCGCGGATGATCCTTATCCCGGATCTGAAGCCGCGGGGGCTGATGCGATTCTTGTAGAGAGTTCCGAGAGCGATTCAAGCTGCGGCAGTTGGGCTACACCGGTTTCACCATTCCTGTACCTGGAACCTACGGCTCTCAAGTAGCTTTTTCCTCAAGAAGAAGCTGTCTTTCACGAGACTAAAAAGGGAAGGTGAATTGTGGACCCGCTCTAGGAGTGTGTCGGGAATAGATTCTGGGCATCAAGAAAGGTATTTTATTGATGCCCAACCTTTTTTAAAATGTTGTTTATGGGAAAGAGTTTCCGCTCCGACGACCTGAACCAGTCCC
>Ga0181520_10002548_pt1 | contig 33584 bp, 22 predicted proteins | sample PEATcosm2014_Bin_29_FD_132451 | JGI IMG/M metagenome (GOLD analysis project Ga0181520, IMG submission 132451) | Peatland microbial communities from MTU Mesocosm Facility, Houghton, MI, USA - PEATcosm2014_Bin02_30_metaG | ecosystem: Environmental > Terrestrial > Soil > Wetlands > Peat | place...
ATTGTGGGGTACAAGTTCGGGTACAGACATCAGTTTGGCTCGATTACGGATAATTACGCTAAGTTGCTGATGGGCAGTCACTTGTGGATATCCGACATTACGCTCGATTTCGCTTATTTATCATAGACTTACGGTATTCTTGAGAGACTCAAAATCCGCCGACCCTTGCGGTCATGGGGGTTCGACCCCCCCTCCCGGCACCATTATAAAGCGTTTATTCTAAAACATTTAGATTGTCCACTGAGCACTTTCCGCTCGTCACAGAAACCATCGCTCTTATCCCTTTAAGGGCCTAACCGGGGCCTTACGGTTTGGTTCCGATCGAACAATCCTTTTATCGGACCGCCGCGATCGTCTACGCATCTGAGAGCAGTCCAAGAAATCCAGGGAATTCATAAACCCATGCCGACTTATCGGGAGTAATCCTGGCAAGGACCTATATCCCTCATATCACTCAGAACATTTCCAAATTTCCGACTGTCTTGTCAATGCTCGATCCTTCCCTGCGCGGGCTCCAGGAACACGTCGCTGATGTTGGAGCCATGAATGCTCGCGTGACAACTGATACACGACGGGCTCTGCCCCGACTGGATGTGCGCGGGGACAGGCAGGCCCGCTTTGGAGGTTAGCGGCGGGAAGTGGCATTGCTGGCAGATCGTGTTCACATTTGCCTGGACCAGCAGCTTTGGATTCGGTCCTCCGTGGGGAAAGTGGCAGGCAGTGCAACCTTCGGCCTTGACCGCTGCGTGCACATGGACGAATGGTCCGGCTATCGGGCCGTGGCATTTGGTGCACACCATGAACTGCCAGGCAGCAGATCGCAGCGAATTCTCTCCCAGTGCGCCGTGAGGATCATGGCAGTCAGTGCAGTTGATCAACCCTACCTTATGATGAAAGGGCGCGGAGAACTGTGGCTTCACGTCGCTGTGGCATTGGAAGCAGAGTTCGGGCTGCTCTGCCTTGAGCAAATACCTGGGCGCCCCTTTAGCATGAATGACGTGACAGCCGATGCAACTCAGATTGGCCTTGCCGTGGGCCGAGTGTTCAAAGTGAGCCCGACTGGCCTCGTGGCATTCCTGGCATTTTTCGTCCACATCTTTGGCTGCTGCGCGTGAGGGATCGAAGATCAGGGAGACGGCGCCATTCTCCGCGTGTGCCTTGCCAGGGCCGTGACAGCTCTCGCAGGTGACGCCTCCACCGCGATCAATCGGGGCCGTCCGGCCATGCGGATTGTTGGCAAAGCTGTTCACGATCTCCTGGTGGCATTTCGCGCAGGCGGCTGCACCCGCTGGGTTGCTTGAATCCTGCTGCGCGTCCTCGTGGCCGCCGGGCCTGGCTTCCCCTGCCTGGGCCGCCATCACAGTCGCACAAAGCATCCCCACGCTGAGCGCGAACAAACAACGGAATTGCGGGCTTGTCCTCCGCTTAACGGCGGGCGCGTCGCGGCGTATTTTCATTACGGCTACCGGCTTTCCTTTACACTCTGCGGCGCTTGCGCGGGAGGTTGTTCGCCGGCCGGGACAGGGAACGGCTCGGGACTCACCCGTCCGCGATGGCAGGTACCGCAAGTGACCAGCTTGACTGAGTCGTTGACCTTGGCAAGGTAATTTCGGTTGATCTCCTCGGTCATGGCGTACATGCGGCGCGCTACAGACTTCATCGGTTTGAAGTCATCTGAAAAATCGAGATGTGGCCGGCCATCGGGTTCTGCGTTTTCCGTGTCTTCGACGTGGCACGCATTACACCGGGCGCCAAGGGAGCCGGCCCATTGCTCCATGATGTCGTGAACCTGTTGACCGGAGAGGTCCTTGGGCAACACTTGCAGGTTGGTAGGAGCGAGAAAGGTGCGGGGCGAGCCTGGCGGTGGGCTTTCCGCGCCACCAGATGGGCCACCTGGAACTTGAGCCTGCGCAGCTGCCAGGAAGAAGCCCGTTGCCAACAATGCGACTGCGAAGGCCAGACGAGATATTGATGATGACTGCAAGGGGCGTGCCTCCGCAATAACCGCGCTTGCCGGTGCTAATCCTTCCGAAACTCGAGTACCTTCCGCTTCGCCGGTCATCCGAACGCGACCATTCACCGTTAGAGATTGATATCTACTTCCGCGCATAAATCGTTCCTGGCGGCTGATAGGGGGGATCCGACACGGCGCGCGTGTAAGCAACGAGAGCTTTTACGTCGGTGGCAGTGAGCGTATTTCCGTAAGGCGGCATCAGCGCCGAGCGATTCAAGGCCGGACCACCGTGCAGAATGATTGACGTCAGATCGGCGTCGCTCATCTTGTTCAATGTGTTGCCATCTGTGAACGGATGCGGCTTGACCTCAAGGTTGTCGTAATTTGAAACGCGCTGGGGTGACGACTCCGGATCGTGGCAGCGGCTGCAGTACTTGTCCACAAGAATGGCCCCGACACGCTGCTGGTAGTCGAGCGCGGCTTCTTCAATGGCCAGAGATACAGGCTTGTTCTTGCCGGGGGTCACGGCATTGATCTGATATCGTCCTGAAACGGTGCCCAAGGCGACTGAAGTAGTTGCCTGCCCGCTTGAATCGGACAGCACGGCGGTCGGGTCGAAGCCGACGCCCGCAGGGCCGTGAAATTCAACCAACGCTCCGGGGACAGCGTTTCCCTGATCGTCGTTGACCTGCACCACTAGCGGGTCTTTGAGCGCGGTGCCGGTGGCTCCCACCTGGTGACCGCCGCTGGATTCAACAAGAGCGGTTCCCTGCGCTGTAGGCTTCAGTCCTGTATTTGCCGGGGCTGAATGCCTGCAGCCAGCCAGCGAGGCGAACGAAAGAAGCGCCACCGCTGCGGAGACTCCGATCTTGATTTGTGCAGCCGATCGCGTCATCATCACTTCGCTCCTCGCCCGCCTGGGGCTTTCTGCGACATCAGGAAGGCTGTCAACGCGCGGGCGTCTTCGTCGCTCATATTCTGGTTCGGCTCTGCGACACCTGGGCGCAGTGCCTGCGGATTCTTCAGCCACGCGTAGATCCAGGCTGGAGTCAGGCGCGAGCCAACCTGCGTCAGCGTTGGTCCGATGTAACCCTTGTCAGTCTTGGTGTCGACAATGTGGCAGGCCTGACAAGCATATTTCGAATAGAACAATTGGCGACCGTGCTCCACAGCCTCAGGTGCAGTCGTCGGGGCCACAAAGTCAGAGTCGATGGCCGGCGACTGGTAGACCGTCAAGATGTAATCGGTCAACTCAGTGGTATCGCTGTCGCTCAGGTTGAAGCGCGGCATGCGCCGGATGAGCGATGGGCGCAGGGTGTTGGGGTTGTGCAAGAAAGAGGTGAGCCATTGTCGCTGCACCGAGCTCCCCTCCCAGGTGAGATCGGGCGCCATGTCGCCGCCCCTGCCGTTGAAGCTGTGGCAACTGAAGCAGGCCAGCTCCGTGATCAGCTTGCCCGCGTGGCCGGCGGGCTGGTAGTTGGTTTCCAGTACTTCCGGAACGCGAAGGTCGTCCGGCATCGACCGGCTGCGAGCAGTGAGCGCAAGCAGAGCCGTGGTCAACGCATCGGTCTGCGAAGCGGTGAGGGTAAACTGCGGCATTTTCACGCTGGCGCCGAAGGCTCGCGGCTGGCCGATCTTGGCCACAATGTAGCTGGACAACGAGTGCTCCATGCCCGGCAGGAACACGATCTGCGCCAGCGGCTTGCTGCCGATGGTGCTGAGTTCGGGCGCGAAGTTCTCAGGTTTCTGCACGCCGTTGATCTCGTGGCATGCCGCGCACCCCAGTTCAACAATGCGCTTGCGTCCGTGGGCAATCTGCTGCGGGGTGGCTGCATCCAAATGAACGCCCGAGCCGTAGTCGGAATCCGATTTTGCCAGCAGAAAATCAACCAGCGTGGCTGTCTGCTGCGGCGTAAAGCGGTAGTGCGGCATGGGTGTTGTGGCGTCGTAGACGCGGGGATTCTGAAGCCATTCGGCAAGCCACTCTGGCCTTGCCTTGTTGCCAATGCGCGTTAGTTCCGGGCCCAGATCGCCGCCCACCAGGTTGCCCGCCGCATTCTGGACGGTGTGGCAGGAAGCGCAGAAGGATTCGCCGTAGAGGCTTGGTCCCGCGGCGGGATCGGCGGCGGCCGCTGGTTTTGTGCCAGACGCGATCGTGTCGCCCGCATGGGGCGTGCTGCTGCTCATCAGGTAGGCTGAAATGTCGCTTGCGTCGGCATCGCTGAGCTTGAAGTTGGGCATCGTGGTCGATGTCGCATAGGCCAGTGGGTCTTTGAGCCAGCTGAAGATCCACTCGCGCGTCGTCTTGTCTGCAATGTGCGCGAGCGATGGCGGATGGTCCGTGGCTTCAATCTTCGAGCCGTCGGGGCGCGTGATGGTATGGCAATGGACACAGCCGTAGCGCGTGAGCATCGTCCTGCCCAGGTTGAGCTGCGGCGTTCCCGGCAATGCATTCTGGTGGCACTGGCCGCAGCCGGATTCGATGTAACGCATGGGCAGAATCGGCTCTTCGCCGGCGCGCTCGCTATGGTGCGCCTCGGCAACCGTGGTGGCTGGTCCCTGCCCGCCATGGCAGATGACACAACCGAATCCATCCACCGAGTGCGGGATCACGGGATGTTTGCGAAACGGCTGTTGCGTTACGTCCGAAAGGCTGGCTTCCTTCAGGCCCAGGTGACAGGTGGTGCAGCGATCCACAACGCCCAGTTCCGGCATCCAGATCTGGTGAATGCCGGGCTCCAGATGGCGGCGCAGACTGACCGCATCGCCGCGATCGCGAATCAACGCCAGGTATTTGCGCTGATAGCTGTGCCATTGGCTGAAGTGATCCTTTGCCGGCGCAATGGCCAGGGTCATCAGCAGGATAAGGCTGACAACGCCGAATGCTCGCACCGCGTCGCCGAACAGCGCCTGCCACGCAGAGGAAACCACCCTTCCGATCGATCTCACTTAACTCCTCCAGGGCAAAACCCAGGACCAGCCTGGGCCGCGGAACCATGTGCCGACAGCCGTGAGCACAATTAACTCAAGAAGAAACCACGTCATGATCCAGTAAGCCAGCGGCTTCAGGGCAAGGTAGCGGCGCAGCCGCGACGGCGAATCCGGCGTGCTGTAGGCCGCCACGATCATTGCCAGCGCAACCATGACCGTGGGCGCAACTGCGACGTAGACATGAAAGAAAAGAAGAAAGATCAACATTCCCAAAGCCGTGAGATAGAACAGACGCACGCGTCGGGTGTGATCCTTGAGGAAGAGGCCGGTTGCTTCAATGTTGATGTTGAAGTAGGGAATGACGACAAGGGCGATGATGAGCAGCGTGGGCACCAGCACGCCGGCCACCACAGGCGGGAAGTAATGGAGCAGTTCCTGCAGGCCCAGGAAGTACCACGGCGCCTTGGCGGGGTTCGGCGTGTGCGTGGGGTCGGCAATACCCTCCAGCGGCGCATTGAAGAACAGCGAGAAGAAAACCAGCGCGATGGCCAGCAGCTCAATCGCCAGCGCAGCGCGAAAGAGCACCTCGGGAAAGGTCTGCACCTGGTCTTCCTGTGTTACGCGGACTTGCGCCGAGGTGCGCCGCGTGACAAAGACTACGCGTGTGGGCGAGCGGCGCTGGTCTGAGTCGATGCCGGCGACAAAATCTTTCGGGTCGCTCATTGCGCCTCCTTCTCTGTAGCTGCGCTTTCAGATGCTGTTTGCGGTTTTGGTTCCGATTGCTGCACGTAGAGGCCGCCATCCTTGCGGATTCGCCAGAAATGGACGGCGATGAAGAGAATAGCCGCCAGCGGAAGCACGACGCAGTGCAGTACATAGAAGCGCAGCAGCGCATTGGCGTTAACCTGGTTGCCGCCCAGCAGCAGGAAGTGGATCTTGCCACCCACCAGCGGCACGGCGGAGGAGAGATTGGAGCCGACCGTGATGGCCCAGAATGCAAGCTGGTCCCAGGGCAGCAGGTAGCCGGTATAGCTGAGCAGCAGAGTGATGAGAAGAAGCACAACTCCGATGACCCAGTTGAACTCGCGCGGCGTGCGGTACGCACCGCGATAAAAAACCTTGAACATGTGCGCGAAGACCAGGAAGACCATCAGCTGCGCCGACCAGCGGTGAAGATTCCGCAGAAAGAGTCCCGACGATACAACAAACTGCAGGTCCTTCATGTCCGCGTAGGCCTGCGGCACCGAAGGGTGGTAATACAGCATGAGCAGAATGCCCGTAATGACCAGGATCAGGAATGTCCCGAAGGTCAGCGTACCCAGGTACCATGTAGCGCTGAATCGGACCATCCGTTTGCGCACCTTGGTGGCAAACAGGTGGAGGAAGATATTTTGCTGGATGGCCAAAGCGCGGTGGAGCGTGCTGGAGCCAGTGCCACTGCGGAAGACCGAGCGCCACACCCTGCTTCCGCGTACTTTGTCGATCGTCTGGCCGCCGTTCAGGGGCATGCTCATATCCTCAAAAACTGCAGTGGGGTAATTTCGGTGGAGCGATCAACCATCAAATCGCCGTCGTCGCTGACCCAGATCTTGAGCCAGGGCAATGGCTTTGGAGCAGGACCCTCGATTTTTTCGCCGGTGCGCTTGAATTTACTGCCGTGGCAGGGGCAGGCGATGATGCCCAGGTCCTGGTTCCATGCGGTCAAGCAGCCCAGGTGCGTGCATACCATGCTGAGCGCAAAGTAACCCTCATCGGCGCGAACCAGGTAGATTCCGGAGTTGACATCCATGGTGACCGAATTCACCGCGAAGCCTTCAACCTTGCCCGCGTTGACGATAGCCGACGGCTCGTAAAGCACATTCGGCGAAAGGTATTCGTAGGAGAAGACGATGGTACCCGCGGCGGCGATGCCCAGCGCCCCGAGGCCGATTTTAGTAAAGAAAGCTCGGCGGTCGATTTCCACCGGAAGTTTCCTCGCGATTGATTGTGCTTCGTCGGGCATTTTCTACCTCTTCAGCGCGCCAGCCAGGGGCGGTTTCGAGCGAAACGAGCGGTCGATGGATTCCACGGAGATCAAGCCGGTGGGGTCCGCGGAGACAAGGTTGTACGATTCCATGGTGATGGTGCCGGCAGGGCAGCGCATCGCGCACAGCCCGCAGCGAAGGCACCGCGATTCATCTTTCAGCATGGCCGAGCCGGTAATGACGCCGAGCTCTTCTGCCTTGATGTCGTCCAGTTCTACGCCAAGCAGGTCGCGAACCTCGGCGAGCTGCTGAGTGGTTGCTTCGTCGAATGAAATTCGGTCGAGTGAGACCAGCTCAAGGCAATTCTCGGGGCATACATCAACGCAGCCACCGCAGAGGATGCAGGAGGTGGCGTCCGCCGCGTTGCCTTCAAACACCGTGTTGACCCAGCAGTGCAGGCAGCGCTGAGCCTCGGCCATCGCGGTCTCTTCATCGAAGCCGATCTCAACTTCAGTAACTCCAGTACGGCGGTTCAGGGGCACCATGGGGATCGGTTGCCGCACAAGGTCGAGCAACTCCAGCGGCATGCGCTGGCGCTCGAGCACCTCGACTTCCACAATCGGATCGGAATGCTGTGTGCCGCGCAGGAACTCATCGATGCCCACCGCCGCGCGCTTGCCATCGGCCACGCTATCAATGATGAGGCGCGGGCCGAAGACGCAGTCGCCGCCGGCGAACACGCCGTTGGCAGTGGTCATCAGCGTTTGCGGATTGACCGCAATCAGGCCGCGCGGCGAAATATCCACGCCATCGTCGGGGCCAAGAAACTGGAGATTAGGCGCCTGGCCGATGGCCATGATAATCGTGTCGCACTCCAGCCGTGTTTCGCTGTTCTCGTAGAAGGTAGGACTGAAACGGCGGTTGGCGTCGAAGACCGATTTCGTCTTGAGCACTTCAAGCGCCACTGCGCGCCCGTTCTCACCGATGATCTGCTTGGGACCGAAACCAGGATGGATGATGATTCCTTCTTCTTCGGCCTCTTCGATTTCTTCAAGCGCGGCCGGCATTTCCGCACGATTCTCCAGGCACACCAGGTGCACCTCCTGCGCGCCCAGCCGCAAGGCGGAGAGGGAAACGTCCATCATCTCGCGCGCAGCGACTGCATCCATGCTTCCTTGCGACGGCTCGAAGTTCTCCACGCCGCCGGCATGCTGACGCAGCACTTCGCGGGCAGCGGAGCGGGCCACATCCATGGCCACGTTGCCGCCGCCGATGACCAGAACCTTTTTCCCGATCGTGAAGCGGTAGCCGAGATTGACATTGAGCAGAAAATCGATGCCCTTGTAGACGCCGTCAAGGTTGACGCCGGGAATGGTGAGGTCGCGGCTGCGGTGCGCGCCTACGGCGATCAACACGGCGTCGAAATCATGGCGCAGATCGGCGATGGTGAAGTCCCGGCCGGCCGCATGATTCAGCTTCAGCGTGATGTCGCCGGTGGAGAGAATCTCACGTACCTGCGCCTCCACCACGTCACGCGACAGGCGATACTCGGGCAGGCCGAGATAGAGCATCCCGCCCGGCACCTGCGATGCTTCAAATATGGTGACTTGGTACCCCATCAGCGCCAGGTCGTGCGCGGCAGACAGGCCGACAGGTCCCGCGCCCACGACAGCAATTCGAAAGGGAAGACGGGGCTGCGTGCGGCCTGCGTTTACGTTGATGGGCCGCCGAGACTCCGGCCCGTGACGCTCGGTAAGGAAGCGCTTGAGCGCACGGATAGCGATGGGCTTGTCAATCGCTCCGCGGCGGCAGGCCGTTTCGCAGGGGTGCGCGCAGACGCGGCCGCAGATGCTGGCCATGGGATTGGGTTCGCGCGCCGCACGGTAGGCCTCTTCAAACTCCCCCTCGGCAATCAGCGCAACATAACGGCCGGCATTGGTGTGCGCGGGACAGGCCATCATGCATGGGAAGTTGGTATTCAGCCAATCCCTGTCAACTTTCTTGTCGACAAAGCGTTCGAGCATCTCGGGCCCCCCCGCTGGAGGAAGAAACTGCAGGCGGCAAAGGTGGACTCTGCCGCCCGTGGATTTACTTGCTGAGCGTGAAGTCGGCGGTGGCGTCCCCGGAGACCTTCACGGGATTGGATTTGTTCTTGGCGCCTTCGTTCCAGGCGGTCACGGTGTAGGCGCCGTCCGGCACGTTCTCAATCTTGTAGACGCCGGTCTTATCTGTCATGGCAAAGTACGGCGTGGGAGAGACAACCAGGTAGCCAGACATGTCAGGATGCACGTTGCAGAACAGCGGAATGATGCCGGGAGTGTCGAATACGAAGGATTTCCGCTGACCCTGAGGCCAGGTGCCCAGGTTGTGGCCCAGCTTCTTGTTGCCGCTGATGGAAGGCCAGAAGACATTGTGCGCGACGCTGTCGCTGTTGAGAAATTCGACCGTCGCGCCCTGTTGAATGGCCATGATGTGGGGCACGAACATCAGACCCTTCTGGTCCATGGTGACGTGTTGCGGGGGCGCGGGGAACGTCTTGCCGGCAATTGCTTCAACGTAGACAACCGATTGGCCTTTGACGCCGGAGACTTTGCCGTGGATGGTACCGGCATAGGCCGCCGTGCTGAGCACGGCCAATGCCGCGAGTGCTGCGATAGTAATGGGCTTCATAGGATCTCCTAATGGTGAATCGTTGAGGGTTTGGGTTGGCGCGCATGCAGGTATTCCCGCCTGCATCAGAAAACGAAGCGCGCCAGCAAATAAACTGTGTTGTTGTCGCTTGCGTCGCGCCCTGCGCCGTCATAGTTGGTAGCGCCGCCGTTGAATCGTGTGTAGTCGGTGTACTGAGCGGCAAGGTCGACGTTTTGAAATGGCCAGTAGGATACGTTTGCCGAGATTCCCTCGCTTCTGGCGCCCCCGTTGGCGCTGCCCGACACTGCGGCTTGAGGGTACAAGAAGGGGTCGTTGGTGCCGTCTGTAAGGAACCACCCCAGGGCTCCCGATAAACGGTTGCCAAAGTGGTATTCGGCGTTGGCGTTGCTCGCATTCAGATGATGCGATCCGGGATCCGCATTGCCATTTGCCGCGCTTGCCACCAGTGCGGCGTTCTCCCGGACGTAGGTGGCGCGCAGGGAGAGAACATCCTTGCCGAAAGTCCGGTCATATTGAATATCCGGGCCAAAGTCGGTGTAGCTGTCTTCCGCCCCGGCCACGGCCAACGGCGTCGATTTCATATGCATGCCGTAGGCGCCAACTTCAAGGCTTGCAGTTCGCCCATTCTGCTGATATGCCAGCCGCCAGTAGGGAGCTACGCCCTGAATGTTGTAGGAGCAGCAGGTTCCGGTCGTCGGCTGAGTATCACCTATATGGTCGGAGCGGTACAGGGTGCCGGCAAAGTAAACGTGCTGATCCCACATGGTGTAGGCGCCCAATCCCGCCACATCTTGAGCCAGCAGCCCATTGATGATCGGCGAGGCGGCTGGGCCTGGAGCACCGTTCGCAGCGATGAATGGATAACCCCAGGCCGGCGTGCTGTTCCACAAGTCTTCCAGCGTCGGGTTGTTGTTCAAAGTCAGGCCATAGTCCAGTTCCTTGCCCGACACCGTCGCCTTGTTGGCATAGCGGATATCGGTGTTGTCCATTGTGAAGTGGTCATCTTGAACTTCGTAGGTGACCTGCAGAAAGCTGCCTATGTGATCGGTCCATGCTCCAGCCAGGAAAAGCGAGATGTCCTGCGGAAACTGAAAATTCCAGTTCTGGGTGCCGGTTTGGGGAACTTTGGTGCCGGTCATCGAGGTCTCAAAAAAAGCGCTCAGCGGCAGCGTCCCGAGCAAATTCAGGGGCGAGCGGCGCTTGCTGGATTCGGCGGTGATGCTCGTGTTCTGAGTGCGGTCAATGTACGCCATCAGTTTGAACAGTCTGCCGGCGCTATTGAGTTCTGGCGGCGTGGTGTGGCAGCCGCTGCACGGCAACCCGGTTTGGCGAGCGTAACTGGGAAGCGCCCGAGCATTGGGGGCAAATCCCCAAACGCCAGCAACAAATGCAGCCGCGCAAATACAGATGAAACGTCGCATGAAACCTCCAATGACCAACCATCGACGAAGGACCGGACTCCGTATTTCGTTCCGAGATGGGGTTTGGTGTTGCAAATCACCATCTGAAATCCCGATCAGGAACACAGTGTGATGTAGCTCACCAACATCCGCATGTGACGGCAGTCACAATACCTCGAGTAGGAGAGAGTCAACGGTCGAGATAAATGGCAGGGCATCAGCAGGAAGCTGCTGGAACGGCGCATTGACCTGAGCGGATCTGAAAGCTTCAGACCGTGCCAGAAGGCACTCCAACTCTACGGCCGCTGCTTATCGGGGCTACTGCGAATTCGACAAGGATTCATCCCATTTTCTGCCTGCGATTTGGCTAGCGGCGCTTAAGCTCTTTTCGCAGGTGTCCGGACGCGTTGAGCCTGCGAATAATCAAAGGCTCAAAGGTTTAGGGCACTACCGGTTGCCGGCAAAGGGCGCTGCTTTCATCGCAGCAAGATCAGGTTCAGAAGCAAGAATGCTCGACAGCCAGTAGAGAAAATTGGCAGCAACAAGACAAGGCGTGCCCCATCCTCAGGTATGTCTTCCGCGGCAGAGGTGGGAATCGCTGAAGCCTTCACCTGGGAAACGAGCCCGCCGGCGGCGCAGCACGGCCAGCTCGCAGTTGACGGTGGCAGGGGTAGCGCCGTCCTTTCGGCGCGCGGGCTTGTACTGTTCTATCCTTTCCGTAGTTACGGCGGCGGCGAATACGTGGCCGAAGGATGGCTGGAGGTTTCCAGCGCCACCCTGATCCCTTAGCCGCGCGGGGCCGGGGGTTGTTGTTCTTCGTAGCCGTCTGAAGAGCCTCGTAGAGCTTCGCCACGGTCACGCGCTTTCCCACTTCGAACAGCTCGCCGCGGGCAATCTGTACCAGCCGCTCGTTTAGCATCTTCTGCGCAGAGGTCCGATCTGTCGTCCACGCACATTCCCTTACACACTCCGACGTGTCCGTCTCGGGGTTCGGCCGGTAATACTTCATGTGCCAGTTGCCGCCCTTCGCTTTCTGGAACAAGTTGCCGCAGCCACGCCGATTGCGCGTCTTTTTCGATGGCTCAGACTTCATTTGCCATGAAAGTCACGGGAGCATTCAAGGGCCCTTTCTATGCGACTGCGTTTGCCGCGCCAGGGTCAATCGAATCTCGAAACTTGGACCACTCTTTAAAAACCAGGGAGAGAGAGTTTGTCCGCGCCGTCCCAATAACGATCTCGATATCAGCGCAATGCGCGGCCATTGTCAATTCAGTCGAATAAGGCTCGAAGGACAGGATCGATCGCCGGTTCTTTTTACGAGAAACTTGCCGGCAGATGCACTGGTTGGCGCTCCGTCAGGCATGCCATTCCTCATACTCGTTTGGAGACAAGAGGACCGGCTGGCGATTGTGAATTGGCCGCATTTATTGCGTTCGGCTCTGTCATGAAAATGGAAAAGGGCCCCTCCACTTCTTGCGTCTTCATTGTGACCCGGTTTTCCCCTTTTGAATTTCACTTAGATTATTAGTTGTACGGCGTGCGCTGGAAGAAACGAACTCCAGCGCCCATCCCGTTCATTGAGCTCACGCCCGATCGCGGCGCATGTTCCTTTAGTTACCGTGCGCCCGCGAATTTTTTGATGACAGGCATCGTAAGTTCATGTATATATCTTCTGTGCGGTTGCATCCGCGACAGCAAAAGCACGTTCTTACCCCGGATTTTTGGACATGTCGAGCCATGCAGGCGGGTAGTTCTTCCAGCACAATTTCACACAACGCAACCTTTCCCATTCCTAAGGACACTTTGACTGCAGGGCGTTTAAACAGGATCGTCCGGAGGACCAAGTCTTTCTGTATTGGTGCTCCCGATAGATAGATCTCGCTGGCGCTGTCTCTCGATGCGACGAATACTGCGCAATTTGCGTTCGAACGAGGCGCCCGATTTGCAGACTGGTTGCGTGAGGGTGTAATTGCCAAAATCCCTTGCCACTTGAAACGGATCGACAGATTGCCGCACATTACCGATTGCTCCACTTTACAAGTTGCCGCACTTTTGTAGATGGAGAACGTTTGATGGCTTGCTGGTTGTGGAAGTGCTCCTCGGAGGGCCAGCGGAGGTGGCCGGTGCGCGTGCGCGTCGGCCGAATGGCAGCGGTGGCCGCGCTTGCTTTGGCCTCAATCGCACCTCAAGCATTCGCACAAATCCCTACGATTACCAGCATCAACCCAAGTACAGTAAATGCAGGCAGCGCGGCCTTCGTGTTGACGGTGACGGGGACCAATTACGACGCCACGTCCACAGTGAGCGTGAATACATTCGCTCTTGCGCCTTCATCGCAAACTGCTACGCAACTGATGGTGACTGTGCCGGCTAACCTGGTAGCGACGGCGGGCCCCTTGCCGGTGCAGGTGATCAACAGTTCCGCAGCGGGAGGCCCGCAGTCTTCAAACACGGTGACGCTGACTGTGGCGCCGCCCGCACCCGCACCAACCCTTACCAGCGTGACGCCCGGCTTTCCGGTGCGCGGCGAAACCCAGGTGCTCATGACTCTGGTTGGCGCGAACTTCAGACCAGGAGCAACCGTTGTGGTTTCGCCACCGTTGGCGAGCTTGAGCGCTTCAACGGGCATGACACAAGCTACGGATGTGAGCGTGACGAATGTAAGGTTGGTGAATCCTGGTCTAATGACGGCGCGGATCAACGTGAGCCCGGCGGCCGCTGCGGGGCTGCGCGCGGTGGACGTGCTCAACGCGGATGGCACAAGCACCGCGATCGGGGTGGGAATTGCCGCGGGCGGCAGTTCGCAACCAGTGCGTGTGCTGGCAGGCAGTTCAATTGGCGCGCCGGTTACGGTTGTGAACCTGAGCCTGTCGCATCCGCGCAACGGAACTGTGGTGATGCGTAACCAGGAGTTGTTTGCGGATGCGATTCTGGGCGGATCGGGATCAGGAACCGTAATTGGAGAGTGGGTGTGGGACGGAAATGTAGTTGAGCAGTTCTCCGCATCCTTTGTTGGCGGAACGAGCACAACGATTACGACGCATCAGTCGCTGCCGACTTCGCTCGTAGGTGTGCACCGGCTGCAGTTGCGCATGGTGCAGCCCAATCAGGTGGCGAGCGTTCCCATTACAGTGGTCGTGAATCCCGGCAACTGGCAACTGGAGCAATTGATCTTGCCTGAGTATGGACGAGCATTCAACGCTGATAATCCACCGTCGTTCTTGTGGAGTCCCGTTCCCGGGGCTGAGAAATACCAGGTTGGCTTTACCGATCAGCCGTATCTCAGCACGGTGAGCCAATGGTTCGATGTGGAAGACAATCGCTGGGACGTTCCCGCAAAAGTGTGGCAGGGGCTACCGTCCGGAGCGCTTTACTGGACGGTCCGGACGATCGACGCCAACGGCGTGCCGCGTAGGGCGCTGCCGCTGCGCAGCATTTACCACGCGGCAGAGGGAGGATTGAGCGCGACGCAAATAATACCGAAACGAACTGCCGCGGGCCATACGCTGCTGCAATGGAAACCGGCAATCCAGAACGGATACTACTTTGTGACGATCAGCCGCGATTTTTCCGGCACGCAGATTGTGCGGCAATATCTTACCAGGGATCCGCAATTGGATTTGCGCGCAGTTGAAGCAAAGTTGCTCGTGGGGATAACGTACTACTGGCAAGTGGACGCGATTTCATCTACCGGTCAATTGCTGTTCTCGGGACCGGTGGAGAGTTTTGTGGCCCAGCCTGGAGTCGGAGCCCAGTCGCGGCTGCCGGAGGTGGCAGAACCGGTTCTGCTGGCTTCACTCGGCGCGCCGGTCGCGGTGCCCGCGGTGGCGGCCGATCTATCCAGCCAGATTGCGGCAGAAACGCCCGCGTCGGGCAGCAGCACAACCGAGCTGCAGCCCGCAATCTCGGTGAGCTTTCAATCACCGGTGAATCCCGCGGACGTGAGTTTGATGGTGGATGACGTGGACATCACCACGTTGGCGCAGGTAACCGAATCGAAGGTGAGTTTTACGCCGCCGATGGCGCTGCAGGGCGGCGATCATACCGTGAGTCTGACCGTAGGCAGCGATGCTACGTCATGGAAGTTCACCGTGCAGGCGGCTGTCATCGCGAGTGCTCCATCCTCATCAACTGCAGCGTCGGCTCCAACAGCATCGGCGACTTCAACCGGACCTGCGCTCACGCCGGGAACCGATGCCGAAGCGCCGCCCGCGGCAACTCTCGGAGGCAGCGGCATGCCAACGCCAGCGACGATCGCCAGCGCACATCAATCGCAGGCGGCAACGGGGCAACACCCTGCAACTCCGGCAGAGACCGGAGCGCCGAAGTCTACTAAGAATGAAGTGCGGCCTACGCTCGACGGACAAATTGGCGCGAACACGCAGTGGGTTTCCGGGTCCAATCCGCCGGATACAAATGTGATTTCAGCCGCGGAGCACTACACCTACCAGAAGGGGCCCTGGCACGTGGAAGCGAACGGAAGCGGCGCGCTGAATTCGGTTCTGAATCCACCGCAGCAACGCACCAGTCACGGATTGTTCAGCGACTACGTACTGCAGACCGGTTACAAGCAGAGTAACTGGGGTGCGAATCTCCGCTTCGGAACGATAAGCCCCGCACTTTATACCGACGCACAATTCGTAACCGCAGCCACCCCGCGCCAAGGTGTTGAACTGATGTTGAAGTCTCCGGTGGGGACGCTGGGAGGCTTTGTGAATACCGACGATACCGCGCTGGGAGGCGGCGCGGGAATCAACTTCCATCAACAGATCGAAGGAGCGAGTTACCAGCTTCCGTTGCCGAAGTGGGCGGAGTTGCGCGGCATGTGGCTGAATGCGAAGGATACGGGAGCACCGACAACAGTGGGCTATGACTCAATGGGAAATCCTATCATTCTCCCTGACCCGGTGGCTCCAGTGTCGGCCGGTGATGCGATAGGCGCGCTGCTTAAATTGCATCTTGGCGCGAAGTGGCTGTGGACATCGGAGTACGCGATCAGCTACGACAACGCTGATCTTTCAGACCCGACTTCGAAAAGGCTTTTCGGCCGCGCATGGCGGAGCGCGGTGACGGGGCAGGCCGGCAAGATAAATACGAGCGCCGACTATCGCGAACTGAGCGCGAACTTCGGCACGCCCTCGAATCCAAGCCTGACGCAGGCCAGTCAACCGAATGTGCGCGGTGTGGATGCTTCGCTGAACGATGTAACCAAGGCGGGCAACTTCGGGCTAACTTATACCTTCCTGGATAACAACGTTCATCCGACTACCACTGCTGAGTTGCGTATGAACAGCCTCGACGAAACATGGAGCAAGGCGCTGGGCGTGAAAGCGAATCTTTCAGTCGAGGCGCGACAGTCGCTCACCGGTACGGGCACAATTCCAGCAGCATTAATGGGGATGCCGCCGGCACAAACCGGCGCCCAGGACCTGCGCGACCTTTTCGGAAGCGTAACTGTCAGCCGCACAATCGGCACCGTATCGATGAACGCGGGCGCGACACGGGACTGGAGCCGGAACAACTACATGACGAGCGCGGACACGATTACCTCGTCGATCAACGTGGGCGCAAATCTGACGACCCGCGGATTCTTTCAGCTCAACGCGCAGGGAAATGTGAACTGGGTTGCGGCGGATGGACAAACGGTGGGAACCACGCGCAACTACACGGTGAGTGTGCAGCCGGCATTTGTGTGGAAGCGGCCGGGGGTCCAAGTTTCGCCGCTGGTAACGATGACGGCTGGACAGACAGTGCTGACCGGGGGAACCGCGACGAGCAATACCTTTACCGGGCAGTATGGCGGCCAGCTTTCCTGGACAATGCCAGGCAAACTCAAATTCAGCACGCTCTCCGCGCAGGGCAGCTTCAACCAGAATCACGATCATGTTGCGATGCTCGATACGAACACAACGCAGTTGCTCGTGCTGTGGACATTGACCTGGGGACATAAGCATACGTTTTAGCGGAATCCTGTCACGATGAAAATGCAGCGGGCCAGTTGCGATCGTCGTATTTGCAGTTGCGATAAGCGCGCCCTTATTCCAGGCGCGAAGATCGGGCGCCTCGTTTTGCGCGCTAGACGGCTTTTTTTCGCGGTGCTATTCACGGCGCTGACGGGCACGGCGAGCGTGGCGCAAAACAATCACGCGGCGCAGAACAATCGCATGGCGCAAAGGCCTGTTGCGCGATCGCAACCAGCAGGACCGCCTGCGCTTACTTCGTTCACTCCGACACAAGCGGCTGCTGGCTCAACTGTAACGATGACCTTTAATGGGTCTAACTTCGTTGCAAGGGCGATGAATCTCACGTTCTCGCCTTCACAGGGAATTACTGTAAGCAGTTTGAATGTTACCTCAGCACTGCAGATAACGGCGCAGGTTCAAATCGCCGCCAGCGCGCCCTTGGGCAATCGCCAGGTGTTTCTTGTGGATGCGGATCACGATTTGCGCATCAGTACACCATTCGCGATTACAGCGCCTGCGCAGAATAATTGCCCGCCTGGAATGCTCGCCCCGGCGGCCTGCGGCACCACGCAAAACGCGACGCCGGCTTTGCGCGAATTCACGCCGGTACAGGGATTGCAAGGGACCACCGTTTCGATGACATTCACCGGCACTAACTTTGCCGGACCAGCACAGTTGCAGTTCACTCCGAACAGCGGTCTCACAGTCTTATCTGCCACAGTTACGAACAGCAGTCAGATTCAGGCGCAGATTTCGATAGCGCCGGACGCGCCGCTGGGATCGCGCGGAGTTGTCGTCACGGGTGGCGGGAAGAACCGGATGACAGCGTCGAACACATTCACCGTGATGTCGGGCACGCCGCAAAAGCAAATTACGCCCATGCAGATTCTGCGCGTGATTCCCAACCAGATTTCCGCGGGGAGCCAGAATGTCGACCTGACGCTGGAAGGGACGAATTTTGTACCTGGCACGCTGGTGACGTTTACCATTGGAGCCGGAGTTCCCGCAGCCGTGATCGCCAACGGGCCGGCACGCTACTTCGACAGTACCGAAATACACGTGAGCGTGAACGTACTTCCCTCGGCACTGCCCGGAGGCCGCGACATCAATTTGCAGCCGCCGGGAGGAAATGCATTCCGCGTGAATGGGCAACTTGGGTCAGCCGCGCCGCAGGCCGTGGCCGGTAAAGGCATGTTGAATGTGCTGGCGGCGAAGCCATCGGGCCCGCCGACGGTGCTGAAGATTCTGCCAATCACGTTGCAGAAGTTTACCCAGGGCGTAATCGGGCTTGATGCGCCGCTTGGCGCTGTAACACAGAGCGATCAGTACCAAACCTTTGCAGTTCCATTGCTGGATGACAATGCGGTTTTCAAATGGCATGAACAAAACCCGGGCCTGGCGGACTATTACGAACTTCGCGTTTACGCCAAGGACGGCAAGACGCTGCTGGCCACGCAACAGATTACCGGCACAAAGAAAATTGCACTCGGGGCACCCGGCGGCTTTGTCACAGTTGTGCCCACATATTTCCGCCCCGATCCTGCATTTCTAAAAGCTGTGCTGGAACCGACGCGACGGCTGGTGTTTGGCGGTGTACAGCTTGGCGCGATGGGAATTCACACTGCAACGCCAACCAGCAGCGGATCCGCAAACGGCGCCACGCCTCCAGTTGTTCCCGATCAACTGAACGGCAAACTCAGCCAGGGCGATCTGCAATGGGAGGTCGCTGGGTTCCATACCTACAACAAGAGTGGCGTGACGACACAGCCGCAGGTCAGGCAACTGAACATCGCCATGGCGCAAAATGCGGCGAATACGCAAAATACAGGCGGGACCGTCGATGTGCAGGTGGAAATTTCTGATCGCTGGCCGTTGATGGCGCCGGCTGCGCCGACCGGGATGGCGTGCAACGGAACCGGATTTACCACGGGGAGTCTGCAGGTACAGAATCTTTCGAAGCCTGCGAACGATCCCAATAGCTACATGGGCGACAAATGGGCGCTGGGCGGGAACATCGACCTCTCGCGCTCGCCTTATCTGCCCGATTACACGTCGCAGACCGTTGCTCCTCCCAAATGTGGCAGCCCGTGCCTGGCTAAGAATGTGTCGCAGGTGAGTTTCAGCAACGTGTTTGTGGATTGGGGCGATGGCACTGTGGTGCCGCTGGCCGCGCCACCGGTTGGACAAAATGTTAGCAACTGGGACCCAAGCCAGCCGCTTGGGCTGCCTTCAAATGGACCCAGTCCGATGGAGCACGCTTATCATTCGTTGAATAGCTTCACGATTCGGGTTTACCAGATATCGAACGACGATTTGCAGCACGTGAGCGAGTCGGCAATTTCTTCGAGCGTGGACGGGCCGACGACGCCGTTTTTGATGACAGCTTTGCTCTCGAAGATGACTTCTTCGGGAGGGCTGAGCAAAAGCGGGCTCACGGTCAGCGGCGTGCAGTCCAATTTTCAGCAACTGCTTGGCCAAAGCGGTGGCAATTCGGCGGCGTCGCAGGCGGCCGGCGACGCTTACATGCTCTACTGCCATCGGGTGGACATCGTACCTGTCGAGGATCTGGACGCGGATGGTCCCTTGCATCTGAAGAGCATCGCCGATCCGGACTTTGGTGCGTACGACATCGCGGGATCCAAGACCGCGGTGGTCGATCATTTCGGACCAGGCGATCAGTTGGGCAAGACGGGGCAACCGGCGACCGTAACGCCAATACGTCCGACGCCGAGTCTGCAAGCGAACCAGGGAAAGACAAGCAGCAAAGGCCCGGTTGACCTCGTGCCCATTCGCGCAGCGCAGCCCCAGCCGGTGGCGATTTGCAGCACCTGCGATGACGGCATTGATGCGGAGACGACGATTAAGTATTACGGCCAAGGTCAGGTGCGCCTGACGTGGACCGTGGATGGCGTTCAATCGCAGACGACGTTTCCTCTCGGTCCGTCGGAGAAGCGCATGAACCTGACGCGCCAGGGATTTGAAACGATTGACCTGGGGGGAATTGCGATCCAGATTCCGGTTCCCGAACCGCCTATCAAAGTCTCGCAAAGCAAGCCAGTCTACTCGCAGCCATTAGGAGTGCAGCCGGTTGGCAACCACAGCGTAGAAGTGGCGGCGGATGTGATGCCGCAGCCGACAGTGCCGAATCTTTCCAACGCGGTGGGCAGAGCGCTGGGGTCGCTGATTCCATCGGGATTCAAAACGGGTCTGGCTGGCGGCGGTGGCGGAGGTGGGACGAACGTTGCCACCGGGCCGAATGTTGCTGAAGCACAATCGCTGCTGAACACGCTGGCGTCGCCCGCGGGCAGCAATTTGCCGCCATTGAAGATCGGCCTTCTGTCGGGATCGAACCAGAGTGTCTCGGGCCTGGGCGCGGTGCAATACGTCAACGGGCCGCTGCAGCAGGCGGTTTCGCAAATGAGCGGCTCGGTGCCTGACCAACACGTCGCGTCGGATTCGAAGACTTATGAAGTGGTTGCATCGGATCCGAAGAAGCCGTGCAAATTCATGTTCCCGGTGAAGAGCGGCGGCGCCTTCGAGATCAGCGGGTTGCAGAGCGGAGTGACGCAGCAAGGGAGCACGTACAACGGCACGGGAAAACTTCTCATTCACATGGTGACCGATCAACACCTTGGATACTTGCAGTACCCGCCCATTCCCGTCGAGATCAAGAACTGGAGCGTTCCGGATGGACTGAACGTGCAGACCGGAAGCATCGACGTGTCTCCGAACCTCGCGCTGGACCAGAGCTTGCCGGCATTGACGGGAACAATCGCGCACCTGAGCGGGCAGGCCGGGGGTGAGTTGGATGCAACACTGAACGTCCAGCTTAGTGACGACACGCTGCGCCAGCCGGGTGAAAAGCCGGTAGTTTGGAACGGCGTGCAGGCGGAGCTGAAGTCGAACGGCGACTGGGTGAAGGATGGACTGACGCTGCCGATCACGCTGATCGGCTGGAGCGCTTTCACCATGCAATCGAACTCCGTGCGCCTGGACTTGAGCCATCACGACGGGGACGCGGCGGGCGCGCTGTGCGGAAGCCGGACGAGCGGGGACTGGGTGGGCGTGCGTTTTCCGAATCTCGCCATTACGCCATACATGTTCGACCTTGTTGCGGGCGCGCCCGTGCAGGCCAGTCCTGCAGATTGGGGCGTGATCGGCAGCGGGCTCTGTGGAACGACGAGTACCGGGCCCGTCACGATAAACCTCGGTGCAGGAACAGTGAAGATCAAGTCGATTGTTGCGACCGCATCGAGTGGGACCTTCGACGCGAAATACAACGATATGGACGTGCACGTGCCATGGCTCGATGCGGATTTAACGGGCAATGCAGATTTGCTTTCCGGCGGCGGCAAGCAAGCCAACATGACCTTCCCACTGACGAGTCCTTCAGTCTCAAAGAACTATGGCAACTTCAGCTTTACACCGAGCAATCTCACATTCACTGAGGAACAGAATGTGGGCTGGGTAGTGCAGGCTAATACGCATTTTGTGTTCTCCGCACAGAGCAAGATTTTTTCAGCGTTCGACCAGGTTTTCTATTTTGGAATGGACGGGCGCGGCTATTTTGCGCAAGGAAACACGACGAAAGATATCTCGCTGGGCGGCAGTTCGACACTCGGCCAGACGCCGGTGAATCTTGCCTCGGTTCATTTGACGGCGCCAACCTCAGGACCGCAGGTGTTGACGGCCATGTTCAACACTAGTGTGCACCTGTCAGAAGTGATGGCCGCGGCCCAGGCGCAGGTGAACTATTCGGTCGACAACAACAGCTCAAGCTACTCGGCGAGCGGACCTGCATTTGCTCCATTCACGATTGACGTTCCTTATCCTGCGGGTCAGCCGAGTTCTGACGCCACGGTTCATCCGGTCTACTCCGGAGCGGGCGGGACAAGCGGCGACGAGATTTCCGGATCGGTAGATCTGTCTGAGTTAGGCGGCCCGCCGATCACCGGTGAATTTCGACTGGGTTACCAGGGCGGACATGATTACTGGTTAACGCGCGTGACGTATGCCCTTGGCGCGACAGGATTGCCCATTATCTCTGTCCCGATTCCGCTGATGAATCTTTATCGCGTGCAAGGCGGCATCGGCCACAACTTTCCCATCAGTGCATTTGAAGACACAGGCTCTCTAAACTCTGCAGTGCCTTCGATGGACAATTCATTCCTGTTCATGGCGGGAATCCGCGTGGGCATGCCGGACCAGTTTACCTATACACTCGATGGCGATTTGGTGATCAAGGCCGGTGGCCAGGATTCCGGCGCGCGTCTCGATTTTCATGCGTGGCTATTGAAGATGGCCGACAGCGGCGGCGGAGACTTCAAGGGCTATCTGCAGTACGCGGGCGGCAACTTCGATGCGCGGCTCTGGGGCCATCTCAACCTGCTCGACGGGATAGCTTCAGTTGATTTGGGCAGCAGTGCGAGCAATGCGGCTGTCGATTTGCACTTCGGGCCCAGCGGACCCTGGCACATCGACGCGGGTAAACAGCAAGGGCCGCGGATCAGCGGGCAGTTGCTCAGTACTACCGCAAATATGTATTTCATGCTCTCCGATGCCGGGCTTTCGATTGGAGGCGGGGAGGACATCTATCTCGGCGTTGGCGACAACTCGGTCGCGTCGGCATATGTGCGCGGCGATGTGGATGCGGGATTGACAGTTACTCCGCAGCCGCATATCTCCGGGGATTTCTCGGCGAGTGTCTCCGCAGGTGTGTGTGTTGACAACGTGTGTGTGAATGCGGACGTCTCGGCGCAGATCCATGCCGAGGCGCTGCCGCTCGAGGTCGAGGCAAACGCCAGTATTGGGTTGCCCTGGCCGCTTGGATCGATTTCCTTCTCGGCGCATTTGTAGTGGAATGATGGCAAGCATATGTATGGTCGCGTGAAGATTCGGTTACTGGCATTGGGCTTGCTGTTGCTCGCCATGCGGTGTGCGATTGCGCAACAGGCGAATGGAGCGATGTTCGCAGTTTCCGATGGCAAGGGGCAGATTTCGCTGTTATGGTTTCCGCCGCCATCGCAATGGCCGGGGGGTGGATGGAAGCTGACAGATTCTACAGGGCAGACGCTTGCGCCCAGGATCAGCATGGCGGACGAGCCTACTTTGCAAGGGCTGTCGGTGGAGGATGCGGATGCTCTGCGGCGGCTGCCGCGTGTGTTGGCGAATCCGGATGCCAGTTCGAAGCGGATGCAGCTGTTCAACATCATCGGACTGCGGGCGTTGACGGATCCGGCGTACGCGCGGGCACTTGGGATTGCATGGACGCTCAAGAATGTATCGCCGGGGAGCAGGACTTATTCGGTGCAGGGACTCGATGCGAACGGGAATCCCAGCGGAGGGCAGTTGACGAGTCCGGCGGTAGATGCGGGTGTGGCAACTGCGCTGCCGCCTTCGCCGGATGGAGTGCAGATCAAGTCGGATGAGCGGGGAGTGTTGCTGTCATGGCCGCCGCCAGTGGTGAACCAGCAGTTGCCGGCGATCGCTTATGTTGTGGAGCGCGATGGAGGTGGGCAGACTGGTGCCGCGGTTACAGCCAAACCTATCGTACCGGGCGTGAAGTGGGATCCGAAGATTCCCCTGCTCCTGGATTCGAATGCTCCGCCGAACGAAATGCTGACTTATCGCGTGTACTGCGTGGATGCGTTTGGACGGCGCAGCAATCCGGCGTCGATACGGATCTTTTTCCCGGATTTCCATGCTCTGGAGCCGCCGCAGCCGGTGACAGCGACGAGCGTTGCGGGAAAGGTCACGGTAAGTTGGCCGGCGGTTCAGAAGCCGAATCTTGCGGGCTATGTTGTGGAGCGAGCTTTTCTTTTCGATGGACCGTATGAAGCGCTGACTGCGCAGGCGGTGCCGGCGGGGACTTCGCAATATGAGGACGATGGGGTGCGGGCGGGTACCTCTTACTACTACCGCGTGCGGGCCGTGAACTCGCGGGGAGACCTGGGAGGCCCGTCAGCGGCGGCGACGGTGGTGGCCAAGGGGAGCGGGGCGCCCCCGAAGGTGGACGGGTTGGCGGCCGATGCGGGGCAGACGCGGGTGCGGCTGACTTGGAAGCCGGTGGACTTTCCGGTGGCGGGATACTCCGTGGAGCGGCGGGTCGTTGCGAGTGCCAGCACGCCGGAACAGTGGGCGCGGCTGAATGCGCGCGTGACTCCGGAGCCGTTGTACGACGATATGCTGGGCATGACTTCGGACGTGACGATGGAGTATCACGTACTCGCGGTGGGCTTCGACAATGCAGAAGGCACGCCGAGCAACTCAGTGCGCGTTATTGTGCCGGACATCTCGATTCCAGAGCCGCCCTCGATTACGGCTGCGAGCGGCGCTGATGGCAAGTCACAGATCAATTTCACTCCGGCTCTGCCGGCGACGCGGTCGGCGCAGTTCCTGGTGCTGCGTTCCGGATCGGAAGCGGACCTGGGCGTTGTGATCGGCGATCCGCTGGCTGGGGATGCGCGCGAGTTCACCGATCTCTATGTGAACCCGGGCGAAAGCTACTGGTACCGGTTGGTTGCCGTCGGTGCGAATGGCAATCGCAGCGATCCTACACAGGCGGTTGCAATTCGCGTTGGCTCGCCAGAGTTGCCGACTCCGGCTGCTCCGAAGGCGAGTTTTACGACCGATCCGTTCCCACATATGGCGTTGCAGTTTGCGGCGCCTCCGGCGGGGTTGAACGTGATTGTGGAGCGGCAGGATGCGCATTCGGATTCATGGATTCGTATCGCGGGTCCGCTCGCTCAACAGAATGCTAACGACAACAATGTTCCTGCATCGGGCAGCGCGAGCTACCGGATCAGCTATGTTTCAGCTGATGGCAAGGTCGGGCCGGCGAGTCCAGTGGCGACGGTTTCGGTTCCGGCAAAGTAGTGCGGCGTAGAGTTACAAAAGCATTTGATGGGTTGTGATCGCCAAAATTCCTTCTGGGGACATAATGGGGCTGATTTCGATTGGCGCGTAAGACGCCTTGGTCGTCTGCATCACGGATAACTCGCCGAAGAGTGGGCGACTCGCGTGTGTCACAACCGATGCGTACACCAGTGGATCAATTGCCGCACATGGCTTTGGCCCTGGAGGTACCTTGTCACTGAGTAAGTCAATGATCCACTTGTCTGTAAAGTCGGCAGCATGGACTCTTGTCGGTCTTACGTCCTAGTGCGGAAGACGCGGATCTCCTCAGGCACGGAGGGCTTGGCGGTCAGATCGCGCCACGCCGCAGCCTGTTGGTGGAAGTCGCGCGCATCGGCCGGGTGCGAGTTGGCATATGCGTGCAGGCGGTTGAGCGCTGCGGCAAACCAAGCGGATTGGGAACACTCGTCGACATTCTCCGCGGTCTTGCAAGCCGGCCAACTGAAATAGAGACGGTACTGAACTGCCTGTTTGTCCTGAATCGTGTATGGCGTTCCCGACTCGGTCGCCAGCCAACAGTAACTGCCGTTGCACTTTGAGGTCACCTTCTTAAGATTCTTGAGATCGATCGAAAAAGGCTTCGTTTGATTCTTGTATCTGTAGGTAGTATCGAACTCGAGCTGTCGAGAGTAAACAAGATGCTGCTTGGATTGACTGAATAAATTTGATCAAAAAAAGTCGCAGGATGGAACGCGATGGCATACTTACTGGCGGATACGATGGCACGGCGCGCTTGCTTAACGCTCAGCTCATCCGAAGGCGGTTGTGAGTTCTGTGTCTGGCCCGCGGCTTGAGCGGCTGGCATAAGCGCCAGCGATAGTCCTGCAAGAAGAACGAATGAGCGTGGGGTGTTCTTCATGATGCTCCTGAACCGAAACGTGCGTGCGGCGAACATGGAGCGAGCGGCGGAGAAAATACCCGGGCATGTTGAGCCTGAGTCTGGATTCGCATGCATTCTTTGCCTTTCTGCGGCGCCTGTCAATGAACCTTCCGTCGCACTTTCGCGAAATTCCGGACCTGAATTCTAGGTTTGGGCAGAGCAAACACCCTTGACAAAGCAAAACTGTGATGTGTACCGCGTTGGTACGGCGTGATGCAGCGTACACATATCTCTTGATTCCCGGCATATAATTCCAATTCTCCTGGGAGACGTCCAATATGAGACTGCCCTATAGGGCTTTTGACCTCTTGTCCCGTGAAAGTCCCTCCTTCGCTTCCACACAGCGCTCATTCACACACCGATGTGCTCGGCCCGCCATGCTTGCAGGCTTGATGATCCTGGCTGGATTCCCAGGCGTGAGTCGCGTGAGCGCGCAATATATACCGCCTGCATCCGGACCGGTGTGCGACACGGCCGCACCGGGAAATAATTGCGGAGGCAGTAGTTCTTCCTCGACTGTATCTTCGGGCAGTTACTCGCGCCCCGTGAACATGAACACAGCGATCAGGGATCAAGTCTTCAGCAGTGTAGCCGGAAACTTTTTGTAGATGCTCTTCAGCTCGGACGACCAGGCCGACGCACAAAAGCAGCAGATGATGGTGGAAATGCAGAAGCGCGAGGAAGAGGCATTGCGCCTGAACAAGATCGCAGAGGCAAAGCAGCTCGCGGAGATCTGCAATCGTCTCGAGGCGTCGCTGAAACTCTACGGAGGTCCCGACCTGAAACTGAAGAGCAGCGCATCTGCCTCAAGCGATCTCCAACTGAAGCTGGGCGACAGCAGCAGCAACGGCCACGTCGGCATTCGGGGCTTGCCAGGAATCGCCTTGAACGATACCACCGGGAATGGAGGCTCGACTCCTTACGGCATCTCCGGACTGCCTGGCATCTACACCAATGGCCCGACGAGCGAATCTGCCACCTCCGGCCCTCCCGATCCGGCGCTGAGCCTGAAGATGGGCGATGACAGTCCGACTCCGTCGGCATCCGCGCCCGGCCACGGCTCCTCTGCGTCGCAAGTCGCATCGGCTGACTCTGCCGGGAGCGCCACGGACCCGCGCAATATGACTCCGCAGCAACTGGCGGATATGGCAACCAAAATCGCAAGTCTTCCCCCGGCCGAGCAGCAACGCCTGATGGATGCTGCCGCGAATGCGGCAAAGGCCCCATTGGCCGGAGCGGGCGCGGCTGCCCCGCCGCAACCGACTGCATCGGCCGCTTCAAGCCAACCCATCGCCGCGCAGTTGCAGCAGATTGCCGGCGCTTCGCAGGCTGCCGTCACTGCCGCTACTCCGGAAGGCGCGGCAGCTTTGGCGCGGACTGGATTCGATACGCCAGCTGCTGGTGCGCTGGCGCCGGTGGCGTTACCTAACTCTACAGGTGCGCCGCAGGTGCAGCTTTCGGCAACGGCGCCGCCTCGCAGTGCTGCCACAATTGCACGGCTGGCGATACATTCCATTCCACCGCCGCTACCTGCCGGAATATCTCCGGCGCCATCGGGGGCCCGGACATTGCCTGCGACTGGTCCAGACACCGGTAACTCCACTGTGGCTGGCGGAGACTGCCCGTACGGCGTCGATAAGGCTGTACCCACCCGGCAGCAACTGCAAACCGAGCTGGCCGTGCGGCGTGCGCAACTGGAGAGCCTGCAAAACACCATCACGCGCTTCAATCGCACCATCCAGCTCGATCAGCAGCAGTACTCCGTCTGGGAGGATGAAGCCGAAGCGGGGGAGACGCGCGTCAAGGAACATCTCGTCGGCATTTTCAAGAACGCGGTCTTCGACAGCTTCGTTGACAGGAATGAAGCAATCTTCGAAGGTACGGAGAGTCTGGAGAAGCAAGGGATCGGCAAGATGTCCGATTTCGACAAGCAGCAGTGGAGTTGGCTGAAACGGGCCAAGGAACTGAAGGGTTTCGACGATCTCCAGCAATGGGTGTTAAGCCATAAGGGCAAAGCGGAGATGATCGATGAGGGCATCCGGCAATTGTCTGTTCTGAACCCGGAGATTCAATCCTATCTGCGGTGCTACGAGGACTTGATCGACAACGCCTACGACCTGACAGACATGATGGCTACCATGGACAACGTGGACCGGCTCAACCGGAATACAGAGCAGTATCCCGAGATCGTGCGCCAGAACGGCGAGCGGATGAAGGCGCTGGTGACACGAATCCGCGAGATCGATCAGCAATTGAATGCGACTCCGGTTTTGCCGCCCGGCACGCCGGCGTGTGTTGCGGCGACCCCCTCAGGGCACTAGAACTGTGTCTTCGCGATTTCGTAACAAACCGAATGAATCTGGGTGCCCCAGGTTCCCGCTCTTGGAACCTGGGACTGCTCGAAACCCGGATGGACACGGCTCTAGAAGCGGCAGCAATTCGTATTTGCCGGGCGATTACTGTTTGGCCTTGACCTGCCAGATCATGATCTTTTCGCGAGCCGCCTGAGCATCCGATGCATCGGGTATCAGCTCCAGGTACGCCTGCATGTGTTCGATCGTTTCGGCGTAGTATTTCAGCTCCGCTGCGATCAATGCCGCGTTGAATCTCCCCTCCGGCCAAGTGGGGTAGAGCACAATCCCATTTTCGTAGTAGTTAAGGGCCTGTTCGGGCTCCTTCTCTTTAATCGCATCCTCGGCCATCAGGCGCTGCACATTCACGTCTTCCGGTATGGGGAGCTTGGTGGCCAGCGCGCGCCAGGCAGCGGCCTGTTTGTGAAAGTCGTCCAAACCGGCAGGATGCGAGATGGCGAAAGCGTGCAAACTGTTGAGGGCCGCAGCAAACCAGTCTGCGGTGCGCATGCATTCACTATCCACCGGGTTCTTGCACGAATCGAAATAGAGGTGGTACCGAACTGCCTCTTTGTCCTGAATCATGTATTCCGTTCACGACTCGGTCACCAGCCAACACCAGCTCGAGTTGCCGGGGCACTTCGTAGTCACTCTTTTAATATCCTTGAGGTCGAACAAAAAATGCTTTGTTTCGCTCTCTCCGGTTGCATCGAACTCAAGGTTGTCGAGCGTAAACGCAATGCTGCCGGGATTGACTCGGTAAAGATGAGTTTTCGGGAACCCAATATGCATTATTGTGGCAAGGTTGCTGGCGGCGATGACTGCGCGGCGTGCTTGCCAGATGCTCAATGCACCGGTCGGCGATGAGGAGTACAGCGACTGGCCCGAGACGCTCACACCCGGCACGAGTAGAAAAGCCAGAGCAACAAGGGCCCAAAGACGTGCGATCTCGTTCTTCATGAATTTCCTTTCCCAGGTACATACAACTGATTGTTCGCACACGACAGTCTTACTTCTCGCCAGGCTGAACTGAGGGCTGGGGGGGCGACGGCGATTGGCCGGCTTTGAGCTTCCATAGGTCTATCTTGTCGCGCGCCGACTGCGCATCGGTTGCATTCGGCAGCAACTCCAGATAGTTCTGCATATGCTCGACGGCGTCGGTGTAGTCGCCCAGTTCAGCGCCGATCAAGGCGGCGTTGAACTGGCCCTCGGGCCATGTGGGATACTGCGCCAGGCCGGTCTCGTAGTAGTCCATCGCTGCATCGGGGTGGTTATTCTTGATGGCGTCCTCGGCAGCGATGCGCTGGATGCGCACCGCATCGGGCAGTGGCGGCTTGGTGGCGAGTGCGCGCCACGCCGCAGCCTGCTCCCGGAACTGGTTCAACGCAGCGCCGTTGTCATTGGCCAGCACATGCAGCCGGTTGAGAGCAGCGGCGAAGTTCTTCGCGTCCTGCATGCATTGACCGTCACGCCAGAATAAATTGAGTGCCGTGCGTAGATCCTTCTGCAACTGTTTTCCCGCCGCGTCACGCGGCACGCAATAGTTCTTGTTGCACTGAACCTCGATGGATTGCATTCGAACGAGGTCAACCTTGCGATGTACCACTGTGGCGTCTACGTTGTATTCGAAGGAATCGGAAGTAAACCGAAAGGTATTGGGGTCTATTCTATTTTCACCATTAGCCTCAAGAGCTCCTCGGTTATAGTACATGGACGCCGCGGAGGCCAAGATGGCGCGGCGTGCCTGCCCGGCAGTCATGCTGTTTCCCCCGGTCCCAGGTTGCTGCGCGTCTAGCGCCGAAACAGAGGTCAGGATAAGTCCTGCCACGATAGCGAGATTTCCAAAGATTCGTTTCATGCGGACCGCTCCTTTTTCTCACAGACCCAATGGGACTACTTGGCGCCTTCAGGCGACTGGCCGGCTTTATACTTCCATAGGTCTATCTTGTCGCGCGCCGATTGCGCATCGGATGCATCGGGCACCAACTCCAGATAGTTCTGCATATGCTCGACGGCGTCGTTGTAGAACCCGAGTTCGCCGGCAAGCAGTGCGGCATTGAACCAGCCCTGCGCCCATGTCGGGTCCGCCTCGACACCGAGTTCGTAGTCGTTGAGTGCCTCGTAGGGTTTCTGTCTCTTGAAGGCATCTTCGGCCGCCAGGCGTAGGATGCGTGCGTTTTCCGCCAACGCGGGCTTGGTCGTCAGGGCGCGCCATGCGGTGGCATGCGCGTGGAAGCCGCCCAACCCGGCCGGGTGCGAGATGGCAGTTGCATGCAAGCCGTTGAGGGCTGCGGCAAACCAGTCAGCCGCATGCATACATTCGGCGTCATTCTCCGCTAGTTGGCACGGTTTCCCATCTGTACTCCATCCGAACCAGAGGAAGTACTGGACTCCCTCCATATCTTGAACCGCAACCGCGGGAATCAGGCCACACGATTGTCCGCCGCATGTCGCCGAGACCGTCGTCAGATCCTTGACATTAACCTGAAGATGCTTCGTTACGCCTTTCTTGTTGACTACATCAAACTCCAGGCTGGCGGCCGTCACCTTGATGCTGCCGGCATTGAGGGAATATAACTGAGCTGTCATTTTGCCCCAATGGACCACGGTGAGATACTTGCTGGCGTTGAAGACGGCGCGTCCGGCTTGCCAGTAGCTCAACGTGTCGGTTGGCGATGAGGAATACTGTGTTTGGCCAGAGAGACTAATTCCGGGCACAGGTAGAAACACCAGAGCAACAAGGGCCCAAGAGCGCCCGATCTCGTTCTTCATGGATTTCCTTCCCTGGGTCCGTACAACAGATCGTTTACGCTCGAGAGCCTTACTTGTTGCCAGGCTGCCCGGAGGGCTGTGCCGCAGACGGCGATTGGCCGACTTTATACTTCCATAGGTCTATCTTGTCGCGCGCCGATTGCGCATCGGTTGCATTCGGCAGCAACTCCAAATAGTTCTGCATATGCTCGACGGCATCGGTGTAGTCGCCCAGTTCAGCGCCGATCAAGGCGGCGTTGAACTGGCCCTCGGGCCATGTGGGACACTGCGCCAGGCCGGTCTCGTAGTAGCCCATCGCTGCATCGGGGTGGTTATTCTTGATGGCGTCCTCGGCGGCGATGCGCTGGATGCGCACTGCATCGGGCAGTGGCGGTTTAGTGGCGAGTGCGCGCCACGCCGCAGCCTGCTCCCGGAACTGGTTCAATGCCGCGCCGTTGTCGTTGGCCAGCACATGCAGCCGGTTGAGAGCGGCGGCGAAGTTCTTCGCGGCCTGAACTCATTCCTCCGGACAGCGGCCAGTATGGTGGTCACTCCACAAAATGTTCTGGGGGTCCATAAACGCCTGCCGATACGACTTCTTGACCGCATCGTGCTTCCAGATATAAGTATCCCCCCCACTCGGTTTTTGGCAGACTGTATCGAAGACCCCAAGTTTTACGCAGACAATATCGAAGACCTCCACGGTTTTGAGGTCGACCGTGTAATGCTGCTTACCCAAATCGCTGCTCATGTCATATTCGAATGTGCCGGAGGTAAACCGAATGCTGTTGCGATCGACACGCGAAGCCGCGCCTTCTACGCCTGAATTCCCCATAAACACGCTGGATTCGAGGATCATTTGGCGTGCCTGACCGGCGCTCAAGGTGTCTGTCGCGGGAGTAGGTTGCTGCGGACTCGCCGCCGACAATGAGAGCACGGTCAGAGCTGCAACGGTTACAAGATTTCCAGAGATGCGTTTCATGGGTTCTCTTCCTTTGGTGGTATCGCTTGAACAAGGAATGCTTGGATTACTTGACGCCTGAGGGCGGTTGACCGGCTTTGAACTTCCATAGGTCGATCTGGTCGAGCCGACTGCGCATCGGTTGCATTCGGCAGCAACTCCAGATAGTTCTGCATATGCTCGACGGCATCAGTATAGTCGCCCGACAACGCGGCTTGCCAGGCGCCGCGCGTGGCGGCAGCGCGCGGATTGAGCCAAGACGCCGTCCACAAGCTGATCGCGCAACACACCAAAGGTCGCACACTGGGCCTCTGGGGCGAACCGCACATCAATGTGCTGGAATTGAACCTGGCGCTCGACCAGATCGCGAAGTATTTTGCCGCAACGCCGGATTCCGCAGATAGCAACCCCGCGAACAGGTCGTCGTTCCCGGGGTCGGAATCTCGATTCTGGAACCTGCATGTGCTCGACCCGAATCCCGCACGCCCTTACTGCCCTTCGGCGGCCTTCGCCTTCCACACCAGCATCTTGTCCCGAGCAGCCTGTGCATCAGGTGCGTCGGGAACCAATTCCAGGTACGCCTGCATATGTTCGGCCGCATCGGCGTAGTACTTTAGCTCCGCTGCGATAAGTGCCGCGTTGAAATTGCCCTCCGGCCAGGTGGGATAGAGCTGAATCCCGAGTTCGTAGTAGTTCAGGGCCTCGTAGGGTTTGTTCTCCTTAATTGCATCTTCGGCCATCAGGCGCTGCACATTCACTTTTTCCGGGATGGGGGGCTTGGTGGCCAGCGCGCGCCAAACCGCGGCCCGTTGTGGGAAGGTACGCAGGGGCGAGTCGGCGTCTCTGGCGTATGTCCTCAGCCAGTTGAAGGCGTCGATATACTGGTTGACTCCGGTCAAACAAACGTCAATGCAGCCTCTAGGCTTGGAAGGAGTTCCATTGACCCAATTCAAGTGAAAGAGCTTACCCAGACCGGTGTCTTTCCCAAAAGGCCTTCCCGACTCATCGGTAATCCTGCATCCTGAATTGTTGCACGTTGCCTTCACCTCAGGAGCCGTCAGCAGATCGATTTTGACCGCCTCCCGTGCCTTCTTCGGGCTCGTTGGTTGAGGTTCGAATTCGAAACTCTCCGCACTGAAGCGATAATGTTCATCCACCGGCTCGACATTTAACAGTGCGGTGCTACGGCGAGCTTCCCAGATGCCCATCTCTTTCGGCTTGTGCGCAGGCGCTTGCGCTTGGGCCATTCTCACCGGCGCAGGACTTATCATTACGACGATAAAGGCGAATGAGAACCATCTTGCGCTTGCGCAATTCATCCCGTCTCCTTGGTGCCAACTTCTAAGTTTTGGCCTTGACCTGCCAAATCGAGATCTTGTCGCGCGCCGTTTGTGCATCGGGCGCATCGGGCGCCAGCTCCACAGAGGCCTGCATGTGCTCGATGGGTCGGCGAAGTAGCCCAGAGTGGAGAGACGGAGATTTGGGGTTTGACGCGGACTGACCGGCGGCATTCAGACAGGGCATTAAGAGAAGGACGACGAAAAAAGCGGCGATGGAACGTCGGACAGCACGCATCGTTTGGGCCCCTTGATTAACGTTGAAGCCGGCCTGCCCACATGTTCAGGAGGCGGTTCTTAGCTCAAGTGAAATTGGTACTGTTATACACCGAAACGTTGTTCGAGGGGATATTTCCGGGGAGCGTCAGTCCGGAGGGTGACAGTACGAGTGTTCAATTCCGGTCAAATCGCCATAACCGGCCAATCTCTGCTTATTTTTATTCAGGTGGTTTTTAATTTACGTAATTCGGCCAGGATCTTTGTGAGCCGATTGGCGAGCTTATCGAGGCGATTGCGCTTGTCGCCG
>Ga0181520_10002549_pt1 | contig 33566 bp, 33 predicted proteins | sample PEATcosm2014_Bin_29_FD_132451 | JGI IMG/M metagenome (GOLD analysis project Ga0181520, IMG submission 132451) | Peatland microbial communities from MTU Mesocosm Facility, Houghton, MI, USA - PEATcosm2014_Bin02_30_metaG | ecosystem: Environmental > Terrestrial > Soil > Wetlands > Peat | place...
AGACACCCGCGAAGGTCAAGCCCAAAGCCAAGAAGAAGAAGGCCACCTCCGCCCCGGCGCGCTCCTTCAGCGCCCGCAAGAAGTTTGGCAGGAAGGGCAAGCGTCGGTGAGCGCCTGGCAAGCTAGTTAACGGTTGGCTTGTTTCTCGGCCAGATCGCCGACGAGGGGCAGCTTGAAGCGCTTGCCGTTGAAGGCGCTGACGAATACGACGATCCAGACAATGAGGATGGCCACACCCACAAGCTGCAAGACCGTAAAAGTCAGGAAAACGGAGGACGGCATCAGATTCTGCACGGCTCCCACCAGAATGTCGATCACCGCCCAGGCGGCAAAAAAGAAGATCGACTGCCAGGCGTGGAAGCGGACATAGGAGCTTCTCTTGTAGGGTTCAACGACCAGGAAGACGATGGCCGGAATGATGGTGAGGTAGGCAAGGCCCCCCGCGGCGTTGTCGGAGAGGCCGGAAGCATTCAGGTCGGACATGGTAGCTCCTTTGGTTCGGGGCCGCTCCGCCGGAGATTCAAGTCGCCAGGGAATCCGAAAGAGCGCCAAGGAGATAGTGGACTTGTTGGGAGGAGTTAGGCCGATCACAATTGCTCAAGCAGTTGAGGATCGTTGTTGCGCACATTGCCCACCCGCTCACCTACCGGCCAGGCCACCATCTTTTCCGCCGGGTACGGGCGCATCAGATCGACCGGCGGCCGCGACGGGTCGCCGGGATCGAGCCAGCGCGAGTAGTCGCGCGGTTCGAGAATCACCGGCATGCGGTTGTGGATGGGTTCCATCAGTTCATTCGGATCGGTGGTCAGGACGGTGAACGTCTCGAGCGCCTCACCTTCCTTTGGCTGCCAGCGCTCCCACAGGCCGGCCAATGCGTAGGGCTCGCCGCTCTTGAGCGCGATGGCAAAGGGCTGCTTGGACTTCGCATCGATTCCAGGGGCGGGCCGCTGCCACTCGTAGAAGGCGTCGGCGGGCACCAGGCAGCGGCGCTTCTTGAGGGCTTCGCGGAAGGCAGGCTTGGCGGCAGCTTCCTCGGCGCGAGCGTTGATGGTGGAGTAGCCGGTTTTGGCGTTTTTGGCCCAGAAGGGCACAAGTCCCCAGCGCAGAAGGGCAATCTCGCGGCTGCCGGAATCGCGATTCAGGCGGACCACGGGCTGCACGCTCTGGGGCGCGACGTTGTAGCTGGGCACAAACCAGGGCATGTCTTCCAGCTCGAGGTCAAACCAATCGGCGAGGAGCTGCTGGGTCGATCGACGGGCAAAACGGCCGCACATGGCCACAGGATAGTCCGCTGCGCGGCGCCGCGACCACCATCGCTTCAATACCGCGCTATTCATCCAATACAATGGGCGTGGGAGCTTGATGAATGGCACATATGGTTTTTTGCGTTCGTAACCAAAAGGAGATGGAGGGTCTTGAAGAGCCCCCCTTCGATTCGGAGTTCGGTCAGAAGATTTTCAAGAGCGTCTCGGCGGCCGCCTGGGCCGAGTGGGTCGACCGGCAAAAGATGCTGCTGAACGAGTACCGGCTACAGCCCTGGACACCCCAGGCGCAGCAGTTCCTGGTCGAACAGATGGAGCAGTTCTTCTTCGGTGAGGGTCATGGGCTGCCCAAGGAGTTCACTCCCCCTTCGCACTGACAGGAGGGCCTGGCGGCCAGCCAGTGAGCCTTTGAAGCGCGTGCCACGCCGCAGCCGGTTCAATCTGAGTCGGGCTTTCCAGGCCGCTTTGCAGGGAAAATCTCCGAAACTCATCCCTCAGGGGCTGAAGACTGCGTTCTTGCTGCATCTGCAGCACGAATGAACTCGTGTCCTGGCAAGAATCGGCTCTTCAAGAGATCTCCCGCAGCACCTACTGCGGCAAAGCGTCTCTCTCCGTGGCGTTCCTACGGGGGCGGACGCACGCCGAGGTCGGCCAGCATGGCCCGGACAACCACCAGGGCCGTTACCGTAACCGCCGCCAGCAGGCATGTCCAGAAGCCCAGCCGGCTGAACGGCACAAAAACGGGCTCGTGGCTGCCGTAGAAGGTAATTCCCAGCTTGTTTGGCAACACTGCACGCACCCCCACGGCCAACAGAATTCCCGCAGCCCACACAATCCCAATTCTCAGCCCAAGTTGAACGGTCTGCGCCAGGATGCCCATGACCCCCTCGGTGTCCCTGCCGGATCGACCGGCGGAGCGACTTTTACGGTTCAACTTTACCTTCTCCCGGCGCAACGATACAATGGGACGAGTATGCCGAAGTAGCTCAGTTGGTAGAGCAGCTGATTCGTAATCAGCAGGTCGTCGGTTCAAGTCCGACTTTCGGCTCCAGAATTCAGCAAGAGCGGCTGTTTCGCCATTTGCGGCAGCCCGAAGCGTGCCGGGAGCAGATCAAGAGGGCAGCGGAGCTACGGTCGGGATGCCGTGGATTCACTGCCTTTTGCGTTTTCCGGCGCTCCCCTGCCAATCGCGGCGCTTCCGTTCTGCTGAGAAGGTTTCCCGCCGAGGAGCGTTAGGTTATGCCAGAGCACAGAGGACGAAAGCACCATCAGGATCGGGTGGCGGAGACGTTGCGCGAGGAGATCGGTTCGATGATCGAGGGCGAACTCTCGGATCCGCGCATCAATTTTTGCTACGTGACCGAAGTCGTCCTCAACCCCAGCGCCAAGTCGGCTCAGGTTTATGTTGCCGTCGACAGCGCCGTGCCAGACATCGTCAAAGCCGAGGTGGACACCGTTGCCGGCCTGGAAGCCGCCAAGGGCTTCATCCGGTACGAGTTGAAGGAGCGGATGGGGGTGCGGCACATTCCCGATCTCAGCTTCCACGCCGATCGCTCCGGACGCTTCCAGGCGCGCATCGAACAACTCATGAACCGTCAGCGCAAACGGCAAAAGACCACGCCAGAGCCGCAGCCCTCCGCACCCCAAGGCGCTCCGGCCGAGTAGGCCGGAGCTGACAGCCCGGCTCAACGCTGCCTGCAGCCCGGCCGCCGCTGTGTGCTTTCCATGAATTCCGGGAGAATTGCGCCGTCAAAAGTCCTTTTTCGCCGTTGTCTTGATTCGGGAGAGCTTGAGATTCGGCGCGAATCTGTTAGCCTTGTCCCTATCGAAACGCTTTCAAGGTTCCGCGCGATTTTCCATGCGGAACGCGGCCAGGCCAGGCAGCAGCCCCGTGCGCAGGCCTGAGCGGGAATGGCTATTCTGCGAGGGACAGGCGCACACGCGCCCGTTGGAGATACGCTGAAAGTGGAAACTGCTCTGGAACCAAATGCACCGGATGTACCCGAACCCCGGCGTAGACGGCTGCCCCGCTGGGCTACCGTCTGCGAGGCAAGCGTATTTCTCGGCTTCACGCTATTTTTTCTTCTTTATGGCCAAACCCCGCTGTTTGGCGGCGACGGTCTGGGTCTGGTGGGGGCCGACGAGCCTCGCTATGCGCAAATTGCCCACGAGATGCTGGACCGCTTTGACGCCGCGCACACCCTCAAAGCCCGCTTGAGCGCATGTGTCACGCCCTATCTCTACGGCCATCCCTGGCTGGAGAAGCCGGCGCTCTACTACTGGCGCGCCATGTTCGTGTTTCAGGATTTCGGGGTCCACGATTGGGCCGCCCGGCTACCCTCTGCCAGCTTCGCTTTCATCATGGTGGCCCTGATTTACCTGCACATGCGGAGATTCCGGCCGGGTGGCCATTTGGACGCGGCGATCATCACCGTGGCCTGCGCCGGCAACATCGGGTTTGCCCGCGGCGCCTCCACCGACATGCAGATGGCCGCGCCGCTGGCCATCGGTCTGCTGGGCTGGTACGCCTGGTACGAGACCGATTCCAAGTTCTGGCTCTTTGACATCTACTTCTTCACCGGCGTCGCCACGCTGGCCAAGGGGCCCGTAGCGCCATTTTTGGCGCTGGTTATCGTTGCCGCCTTCGCTTTTCTGCGCAAGGACCTTTCCATCCTCAAGCGGTCCTTCTGGTGGCCGGGCGCGCTGCTCTACCTGGCCATCGTGCTGCCCTGGTTTATCGCTGTGCAGCACCAGAATCCGACTTTTTTCCGAGAGTTCTTTCTGGAACACAACCTGGAGCGTTTTGCCACCAACCGCTACCAGCATGCGCAGCCCTTCTGGTACTACCTGGCGGTAGTGCTGCTGGCGATCATGCCGTGGACGGTGATCGCGGTGCGCGCCTTCATTGACGGCATCCAGACCTCATTGTGCGAGTGGCGTTCGCGACACTTCGGCGCTTGCCGGCCCTGCGCCAACCGGCCCGGCGACGCCTTTCCCGAGTTTCTCGTGATCTGGGCGCTGATTCCCATCATCTTCTTTTCCTTCTCTCAGTCCAAGCTGCCGGGATACATTCTCCCTTCCATTCCTCCCCTTACCATTCTCACCGGCGACTATCTCTTCCGCCGTCGGCAGGAGGGGCTGAACCGCTGGGTGCTGTTGGGCCATGCGGTGCTCTCCGGGGTGATGACCATGTTTGCGCTGCTGCTGCCCTGGTTTGTGGCCCACGGCCCGCAGATGCCGCCGCTCTCCGCGCTGATCGTTGCGCTGCTGGCCGCCACGGGCGCGGCTCTGCTGATTCTGGTCGTCGTCAAGGGCTACGGTGTGGCGCGGCTGCGCTTGGTCACCACCGGCGTGCTGATGGTGCTGGTTCTGTTTCTTTACGGCGTGGGCCCGTTTTTCGGCATCCCGGCCGTGGATGCCACCAAGCGGGTAATTCACCTGCTTGACCGCTCCTACTCTGCCCGTCCGCTGGCCGCGCGCTTGGCGACGCTTGCCCCAGGAGACGAGACCGTGGCGGTTTTCCGCGTGCGGCGTGACGTGGAATACGGTCTTTCGTTCTATCGCAACCACGAAGTCGTCAGCTACGACGAAGACGGCGTACCGGATGGCCAGCACCTTCTGGTGGCGCGGGTTGCCGGTCGCGGCGGCGTCGATTTGCACACCCAGTCTGCGCTGGAGAAGTACCTGGAAGGCCGTCCCTACGAGCAGCTTTTCAGTTGGCCGGAGCAGGGACTGGTGATCTACCTCGTCGCCAGCCGCTAAGCTGATAAGCTTTACCTCTGGTCGCAGTTGGTTGGAATTCGCTGCGCAACAAGCGGGAGGCTGCGTCCAGGCGCATTCACTGCCTTGTCTTGCCGGGATCGCTGCGTGCGGGTGTCAGGCCGGGGTGAACTGCGTCAAAAAGGGAAGAAGATGACATCGGGTGTTTCCATTGAGGTCCTCGACCTGCGGCACTTTGCGGCGCCCATGCTGCGCCCTGTGCTGGAAGCTGAGGGAGAGCTCTGGGAGCAGCGCTTGCACTGGGACTATCACTCCTCCGCCCGCCTGCTGATGCAGTATCTCGACAATCGCATGTTGCCCGGCTATGCGGCCACCGAAGCCGGCCGGGTTGCCGGATATGCCTTTTGTGTCTACGAGGAGACCAAGGCGGTGATTGGCGACGTCTTCGCCCTGCGCGGCGAGAGAGCCGCGTCTCGCGATTTTCCCGGCTTCGTCTTCCGGCCTGAGACCGGCCCAGCGCATGAGGTGGAGACCACCCTGCTGCGCCACCTCTTCGAGCTGCTGCTGAACTCCCCGCAGGTGGACCGCATCGAGTCGCAATTGCTGATTCACCCCGCGGGCAGCCATGCCGCGGCCTTCCGCGAGGCGGGTTTCGACGTCTACCGGCGTCTCTTTCTGGTGCAGTCTCTCAAGACCGTTCGGCCATCGCCCCAGGTGAGCTTGCCCGCGGAGTTGGAGCTGCGTTCCTGGCGCGATGAGGACATGAACTCCGCCGGACGGCTGATTTCAGCGGCCTATCGCAACCACCCCGATGCAGTGATCAACGACCAGTACCTTTCCCTGAATGGCAGCCAGCGCTTCCTGCACAACATCGTCCGCTACTCTGGATGCGGAGTGTTTTGCCCGCAGGCGTCCCACGTGCTGGTGGAACGCCAGAGCCGGGAACTGGCCGCAATGGTGCTGGGTTCGCGGGTGAGCCCGCAGAGCGGCCACATCACGCAGGTCTGCGTCCACCCCAGATACCGGCGCCGCGGGCTGGCCCGGCTGCTGCTCTACGCGGTCGCTTCTGCCTACATGCGCATGAGCGTGAGCGAGATCTCTCTCACTGTGACCGAGGGCAATACCGGAGCCGTGGACCTTTACCTGGCCGAGGGATACACCTGCGAACACAGCTTTGACGCCGCCGTGTGGAACCGGCCGCGTCCAGCGTGACAAGTGCGGGTCGCAATGGGGAAAAAACCTAGCGCGCGATCAGAAACATCAGCCAGCTCAACACAATCGCCGAGCCCACGAAGAGCACGAAGCAATACGCGCCGTAGCGGATCATGCGCTGGGGTGTGTCCCGCTGGGTGATGCCGAAGATGACCGAGGCGAACAGGGCAAACAACACAACCGCTGCAAAATGAGAGGGCCGGAGCATTAGGACTTCCTCCCAGTGTGCAGATTGTGGGCGTCCACGGCGGAGATCACGTTCAGCAGGCCAGCCACCACGATAAAGCGGGTGCCGTAGTCTGCGGTAGTCACCTGCACCTGGTCCGCGCCCAGGCCCAGAACCCGGCTGAGGACAAAAAGCATCCCATTGCCCAGGTCGCCGGCCAGGCCGAGAAGGTCCAGAACGTCGTGCACGTTCGAGTAAAGCTTGCCCTGCATGGCGATTCCCAGCACAAACATGCCGACGACCGAGGCCGCGATCAGCGCCCCGCGGCCCCACTTGCGCAACAGGAAATGTCCCGCGCCGGGAACCAGCCAGCCGGCAATCAAAGGCAGGTAGACGAACCCTTGCTGGGACCCTTTTCCGTTTGCAGCGATCTTGTTCACTGGAGTTGCCATTCCTTTTTGACTATACCGCATTGGATCAGGGACTAGGGACTAGTCCCTCCATTCATTTATCCAGTTAGTGGTGATCGATGCTGATGACGCGGGTCGCCTTCCAGACGCCATCCTTCAGTTGCCAGATCATGATGGACTTGGCTTCCCCGGGAAGCTCGGTTGGCGGAGCGCCGGGATGGGAGAAGCGGTGAACGCAAATCTCCACCGCGCCGAAACCGTGGATGGGATAGACCTCCAAGGTTCCTGGAACCAGTTCGCGGTGCACCTTGCCGCAGATGTTGTTCTTTACGCCGTCGATGGTCTTCTGCTTGCCGATCGCCAGCCCGGTTTGATCGTGATAGAACTCCAGGTCGTCGGCAAGCAGCGCCCCAAACTTGTCGAGATCGCAGCGGTTATAGGCGTCGAAGAGCGCGGCATCGAGACCGGTAACGGTCTTGACCAGTTCGTCGGAGGCCTTTGTGCCTGGGTTTGACTGGGCGTTTGCCAACAGCGCGGGCGCGGCGAGCACCGAGAGAAGCAGAAGAAGCGTGGGGAAGGCGCGCAGTTTGTTCGACAAAAGAAATCCTCCGGATGGGTCATGGACCCAATCGAAAATACGGAAAACCGGCCGCGACTGTTCCCTGTTCCCTCAGTCCCTAGATCCTCACCAGCTCCCGCTGAATCTTTCCCGTCACCCAGGCCTTGCCCGGAGCGGTCAGCATGTCCACCTCGCTGCGCACGCCGAACTCAGGCAGATAGACGCCCGGCTCGACTGAAAAGCAGGTGTGGGGCAGCAGGTGTCGCTCGTCGTGGGTTTCGAGGTTGTCAAGGTGCGCGCCGGAGCCGTGCAGTTCCTGCTCAATGTTGTGCCCGGTGCGATGGGTGAAGTACTCGCCAAATCCGGCTGCGCGGATGACATTGCGGGCCGCGTCGTCGGCCTCGAAGCCGCGGATGGGGCGGTTCTCGGCGAAGGCCGTCTCGACGGCGGCGATGGCGGCGTCGCGGGCATTGCGCACCGTTTCAAAGATCAGTTGCTCGCGCGCGGTGGGCTCGCGGCCGATCACCCCGGTCCAGGTGATGTCGTAGAAGACGCTTCCTGGCTTATCGAGCTTGGCCCAGATGTCGATGAGCAGAAAATCGCCCTCGCGGATGGGCGACGACCGGTCAGCCGTCGGCTCGTAATGGGAGTCGGAACTGTTGGCGTTGACGCTGACGTTGGGGCCGTTCTCCCACACCAGGCCCTCGCGGCGCATGGCCTCGCTCAGCCAGGCCACATGGTCGAATTCTGTCATCCCGCCCATGCGTCCGACGCTGGGACGCAGGCGGCGGCCAATCTCCCACCAGCCCTCGGCCAGAATGGAATCGATGGCCCGCTGCGCCACGCCGTGGCTAGCCACCTGTTCGGCGCTGAGCACCGCTTCGAACTGGCTTACCAAATCGGCGGAACTCACAATCTGCTTTCCCAGTCCGCGCAGAAATTCGATGGTTCCGGCATCCACCATGGAGACGTACATGATGGAGTTGTTAGGCGAGTACTGCATGGCCAGGGTGCGCGCACCGGCCAGCATGGCCTCGAGGCCGGCGGCCAACTCCTGCCAACTGGAGTATTGCGTCTTGGCGCCGGGCAGCGTATCCAGCCGCCCCTGTTCGATGCGGTGCACCAGCTTGCGCGGCTCGCCCGCGGCGGGCACAAAGTAGTACCAGCGGCGAGTGATGTGGGTCTTTTCGTCCAGTCCCAGAATGCGCCCGGCAATGGGATCGCGGTGATGATGGTCGTAGAACAGCCAGCCGTCCAAGCCGGCCTCACAAAGTGCCGCCTGCATCGCTTCGAGATTCATACCGGCCATTTTACGCGCGCATGGCGCCTCAGACAGGTCCCCTGGCGTGTTTCCGCTTCCATGCCAGGTCGTCCTCAACCATCGAGCCAGCGATCGTACATGCCTTCGAACGCCCCCTCGAACGCCCGGGCCATCCCTTTGGAGTCGCACATGGGACTGGCGACCATTCTTGCGCGTTGTGTCTTGCGGATTTGCTCTCGGTACTTCACGTTTTCCACGAGGTCGCGAACGATGGAGACATATTCATCTTCACTCTGTGCGATCCACTCCTCGCGTCCGAGGGCTTTCAGCGCGGAACTGGCAATCCGGCCTCCACCCCAATCTCCCTCCAATGCGACCAGGGGAACACCCATCCACAGCGCGTCGAAGCCGGTTGTCCCGCTGTTAAATGGAATTGTGTCCAGCGCCACGTCCAGCCGGTCATAGAGAGCCATGTGCCGATCGTGATAGAAAATCGCCGGGACGAATTCGATGCGGTCCGCGGCAATGCCGTGGCTGGCCAGCGTCGCCAGGATGCGCTGATGCGTCTCTTCTTCGTGGGCGCGGCGGTCTTCCAGAAGCAGCATTGACCCTGGAATCGCCAGCAGGACCCTCGCCCATAAGGCCAGCGTCTCTTGCCGGATCTTGGTGTACTTGTTGAAGGAGCCGAGCCATATTTTTGCGCCCGGTTCCCACCGGCTTTCAGGAAGAGCAGCGTCTCCGTGGTAGCAGGAAGCGAGGCGGGGCAGCCTCCAGACTCCTTCACTGAAGTGCCGGTCGCATTCAGACGGCAGGGTGGGATCGGCCAACACCCAATCCATCTCAGTCAGCCCGGTGGTGCTCCAGTAGCCTGCATAGGTCAGTTGCACGGGGGCGGCGCGATGCGCAAATATCCCGAGATGGCAGTTTTCGGTGTGTCCCGTAGTATCCATCAGGATGTCAACTTGTTCTGCCCTGATTCGCTCGGCAGCCTGTGCATGGGGAACTCCGGCAAGCGAAATCAACCCGTCCCCAAGCGCCACCATACGCTCGGTGCGCGCACCTGCCCACGCGACGGTGGGGAAGAAGGTGAGATGGAAACGCTCTTTGTCCAATTCCTCGAGGAAAGGCTCAAGGAAGTAGGCCACCGCATGCGAGCCAAGCTCCGCGGTGACAACGCCAATTCGCAGCCTTCTTCCCTTCCGCGGACTTGCGACAAACGCGCCCCCCGTTTTCGACGCCCGGGTGCGCGCCGCAAGACGCTCTGCTTCGCTTAGCGCGCATTTTTCCCAATTCTCTGCCAGAGCGCGCTCATCTTCAGGAGAAATGTCGCGCATGGAAGCATGGAAGAAGAGCAGACCGCTGAAGGAGACTGCGCTGCCTGGCGAGAGTTCAAGAGCCCGTTCATAGCTCTCCCGCGCGTCCTTTAGTGCTCCCATCTCCATGTAGGCTAAGCCAAGATTGTTATATGCGGCGGAGCTTGATGCATTCAATGCCACGACCCGCCGGTAACACTCAACAGCTTTGCTCATCCAGCCCAGGTCCTTATAAAGGTTCCCCAGGTCCAGATCGGCGTCCACGGCGTTTGGTCGAAGTTGTAGCGCAGTCTCGCAACTTTTGCGGGCCGGTTCGTTCTGGCCAACCGCATACAGTGCGGCCCCCAGATAGCAGTGCGGTCGATAAAAACTCGGATTCAAGGCCACTGCGCGCCTGAAAGTCGCAATGCCCTCTTCTTTGAAACCAAGTCTCGACAGAGAGTCTCCCAGGTTGAGGTGGGCCTCAATGAAATCGGGACGGAGAGAGAGCGCCTTGCGGAAACACACAACCGACTGCTCAAGCCGCCCCATTTTTTCCAGTGCGATACCCAGGCTGTTGGCTAGAAGGTGGTTTTTGGAGGAAAACTCAAGCGCTTTAACCAGATTCGACGCTGCTTCAGGCCAGAGCTTCTCCTTCAAGAGTGCATCGCCCAGGTTGGAAAGAGCCGGAGCGCAGCCAGGATCGAGCGCAATCGCCTGGCGGTAGCTTACGATGGCTTCACGACGGTTGCCGATTGCCTCGAGAACAGTGCCAAGATTCAGGTGAAAGACGCTCTGTGAAGGGTCCTTGGCGATGGCCCGCGCAATGAGGTCCAGCGCCAGTTCGTTGCGGCCCTCCCGGTGGGCAATTACGCCCAGAAAACACAAGGCCTCAGCCTGTTCCGGATTCCACCGCAGAACCTGCTCATAGGCCGCCTTCGATTCGCGGAACTGCCCATTCTGGTAGTGCGCGAACGCTTGCGCCACCAGCTCGGAGACTCGAGCGGATGCGCAATCGGTGGCCTTTCCCTGGGCGCAGGGTTCTTCGTGCTGCTTTCCATTCGAGCCGGTGCGCCGGTTGTCCATCTCATCTCATTCTTGCAAGGTTTGCGTGGATCATTTCAGATTCTCAGCTTTTCTCGCCAGGCCCGTTCCATCTATCGGCACGTGCCGATGTGCGGACGAGTGAAGTGTCCCGGGGCTTTGGTCCATTTGTTGAGGCACGCATTGGGAACATAGGTGTCTTCGCTTAACAGGGTACAACCGCGGCATCCCCAGCGCTGTGTGCCGCGAGACCGCCAAAAGAGGAAAGAGAAACGGGTGGCCAAATTCGGGCGCGCCCAAGAACCGGGCACCCCCCGGTGTCGTTTTGAGGCCTGGGATCGCGCACCTCCTTCACCACGACCTATCGCTTCCAGCAAATGCTCAAGAAACGCCAAATCGCTGGAACTCGCCAAAGTCTATTGTCCATTCACCGATGTGCTCCGCCCTGGTCGATTCAATACGCATCCATCGATCAATTTGCACATCGGCATTTGTGCCGCAAAGCAGCTAGCGCGGGTTCTGGGCGGCTTTGGCGAAATGGAAGATGCAGTTCACCTCGTGCGTGGCAGGGTCGGCCTTGATATCGTCGCTGACGATGACGGTTTGCAGCCATTTTGTCAGAGGCTTGTCCTTCTTTTGCGCCAGCGCCGTGAAGTTTGAGAGATAGCTCTCGTCAAACACGTCGCCGGGCTTCATCTTCCAGGCCAGCTTGAGCCTAGCAGCAATCGCCTCGGGCGCTCCGTCAAATTTGACTGAGGCGAACCGGTACTGCGCGCCCGGAGAGATTTCGAGGCTGTAATTCACAATGTGGGTGTTCTCGTTAAAGGAGGGGCGGGAGACGATGGCGCAATCGAGATAGCCAATCCCGTGGTATGCGTCTCGAACGGCCCCGAGAAAGAGATCGAGCGGGCGTCCCGAACCAGCCGGGTATTTCGACAGGACTTTCTCGACATCGGTTCGAGCAACCAGCGCACCGGCCGGAAGATCGATGCTTCCCAGCTTGTAGATCCCGCCTTCCTTGATCGTTACCGTATAGGGAATATCGACGGACTGGCCCAAAGACGGTTCCTGGACGATGACAGGATCGACCTGGGCAACATCGACTTGCACGGCCGCATAACCTTGATCTTGGTAGAGGTCTTCGAAAATGTGCCTGAGGCCGATGGCGGAGTTCTCAGTGTCGAAGCTGTTTCCGGTCTGTCCGCCGGCCAGAAGGCTGGCCTTGGATAGCATCGCAGCCGAAATGCCGGCAAGCTGGATGCGGCCGATGCGCACCACCGGCGAGACGACTGTGAAGTTGATCGCTGTGAGCTTTTGCGGGCCCAGGCCGCTTGTGAGCGCGGCTTTCACCGTTGCCTTGACGCCTCTCGCAGCCAGCATTTCCTCGAGCGTCTGGCGGATTCCTTCGAGCATGGAGCCGCTCGCGGGCAAGAGGCCGCGATAGAGCGGGAAGCGCTGCCGAAGCGTGTCGTCGAGTTCCTTCCCCGGCGCAAGAGGCACATTATCCAAGTGCATGGGGAAAAGCTGGCTGGATGGCGTCAAAGTGAAGAGCAGCGTCTTGCGGTCGGAGGTAAACTTGACCTCTTTGAACAGGCCCGTGTCGTTCAGCTGCTTGGCGCGAGCTTTCACTTCGACGAAGTTCAGATGCGCTTCCGGCTTCAACCCAGCGGCCGTCAGCAGCTCCTGTTGCGTGTATTGCGGAGCGCCTTGAAAGCGGATCGCCATGGGCGGAACTTTTTTCTGCGCCGGCAAAGGAAGAGAGCAAAGCAGCAGGAAAGCGAAACAGACTGCGTCAGATTGTTTGGACATATCGCGCCAAGATTAACAAACGTGGCCCGGTTCGAACAGCGGGTATTCAGGATGAGATGGACAGACCCGGCCTGTACCCGAAGTCTCACTCCTTAAACCCAGGACACAACCGAGCCAAACTCGCTGGCCGGCTGTTCTAGAAAGCCCCTTCCGATATTCGGATTCGATCGCCTACAGAGCTGTCAGCGCCTCGGCTTGCGAGGGGAACAGCCCGGCGTACTTGGTGATGCCCACCATGGTGAAGACCTTGGTGAAGTGCGGCGAAAGGCCGAAGGCGTAGACCTTCTGGTTGGAGTTCGAGGCCTCGATCAGCATCTGAATCACCAGCGCGATGCCGCTCGAATTGATGTAATCCACCTTGCTAAAGTCCAGCAGCACCAGGCGCACCGAGTCTTTGGGCAGTGCTTGATAGGTGCCCAGCACCGCATCCTTTGAAGTGCTGGCGATATCGCCCTCGAAACGCAGGACGGTCACCGGATGTCCGGCCGGGGAAGTGAGCTGGTCAACGCGCGACTTGGTTTCGCTCTGCACGATCGATACTCTCCATTCAGTGGTCAGTTGTCAGGGGTCAGGGATCAGTCAGTTGTGCACTGACCCCTGATCCCTGACCACTAGCTTTTCTGTTATTCCGCTACCTTATCCAGCCGGATCATCAGCCGCACATAACTGCTCTTGCCGTTCACTCCGGCCACCCACTCGGCTTCGTCCACCAGCGCCTGGATGAGAAACATGCCCATGCCGCGCGGGTCTTCCTCGCCGTGAATCTTCTTGTCGATGTCCGGCTTGGGCGGGAGGCACTTCATTCCCTTGCCGTCGTCGATGACCTTCACTTCCAATGCGTCCTCGCCGGCCGATAGAACCACGCCCACCGACAGGCACTCATTGAGCCGGTTTCCGTGCTCGATGGCGTTAATGCAGGCCTCGGCCACGGCGGTCTTCAGGTCCTCCACTCGGTCTTCGCGGAAACCCATAAGCTTGGCCACGGCGGCCGCGGTGCTCATGGCAACCTTCTCGTAGCCCAAGCGGGAGGGCAGCCTAACCTCAACGGTGGTGGATTTGGCGTGGCTCATGCCTCAACCTCTTTGGGAGCCGTCCAGCGGCAAAGCGCCAGTGCAGTCATATCGTCCCCCTGCGGGCCCCCCTCGGAAAACTCCTCAATCGCCGCCCACAATGCTTCGAGAATACCATCGGCCTTCTTCTCAGGGCAGCGCGAAAACTCCTCCAGGAGCCGTTCAGGACCAAACTCCTCATCGCCCCTGAAGACTTCCGTCAGCCCGTCGGTGTAGAACAAGAGCCGCGTCCCCGGTGTGAACACGCATTTCTCGCAGGAGTAGCGCATACCCGGTAGAAGCCCCAGCGGCGTGCCTGAAGCCTCGAACAGGTGGGGCGCAGCACCAGGACAGACCAGAAACCCAGGATTGTGGCCCGCGTTCACCACCACAAGTTCCCCAGTCTCCGGATAGAGCCGCAGAAAGATTGCCGTCAAGTAGCGCCGCCGTGCCTCCTCGCCTTCGGCCCAGTGGTGCTGATTCATGCGCGTAACCAGCTCTTCCAGCGGCGGCCCGCTCGCCGCCATCGCCCTGAATGCGGAGCGGAAGCTGGTGGACCAGATCGCCGAGGCCATCCCCTTGCCCGCCACGTCGGCCACCACCATCAGGATGCTTCCATCGGGCTGATCGACAATGTCCAGGTAGTCGCCGCCCACCTCGTAGCAAGTGACCGACTTGAAGCCCACGGAATAGCCGGGAATTTCAGGCAGCTTGTGCGGCAAGAGCGAGCGCTGAATGGCCCGCGCCGCCTCCAAATCCTGCTGCACGCGGGCAAACTCGATATTCCGCTTGTGATTGCGGGCGTTTTCCAGGGCTACCGCCGCCTGCAAGGCCAGCCCCTCGATGAAGTCGGCCTCGTAGAGCGTCAGCTCGCGCCCGTCCGGAGGCGCAACCACCAGCTCCGCCATGCGCCGCCCATCGCGATCTTCCAGGGGGTAACTGGGCGATCTGTTCCCGCAGTCAGCGGCCCCGCCGCCATAGGCCAGCCCGGCATCGGGAAAAGCTGCGCCGTCCATTTTCAGCTCGCGCACCACGATGCGCAGCACGCACTCCAGCACCTCTTCCTCGCGGATGGTCGAGTGCACTTGCCGGGAAGCCTCGAGCAACGCCTGCAAGCGCGCCACCTGCTGCTGTAAGTCGATTGTCTCGCCGTTGCCGGGAAGCCCGATACTCGCCGCCATCGCGCACACCCCTCCGTGGTTTCTCACTCTACCAGATCGCGCCATGACTGGGGTTGAGAAGCTTCATGAGGTCCCAGGTCCTAGGTCCCAGAAGCAGAGCTGGGACACTCCCAGATCGCGGTGGGGTGAGTTTGCAGGGATGCAGGCCGCTGGCATAAGGCTCTGCATAAGCAATTCACTTGTTCTGCCGATATGTACGCCTACCGCTTCTCTCGAGAAAGACGAGGCGGGCGGGCCCCGTTACTCAGGACGGCTCCAAAGACGCTCCTGCCTGGTAAAGCTTCTTGTCATTCATGTCCTTCGCGGTGCCGGCGCGTTTCTTGAATCGAAGCATCCCCGGCGCCGACCGGGAGAGCGCGATTAGGAGAGTCCAGTTGCAAGTTACGTGCAGCGCAGGTGCAACCGTCTTCGATCCATCGGAAGGGTTCACGAGTGGGGAAGCATCGATCGCAGTCGCCGATCGAGCCCTTTATGAAGCCAAAGAAGCAGGCAGAGACCGGCTAGTCTTTGATGGCTGTGCCCAGGAAGCGCAAGAGGGGAAAGATTCCGGAAGACTTTAGCGAGTTCCCAGAAAGCGCAGCCTGTCTTCCTCGATTTCGCCAGACCGCTCATCTCAGACGATTCATTGAGGAAAGGTCTTGGTCTTGCAAATCGGCCATGGAGAGGGGCGCGCACTCGCAAGGCGCAGAGACTCGGCTGTTAGTAGGCCGTCATTTGTCTCCGGTTCCGGCCATCGGATGGGCGATGCGCAACAGGCTCGCAATAGCCATCAATCTGAACTGGTCGCGCCTATTTGCAATTACAATCCATGCTTGGAGGCAGACATGCTCCTTTGGAAACGCGCTCTGCTCTTGGGGTTGCTCAGTTGGCTGATTCCGTTTGCTTTTGGATTCGCCGTCTTTCCCTTGAAGAGGACCAATGCTCCTCTCTTCGCGACGGTGATGTTTTTGGCCGTGCTGGCGACCGCCGGAATTCTGCTGGTCCGTTACTTCCGTGGCCAGAACGTGGTGGTGAGCGAGGCCGGGCTGGTGGGTGGGCTGTGGATGGTCATGAACCTGGTCTTCGACTACCCGATGTTCGCCTATGGGCCCATGAAGATGAGCATAACGGCGTACTACTCCGAGATCGGGCTGGTCTACCTCACCTTTCCGCTGTTTGCCCTGCTCGCCGCGCGCATGGCCAGGACCTGAGCGCTACGGAGGAGCAGCGAAATGTATTCCTTCTGAGAGTCTGGGGAGCAACGGGTGCCGGGCCCAAAGGCCAGCTGGTTTGGAGCCGCTCTCAGGGGGCTGAAATGGTCGCGGGAAAAGGCTCCAATTCATGCGAAATGGCAGAAAAGCGTGTTTCTCTGGGGCTAAAGCCCCGCTTGGTTCGCGGGGCGGGGGTTGAACCATAAGCCTCCCTCCGAAGTGCGTTTCTCCCCTACGGCCTGTAAAGCCTCCTGCTCCCTTCGCGGAAGGTATTTCCGAAGCCCCCACAGCCGGCAAAAAACAAGACCGGCGCAGGAGGGGTGACCTCCTGCGCCGGGGTGGGCTGCTTGAGCCGGAGTTGCGGCCCTAGTTCGTCTGCGGGGTGGGGGGCAGTGGCTTGTGGCTGTTGAGGTGGGGCGTCTTGGAGAGATCCGGCGTTTTGGGATAGGGCGGAACGTTGAGGATCATCGGGGCCTGAGGGCCTGCCGGAGCGGGCGGCGTTGCCGGGAAAGCGGTTCCACCCTTCTTGATCTTCACGTCGCCATTTTCGGCGCTCAGGACGATCCGCGTGCCGCCGGAGCCGACACTTAATGTAGCAGTTTTGTTTTCGCCATCGCCCGGGTTTGGCAAGGGATAGTCCGAGACAATGTCGCCGTTGCGAGTGCGGGCGCTTACCGTGGCCGAGGCATTGGGCGGCAACGTCACTTCGACGTCGCCCTTGGTGTTCTTGGCTTCCACTCCGAAGTTCCCGGCAGGTTCCACCGAGATGCGGCCATCGCGGTCTTCCACGTAGCTTTCGCCGTAGATCTGGGTCAGGTCAACATCCTTGGAGTGGGTGGTAACGCGCACCTGGCCCTTGGCTTCGGTTACGCGCAGGTCGTCGGGATTTAGGGTGAGGTCGCCGGGCAAAGCGGCCACTTCCAGCTCGGTGACCGAGGTGTGCAGGCTGATGGGGCCGGAGACGTTCTCCATGTGAACTTCGCCGAAGATCTCGCCGCTGAGGGCGACTTTGCCCTTGATCTCGGAGAAAGTCAAGTCGTTGCAATGGCCGTCGAGTGTGATGTCGCCCTGGATCTGATGAGCCGAGAAGTCGTGCTTGTCGTTGGCCAGGTGGACCTGGACCGAGCCGGCGATGGAGTTGAGATGAACGTCTCCATGAGGCGCGGTGACGGTGATTCCGGAGCCCAGATCGGCGGCGGTCAGGTCTCCTTTTCCTGCGTTTACGGTTACCCGAGCGGATTTGGGCACGGTCACTGTCAAATTGACTCGTCCGCTGTTGTTGCTATCGGAACGGATGAGGACGGCGCTGCCGCTGACAGTGGGGTGCGGCGCCTCGGCGTCGAAGACCTTCTTGGCCTCGTCCTCGGAGCTGGCATAGGCCACTTCGTGCGCCTGCACCACGATGGAATTGCCGTCGCCGGCGGTGATGCTTACGTCGCCACGAGGGTTCTGAACTTCCACGGTCGAGTTGGCCGGGATCTGCGAATTAAGGATCTGCCGATCGTTGTCATGCTCGGGCAGGCCAAAGGAGTTGAAAAAATCGTCGTCGTGATCGCCGAATTCGGCGCGGAAGGGACCCCAGAAATTGTGGAATCCAGCAGCGCCAACGCCCACGATGGCCAGCAGGATGAGGATGCCGACAAAGCTGCCGCCGCGGCGCACCGGGACTTCACGGCGCAGGTCGATCGCCCATTCACCCAGCAGGGCAAGGCCGGCGAGGATGAGCAACAGGGGCCACCAGTGTCCATACCAGCCCCAGAAATCGTAAGCGCCGAGGTGGCCGGTGTAGATCAGCAGGGCCACGATGCCAATAGCGATCAGGATGACGGGACCGACGATGGAGGGGACACGCGGGCCGTAAGCACCGGTGTAGCTGGCCTTCATGGCGTGAGTCTGGGCCTTCCAGGCATCGCGTTGCGCGCGCCAGGCGGCTTTTTGTTGTTCCCGGTAGACCCGCCATTGGGTCTTGGGGTCGTAAGGAGGGTACGGAGGCGGAGCGCCGCCTCCCGGAGGCATGTTCGGAGGAATGCTGCTCATTGTTGGCCTCCTTCGGGGTCATGAACGATCTCTTGCGGGTGAGCGGGCACAATGGAAGTGCCCGGTTGCTCTGGGGGCTGCCCGGCAGCTGGCGCGGGATTGACCGGTCCAGCATAGGGAGCACCTGGATAAGGAGCGCCCGGATATGGAGCGCCAGGGTAGGAGACTGGAGGGTATCCTTCGGCTGCCATCGCGGCGCGCTCGGCCAGGGCCAGCACACCGGCCAGAATCAGGAAACAGGGCCAGCTCTTTCCCCAGTGAAGAATGTTGGCCTGGTTCAGCAAAGCCAGCGCGCCAACGAGAAGAAGAAAAGCGGGGCCGCGCAAGCGGCGAATCATGATGTAACGGCTCATTTGGAACCTCCTTGCGAATCTCCAACACGGCGAACAATCAGCCAGACTCCCAGTCCGATCAGCATTAGCGGCCAGGTGAACTCCATGAAGCGGCCGTGGAAGAGGTCCAACTGCCCGAGCAGGAACAGCAGGCCCAGTCCGATCAGGATGATTGCGCCAACCGGTTCCTTGCGCCGCCAGAACAGCGGGTGCCAATACTCCGGTGGAACCGGCGGGATCGGTGGGATCGGCGGCAGGTTCGGATCGGGATAGCCCGGGGGAGGCGGATACGGCGCCTGATAGGGCGGCCGGTACTGCCCCGCCGAATAAGGCGGCTGATAGGGTCCAGGAGCAGGCGGCTGCGGATTCGAGCCGGGAGCCGGCTGGCCCGAGTTCCGCGGATGCGCGCCCAGATTGAGCCAGTGACCCACTTCGTTCAGCCCCAGCGGATCGGGCGGCGGCTGGCCGTCGCGCAACGCCTTGGCGGTGTGAAAGGCCTCGAACGACTGGTAGAGAACCCAGGCTCCGATGAAGATGCCGAAGATTCCGTTGTAGGTACTGGTGATGCTGACCAGAACCGCAAAGATGACCACATGGATCAGTCCCTTGAAGAACTGCCCGTTGTACATGGCGCCCACGCCGGGAATCAGCCCCAGCACCGCGGCGGCCGAAGGGTTGGGCCCGCTGCTGGAAGCCGGGACGAAGGGCTGTTGAAAGCGCTGCCAAGCCATGGAGCAGGGTTCGCAGAGGATTTGTCCTCCAGCCGCGCTGCGCACGCAGCTGGCGCAGAGGGCCTTGCCGCAGCTTTGGCAATAGGCGGATGCGGTTGTCCCGCTGTGATTTACGCAGTCCATACTGTGCTCCTTTCCCGTATTTCTTTTGCGGAGCCGCCGGAGTGCGCGGGCCGTTCGTGAAACGTCAGGGAAGTTTCCAAAAAATCGTTAAAACCGCCGCGCACTGGGTACACCGACTGCTGTGGGGGTTCGGCGCGTGTGCCCCCGTCCTTGTGTCCCGGAGCCTTTTTCGATTCACCCGGCGCGGGTGGCTGGGTGTCGTTCTGCTTCTGCTGGATCTCTGTGTCTCCACCCTGGCCTTCGCTCTGCGCGCCGCGGCGGAGCTCGCGCATCTTCGACTCGACCTCGTAAACGAAGCGCAAGTGGTCGTAATAGCGAATGATAGGGGTAGAAGCCATAGTCAGCCGCCGCTCCACCAATCCGCGGAGATTCGAGGGGCGGAGGTCGCTCAACCGGAGGGCGCTGATACGGACGCCGGTCAGGTTGAGGGTGAGAGCGATAGAAAAGAACGCCATGGCCGCTGTCATCAGCAACCGGGGCTCGGCGAAGCGGCGCACCCGGCCCACAAAGCCTGGCCGCTGCCATGCCGGGGGCACGGGCAGAACATTGTTGTCGGGGCTGACCAGGCCATAGCCCGCTACCTGCCCAGGACCGGTCTGAGCCAGGATCTTATCCAGCAGGCCGGCGGGGACCTCGGGTTCCGGGGAGAGGAACTCCAACCACTCGCGGCCGCGCCGCGCATCCTCAAAGAGGGCGGTGCAGGCGGGGCAGGCAGCCATGTGTGCGGTGAAGGTCGCCTCGTCCTCGGGTTTCAGCAGCCCGTCGAGCGCGTCCGCCAAGAGTGTCTCCCAAAGCCCGCAGGCTGGAGAGCTCGGAATGTTTGTGCGCTCTGTCATGATTACATCACCTCCCGTTTATTACGTTCCAGCAGGCGCGCCAGTTCCGCGCGGCCCCTGCTGATGCGGGACTTTACCGTCCCCTCGGGAATGCCCAGTACCTGAGCGATTTCCTTGTAGTCCAAATCCTGCAAGTCCCTTAAAATGACTGCCTCGCGCAGCTCGACAGAGACCCGCGCGAGCGCTTCTTGCACCATCTTGGCCAGTTCCTTCTGGGCTGCCGATTCGTGCGGCGAAGGGCCGCGAGAAGTCAACCGGTCGATGGGCTTCAATTCTTCGGCCGATTCCCAGCCATCGTCCAACGAGCCTGTGGAGCGCAAGTTGCGGGTGCGGCGGAAGTTGTCCACCAGCAGGTTGCGGGTCAAAGTGGTGATCCACACCTGCAGGCTGCCGCGCTGGGTGTCGAAGCTGGAGAGGTTCGAGTACACCTTTAGGAAAACGTCCTGGGTGAGGTCTTCGGCGTCGTTGGGGCTGCCGGTGAAGCGATAGCAAAGCCCGTAGACCCGCCGATGATGGAAGCGGACCAGCTCGGCCCACGCGCCGGAGTCCCCGTCCATGCAGCGGCGGACGATGGGTAGCCAATCGATCTCCAGAGGCTTCACCTCCGGGTGCGGCTGGCGGGCGTCTGGAGGTATCATCTTGCCTCCCTGGATGCTGCCGTGTCCGGTAGCCGGCGTCCGTGGAACGCCAATCTCCGGCGCCTCCATGGTACGCCGCGACGGCTCGCCCGGCGTTGCCAGTTCCATCGTGCTCCAGCTTAATGTGCCCACACATTGCATATTGCGTTCATACGCGGACGGCTGGCGATTGGTTCCCGGGCGAGTCGAAGTGGCCCCCGACTCCGACCAAACCTGCCGGCCGTAACCTTTCCCCCTTCAGACCCATCTATAGGGACACGGGCCAGGGGTTATTGGCTCCGGAGGTCTCAATGTCCATTTCACTTCGATTGCGCAGAGTCGTTTTCCCCATGCTCATGGCCGTGGTCGCCAGCTCCGGTTGCCGCGCGGCGACCAAGACGCCCGTCCCAGCCGCGGATCACGATGCACCTCTCGCGCAGACGCCGGGGAAGCAGACCGCGGTCTTTGCCGGCGGCTGCTTCTGGGGCACGCAATCGGTCTTCGAGCGGGTCAAGGGTGTGGTGGACACAACCGCGGGGTACGCCGGCGGCACGGCCGGCACGGCCACCTACGGCCAGGTGACCACCGAAACCACCGGCCACGCGGAGTCGGTGCGCGTCGTCTACGACCCTTCGAAGATCACCTACGGACAGCTCCTTCGTGTTTACTTCTCGGTCGCGCACGATCCCACCCAGCTCAACCGCCAGGGGCCGGACGTGGGCACATCGTACCGCTCCGCCATCTTCTATACCAGCGAGGAGCAGCGCAGGATCGCCCAGGCCTACATCGCGCAGCTCGACGCGGCGCATGTCTTTGCCAAGCCGATTGTGACCCAGGTGACCCCTTTGAAGGGCTTCTACGATGCGGAGTCCTACCACCAGCACTACGCGGATAACAATCCGGGCAATCCGTACATCCTGGTCTGCGACCGGCCCAAGATCGAGGCGCTGAAGGCGCAGTTTCCCGAGCTGTTCCAGGATTACAAGGGGAAGTGAAGGACTGGCGCGATCTTCGGGTATGGGGCCATTTCCGAATAGCCGGTGACTCTCCCGGAATGGCTTGAATGAGCGCATCGGCGGTGTTGTTGGTAATGGTGCTTTAGCGTGGAATCGCGACAATCCGAATTGAGAAGTGGCGGAATTGTTTATGCAGGACAACGCCCAACACAACCATTGAAACTGCGGCCATTACCAAAGCAGCGCTCAAAGATAACAGCAGGTGTCTTCCTCCCAGTCCAGCTAGTCCTTCGAGGAATCCGACAAGGATTACAGCAGGACCGCCATAGAGCATGTGCCGCCAGAAATATGCCCACCAAATGCACATCAAGCGGCTAAAGGTTAACTCCAGGTATGCAGGCTCAGGGGCAATTGAAGGCAAAGCAAGATCGCTCATGATCATACTCTTCCAAGTTAGATTCTAAAGCAGATTCAACCGATTATCTCCGATTCCAGACGGCTGTTCTTCCGTTGCGGTCGGATTGTCGCCAAGCCGGAAGTTTGGCAGGCCCGCCCTCAGCTATTCTTCACGAAGCGCATCTCATCCGAGTTCCGTTACAGCCACTGCGCGAAAGCCATTCGCGAGAGGAAAGCTGTTCGGCGTTCGCGAGATCACTGCGCCGGCAGAGAAGGGCGGCGCTCCCGTAGGGAGCCGTAGAAAATAGCCCAGGGTGAAACCCTGGGGAAGCGTCCGCCCAGAGATTCCTCCGCCCTGTAGGGGCGGACTGACGGACGACATCCTGGCGTGTCTCGTGTGCACGTTTCTCACCGCCCCGACGGGGCGGAAATTCCTTGGGCAAATGGTCTCCCAGGGTTTCACCCTGGGCTATTCTCTTCTCCTCCCTTCGGGAGGAGCCTGCTTCGCGCGTCCATCGGCCTTGTCCAGCAGATTCGCCGCGCAGGGCGCAGGCGCGAACGAATCGCTCGCAATTGCGTAGACTGGCCGCGTTGGTCAAGAAGCGCAGATTATACGATTGGATCGCATAATCTGCTGACTTGTTGCAATAGTCACAAGGCAGAGACGTTACGTATGCCTGCCCGAGCGGATTGCGGCTGAAAGAGCACGGGAGAACGGGGCAGAATTCCCCTCTGAACCCTCATAAACAAGGCCCGCGATGGCGTGATTCGCAGCGACCCTACGGGGCGCAAGAGTTCATTTTGCCCCTTTCCCAGGGCTGCGCTGGCCCTGGGCTACGCTCACACCGCCCCTTTCGGGGCGAATCCCGTCCGGTTCCTTGCAACCGGACGGCGCAAAGACGAGCCGAGCTGCGCCCTATCAACGGGCCGGTTGGGGTTCGTGCTCTCCCACCCATTTCGCATTTTTTGGTCGAAAAGCCGCGAAATGGATGGGGCACGGAGCCCTTTGTGCGGAGCGGCCGGACCCCAACCCAATGAGATTGCAGAAACGGGTCGCCCTTCATGTCAGCGCCACGAACCGCATCGCCACCGAGTTCATGCAATAGCGCAGCCCGGTGGGGGCGGGGCCGTCGTTGAAGACGTGGCCGAGATGCGCGTCGCACAACCGGCAGTTGACGGCGGTGCGGACCACCATCAGGCTGCCGTCGATCCGGTCGACCACATTCTCCTCGGCGATCGGTTGCCAGAAGCTGGGCCAGCCGGTGCCGGAATCGAACTTTGCCTCGGAACTGAACAGCGCCAGATCGCAGCAGATGCAGCGGAAGAGGCCGCGCTCTTCGAGATTCCACAGTTTGCCGCTGAAGGCCCGCTCGGTGTCGGCATGACGGGTGACCCAGTAGGCAGCCGCGCTGAGCTGTCGCCGCCACTGGTCGTCGGTTTTGACGAGGCGGGGGACGGTAACCTCCGCGCCCCGCTTGCCGTCCGCGGAAAACTCGACGATGGTGACATTCGCCGGTCCCTCGGAGGCGGCCAGGGGCATGGCTGCAGCAATGGTGCTGCGTCGCAATCCCCAGAAGGCGGCAGCGCTCACAGTTCCGGCAGCGCCGAGGATGAAGGCGCGGCGACCAAAGCGCTCCAGGACAGAGGGGCTTGCCGCTCTTGCGGAATCTTGCTGCCCTTGGAAATCGTCGCCATCGAGGAAACCCATAGACGCCTACCCCCAGGTCACTGAGATGAGCTGGGAGCTGGAAAAGTTACCAGCCTCGAAGGTGCGCCGAGCCTGGCGCCCATAGGAAGAGAACTTCCACAAACGAGAAGAGGCCCGGCCGATGGAGATCGGCCGGGCCTCGGGTTCGCGGGTTCGATTAGAAGGTCAGCTTGAGAGCGCCTTGCATCACGCGTGCCGGGATGTTGCCGGTCTGCACGATGGTGTTGTTGGCCAGCGCCTGGCCGCTTGCGGTGAAGCCTGCCCAGCCGGTCACCGATCCCCACGGAGCCGCGGGATTGGCGAAGCTGGGGTGGTTGGTGACGTTGAAGGCCTCCCAGCGGAATTGCAGTTTCATTCCTTCCACCAGGCTCCAGCTCTTCATGATGGCGGCGTCCGCGCCGAACTGGCTGGGTCCGAACATGAGGTTCTTACCGCTGGTTCCGAAGGTTCCCTTGGCGTTGTTGTCGAAGGCGAGCTGGTTGAAATAGCCGGTCTTGACCCAATCCCAGTGGCTGCCCTTGCCGGCGTTGAGAGGCTGACCGGCTACGCGATCGGCGCGATCGCCTTTTTGCAGAGAGCCGGACTGATCGTTGTTCCAATTGGGGCCCGCCGCTCCGATGGAGAAGGGATTACCGCTCTGAGCGGTGACAATGCCGCTCAGCTCCCAGCCTCCCAGAGCCTCCTGGACCAGTTTGTTCTGGCCTCTCAGGCCGGGCGCCTGATAGATGAAGTTGGTGACCGAATTCCAGGGAACGCTCAGCGAAGAAACGCCGCGATTCCACCTCATGTTGAAGGGGTCTCCCAGGTAAGGCGAACCGTAGGAGACGTTGCTGGAGCTGGCCACGTCGATGGCTTTGGACCAGGTAAAGCTGGACTGCACCTGGAGGCCGTGGGCCATGTGGTGGTCGATGGTGGCTTGCAGTGAGTTGTAGCTGGCTGTGCCGTTGCTGAAATCGGTGAGAATCTGGGCAAAGTTCGCGTAGGGGCGCACGTCGTTGGTAGCGGCGTTCTGGTCGATGGCGTCGGACTGGTGATAGGACTGGCTGCCCACATAGGCCACACGGGCAACGGTATTCGAGTTCAGTTGCTGCTCGACGGAGAGGTTCCAGCTCTGGGTCATACCCAGCTTGAAGTCGCGCGAGAAGGATTGGCCCAGCGTGACCGGCCCGGCAAAGGTGGAGTTGGTGGGAGGTTGATAGGAGACCGAGGTAAACGGCGGGAACGGGCTCTTTCCGCCAGTACCGGCGAAGGTTGACCAGGGGTTGTCGAAGCTCATCATGCCGCTGATCGCCTGGTCGGCGCCTGCTGAGCAGCCCCCGGCGCAGTTGCCGCCGTAGACGTTGTAGAGCGGGCTGAAGGGCGAGATGTCAGCCGAGTGGTTATAGGAGGAGTACTCCAGCGGGCCGGTAAACAGGCCGAAACCGGCATGAATAACGGTGTGATTCAAGCCCTTGGGCTGCCAGACCATGCCCAGGCGGGGTTCCCAGTAGCCGGTCGAGTCGGGCATCAGGGTGGCCTTCATACCGTTGTCCCCGGGGAAGATCAGCCCCTGAGGCGCGTTGGGGAAGATGGCGCTCTGCTGTCCAGCGACGAAAGCAGCGCCGCGTCCGCCAGCCGAGGTCGGAGCGAAGTTCGGGTCCCAGCGTACACCGATGTTGAAGGTCAGGTTGGGACGGGCACGCCAGTCGTCCTGGACGTAGGGAGCAAACTGCCATCCGGCTACCGAGGCGATTTCGCCGCCGCCCTGCTCGTATCCGCTCATGTAGCCCAGCAGGAAATCCGCAAGTCCGTTGCCGGTGTACTGGCCGTTGAAGGTGACTTCAGGCTCGGTTGGGAACTGCGTGTACTCTTCGGCGAACTGGTGCATCAGATCAAATCCGGCCGAGAAGGTGTGCCGGTTGAGGGTCTTGATGAAGAGGTCGGTGAAGCCGAAGCTGTTGCGCACTTCCTGCGATGGCTCGGTCCAGCCGCCCTGGAATCCGCCGTTGGTCACGGTAAAGCCTTCCATGAAGCAGGACCCTGGCAGCTCGTTGACGTTGATATAGCGCGAGAGGCACATGGCCTTGCCGCCGCTATCGAGCACGGCCGCCTGATTGTGCGCGCTCTGCTCGTTCCAGAAGGCCGAGACAGTGTTGACCGAAGTGGGGTTGATCGTCCAGGTATGAGAGAGGACGTTGTTGAAGTAGAACATCCGCTCTTGCAAGCCGTAGGTCCAGGACTTGTTGTTGATGACCGAAAGCATGTTGCCCGGTGTGTCGCCCGAGGGCTCGGTCATGTGGTCGGTAAAGGAACGCAGCGAGATGCGCTGCGACTTGGAGAGGTCGTAATCCAGCTTGGCCGTGACCTCGTCGAGGCTGTTCTTGATGGCAGCCTGGGTGTAGTTCATGCCGCCGTTTGCAGACTGGGTGACACCGCTCGAGTGCCCCGGCAGTCCGGTGGTGGTAATGGCCACGGCCGCTGCGTCGAGCTTGGCAATGCTGGTGTCCAATTGGTTGGCGACGCCGTTGACGGTGTGGAAGGGACCATTGAGGTTAGTCTTTCCTGGAGTCGTGGCCAGGCCGCTGAAGTCGCCGTTCAGCATGGCGGAGGTGGGGGTGTTGGTGGGCAGCGAGGCGGAGGCTTCCATCAGCCGGGTTCCCTGGTAGTTGCCGAAGAAAAAGAGCTTGTCTTTCTTGACGGGCCCGCCGGCAAAGGCGCCAAACTGGTTGCGCTTCAGGGGATCGACTGAGGTGCTGAACCAGTCCTTGGCGTTCAGGTCGCTATTGCGCACAAACCAGAATGCGCCGCCGTGGAACTGGTTGGTGCCGGACTTGGTGGCGATGCTGACCACCGCGCCGGGAGAGAAGCCGTAAATGGCGCTGAAGTTGTTGGAGATGACGCGGAATTCCTGGGTGGCGTCGGAGTTCGGGAAGGGCGCAGTGAGCAGGTTGTAGTTATCCATATTGGAGACGCCATCGAGCATATAGAACGTGCTGCCCTGGCGTCCGCCATTCGAGGATGCGCCGTTCTCGGTGGAGAAGGAGAAGCCGGACTGCACTCCTTCACCGCCGTGCTGGATGACATTGGCGGTACCCGGCGCCAGCAATACCAGCGAGGAGGGGTCGCGGCCGTTTAGTGGCAGCTCAGAGATGGCGGCCTGACCGACGGTGGTGCCCAGCTCCGCCGAGGAGGTATTGATGAGCTCGGCATCGGCGGTGACCGCGACGGTCTCGGTCTTGCCCGCGCCGACCTTGAGATGAACATCCTGGGTGGCGGCCAGGCTGGCCGTGAGCACGATGCCCTTTTGCAGATAGCGGTCAAAGCCGGCGGCGTCAATCTGCAGCGTGTAGTTGCCGATCGGCAGGGGCCTGAGCAGGTACATACCGATGCCATCGGTCTTGACGATCTGCTTGAGATTGGTGTCGATGTTGGTGGCTGTGACAGTTGCGCCGGAAACTGCGGCTCCGGATGCATCGGTGACGTTGCCGGTCAAGCTGGCGCTGGTGCCTTGGCCGTAGACCAGGGAACTGGCGCCGAGCAGGCCGGCGAAGACCAGGAGCAGCAGGGCTCGCAGGCGCTTGGGAGAAAGAAGTTGCATGACCACCTCCTGAAGGGTGTTGTAAGGAGCATCGCGAGCGGCTTCATGGGAATCGGAAATCGCTCTTGCTGCTGGTGAAATCGTTTTCAAAACGGCGGATGGTATAGCGCGAACGCTCAGAATCTGCCCTGGATTCCAGAGAGTTTTTCCGATTGCGGGAGGCATATTCTTCTGAGACGAAACGAACTTTACGCCCGCTCCGCAACCCCACACATCTGCCGAAAGTAGGAATGGAATCTTCTCGATCCGACGAAAGTCGGAGTGAAAATGCGGGGCTTTCCGCGTGGAGAACTGGAACCCTCAAGAGTGCCGCCGGTCTGCGGGGGCAAGGACAACGTCTCTCCACCATGCAGCGCACCGTGGAGGCGATGGGCGGCCAGCTGACGATGATCGCCACCTTCCCGGACCAGGAACCGGTGATTCTGACTGCTCCGCTCAAAGAGAAGGCGCGGGGAAGAAGACGGCATGATTTGGCGGGTCGTTATCCCACATTTCAAAGGCGAGATGTGGGGCGTCCTGCACCTGGCCAGTCTTCTCGCAAAGCCATGAGAATGATATATCTTCGCGCCACATTATGATATACACTATATATATCTTCGGAGGCGCGATGCGCACTCTCATTGACATTCCGGAAGAAGATCTCAAGCTGCTGAATCAGGTAGCCAAGAAACTCGCCATCTCCCGTGCCGAGTTCGTGCGGCGGGCTGTCACGGCTTCGCTTGCGCCGCATCGCCGGAAGATGAACCATGCGGCTTTTGGGGCATGGCCGGACTTTCCCGAGGACGGGCTCGCCTATCAGGAGAGGATGCGCGCGGAATGGTGAGCACGCCGGTTCTGTTCGACACCAATATCCTCATCGATTACCTGCGCGGCATCCCGCAAGCGCGCGCCGAGTGCGATAAACACTCCGACCGCGCCGTCAGCATTGTGACCTGGATGGAAGTGATGGCAGGCTCAACCGCGGCCAACGAGGCGGATGCACGAACCTGCTTGCAGAACTTCTATACGCTGCCGCTCACCGCGGAGGTCGCCGAGCGGGCATTTCTCCTTCGCAGGGCAAACAAGATCAAACTGCCCGACGCGGTGATTCAGGCGACTGCCGAGGTTTCCGGCCGCGTTCTTATCACCCGCAACACCCGCGATTTTCCTCCAGGCACGCCAGGCGTGCGGATTCCCTACACTCTTTGATCATCAGCGCGGTGGAATCGCACAGAGAATTTTCTCGATGTCATTCATTTGCATTACAATCGCGATAAGGGCTATTCATCATGGCTGCAAATGCATTGGTACAAACCCGGATCGATCCTGAAGTGAAGGAGCGCGCGGCGGCCGTGCTTGGCGAATTGGGGATGACCGTCTCGGATGCGGTGCGCATTTTATTGACGCGAACCGCCAACGAGGGCGCGCTGCCGTTTACGCTGGCCGCGAACGCCGCCGAACACGACGCCTGGTTCCGCGCCAAGGTGCAAGAGGCCCTGGACGACCCGCGCCCGGCGATTCCTCACGATGAAGTCACAGCCTACTTTGTGGAACGGCGGGCCGCCGCGTTGCGAAAAGTGTGGCAGCGGATCATTCCCACATCTCAAAATCGAGATTTGGGGCACCCGACTTCCTGTATTACTGCTAATTAATCGACTTGTGTCTTATATCAGTGAATTCCAGACTCGGCTGCGGTTGTCGGCGAAGAAACGACGGTGCGTCGGGCTTGATTTTCTGGTTCATCATATGTGTGATCGGATGGAAGACCATTGTCAATGCCGCTTCAAACTTTCTTCCCGAGGGATCACTGTATCTTATGAGGATTTCGATGGGCCAATCGTCAGTTACCTTCCCCCCACCGTCCCAATCCTTGTTTAACCAGTAGAAGATGTTGTGCTGAAACATAACGCCGACATCGCTGACGGTTGCTTGTACTTCAACCTCCTTGGTCGGATGAATAAATGGGACAATTCGGAATATGACAGATTTCCGGCATAATTTGAAGGGTTGAATTAGGACATTGTGAGCGGTGATCTTTCCTTGATTGCTTAGAATGAATTGAGCGCCAGGAAACACCTGATCCGCTGCATCTTGGATACCCAAATAGATTCTCGGCTCTTCGAGTGGAGCGCTTCTAGGTGCGATTTCTAGCAGACGGTCTGTTGTTGATGCCGGCGCTGAAGAAGCAATCGTCTTAGCAACGATCTCAGCCGCCCAGGCCGCTTGGTTCTGCTGCCGACGAAGCTCTTTTTGTTCTTCGTCGCGTTCTCTCTTCTTCTCTTTTCTCCAGCCAAACACCTCCGTCAGGACTATGAACACTGCCGCGCTCAGCGCAAGTACGCCGATGACTATCGGCCCGGCGGGTTCTTGCCAGACCTTTGTAAACCTCAAAAAGCTGATCGTAAGCACCAGCACACCTGAAATAATCCGACATATCGATGCCATGGCTAATGGTCTCACCGGCGCCGATACTACATCAAGAGGTGTTTGTAAAGCACTTTCGTCATCATGCCAGGTGTCCCAGGTTTCGATTCCGAAATCTAGGGGCAGCTATCTCAAACTCGGCAGTGCATAGGTCATTGGAGAGCTATGCTATCGCAGGTGGGATTAGCGGCTCATCCCCACACTCTCGCCATCTTGAGGCGAAAACCGGCAACGGGCTCTGTGCCTTCGACCGTCTCAGGGCGGGTGAGAACTACGGGGGCCTGTCCAGGCTCGTAAATGGCGACCGTGCCGCCGAAGGGATCGATACGCCAGGCGAGGCGGACGCCGTTGGCTATCCACTGCTCCATCTTGGCGTCCAGCTCCGGCAGCGAGTCGGAGGGAGAGAGAATCTCGATGAGGAAATCGGGTGCGAAGGGCAAGAACCGCTCCTGTTCGCGCGCGCTCAACTCAGAGAGACGGCTCAACTCGACCCAGGCCGCATCTGGCGAGAGCGTGGCGCCGTCGGGCAGATTGAAGCCTGCGTTGGAACTGACGGCCTCACCTCGACCGTCTGCTTCCGCCCACGCGAAAAGCGTATGCACAACGTACGCTTCGCGGCGATTGTTCCGGTAACCGCTCGGAGACCTCACTAGAATCTCTCCCGACGCCAACCGCTCTACCTTGCAGGGCTTGTTGGCCTCGGAAAAGGCCATCAATTCGTCGTCCGACATAGGCACGGGAGGGCGCAGCCGCGCGGGCAGGGCGACGTTCTGAAGAGCCACCTGCATGGTTTCATCCTCCCTTCGCGATTGGAAACCCTCCCCGGAAAGGGGCAATATTCGCAGTTTAGGCCGTTTCCCGCATGAGCGCCAGAGAGCGTCAGCCGTCCTCTTCGGCTACCGAAGCGATTGTGCTGGCTTGTACACTGAAAGTCTTACCTTATCCAACCGCCCGCAGGAGGCCCTCATGGCATCGGTCATTCTTCCCTCAGTTCCGTCGGAGTCGCGGCCGGGACGCTTTGGCGTCTATGGAGGGCGGTACGTGCCGGAGACGCTGGTGGCCGCGCTCGACGAGTTGGAGCGCGAGTACGACCTGGCCAAGGCCGATGCGGCGTTTCAGGCCGAGCTTGCCGATCTGCTCCACAACTACGCCGGCCGTCCCACGCCGCTCTACTTCTGCAAGCGGCTGACCGAAGAGCTGGGCGGAGCCAAGATCTACCTCAAGCGCGAAGACCTGCTGCACACAGGCGCGCACAAGATCAACAACGCGCTGGGCCAGGGATTGCTCGCCAAGCGGATGGGCAAGAAGCGCATCATTGCCGAGACCGGCGCGGGGCAGCACGGTGTGGCCACCGCGACAGTCTGTGCGCTGCTGGGCCTGGAGTGCGTGATCTACATGGGCGATGTGGACATGGCGCGGCAAGAGCTGAACGTGCTGCGCATGAGGCTGCTGGGAGCGGAGGTGCGCGGCGTTTCGTCTGGCTCGCAGACGCTGAAAGACGCCATCAGCGAGGCCATGAGGGACTGGGTCACCAATGTGCGGACGACCTACTATCTGCTGGGCAGCGCGCTGGGAGCGCATCCTTACCCGACCATGGTGCGCGACTTCCATCGGTGCATCAGCCTGGAAATGAAGGAGCAAATCCTGGAGAAGGAAGGGCGGCTGCCCACAGCCGTGATCGCCTGCGTGGGTGGAGGGTCGAACGCCATCGGCGCGTTCTACTCGTTCCTTCAAGACCGGCAGGTGCGGCTGATTGGCGTTGAGGCCGGCGGGCGCGGGACGGCGCTGGGCGAGCACGCGGTGCGCTTCCGCGGCGGACAGCCGGGCGTGTTGCAGGGGACGTTTTCCTACGTCTTGCAGGATGAGAACGGGCAGATCGCGCTGACCCATTCGGTATCGGCGGGGCTGGACTATGCCTCCATCGGGCCGGAGCACGCGGCGCTGCACGATTGCGGGCGCGCGGAGTACGTCTCGCAAGACGATACGGCGACGCTCGAAGCGGTGGTGAAGCTGGCGCGCACCGAGGGCATTTTGCCTGCATTGGAGAGCGCGCACGCGGTTGCAGAGGCCCTGCGCATGGCTCCCACGATGCTGGCCCATGACATACTGGTGGTGAACCTTTCCGGACGCGGCGACAAGGATATGGGGATTTTGGCGCGGGAGTTGAAGATCCAGGGAGCGTAACAATCCAGCCCTTCTGGGTTGGAAAGGAATATGGCGAAGACGAAAAGCAACCGCAGGTCCTTCGACTGCGTTTGTCGCGAAGAAAGCGCCAAACTTCGCTCAGGATGACAGATTTGTGGTGGTGCAATCGATTTAGGCCCACGTCGTAAGGCAGATTTTTCAATGGCGATTCGTTTCGATCGAAAACCCGGGCTGGTAGTCTATTTGACGGCTGGCGATCCCAGCTTGGCGGCCACGCGGGAGATTGCCGTTGCGGCCATTGATGCGGGCGCGGACGTGATCGAACTGGGCGTGCCCTTCAGCGATCCGCTGGCCGACGGGCCGGTGATCCAGCGCGCCATGGAACGCGCGGTTGGCCGTGGTACAAGCCTCAAGGACGTATTGAAGCTGGCGGGCGAGATTCGCGCGGCGCGGCCTGCGGCGGGCCTGGTGATCTTCAGCTATCTCAATCCAATTTTGCGCCTGGGGCTGAGCCGGTTTGCGGATGCAGCGGCGGCGGCGGGCGTGGATGGCGTATTGGTGACCGACCTGATTGTCGAAGAGGCGGGCGAATACCTTGCCGAGATGGAGCGGGTGAAGCTTGCCCCCATCTTCCTGGCCGCGCCCACCAGTCCGGACAAACGGCTTGAGGCCATCGCCACACACACCAAGGGATTCGTCTACGCCATCTCACGCGTGGGCATTACCGGCACGCAGCAGAACCTGACCGCGGATGCGGAGTCGCTTGTGGCGCGTATCCGGCGATGGACGGGGCTGCCGGTGGCCGTGGGGTTCGGCATCAGTAACAGCGAACACGTAGCCCAGGTGGGCCGGTTCGCGGATGCCGCGGTGATCGGCAGCGCGATTGTGGAGTTGATCGAGAGATCGGCCGCGGAGTCAGCGCCCGGCGCAGTGGCTCGATTTATCAAGGGCCTGCAGCTGCCTGAGGCGGCGCCGGCCCGGTAGAAAAGCAGCCATCAGCTTCTAGCCGCTAGCTCCTAGCCCGCGCTGCGGCTGATTGAGCAGCCAAGGCTTGCGCAGGCAGGTTAGAGCTAGTAGCTGGAAGCTAGCAGCTTTTTGCAATGCGAGGATGGTATGACGCTGGAAGAATTGCGAGACCAAATCGATATTCTGGACCGCCAGCTTGTTGAGTTGTTGAGCGAGCGGGCGCGCGCCGCGCAGATGATCGGCCACTTGAAGGTTGCCACTTCGCTGCCGGTGTACGAGCCGGCGCGCGAAAAGGTGATCTACGCCAACGTGCGAGCGGCCAACAAAGGTCCCCTGCCGGACATCGAATTGACGCATATCTACGAGCGCATCATCGACGTGATGCGATCCTTGCAGCGGAACGAGTTGGCATCGCAAAGAAATGCCCTGGCGGCAACGCCGGGCCTCGCCACGGGCGCCGATGCGCCTGAGACAGGGAAGAAGCAATGATCGTATCCATGCAGGAGAAAGCCACCGAAGAGCAGATATACGCCGTCATCGAAGCGATGGAGGAGGCCGGAGTTCACGTACACCGGACTACCGGC
>Ga0181520_10002551_pt1 | contig 33558 bp, 30 predicted proteins | sample PEATcosm2014_Bin_29_FD_132451 | JGI IMG/M metagenome (GOLD analysis project Ga0181520, IMG submission 132451) | Peatland microbial communities from MTU Mesocosm Facility, Houghton, MI, USA - PEATcosm2014_Bin02_30_metaG | ecosystem: Environmental > Terrestrial > Soil > Wetlands > Peat | place...
CCCCGCGATTCCATTCCCGCCGAATCCTTGCTGTGTTTGCGGCTGTGCCAGGCATTCAGCGCGTCCGGCACAAACTCCAGAAACAAATTGTTCGCCGCGCTTCCCGCAATCGACGTTCCCCACGTCTGCATCACCACATGCACGCTGCGGCTTTTGCTCGGATAGTAGACCTGCGTCAACGCCGACGCCGCGAGGTGCCCAAAAACATTCGAGAAATTGAAACTGTGGCTGCCGCTGTCCCTCTGCGTGATGAACGCCCGCTCCGTCGCCCATCCGGCCCTGCCCATATACCCGCCCGATGCCTTCCGAAAATACCGCGGATCCTCCCCCAGATAAACAGGAAACAGGCTGCTGCAGAAAAAACGCATGCTCGCCTGCCGCACCAGCGCCGCCCCCACTCGCTTCCCAAACGCCTCGCTGTCGCTGCCATACGCCGGCGTACCGGTCAGCTGCCCGTAGCCCGCGGATACAAAAGCGGGAAACGTCGACGACCACCGCGCCTCCTCATGCAGCCAGAAAACCCACTTGTCCCTGGGATACAGCGGCGGAATCCGTTCGCCCGGATCCACGTACTGAGCCCACTTCCGCTCCTCAAACGAAGCGTGCGTGATCGGGCTTGCCGCCTGTGCATCGGCTTGCGCCGGCGGCGCCAGCGGATCGGGCTTTGCAGGCGGATTCTGCTCCTGCCATGCGCTCGCGGATCCGTCCGCCACTTCCGCAGCCTGCGGTCGCGGCGCGTCCGGAAGGTATGCAAGTTCCTGCGCCTGCGCCATCGGCGCGTGAACGAGCAGAACCAGTGCAGTCAGTAAAACGAGGAAGATTCCAGGACAGATTCTCAGACAGGCCCCCGGGCGGTTCAGGAGATTGGAACGAAATTCGGTCATTTGGGATGTATTTCCCCCTGGCGTCGCTACCGCGGCGGCAAAACTCGGCATCGCTCGATTGACCGTCACCTTCTCGACCGCAATACTGAATGCAGCCGTTCAACACGGCTGGGAGTCGCATCATGGCAGATCAGGCAACTCAGGCAACCGGGCGTTTCGAAAACATGGGCCGCAAATTGGATGAGCACTTCGGCGGCTGCGGCGATCGCATCGAAGAAGATGTGAAGCGCGTCATCACCTACCTCAACGAAAAGGTCGTCCCCGAGGTGAAAGAAAACTCCTCGAAGGCCCTCCGCATCGCAGCCGAGCAGCTCGCGCGCCTCGCCGACCACCTCGACCGCGCACGCAAGGCCTGAATCCCTCGACCATGCGCAGCATAGCCCCCGTCAGCACCGACGAACTACGCCCCGCACGCCACTCTCAACGCCGCCCCAAAGCTCGCTCCGAACCTCGCTCCGAACCTGGCTCGGAATCCCGCTCGGAATCCGGCTCGGAACCCGCCTCGGAGCCCGGTTCTCCCCACGCGCTCGCGCTCGCTGCCGCGCTCCTCGCCACCGCACTCCTCGCAGGCTGCTCCCACAAGCAGCCCGTCGCAACCACGCCGCCTCCGCCCGCGACAGCCCCCGAACCCGCACCCACCGCAACCCCCACAGCCCCTGTCCCCTCCCTCACCGCCGACGAGCAATTCGTCGACACACACCAGCCCATCTTCACCGAATCCGGCATCGCCAGCTGGTACGGCCCGCCCTACCACAACCGCGTCGGCGCCAATGGTGTGGTCTACGACGAAAACGGCGTCTCCGCCGCGCACCGCACCCTCCCCATGGGCTCGCTTATCCGCGTCACCAACATCGGCACCGGCCAGTCCGCCGTCATGCGCGTCACCGACCGCGGCCCCTTCGTCGCAGGCCGCGTCCTCGACCTCTCCATCGGCGCCGCCAAAGCCGTCGGCCTCTGGCGTGCCGGCACCGGCCAGGTCCGCATCGACGTCTTCAGCACCCCCAAACCCATCGACGAAGGCGGCCGCTGGTGCGTCCAGATCGGCGCCTTCCTCCACCAGGCTCCCGCCCTCCACCTTCAATCCGAGTTGCAGCGCGATTACCCCTCCGCCAACGTCATCGAGTTCCACGGACCCACCGGCTACTGGGTCCGCATCCGCCCCGCAAACGACGACCGCACCCTCGCCACCACCATCGCCCGCACCCTCCGGCCCGCCGAAGGCCAGGCCTGGCTCGTCCGACTCGACTAACGACACAGCCTGGCAATCAACCTACCGAACAGCCCAACAACCCCAAACCCTGAGAAACGCCAGGTTCACCCCACAGCAAGCAGCGTCCTCTCCAGCGCATCCCATCGTCAATTCAATCCGCCCCTCTTCTCAACCTGAAGTACTGTCCCCTGGACCATTTTGGAACTGCACAGTCTCGGCCCTGCCCCACACAACCACCGGCCACCGGGTCCGCATCCGCCCCGCAAACGACGACCGCACCCTCGCCACCACCATCGCCCGCACCCGCCGGCCCGCCGAAGGCCAGGCCTGGCTCGTCCGACTCGACTAACGACCCCAGCCCCAGCCTCGACCCCGGCTCCACCCCAGCCCCGCCAAAACCAGCCCGCCAAATCAAACCTAAGAAACGCCAGGTTCACCCCACAGCAAGAAGCCTCGGCTCCACTCACCCCTAAATCAATGCAAACGGATTCTGGGCCCGGTCCGAAAGTACCGTCGAACTGTCCATTTTGGGAACCCAACTCCCAGACTTCTGCACCTCTTCGCGACAGCACACACTCCTCGGTAACCTGCACCCTGAATCCTGCGACCTGAAACCTGTTCCCTCTGCCCCGTAGCCTGATCTGTACCCTGAAACCTCTAACCTGTAACCTGATCAGGTATGCTCGATCTCGCCTTCGTACGTACCAATCTCGAAATCGTAGAGAAAAAACTCCGCGACCGCGGCCAGGATCCCGCCGCCCTCCTCGGAGACTTCCAAGAACTCGACCAGCGCCGCCGCGAACGCATCACCGAAGCCGAACAGCTCAAGTCCCAGCGCAACAAGCTCACTGAAGAAGTCGCCCGCCTCAAAAGATCCGGCCAGGACGCCACCGCCGTCATGGACGAAACCCGCGCCCTCAAAGCGCGCATGGAGGAGCTCGAAGCCGCGGCCACCGAATCCGAACTCCAGCTCCGCGCCATCCTCGCCCGCATCCCCAACCTCACCCGCGACGAAGTCCCCACCGGCCCCGACGAACGCAGCAACGTCGAAGTCAAAAAGTGGGGCACGATCCCCAAATACACCTTCCACCCCAAACCCCACTGGGAACTCGGCGCCGAGCTCGGCATCCTCGACCTCGAACGCGCCGCAAAAATCTCCGGCGCACGCTTCGCCGTCTACTGGGGCGACGGCGCCAAGCTCGAGCGCGCCCTCATCGCCTTCATGCTCGATACCCACACCCGCGAGCACGGCTACACCGAAGTCCTCCCGCCCTTCATGGTCAACAGCAAGTCGCTATTCGGAACCGGCCAGCTCCCCAAATTCGCCGAAGACCTCTTCCACTGCACCGATGAGAAGTTAAGCGGAGATCCCGAAAATGCCGACGGCCTCACTGCCGGCGAATATCGCGACAACGACCACTGGCTCATCCCGACCGCCGAAGTCCCCGTCACCAACCTCTACCGTGACGAGACCCTCGACGAAGCGAAGCTCCCCATCTCCCTCACCGCCTACACGCCCTGCTTTCGCTCCGAAGCCGGCTCCTACGGCAAAGATGTACGCGGCATCATCCGCCAGCATCAGTTCCAAAAAGTCGAGCTGGTCAAGTTCTCCCGCCCCGAAGACAGCGACGCCGAGCACGAAATCCTCACCCGCAACGCGGAGACCATGCTCGAGAAACTCAACCTCCCCTACCGTCGCATGCTCCTCTCCACGGGCGACACCGGCTTCAGCTCCGCCAAAACCTTCGACCTCGAAGTCTGGCTCCCCGGCCAAAACCTCTATCGCGAAATCTCCTCCTGCTCCAACTTCGAAGCCTTCCAGGCCCGCCGCGCCAACATCCGCTACAAGCCGAAAGGTCAGAACAAGACCGCCTTCGTCCACACCCTCAACGGCAGCGCCCTCGCCGTCGGCCGCACCTGGCTCGCCATCCTCGAAAACTATCAGCAGGCCGACGGCACCATCCGCATCCCCGACGCGCTGATACCCTATATGGGTGGGCAGCAAATCATCGCACCACGCCCGGGAGCATAGCCGTTGAGCATCGGACGGTTTCTCAAAAGCTACCTCTGGTGGACGCACGAGCGCGGCAGCGTCCATTTCGACGTCATGGTCACGCTCATCCTCGCCTTCATCTTCATTACCCCGCGCTTCTTCGACTTCGGCGACCGCCCCAAGCCCGACTGGCCTCCCAACGTGATTCGCGCCTCCACCAACCCCGCAGGCGGCATGATCTATGAGGTCCCGGTCGAGTTGGTTCGGCCCCAGGGCGCTGTGCCCACCGGCCAGGAGCTGGCGAGCGCCATCGCTCCCACTTCCGGCCCTGTCGTCGTCGATCGCTTCGAGCCGGTCAAGGAAATCGGCGGAGACGTGGTCGCCTGGCGCGTCTGGGGCCATCGCTGAGCCCATATCGACCTATGCGCCGCCGCGAAAATGGAGAAAAATCTGTCATCCTAAGCGAAGCATCGAAATACGTCGCGCGCTTCCTGCGCGATAAACAATGCAGAAGCGATTCGAACAAGCAGGCCTGAGCAAGTCGCCTCTGGGCGACGCGCCGAATGGCGTCCTGCTTTTTCTTCTCTCCTGCTCCCGAGGCGCCTCCAATTACGTAGTCCCACCCAGCAGACAGCGTTTGTTATACGTCGATACAGCCTGGGCGCGCCCGCCGGCGATGCGGCAAATCCCCCGCCCTCTCGCGCATCCTAACGATTCGGGTCCAGGAGGGACCTGCCTGCTTTCATGAAACCCACCCTCGCCTTGCTTGCAGCCCTGCTCCTGCTTCCCGCCATCGCCGCCCCGGCCCAGGACGACAGCCTCGCCAAAATCCTCGCCCAGATGGACGCCTCCTCAGCCAAATTTCAGGACCTCCAGGCCGACATCGCCGTCGACAACTACACCGCCGTCGTCCAGGATCACGAAACGCAAAACGGGATCATCGCATTCCGCCGCGCCGGCAGCGCCATGGAGATGGCCATGGCCCTCGATAAAGGGCAACAGGGCGAGCGCGACGTCCTCTATAAGAACGGCGAACTCGACTTCTACCAGCCCGCTGCCAAACAGGAAACCATCATCGCCGCCGGCGCCAATCGCGCCGAATACGACAGCCTCCTCGCCACGGGCTTTGGCGCCTGCGGCAAAGACCTTGCCGCGGCCTGGACCATCACCTCCCAGGGCACGGAAACCGTCGATGGCGTCCCAACCGCTAAGCTCGACCTCGTCTCAAAGCAGGCGAATGTCCGGAACAATTTCAGCCACATCACCCTCTGGGTCGATCCCGCTCGCGACATCTCGCTCAGGGTCGTTATGCTCCAGCCCTCCGGCGACTCGCGCACCGCCACCTACACCAACATCCGCTACAACAAGCACCCCTCGTCCAGTCTCTTCACCCTGAAAGTCCCCGGCGGAACCCAGATCCAGCGCCGTTAGCGTCCATTGAGGTGATGGAATGAAGGCAGTGCGAATTCACGGCTTCGGCGGCCCCGAAGCGGTTCTAGTTGAGGATGTGCCCGCGCCCACGCCCGGCGAACAGGAGGTGCTGGTGCGCGTGGCGGCTGCCGGGGTCGCGCCCTGGGATGCGCTCATCCGCGAGGGCCTGAGCAAGGTCAGCCCGCAGCCGCCACTCACGCTCGGCTCAGACCTCTCCGGTGTCGTGGAAGCGGTTGGCAGCGGCGTAAGCGGGTTCGCGAGCGGCGACCCGATCTATGGCGTCACAAATCCGCAGTTCTGCGGAGCACAGGCCGAATTCGCCGTCGCCGCGGCGGGAATGATCGCACCCAGGCCGCGATTGCTCGACTTCGTCGAGGCTGCATCGGCTCCCGTGATCGCCGTAGCCGCATGGCAGACGCTGTTTGAATATGCGCAGACCAAACGCGGCGAAACTGTGATGATCCTTGGCGCGGCAGGCAACGTAGGGGCCTACGCGGTGCAGATGGCAGTCGACGCCGGTGCGCGCGTCGTTGCCGTGGCGTATGCAAAAGATGAGCCGCTGCTGCGCTCTCTCGGGGCGCATACCATTGTCGACTCATCTGCTCCGCAGTTTGAGAAGCACCTGCCGCAGGTCGACGCCATTCTCGACTGCGTCGGCGGCGGCATACTCGAGCTCTGCCTTCCTGCGCTCAAGCCTGGCGGCAAGCTGGTTACGATCGTCTCTTCACCCACACTCCCAAAACGCGCCGATGTGCAGCCCATCTTCTTCTACGCAGAGGTCACCGCGGCACGTCTGCGCACCCTCACGACCTTGTTTGAGGAGCGGCGCATCACACCGCGTGTCGGCTCCGTCCTTCCGCTTGAAGACGCGCGCACCGCCTACCAGATGCTCGCCGGAGCCCCGCACAAGCCCGGCAAAATCGTCCTGCAGATCCAGCAATAGAACTGGTCTCATAAACCCGTAATGCCGGAGGAGCCCCGGGTGAGGCCCGCCACCGAAGCGGGTCTCAGGCTCTTCGCCGAAGCCCCAGCCCTATATGAGACCAGTTCTGGCAATCCCCAGTCTCCGCTCGCTGGCCCCGGTCTCCCCTGAGACCCAGGATTTTCGGGGCAACCGGTCCTGCATCCCCTGGCATGCGATGACACGTTTTCGAGCGCGGCGAGCGCTCATGCACCGCCCCGCGGTTCGAGAATGCCACGCCTCGAAATGGTTATCACTTGCCTGCCGGGGCCGCCTTCTTGTGCTCCACGAAGACGTGTGCCTGATGACAGTTCACACACGTCTTGCCTTTCATAAATGGATCGGACTTCAGTTGTGCCACCTGATCGCCGTGACAGTTCTCGCATGTGCTTAACGCCGGTGTGCCCGCGAAGTCCTGTGCTGTTGTCTCGCCATGGCAGGTCGTGCATTCCACACCGTTGGCGCTGTGCGGGCTGGCCTTCCATTGGTCATACACCGCCTGGTGACAGGTGGAACAGGTATCCCCGGCTGGAATCAGCCGATGGTACACATGCTTGGCTTGATCCTGCTGAGCCATGGCAGGTTGGACGGCAATAGCCAAAACGAGAAAAACCAACAGGGTGAGCCCGAACATGCGCGCCCAGAAACGATTCACGGACAGACCTCCTGAGTACGGTCTTTAAGTATCGAACCCGGCGACCGCCGCAATCAGTGATATACATCACGTCTCAACGGAATGCGATCGCAGCACGACTGCGAGGCCTTTGGCCAATCCACATCAAAGGCTGTCATTCTGACGCCGAGCATCGCGAGGCGGAAGAACCCGCGGTTGCCTTTCGCAGCAACCCATAGGCTCGAAACTCCGGAAAACCGACATTGCCGGCCTTACAGCACCCCACATCAAAGGCTGCCATTCTGACGCCGGGCATCGCGAGGCGGAAGAACCTGCGGTTGCCCTTCGCAGCAACCCATAGTCCTGGCGTCTTGTCGGTCCCTGATCCGGAATCAGCCTACGGACTGGCCTTTGGAAGCTCTGAATAAGCCGCCGTTTTGAAGGGGCACGGCTTCAGCCGTGCCGTAGAGGCCAGTGAAAAATGGGCTTTAGCCCCTGAGGGATGGTTTTGGAAGGCTTAATCAGAGCTTCCCTTTGTGTCACCGATCTCTGAACTCTGCTGGTGGCGGGCAGGATGGTTCGGATCGGTGAATTCGAGCAGCTCAATCGGCGCGCCGTTTTCGACGATGAACGCGACCCGCACGCCCTCCGACGGGCTGTTGGGAGGAATCAGGATTTCGCGCCCAGCCAGCTCCGACTCCAGATCACCCACTTCAAACGCGACGTGCGGCACTTGACGGACCAGATCCGGGACCGCCGCGTCCGCTTCGAAACGCATCCACTCCACGCCAAATTCGCTCTTCTCGTGGCTGACCACAAACAGTTTCAGCTGTTTCAAGTAGGTCTCGCCAGCCCTCGCTTCAGTAGTCGGAATTCCGATGTGATGGTACCGCCGCATTGTTTTCGCTCTCCCTGGAATTGGCACAAATTCTACGCTGCCGTTACTGCGCTTGAAACCGCGCTCTCGTGAGCAGACTTCCCTTTCAGGCGAACAACCCATGCTTTCGGCAATGTGGAAAATCTGTCAAGGGGAAGGCCCAAAATCCAAAGTAACGGCCCCCTGACTTACAAGGACTTATAAGCCATCGACCTAAAAGAAATTTGGCAGTCTTTTTCTCTGGACTTGGTATTCTAATAATAGGGAGTAATAAAAGAAAAAGGCCATTCATCCGAGCGGTCTTTTCTATTGGCTTGATCGGGGAACATCGATGAAAAGCGCAACAGGACCGAAATGCGGATGCCCGACAATCTGTCCTGAGCAGGGGTCCCTGGTTTTAGGAGGCGAGTATCGCGCAAAGCGCGACCGCTTTTGTCATCATCGTCCTTTCACATCGAGGGCGATCAGCGGCCTCACAGCCGCCTCTGCGTCAAACCTGGCCGCCTCTGCTGCACACTCAGCCGCCCTTGAAGCTAACTCGGCCGAGTACCCGCCAAACTCGGCCAACGATGAGTCAAACGCGGCCGAGTTACAAATGACTCAGCCTCAATCATCTGGCGTCAACTCGGCCGAGTGTGACGCAAACACAGCCGAGTCTGCCTCAATCTCGACCCAGGTCTCAACTGATAGGTCCGGAGTCACTTCGCCAGGTACTCGACCCTGTTCACTTCGCTAACTCATACAAAACAAGTCAACGGCCATTTTTTCGGAAGGGGCAATTTTTTTCGCAGGAGCCAACAGACAGCGAACAGAATCGAAGCGAGGCGCACGAAACACGAAATAGGAAGGTCGCAGCCTCCCTTCGATGTTGCCCGCGAAAAGTCGCCGGCCAGGCTACAGATTGAAGAGCTCGCGGAGGCGGCGGGTTTGGGCGCGGCTGACCGGAATTTCGGTTTGCTTTTTGTCGGCCATGCGCAGCTGATAGCTGGATTTGAACCAGGGAACGACTTCGCGGATGTGGTTGATGTTGACGAGGTACGAACGATGGGCGCGCCAGAAGACCGAGGGGTCGAGCAGATCGAATAGCTCTTCAAGGGTGCGGCACTTCGACTGGCCTTCGATCGAGGGCGTGACCACGGAGATGACGCCGTCGTCGATGGAGGCGAAGCAGATGTCCTTCTGATCGATGAGGAGCAGGCGGCTTCCGGCCTGGAGGACGATTTTGCCGCTGTGAGGTTTGCCGTTCTGGTGCTGCTCGATGAGCTTGAGCAGCGTGTCAACGCGCAGATCGGTAGGGGCCGGTTTGGCTTCGGCGCTTTGGCCGGCTTCCTGCAGGCGGAGGCGGGCGCGCTCGACGGCCTGGAGAACGCGGTCGCGGTCGAAGGGCTTGAGGAGGTAGTCGATGGCGTTGACGTCGAAGGCGCGGACTGCGTACTGGTCGAAGGCGGTGGCAAAGATGATCTGCGGGAGTGGCTCGCCTTTGCCCAGCTCGAGGAGTTTTTTGAGAACGGCGAAACCGTCGAGGCCGGGCATCTGGACGTCGAGGAAGACGACGTCGGGATGATGGGTGCGGATGAGGTCGACGGCTTCGACACCGTTCTTGCCTTCGGCCAGGACATCGACGCTGCCGGTGGTGTCGAGGAGGTATTTCAGCTCTTCGCGGGAGAGCTGTTCGTCGTCGACGATGAGGGCGGTGATGGACATCCAGTCTGAGTATAGAGGCGGGGAGGTCGGAGCTGGAAGCTGGAAGGTGGAAGCAGGAAGCAGGAAACGGGAAGCCGGAAACTGGAGACTGGAAACTTGAAACTTGAAACTTGAAACTTCGAGCTACTCGGCGAAGGCGTGCAGGCGCGCTGGAGGATGGTCGGCGGCGAGGTGGTGGCCGCAGTAGACGCAGTGGAGATCAGTGATGCGGGCGGCGCGATGGCAATTGCCGCAGCAGGGCGCGACCTGGTACGCGCACTGGGGGCAGAAGTGGTAATCGGCTTCGATGCGCGCGTTGCAGGCGGGGCAGTGCGAGAGCACGGGCAGGCGCAGCATGAAGTAGAGGACGGCGCCGATGCCGCTGGGGATGACGACGCAGACCAGCATCCAGAGGGGCGTGCTCATACCGCGGCGGGGTGAGTCGCGGCTGACGTAGCCCATCATGACCACGTACAAGCCGGCGAGGAGGCCAATGCTGATGTTGACATAGAAGCGGAACCACAATGGGAGGTTAGGGGGATGATGACGATGTGCAGGAACGACAACCCACATCAGGTACATCATCGCGGCGAAAACAGCGATGCCGCCGACGATCGACCAGAAGGGAATGAGGCGCAACTCTCCTGAGATTCCGTCCGGATGCAGCTCAGACCGCTGCCGCGATTCGTTGTTCATTGGTTTCGCCATGGCCCGGATTCCTGGCCGCTATCGCTGATCGCCACGCGCGCCCCGTTCTCTCAACGTCAGCAACAGAATTGCGAAGACAGCGGAGAGAAGGACGAGGAAGAGGGTCAGGACCATGACCGGGAGATCGAAGAAATGCTCGCCGGTGGAGAGGTCGTTGACGGTGCTCATCAGGGGTGGCGCGAGAAGAACGATCAGCACTGCCATCGCCAGCAAGGCGATGCCCGCATGCCGGCGCTTGCGCGTCCGCTGCTCCTGCAGGTTATAGGCGGCTTCCATCACGGAACGGCGTGTACGGAGCACAACTTCGGGGATCGGGTGTCCGGAACTTGCCCGCGGACGGAATACATCGCTCCTCATAGAACCTCCATCCGTTCAGAGTTAGCGGCAACGGATCGGGTTGCCGATCGAACGTGGGGTTTGAGCGCGGCAAGGCCGCGATAGAGACGAGACTTGACCGTCGAAAGCGGGGCGCGCGTCATGCGCGCGATCTCCTCAAGCGACATTTCTTCGTGGAAGCGCAGCACCAGGACTTCGCGGTGCAGCGGATCGAGGGTGAGGAGAGCGTCAGCAACAAGCTGACCGGATTCCAACGTGGCCAGGTGGTCGAACGGAGTCTTGTCCTGGCTGGCAACTTCGAAGGGGCGCTCTTCGTCGCCGGTGTCGCACATTTCTTCGAGGCTGGCCATGGAGCGGCGTCGGCGCAGGTCGATGACGAGATTGCGGGCGATAGTGAAGAGCCAGGTATCGAAGCGCGCATTGCCGTTGAACTGGGCTCCGCGCATCAGTACCCGCATCCAGGTTTCCTGGAAGAGGTCTTCGGCGACTTCGCGATTGCCGGTGAGGTAGAGCAGGTAGCGGAGCAGGCGGTGCTGGTACTGGAGAATCAGCTCATCGAGCAGCAGCGGATCGCCTCGCTTGAGGCCTTCTGCGACGCGAGCATTTTCGCATTGCACCTGGTCGGCGAGTTGGAGCGCTGCCGCACTCATGTCAACTTCACAGACGGACGAATGCCTGCGGAAGACTCTTTTCGTTACGAGTTTTTCGACCCTGTGGGTCAGATCCATCGCAGCGCGCCTCGCTTCCAGGCCGGTTCGAGCAAGAGTGCAAATTACTGCTGTGTGTAACTCCTCCATTATCAGGCGGATTTCGCCGGCTCGCAACGTTAAACTCGATGAGATGGAAACGATTTATGGGCTGCATTCGGTGGAGGAGGCCCTGCGCGCGGGACGGCGGCGCTTCGACCATGTGTGCATCGCGCTGGAACGGCGCGATCAGCGGCTGGCGGAGATCGTGGCGCTGAGCCGGGCGGCGGGCGTGCCGGTGCGTACCGAGCCGAAGGAGGCGCTGACGCGGCTCGCCGGGACAACGGCGCATCAGGGCGTGGTGGCGGTGGTGCAGGAGCGGGAGTTTTTGGGGGTGGAGGACCTGCTGGAGGGGCCGGATCCGCGGCTGGTGCTGGCGGTCGATGGGGTGGAGGACCCGCAGAATCTGGGAGCGCTGCTGCGGACGGCGGAGGGGGCGGGCGTGGACGGGGTTCTGCTGACGGAGCGGCGGTCGGCCCCGCTGAGCGCGGTGGCGGTCAAGGCTTCAGCGGGGGCGGCGGAGCATCTGCGGCTGGCGCGGGTGGTGAATCTGGTGCGCGCGCTGGAGATGCTCAAGGAACGGAACCTGTGGTGCGTGGGGCTGGACGAGCGGGGCACGACGGATTACGACAAGTACGATTTCCGGTCCAACACCGTGGTGGTGCTGGGTCGCGAGGGAGCGGGGCTGCACGAGCTGGTGCGGCGGACCTGCGATCATCTGCTGAAGATTCCGATGGCGGGACGGGTGGAGTCGCTGAACGTGGCGGCGGCGGGGGCGGTAGTTTTGTTTGAGGCGGCTCGGCAGCGGCGCCCTGGGGCGGGGATTGAAGGAGGCACGAAATCGGGGAAACCACGCAAGGGTCTTGGTTCATGAGGGTCTGGTTTTTTTACGTCTTGCTGTGTGGAGTTTTAGCGTGGGGGCAGTCGGGCTCGGCGGCTCCGGGGCGGGCGCAGGCGGCGGGTTCGGCGAAGACTTCGGGCGAGGCTCAGGCCGAGTTGACGGAGGCGGAACGGCGGGCGGTCGCGATCACGGCGTGGGACCTCGATGTGCATCTGAGCCCCGGACAGCAGGCGATGGAGGCGCACGCACTGGTGACGCTGCGGAATGAGGGTGGGGCTCCCTTCGCGCGAGTGGCGCTGCAGCTTTCGTCGACATTGCATTTTGAGACCGTGGGATTTCGGGGCAAGAAGCTGCAGTTTGTTCTGAGCACTGTGGCCAGCGATGCGGATCACACAGGGCAGTTGCAGGAGGCGGTGATTGCGCTGGCTCAGCCGCTCGCGTCTGGGGCGCAGGTGACTCTGAGTGTCGATTATGGCGGGACGATTCCGCTGACGGCGGAGCGGCTGACGGCGATTGGCGCTCCCGAGGCGACGGCGCAGGCTTCGGACTGGGATCGCATCTCGGAAGATTTCACCGGGGTGCGCGGGTTCGGGAACGTGGTGTGGTATCCGGTCAGTTCCCTGCCCGTTTCACTGAGCGACGGGGCGAAGCTGTTTGCGGAGATCGGGCGGCAGAAGCTGATGGATCAGGACGCGACGGCGAGTTTGCGGGTGACGGATGAGTTTTACTCGGCTGCGCCGACTGCGGCGATCCTGAACGGACATTTTGCGAAGATGGATAACCCGGCATCGATGCCGACGGCTTCTTTTCCGGGAGTGATTACGGTGTCGGTACCGGAGACGCGGTTGGGATTTGAGGCACCGTCGTTTTTTCTGGCACGGCGCAGCGAGGTGGGGAGCAATGGGTTGCGGGTGCTGGCTCTGGATGCGGATCGAGCGAGTGCTGCGCGATATGTGAGCTCGGCGGGTCTGGTACAGGGGCTGGTGCAGACGTGGCTGGGGAAGAGGCCAGGGGAGGCTGAAGTTTCGACGATTTTTGAGTTGCCTGAGCCGGACGATGCGCCAGCGGAGGCGGGCGATGCGATCGCGATGCCGTTGGCCAGCGATGATGCGGTGCACCTGGAGCCGGTGGTGGTGCGGGCGCTCGCGCATGGATACTTCGACTCGCCGCGGGAGTGGCTGCGGGAGGGCGTGGCTGGCTTTGTGGGGTCGCTTTGGATCGAGGCGAATCGCGGGCGGACGGCGGCGATTGAGAATCTGAATGCCGATCGGCCCGCGCTGGCGCTGGCTGAGCCGGCGTCACCGGGTGAAAGCTCGGGCGAAGATCTGCTGCACGTGGCCGATGCTGTCTACTACCGCACCAAGGCGCAGTACGTTCTGTGGATGCTGCGCGATATTGCCGGGGACAAAGCGTTGCAGATGGCGTTGCAGAGCTACGATCCTGCGCAGGACACGACACCGGAGTATTTCGAGAGGCTGCTGGAGCGGGCGAGCGGGAAGGATCTGAAGTGGTTTTTTGATTACTGGGTCTATCACGATCGGGGCTTGCCTGATTTGTCGATTGCGGCTGTGTATCCGAGCCGGGTGACGCGAGGGCAGGTGCTGGTGGCGGTGGAGATTGTGAACGACGGGTACGCCACGGCGGAGGTTCCAGTGACGGTGAAGGGGGCGACTGCGTCATTGACGGAGCGCGTGCGGGTTCCAGCGCATGGGCGCATCACGCATCGCATCACGTTCCAGGAAGAGCCGACGGCGGTGGATGTGAACGATGGCACGGTGCCGGAGGTGCGGGACAGCGTTCATGAGAGGCTCATCACGGCGCCGTGACGGAGTTGGCGATGAGGGGCTGAGACAGGGTTCCGGTGATTTTGACGGCACCGCGCGGGGCGTCGAGGGTGAGGTCGAGGTCGCGGTCGAAGGAGATGGTGCCGCCGAGGGGCGTTGTTCGTGCGGCGCGCGCGATGCCACCGCTGGTGAAGGTGATGGTGTTGTGGGCGATGGTCCCTTTTGCGGTCCAGCGATCAAAGCGGGCGAGAGCGGCTTCGTTCGGCGTGGCGGGATTGGCGAGAGAGCCGTTCTGCCAGATGAAGGAGAAATCTCCGGTGATGGAGGAGGCGAGGTCTTCGGTGCGATAGCCGCTCATGGTCAGGGCCGTTTCTCCGCTGACGACGCCGGTACCCCAATGTTCGCCAAACACGGCTGCGATTTCGCTGGACTGGGCGCCGGCGACGTGAAGATTCAGCTTCCAGCGGGGGGTACCGTCATCCATGGACATCTCGGCTGTGCCGTGGAGGATTCCGCCCAGCGTTGCGGCGTCGAGGAACGAGAGGGTGAGGGTGTTTTGTTCGACACGGACCGCCACGGCTACATCGTGCAGCGGGAGTTGTCCGAGGTCAAGAGCTACACAGCTGATTTGCCCTTTCATGGAGGGCCACGGGGCGAGGTGGTTGCCGCCGAGGGCGTTGTTGAGGAACTGACCGAGGAGGCCATTGCCGGAATTTCCGGCGACGGCGGCCTCGATGGCGGCGGCGTTTAACGGTCCGGTGGATAAGGTAAAGGTGGCGGGACAGGCAACCGGTTGGTTGCACGTTGTTGGAAACTGGATCGAACCCTGCATTGGCATTTTTTGCCAGGTCAGGGAGACGTCCTGCCAGGCGATTTCGTCGGGGGACAGGGCGACTTGCGCGGACTGAACTTCGACGGGAGTGGGCAGAAACGCGGGTTTGAGCTGGGCCGCTTCGACTTTGAGCGATCCGGTGGTTGCGATTCCGGAGCTGGCGCCCGAAACGGGGCGCATCCAGTTCCCTGCCGTGGTGAGGTCGAGCGAGGCGCGTCCACGGGGCGCGACGATGGTCGCGGCATTTTCCAGCAAACCGAAACTTGCGGCCGCAGGCAGGAGTCGGGCGAGCGTGGCCTGGCCTGAGGTATGGATTTCGTATCCGTCACGAGTGAGGCGGGCGTCGGCAAGGAGGGGCTCGGGCGCTCCCATGGGGATTGCGATTGGCTGCATCTGGATGGCGTTTTGTAACGGAGGTGGTGGGGCGGGCGCGAGCGGCTGCTTCAATCGGCGCGGCGGCGGTGGTTGCGCCGGTGGGGCAACAAAATGTAACGGTGGCAGGTTCAAATTGCCGCCGGGGTAACGCAGCATGACACCGGTGGCCGATGCATCGCCGACGAGAACGCGACGTTCGCCGGTGACGAGGCGGAAATTGCCGTTAACTGTGCCGGTGACCGTTACATTTTGCGCGCCCGGACGCATGAGTTCGAGGATGCCAACCGGAAAAGAGGCGGGAACCTGATTGATTTCGAGCTGCAGGTCGGCTTGCGGCGCGGCGAATCCCTGCATATTGCCGGTGAGGAGGAGATGGCCGGCGGCGACAGGCCAGAAGCAGGTGATGTTATCGATGGCGCGCCGTGCGCGGCGGTAATCGCTGCGGCAGTTGGCGTCGACATTGATGGTGGCGGGAGGTTGAAACTCCTGGCGGCGGAGATCGGCGACGCGGAGGCGGGTCTGCAGGTGGAGATCGCCGAGATTGCCGCGGATGGTGGTGGTGACGTCGATGTTGCCCCGCCAACCGGTGTCGAGGCCGACGAGGAGACGGCTCATTTGACCGAGTTGCGCGCCGGTCCATTCGACGCGAAGATCGGCGGGCATGGCGTCGAGGAGCGCGGCTCGGCGCATGGAGCCTTCGACGTTGAGCTCGCCGACGCCGGACCATGGCGGCTGCAGCAGGTCGGTGCGGACGGGCTGGGCGCGGAGGCGGACGCGCCACTCGTCGCCGCTGGCCTGCCACATGGAGAATTCGGCGTTGACGAGGGAGAATGGTTTCTTTTCGGCGCCGTCTTTGAAGTCGATGCGGGCGTCGGTGGCTTCAATGTAGGGGAAGCGGGCCCGCGCGCTGACGTGGCGTTCGCCGGTGGGGGCGTTGGGAATCTGCGAGGCGCGCAGGAGGACGGAGCCGATGCTCCACTGGCCGTCGGCGCTTTTGACCAGGTTGAGATTAGCTTCGTCGAGACTGATGCGGCTGACTTCGAGTCGGCCACGCCACAGCGACGTGAGGCGCAGCGACGCGACGACGGAAGTGGCGTGGAGAGCGGGCTCAGAGCCGAAGGCTGGATCTTCGTCGACGGTGAAGTCGGACATGACGATCCCGGGGCTGGGGACGAGACGCAGTTGCATTCCGCCGACGTAGACCGGGCGGCCGAGGGCTTCCGACATGCTCACCGTGATGGAGTGGCGATATTTCCCGAGGTTGATGAGAGGCGGGAGGAAGATGGCCATCCACAGCAAGATGAGGAAGGCTGCGGCGATGGCGACGCGCCGCCAGGGAAAACGCCGGGGCGCGTCGGATTCTTCGGAGGACACCAACTCCTCCAGCGCGCGCATAGCTATTTCACTCGATGCAGGGTGCGGCGCCAGCGGGTTCCGTCGAAGAAGTGGATGGTCTCGTGGAGAATCCAGCCGATGCGGTCAGTAAAGGAGGTTTTGTTCTCCTGGCTCTCCGGCGTGTCAAAGGACCAGTAGACGAAGAGCGGGCGGCCGACGATGTTGGCGCGTGGGACGAAGCCCCAGAAGCGGCTGTCGAGGCTGACGGTGCGGTTGTCGCCCATGGCGAAGTACATGCCTTGGGGAACGACGAGGTCCTCGCCTTGGATGTAGGAGGGCAACGCCTCGGCCCATTCGGCGGTAGTGTCGGGGCTCATGGCCGGTGAGACGGAGGGGAAATCATCGCGATAAGCGATGTAGTCCATGTCGGTGGGCTTGGCGGCGTAGGGCTCGTCGAGGGCAACGCCGTTGCGATAGACAATGCCGTCGCGGAGGTGGATGCGGTCGCCGGGAAGGCCCATGACGCGCTTGACGAGGAAAAGGTGCTCGCCGTTCGGCTCGAGTGTGGGTTTGAAGAAGACGATGATGTCGCCGTGCTGGACGTTGCGGTAGTTCACGAAGGGCGCGTATGCAGCGGGCGGGGCCAGGGTGATGCGATCGACCAGGACGTGATCGCCGACGAGCAGGGCTTTGACCATGGACGACGACGGGATGGCGAAGTTCTGAAAGACGAAGGTGAGGACGAACAAGCCGACGGCGAGGACTCCGCAGATGGAGGCAAAGGCCTCGAGGGGAGTTTCTTCATGCTTTTGTTTCGCTTGTTTCTCCTCGACTTCAGTCATCGGCATCCGGGCGCCCCTCAGCGAACGACGCGCATGAAGCGGTTCCAGCGCGCAAAATCGACGATCTTGTTCCACAGATCGTTTTTCTGTCCGAGTCTATCATCCGGGAGCTGGGTGAGATCGGTGGAGGACGGTTCACGCAAAGAGAAATAGATGATGAAAGGTCGGCCAACGATGTGGTCGCGAGGGACAAAGCCCCAGTAGCGGCTGTCGCGGCTGAAATTGCGATTGTCGCCGAGGACGAAATATTCGTTGCCGGGGACGACGAGGTCGCCTCCGCGAACTTCGCGGCGCATTTCCATCCACCAGCGGGGGTCGACGCCGGGATCGGTGTAGAGCTGGGTGGGAAAGCTGTCGCGAAAATCGTCGGGATAGGCAGGCTCAAAGACGGCCCAGGGCTCGTCGAGCCGGCGGCCATTGACCCAGGCGAGGCCCTCTTCGAGATGGACGTGATCGCCGGGGACGCCGATGACGCGTTTGACGACGTGCTCGGGGGGATCGGGCGGGAAATGGAAGACGATGACGTCGCCGGTTTGGATGTCGCGGTATGGAAGCAGCCATCCCCAGGGACCGGCGGGCGCAAAGGTGACTTTGTTGACGAGAAGAAAGTCGCCGACCAGCAGCGTGCGCTCCATGGACTCGGAGGGAATGCGGAAGGGCTGCACGATGAAGGTGAGGATAAAAAGGGCGATGACGAGGACGACGAGAAGGGATCGCGCGATTTCGAAGACGCCGGGGAAGAGGATGATTTTTGAGCGGCGCTTCGCCGGCTCTGCTGGTGGATCGGGGGAGATGTCGAGGGATGCGGGATCAGCAGCGGGCTGTGTGGTCTCCGGTTGGGGTTCGGGGGCAGAGGACGGGAGTGTGCTCATTCGGGCGGGCCCGCGAAGCCGAGTTTGTCGGTCTGAAGCTTGTCGGCCCGAAGTTTGTCGGCCTGGAGTCTGTCAATGGCGTTACGGGCGGCATCCTGCTCGGCGTGTTTTCTGGTGCGGCCTTCGCCGTCGGCGAGCGACTCTGCGCCGACGCGGACCTCGACGAAGAAGCGTTTGCGGTGGTCGGGACCGGTTTCGCCGGTGGTCCGGTAGTGGGGCTGGCCCTGTTTGCGCGACTGCAGGAGTTCCTGGAGCGCGGACTTGAAGTCGCCCATGCCACCACGCGAGTCGAGCTGTTCGCGTAATGCGCCGACGACCGGAGCGATGACGCGGGCGTGGATGAGACTGCGGACGGTCTCAAGGCCGGCGTCGAGGTAGATGGCACCGATGATGGCTTCCATGGTGTTGGCGAGGAGCGCGGTTTTTGTGCGCCCGCCGCTGCGCTCTTCGCCGCGACCGAGGAGGAGGTATTTGCCGAGGCTCAGGCCCTCAGCGACCTCGGCGAGATGGCGCCGGCTGACGAGCGCTCCGCGCAGACGGGTCAGGTCTCCTTCGGAGAGGTCATCGTAATGGCGGTAGACATACTCAGCGGCGACCATGCCGACGACGGCGTCGCCGAGAAATTCCAGCGTCTCGTTGTCTTCGCGCTCGGGCTCGTCGGAACCGCGCTCGTGAGCGAGAGAGCTGTGGGTGAGGGCGCGGCGGAGGAGTCCCGCCTTCGAGAAGTGGTGGGCGAGGACGGCTTCGAGTTCCTCGACAGCGGCGGGGTCGGCCGCGGGATCGCCGGAGGGAGGCAGGTCAAGGGACGTGCCGGGAAAATGTGGCGAGGACTCCATGCGGGGGCTACTTCTATCAATTATTACAGAGTCATTCCATAGGGGGGGTCGCCATTTCACCACAGAGGGCACAGGGAACGCAGGGCAAGAAGAGTGATTGGTTCTGGACCCAGGTACCGGGGGCTCGCTACTGCGGACGAGGTGGAGTGGCGGGAGGCGCGGACTTGGGCGCATCCCGATCATCGCCGCTCTCGGCGCGATGCGGAAGGGCGAAGGGTTTTTTCAGTCCGGCGTCGGCGGCGGCGCGGGTGTCGGGCTGGCCGTCGCGCACGGCGAGGGCTGCGTTGTATTCGGTCACGGCGTCATCACGGTTGTCTTCGACGTCGAGGATGCGGCCCAGGTAGATGTGCGACCAGGCAAGCATGCGAGCATCTTTTGAGGCTTTGAGTGTGTCGCGGAAGGCGGCTTCGGCGTCGTCGATTTTGCCGCTCATCAGGTCGACGCGGGCGAGGATGAAGTCGGCCTGCCCGGCATCGCCGTTGTGGTTGTCGAGGGCCCTCTGCGCCAGCTGGGCCGCGCCCTGTACGTCGCCTGTCATGAGCTTCATCTCGGCGAGGTCGAGTTCTTTGGGTTGCGGCGGCCGCTGGGGCGCGGAACTCATGACGTGGCCTTCGCCATGGGCATCGAAGGTGGTGTTTCGGGCGCGATGGATTTCGACACTGACGTCCATGCCGTAGACCATGGGCCCGATGGCTTCGTCGAGGCTTTCAGGGTTCTTTTCGAAGGCCTTGAGCTGGTTGTAGAAATACGGTGTGAGTACGTAGCCCTGCGTCATGGAGTGATCGACTGCCTGCTGACGGATAGATTCCTGCTTCTGCGCGGCGACAATGCGCGCGTGCTCGTACTGGTCGGCTTCGCTGTGCGGGAGGTTGGGTGGGACTTTGACGTCGGGGATTCCGGTATCCATAGTGCGATCTTCAATGGCGCGAATCATGCACTCGATGACGAGGGCGTCGATGCCGCTCTTGAATTCGTACTCAAGGGGGGCGTCGTCGACCGCGTGGAGGATGGGCATCATGCGGTCCATCGAAGTGGCGTGGGCGTAGAGGAGAGGCTCGATTTCGTAGTGGAGATAGGCGTGGCGCACCAGATCCATGGAGATTTTGCCGTCTTTGGGCGAGGCGACCACGACGTAATCCGGGCCATAGATGCGGGCATTGGTTTGTTCCGGCGATAACAGCGGCTCGAGCACAACAAGGAAGTGGCGTCCGTTATAAGTGGAGGCAGGTGTTTTGAGGTAGTAGTTGGTGCTGACGATCATTTGCGACAGCGGGCCGTGGAGCTTGTTGGTGATCTCGTCGTAAGTGGCGCGATTCCGGGCCCAGATGAGATGGAGGTCAATGTCGTCTGCATAGTGGCGGAGCAGAGGCAAAACCTGCTCGACGCCGGTGGCATCGGGAGGCATGTCCTGCTCGTCGACGCTCGGCGTCAACTGCGGTGGCGGCGTTAGATAGAGCGCGAGTGAGATGTACTGAGCGAGGCTGCGCGCCGGATCATCGAGGCGGCGCTGATCGATGAAGGCGCAGAGCTTGTCGCGGTCGTCGCGCGCGGCGGCTGAGGCCAGCGTGGCCTGGGTGACCTCGTCGCGAATTTTTTGACGGACGAGGTCGGACTCGTCGAGACCTTTGTCGTAGCCGCAGGCGTTGAGGGCGACGCCGACGTCGAACATGGCCTCGCTGGTTTCGAGACTGACGGTGGGACCGGCAGGATCGATGAGTGCGGGCGCTTTGGGAGCGAGGTTCTGATCCGCCTGAGTTGGGACTTGCTTCGGGGCCGTGGATGGAGGTTGCCCGGGGTTGAGACCCGGGACCTGGCTGGAGCTGGATGGTTGCTGCGCCTGGCTTTGGGACGTGGCGTCGACCGGCGGCGGTGCGGATTGGTTTTGCGCGCGGCAGGACAGGGCGCAGATCGATCCGGCCAGCAGGAGGAACAGCAGAAAACGGCGGAAAAACGACGGCATCATGACATTGGACGGATGGGCTGCCCTTCAGTCTATGCGTGGTATGGAGAGGGGTCAACGTTTTTGGCACTGGAAGCTGCCGTACAATGCTCGAAACCGCAGTGAGTCGGCGAGCCATGAAAATCGGGTTTCTTCGCATTGTTTGGAGCATGGGTGTGTTGGGGGTCTTGGGTTTCGCTCTCGCGGCGAGTGCGCAGACTCCGAAACCCGCGCAGGATGCGGCTCCGGATGATGCGAGCCGCACGGCGCTGGCGTTGAAGAACGACGAGCCCGTGCGCGCGCGACATGCGATGGTGGTGACGGTGCATCACCTGGCGACGGACGCGGGCGTTGGGATTCTGAAGGCGAGCGGCGATGCGGTGGATGCGGCGGTGGCGGTGGGATTCGCGCTGGCTGTGGTGTATCCGTTTGCGGGGAATCTCGGCGGCGGCGGGTTCATGCTGATCCATGAGCAATCACCCCAGCGAGCAGGCTTGCCGGGGACCCCGAGCACCGGCAAAAACGTCTTTATCGACTATCGCGAGAAGGCGCCACTGGCTGCGACGGCGGATATGTATCTCGACGCGAAGGGCAACGTGATTCCGGACGCCAGCGTGGTGGGGTATCGGGCGATTGGAGTGCCGGGATCAGTGGCGGGGCTGGTATACGCGGAGAAGAAGTACGGCAAGCTGAAGCTCGCGCAGGTGATGGCGCCGGCGATTCGTTTGGCGGCAGAAGGATTTGTGCTGAGCGACGAAGAAGCCGCTTCGCTGCAGGACAAAGTCATGACGGGATTTCCGGAGTCGCAGCGGATCTTCCAGCGCGATGGGAATTTCTATCGGGCGGGTGAGACTTTTCGGCAGCCGGAGCTGGCAGAGACGTTGCGGAAGATCGCGAAGAACCCTGATGACTTCTATCACGGCGTGATGGCGCAACAGATCGCCGATGCAGTGAAGGCGGGCGGCGGGCTGATTAGCTCGGAAGATATGGCTCGGTACACGGCGAAGGAGCGCGAGCCGGTGATTGGGACGTATCGCGGATCGACGATTGTGAGCGCGCCTCCGCCGTCATCGGGCGGGGTGGCGCTGATCGAGGCGCTGAACATTCTCGACGGGTACGATCTGGGGGCGATGGGGGATCGGACGGCGCCGGAGATGCATTTGGTGGTGGAGGCGTTTCGGCGCGCGTACATGGACCGGTCGAATTATCTCGGCGATCCGGACTACGTGAAGATTCCGTTGAAGGAGCTAACCAGCAGGAAATATGGCGAGGCGTGGCGTGCGTCGATCGATGTGGATCACGCAAGCGCGTCGGCTGCGTTGCAGCGGCCTTCGGGATTTTTGCCGGCGGCGCCGACGATGGCCGATGTTCGTCAGGAGGCGGCGGACACGACGCACTATTCGGTGGTGGACGCGAAGGGCGATGCGGTGTCGGTGACGACAACACTGAACGGAGGGTACGGTTCAGGCGTGACGGTGCCGGGGCTGGGATTTTTGCTGAACGACGAAATGGATGACTTTGCGTCGAAGCAGGGCGTGCCGAATATGTTTGGGCTGATTCAGGGACCGGCGAATGCGATTGCTCCGGGCAAGCGGCCTTTGTCCAGCATGACGCCGACGATTGTGCTGAAGGATGGCAAGGTGAGCATGGTGCTGGGGTCGCCGGGCGGCGGGCGGATCATCACCGTGGTCGCGAATATTCTCCTGAGCGCGGTGGATGAGGGGCTGAATATTCAGCAGGCAGTGGATGCGCCGCGGTTCCACCATCAATATTTACCGGACGTGCTGTTTCTGGAGCCGGGGTTTTCTCCGACGACGCTGGCGGGGCTCAAGGCGATGGGATACAACGTACGCGTGGGCGGGCACTGGTCGGATGGCGAGTGTATTGCTGTCGATCCGAAGACGGGTGAGTTGATGGGTGGGCAGGATCATCGGCATCGCTTTGGTTTGGCGGCGGGGTACTGAGGCGAGGCTGTAGCCGGTAGCCGATAGCAAATCGCCACCAGACAGCCAGGTCGTCGACCCGGGAGCAGCAGGAAAAGACCCGGTCTCGATGCGGCGCTGACCCGGAATAACAGGGTCCCGCCTATGCCCTGCCAGCCTTCAGCATCTTTGGTCCTGGGACCGTCTCAGGGCGAAAACCGATCTGTCGCGCCGGCCTGTGCTGCGGCCTGGTGAGCGAACGAATCACGTGGATAATATCTTCGATCGATGCGTCATGCTCGTTCAGTCGCTGCTCCAGCTCGGCAAGTTTGGCGGAAAATGCCTTGTGTGCAGTGAGCGTCTCGCGCAGACGGACAAAGGCGCGAACCACGAAGATGCTCACTTCCACCGCTCGCGTGGAGTTGAGCAGGTTTGCGGCCATGATGGCCCCGTGCTCCGTGAAGACGTAAGGAAGGTAGCGACGGCCGCCATGGCTCCAACTTGAGATCACAGATTGTGATCTCAAGTTGGGGAGGTCTTTTGCTGTCAGGCGGAAGACGAAATCGAGGGGAAACCGGCTCCTGTTCCGTTTGACCGCTTGATTGAGCACCCGGACTTCGACACCATAGAGTGCCGCCAGGTCAGCGTCGAGCAGAACCTTTTGCCCGCGGGCGAGGAAGATTTGACTCTCGATTGGTTTCGCTGCGAGCGCCCTGCTCCTGACCATTTCGCCTCCTCACTTGAGATCACAGATTGTGATCTCAAGTTGAGCATGTGTGCACAGAGACCAGAGATGGCGCTGTCGAGAGAGCGGGCATTCTCAACGTCTCAAGTCAAGAATCCCATGCGCGTACCACTGTTGGTTGCCTGATTGTCATTTCTCCGGGACAGGAGTCACGTTACTTTGCATCCCGAGGCCGCCAGCATTTGCTTCACGAGGCCGGACCTCTGGTTTATCCTTGGCTAAAAGTGCACAATGCCCAGGGGATTCCCGCTCGGAGTTGATCATGCCAGACGCCACGTGTGACATCGGCCTCATCGGCCTTGCTGTGATGGGTCAGAATCTCGTCCTCAACATGAACGACCACGGTTTCAAGGTGGCCGTGTTTAACCGGACAGTGTCCAGGGCGGACGATTTTCTGGCCAACGAAGCGAAGGGCACGCAGGTGGTGGGCGCCCATTCGCTGGAGGAATTTGTGGGGCTGCTGAAGAGTCCGCGGCGCGTCATGCTGATGGTGAAGGCGGGCGACACCGTCGATCAGATGATCGACCACCTGCTGCCTTATCTGTCGAAGGGCGGCATCATTATTGATGGCGGCAATTCGCTGTTCACGGATTCGAACCGGCGGACGAAGGACCTGGCGGCGAAGGGGATTCTGTTTATCGGGACCGGAGTTTCAGGCGGCGAGGAGGGCGCGCGGTTTGGACCGTCGATCATGCCGGGCGGAAATCCGGAGGCGTGGCCGCACGTGAAGGAGATCTTCCAATCGATTGCGGCGAAGGTGGACGAGAGCGGTAACAGCACGACATCGAACGGCAAGGGCGGCACGCCATGCTGCGACTGGGTGGGCGACGCGGGCGCGGGGCACTACGTGAAGATGGTGCACAACGGGATCGAGTACGGCGACATGCAGCTGATCTGCGAGGCGTACGACCTGCTGAAGCACGCGCTGGGGCTGACGCCGGATGAGCTGTCGGTGGTGTTTGCGGAGTGGAACAAGGGCGAGCTGGACAGTTATCTGATCGAGATTTCTTCGCAGATCTTCGCGAAGAAGGACGAAGACGGAACGCCGATCGTCGATAAGATTCTGGACACGGCGGGGCAGAAGGGCACGGGCAAGTGGACAGTGGAGAGCGCGCTGGATCTGGGCATGCCGGTAACGCTGATCGGCGAGTCGGTGTTTTCGCGGTGCTTGTCAGCACTCAAGGAAGAGCGGGTCGACGCGTCGAAGATTCTGCAGGGGCCGACGGGGCAGGCGGCGACGGCGGATCGGGCGGACTTTGTCGAGAACGTGCGGCGGGCGCTGTACTGCTCGAAGATTATTTCGTACGCGCAGGGTTACATGATGCTGCGCGAGGCGGCGAAGCAGTATGGATGGCGGGTGAATATGGGCGGGATCGCGCTGATGTGGCGCGGCGGGTGCATTATTCGCAGCCGCTTCCTGGGGAAGATCAAAGAGGCTTACGACAAGAAGCCGGACCTGCACAATCTGCTGTTCGACAGTTTCTTTGCGGGCGCGCTGAACGAGTATCAGGCTTCGTGGCGTAAGGCTGTGGTGAAGGCGATTGCATTGGGCGTGCCTTCGCCGGCGTTTTCGACGGCGCTGGCGTTTTACGACGGATACCGGACGGCGCGGCTGCCGGCGAATCTGCTGCAGGCGCAGCGGGACTTCTTTGGTGCGCACACGTACGAGCGCGTCGACCAGCCGAGGGGGAAGTTCTTCCACACGAACTGGACCGGGCGCGGCGGGCGGGTTTCGTCGACCACGTACAACGCTTAAGGGGCCGGGGGGGAATGGCGTGGATGCAGTGGGACGGCAAATCCTCGGAGAGCCATTTTCTTTTCGGCTCCTTTCCGGCCGACTTGAGGGCGGTTCGCGTGGATTTCTGGCGGCTGTAATCTGTGCGCTGAGAAGGTTACCGATTTGGGCCGTTAGTGCCCGAAATTAGAACCTTTTAATTGAGTCGCCTGATCGCTCCGATGCACAGGAGGTATGAAACTCCTGTGGGCGTCGCTGCTGTTTTCCTTCGTCTTGTCCAACGCAATCTGCCTGGGGCAGGAGGTGGCGCTGGTGAATGCTCCGGAACCGGTCCTGAACGGGCTGGAGCCGGTGCTCGGGGCCTGGTCGTCGAGCCTGAGCGGATCGGCTTCGAGCGCGATCATGCCGGTGCGGGCTCCTCGCACCGAGGTCAGGCCCAGGTTTGCGCTTGAGGACTGGGGCCTGCTGGGGGCGGGGGCGGCATTGAGGTTTCTCGACTACAAGAGCACGGTGAAGTGCATGTCGGACCCGGCGAATTTTCGCGAGGTGGAATTGCCGCAGGCTTTGGTGCACAACAAGCCCGGGCTGGGGGCGTTCGAGACGAGCACGGTGGTGGCGAACTACTACGCTTATCGGTTTTTTGTGCGACACGACCATCGGACGATGGCGCGGCTTGGGCAGTGGGTGAATATCGGCGCGATGGGCTGGACGGTGGGGCGGAACTATTACGAGCTGAACGAATTTTGGCCTCGGTCGAACTTTCCAATTCATGGACCATCGGGGCAGATTCCGTAGAATCAGGCAATGCGGGGACGATCCGACGATGTTCTGGCGGAGATGCGCGACGTTCTGCTGGAGACATACGCCATTAATGATGCGATGAATCAGTTGCTGCTTGCGCATCTGGATGTGCGGGCGTGGCGGGTGACGTTGCCTGGAGCGACGGGCAGGGGTGGACGGACGATCGGGGCTGTGTTCGCGCACATGCACAACTGCCGGCTGAACTGGTTGCGACGGAATGCTCCGCATTTGAAATGTCCCGCGGCGCTCGATCCGCGACGGTGCACGATGAAGCAGGCTTCGGCGGGGCTGAAGAAGAGCGCGGAGGCGTGTTTGCGGATGCTGACCGATGCGCTGGATGCGGGGCGGGAGCGGAAGGTGACGCGATTTTCGCGGGGAGAGTGGACGCGCACGTGGCCCGCTGGGGCGGCGATGTTCGGGTACATGTTTTCCCATGAGGCGCATCATCGGGGGCAGATTATTTTGCTGGCGCATCAGCTGGGGTATCGGTTGCCGGCGCAGGCCTGGGGCGGGATCTGGAACTGGGACAAGCTTTGGAAGGAGCGGGGGCTGGCGAAACGTCCTCGGTGAGCGGGGGACGCGGCGAGTTGAGAGACTGTGCGGGTCTGGTTAGGCTTGGGCGACTAGCTCGGAGAATTTTGCCAGGTCGATGTTGCCTCCGCTGACTAAGCAAACGATTTTGCCGGGACCGCATTTGCCGGTGAGGCCGGCGGCTACGGCGCAGGCTCCTGCGCCCTCGGCGATGACGCGATTGCGCTCGGCGACGAAGCGCATGGCGCGGCGGGTTTCTTCGAGAGTGGTGACGACGGAGCCGGCGAGGAGATGATGGGCCAGCGACCACATGCGGGGGAAGACGGACTTGCCTCCACATCCGTCAACGAAGCTGGCCTGCCAGTTGGGGAATTTCTGCGGTGAACCGGATGCCAGGGAGAGGGCGAGGGGAGCGGCGGTTTCGGGCTCGGCTGCGTAGACGCGGGCTTTGTGGCCGCGTGCTTTGAGAGCCGCGGCGATGCCGCAGGAGAGGCCGCCTCCGCCGAATCCGGCCACGATGGCGCTGACGTCGGGAAGGTCTTCGATGATCTCAAGACCGGCTGAGGCGTTGCCTGCGATGAAGGCGTCGTCTTCGAAGGGATGAATGAAGGCGCCGTTCATGGCGGGGTGGGTGCGGTCGGCGAGGGCCTGCCAGCACTTGTCGTAAGAGGCTTTGACGACCTCGCCACCGAGTCGGCGGACGGCGTCGAACTTGGCCTGCGGGGCGGTTTCGATCATGAGAATTTTGCAGGGTACACCGGCGCGGCGCGCAGCGAGGGCTACGCCCTGGGCTGCGTTACCGGCGCTGACGGTCCAGACGCCGTGGCGGCGCTGGTCTTCGGGGAGAAGGCGGACGGCGTTCCAGGCTCCGCGAATTTTGAAAGAGCCGATGGGCTGCAGACACTCGAGCTTGAGATAGATTTCGGCCGGGCCGTCGTGATTGAGGCGGACGAGCGGAGTGCGGATGGCGGCCTCGTAGACGTGCTGGCGGGCCTCGTCGATGAGGTTCACGGGGATGTTTCGCTGGGCGGCTGTGGCGGCTGGTGCGGGGTGACTTGCCATGGCAGGGTCCAATTTACCCTGGCAGGTTTACCCGGGCGAGCGCGCGGACGACGTAGATGTTTCGGCGGGGGAATGTGCGACGAGAGGCGCGGGCTCCGCTGGGGCCGGAAGCTCTCGGGAGGAGTCCGGCCCCAGCGGGGATGGGTCTTGCGCATCCAGCACCGGCGCAGACGGGGAGCCGGGCGTGCAGTCAGACTTACATCAGATGCTGCAGAGCATCCCAAACGTAAACACCCAGGATGCAGACGGTCAGGACGCAGGTGGCGCCGGTGACAATCCGGATCAGGGGCTGAATCTTATTGACCTTGGCCAGAAGCTCTTCCTGCTCTTTTTTCTGGTGATTGGCCGATTCGTCGAGGAAAATCTGGTCTTCTTCGTAGCGCGTGAGATTGGAACGATAAACAAGAAGGACGAGCAGAAACGTGATGACTGCTGCCCAAACGATCCAAACAACGGGCATGTAGCTCAGAATGGAGCTCATAAGCGCCTCGGGGGGATGAGTTCCGATTCGAGGAGGGGCGATAGCGGCGAGCCGCCGGGGGTGCGCCGGTCACGAACGATTGACCGGCTGCAACCGAGAGCTGGCCGGGAAGGCCGAGCCACGAAACGGTTGAGCCGGCTCCTGTGCCGACGGGTCCAGAACGGGTTTGCGTCCGGGCTCGACGGCAGAAGGGGCCGTCTGGAAAAGGATGTTAGCGCTGTTGGGGTGGTATTGAACAGCTAATTCTTTTGTCAATCCGGTTACCATTTGGCAACTCTGCGGAAACTAAAGGATTCCATGGAAATGCGAGGGCCTGGAATATGCGGAATTTTTGGAACCTGGGAATCCGGTTGATGGCGGCGGTGGGGATTTGCGCGGCGGTGCTTTGGGTGACCTCGTGCACGGCGAGCGGGAAACCGGAGTCGGATCAGCAGATCCGGCAGCAGGCGCAGGACGCGACGGAGAGGGCAAAAGTGGCGGCGGATAGGGCTGCGGCGGAGGCGCGCGTGGCGGCGGCGAACGCGGAGCGCACGGCCAATGATGTTGCGGCTGGGGTGAAGGCGGGGCTGCATAACGGAAAAGGTGGTGCGGTGGATTTGAATTCTGCGAGCCGGTCGGATCTGGAGACGCTGCCGGGGGTGACGGCGGCGACGGCTCGGCGGATCGAGGCGAACCGGCCGTATGACTCGACACGGGATTTGGTGCGGAAGGGTGTAGTGTCGTCGGCGGAATTCGACCGGATTGCCGGGGATGTGAAGACCCGGTGACAGGTTGCAGGTGACAGATTACGGGCTGCAGGGCGGCGTTCAGGTGATGGTTCGTTGAGGCCAAAACGAGATTCCTTCGCGCCGGCTTCACTCGTTTTGCGCGATCTCAGTATTCGGTCGGGATGACAACCGCTTCTTCCGTAGCGATACGCTGCCCTGCTGGATCTGCGACCCGAATTCCGCAGGGGCTGGCGATAGACTCGCAGTGTGACTGCGGGAATTTCTGAGAAGAAGTGGGTTTGTGTTTTTTGCGCTTCGGCGGCGGGGGCTTCTCCTGTCTATTTAGAGGCTGCGACGGAGCTGGGGCGGCTGATCGCGCTCGGTGGGTATGGGCTCGTTTACGGCGGCGCGACGGTAGGCGCGATGGGGGCGGTCGCGGATGCGGCTCTGGCGGCCGGCGGCGAAGTGGTCGGCGTGATTCCGGAAGTGATTCGAGAGCGCGAGATCGATCACAAGGGGCTGACCGAGCTGCATGTGGTGCGGACGATGCATGAGCGCAAAGCTCTGCTCGCCCGACGCGCGGATGCGTTTGTGGCGCTGCCGGGCGGGTATGGGACGCTCGATGAGTTCATCGAAATTGTGACGTGGGCGCAGCTGAAGATTCACGCGAAGCCGTGCGTGCTGGTGAATGTGGCGGTGAACGGTGGCGGATTTTATGACGGGCTGCTGGGGTTTTTGGATCACTGCGTGGAGCAGGGGATGATTCTGGCGGAGAATCGGGGGTTGGTTTTGGTGGCTGGGGATCCGGAGGAGGCCCTTGGCTTGGTGGAGAGGACCTGGCGGGAGAGGGCGGAGGTTCCTGCGCATGATGCGCGGCTGGATGAGGTGGTGAGGTAGATAGAGTTTGGAGTTTAGGGTTTGGAGTTTAGGGTTTAGGGTTTAGAGTTTGGGCTAGAAGCTTTGACTGGGCGAAGCTGCGACCGAGACCGAAACTTTAACTTCGGCCAGTAACCTCAGAATCTCGAAACTCCAAACTCCAAACTCCAAACTCTCTATGGTTTTCCTGTTGACACGTCCGCTTATGTGACGGAAACTTGGCGTGCTTCGAAGATCGATAGTAAAACCATCGAGATTTTCCCGTTCCATCGTTTCCCATCTGTGCGTGAAGGAACCATCCGCTGAAGAAAAGCTTCAGCGCTGTGGTGTGCCTGTCGCTGCGCGTGGATTCGTGTGTCGAGAAAACTTTCCGGAGGGTAGATCATGCGGGTGTTCGCGGTGCTGTTTGCGGCTTCGCTTGCGTTGAGCAGCTATGCGCAGGGGGTGACCAATCCCTGTCCGAATGCGCAGCCTGTGCCGCCGGCGTTGAAGCTGCCGGCGTTCGTTCCTCCCGGCGAACCGGTGGACCTGGAGCAGAGGCTGCTGAAGTATATGAACACTCTGCACTATCGGGACCTGGGCTGGTGCCGCGATAAGTGGGTGCGGGACACGGGGCCGGTCATCGGCACCACGTCGGCCATCGTGCATCCGGCGGTGCATATCTACTATTCGCCCGAAGTATCGAACTGGCTGCTGAACGGGCGCAAGGGCGACATTCCGGACGGCGCGGTGATCATCAAAGAGCAATTTTCGCCGACTCCCGCGGCTCGCTATCGCGAGATCCCGGAGCAGGCCCTTGGCTGTCCGAATGACTGGACGATCATGATCCGCAACTCGAAGGCCTCGTTCGATGGATGGTTCTGGGCCGAAGTGTGGAACGGCAGCAAGCCCTCCAACGGCATGAATTTCAACGATCCCTTCCAGTATCCGAATGCCGGTTACGGGCTTTATTGCCTCCGCTGCCACGCTTCGGCCCAGAACCAGCTCAGCTTTGCGACGCTGGCCAACATCGAGGGCGCGCCCGGATGGCCCCTGCAGTTCCGTGTGGACAACGGCTGGCGCTCGTCGATCCTTCCGCCGCCCCCAAAAGTGTGCGGCCCCGGATCGCCGACGCTGATCGACCTGCTCGAGGCCGCCAGGCCGCTGGCCGCCGCACACCAGGAAGAGACTGCGATCCCGCCCGCGCTTTTCCCCGAGCACGAGCAGAATGCGGCGATCGACGAAAACGTCCGCACCATGCCCCTGCTCAAGCTGCTGCGCCCCGCCGTCGACACGAACATCCAGAAGATGCCGCCCGAGCCCTTTGACGACGTCCTTGCGCCGCCTAAGCCTGCCGTCGCACCTCCGCCGAGCCACTCGACGGGATACGTGACCTCGTCCCAATGCCTGGGATGCCACAGCGGATTGTCCGGTTCCGGGCTCGGGCCGACCCTTGTGCTTGCCGCGCCGAACAACAATCCCACCAAAAGCGACAATTTCTTCGTTAACGTCTCGCCTTACGGCGAGTGGCGCTGGACGCCCATGGGTCTCGCCGGCCGCGATCCCGTCTTCTATTCCCAACTCGACAGCGAACTCGCGTTCCTGACCGATCCGACGACGCAGCAAAAGGTGATCGACACCTGTACGCAATGCCACAACGCGATGGGCAAGCAGACCTTCAAGGCCGAGCATCCCAGTGAAAACTACAAGCTGGCCTTCGTCTTCGACACCGATGCGCACAGCGAGGGTTTCCGCTATGGCGGTCTCGCCCGCGACGGCATCAGCTGCGAGGTCTGCCATCGCATGCAGGCGCCGTCCGATCCGAGCCTCGCGTACTTCCTCCAGCACCAGATCAATGGTGTCTTCAACCTGCTTCCCCAGGATGAACTGCACGGGCCGTTCCAGGACACCGAGATTACGACTTATCCCATGCTGCAGGGCATTAACGTCAAACCGAAGTACGACGCCTACATCCAGTCGCCGCAGTTATGCGGAACCTGCCACACCATTCTTCTGCCCGTGCTTGACAGTCCAACGAAAGGAACCACCAGCGTCGAGCAGGCGACCTATGTTGAGTGGCTGAACTCCGATTTTCGCAATGAGTACGGATCGAAGGGCGCGACTCCGGAGACCTGCCAGGAATGCCACATGCCCACCGGCTATTCCAACCCGGGGGCTGGCCTGAACGTGGCCGCGATCGAGGACAAGATCGCCATCGTGCAGGATGGAACCTATCCCGCGGTCGAGCACCTCGCCGACCCCAACGATGTGAACGTGCGCTGGCGCCAGACAGGATACCGCCGCCACGAACTCCTGGGGCTCAACGGATTCCTGCTGCAGATGTTTCTGAAGCCGGTGAACAGCAACCTGAACAACGAGGTGCTGGGCGTGAGGCTCGCCGACTACATGTCAGGACTTCCAACCGATCTCCAGGCCGCCTCCGATAACGTCGTCGAGCAGGCGCAGAGCATCGTCGCGAGCGTCGCCATCACCAAGTGGCAGGTCGAAGGCAACAAGCTGATTGCGGAAGTCACCGTCACCAACAAGGCCGGGCATCGCTTTCCCAGCGGCGTGGGCTTCCGCCGCGCGTTCCTCGATTTTGAGGCGACGGCGAATGGCAAGCCGTTCTTCAGCTCGGGCGCGACCAACGCCATGGGGCAGATTGTCGACTTCAACGGTCAGGTGCTCCCCACCGAGTCGTTCGCCGGTGGTCAATATCAACACCACTTCAGCCAGGCGAATCCGATCACCTCGAGCGGCCAGGTGCAGATTTACGAGGAGCTGACGCAGAACGCCAGGCATCAGTTCACCACCAGCTTTACGCGCCGCGACTACGAGATTAAAGACAATCGGCTGCTGCCTGTGGGCTGGTCGCTGCACGGACCGCCCGACCTGCAGATTCCGGAGCCCTATCTCGACGCGACCTTGCCCAAAGGCGAAGCGCTGCAGGACCCGGTCTATCTCGCGGGCAAAGGCCAGTCCATCGTGCGCTACGAGATTCCTCTTCTCCCGGGTGCGACCGCGGACAGCGTGCACGCGACGGTGAATCTGTACTCGCAGAGCACACCGCCGTATTTCCTCGCGGACCGGTATCAGACAAAGACACCGGCCACCGATCGCCTGCAGTTTCTCGCGAATTCGCTGGGGACGCTGAGCGGGACCGACTACGCGAGCTGGAAACTGCTGGTGGCGTCGGCCAACAATTAGAGGAGCGATCAGGCGAAAACGGGCCGCGATCGACGGCTGGATGAGGTAGTGCCGTGAGTTGCCGGTGAGCGGCCACGCGCGGTGAAGGGTCTGGGCCATTTCCAGGGCCCCCCTCCCCCCCTCCCTCCCTTCCCGTCGTATCCCTGAAAACACGGGGGCTGCAGGTGTTATCGAGCTCGATAACCCCTCCGCCAGGCTGCGGAGAGCTGCTGGAAGCGGGTTTTTCGGAGGATTGAAACTTGCTTTGCATCTGTTGTTTTGGACTCCCATGAAAGCGAAAGCCCCGCTCGTCCCCGGATGAACACGGGGGATGAACAGGGCTTGCCCAACTATCTATAAGGCTAGAGCCGGAGAGGGAGCAAGTCCAGAACAATTTGCGGGTCGCACAGTACGGAAGTTTGGCGGCCGGGACAG
>Ga0181520_10002552_pt1 | contig 33554 bp, 30 predicted proteins | sample PEATcosm2014_Bin_29_FD_132451 | JGI IMG/M metagenome (GOLD analysis project Ga0181520, IMG submission 132451) | Peatland microbial communities from MTU Mesocosm Facility, Houghton, MI, USA - PEATcosm2014_Bin02_30_metaG | ecosystem: Environmental > Terrestrial > Soil > Wetlands > Peat | place...
GATCCTGTCGATAGCGTCACACTGTCCGCTGACGGTCAAACGATCTCCGGAGCGAACCAGTACGGCGTAGCAACTTCGGGAACGAGAACGGAACCCTGTCCAGGCGTATAAACCCGCGGCAGACGTTGAAGTTCAGGCCCATTACGGGTATTGACCCAATTCGGCCGCCTTTGCAGCGGGATACAATCCACCTTTGCAAGGGTCTATGACCTGCCTGCATAACGGGATCCTCAAATGGTTGCTGGGGCTGGATTTGAACCAGCAACCTTTGGGTTATGAGAGGAAAATCGGCCCCAAGGTGGAACGCTGCACGATCTCGCGGTCTGAAACGCGTCCTAATCCAGCTGAATCAGTGCTGCCGAGTAACCCGGAACGCTAACGCGCAGCTTGCCAGATTGGGCCTTGAGCGCCTCGCCGATCCGCGGATGAAATTGTCCATCGCTTTTCACGGTGCTTCCCTGAAACCGCACTCCGTCCTTGGCGTCGATTGCTGAGGCATCGAGGCGCGCGACCGAAGCTTGACTGAATCCTGTTGGAGAACCAGTGATCGTAACCTCCGCGGCGCGGGCATCTTTGTTAAAGACGGCAACCAAACGCGTCGCGGTTCCTCCGCCGGCCGCATACGCAGTAAGGTTTCCTCCCTGCGTTTCAAGCGTTGTCTTTTTCAAAGTGTGCCCCGCAAACTGTTGCGCCAGCATCAGGCCGTAATACTCCGGCCTGGCAGCAAAGCCGCTTTCGATCGAGCCGACGATCGGCGAATAGTAGCCGTTCGCTCCTCCGTGCAAATTGACTCCCACGCAGCCCAGCGATGCCATTTGCAGGCAAAAATCTCCAGCCCACAACGCAGATGCGAAGGTATCGCTGACATCCGGTTTACCCGCGTTATAGCAGGAGTTTCCTTCAGCCATGCGAAACGGCAAGCCGGCGGCCTTGGCCGAATCCAGAGCTTGCCGGCAGGAGTGGTCGAATTTTGTTCCAGGGTGCAAGAGCCGATCAATCGTCATTGCCGGATCGCTTGGCGGGCCGAGAGGGTAGTAGTGACTTGATGCAAGCACAATCTCTTTCGGGACATCTTCGGTGAACTGCTTTACCCATGTCTGATTTGAGGCCGTGTCCGGTCCGGCCACCGCAACGTGCGGGAGTTTTTCACGAAACGCGGCACGAAACATCTTCCAACGAGTGAGGTACTCGTCGAATGTCCAGGGCTTGTTCTCTTGGTCCCGATGCTTGAAGAGATCAGGTTCATTCCCGAATTGCACTGCAATCAGTTGCCGTCCGAGCGTCCTGGCTACATATCCGCCTTCGGCGAGCGCCTGCTCCAGTGTGCCCCCGCCGAGGTTCAGGCCATAGATACATCTCCAGCCGGTTGCAGAAAGAAATCCGTGCAGGTTGCGGATGGAATGCGGTGTGATGGTGAATGTGCGCGGCTCGCGATGGCCCGGATCTGGCCCCACCAATCCGCCGGCGTCCGGTGGGGCTGCCGGCTCCGTCTCCGACCAAAGCGTAAACTCGCTCAGGTTGCCACCCAGACGCAGCACGCCCGACGGGCTCAGTGTGCGAAACATTTGAATCAGTGCCGTATTTCGGGGCGAAAAGAAATCCGGATATGCCAGTTGACCGCTTTCATAGCTCAACCCCATGTAATCGGGGGGCACTTTTGCGAGGTTTGCTGCAGAGTCGATGTTCAGTTCAACTTCCAGAACGGAAGGCTGGGCCATCAGCTTGCCTGGTATGCTGAATGCGATTGCGCCGAGCGCAGCGCTCATGGAGCAGAATTCTCTTCTCGATACTTCTTTCATTTAGCTTTCCGTCTTACATCGTCCGTCAACATCTACGCGCCGCGATTTGAGAAAGATTGCGCCTGCTCGCGAAGAGCAGGCGCAGAGGATGGATGCAGGTACAGATTAGAAAGTCAACCGGCCACCCACCTGGATGATGCGCTGGGTGCCTGTCGCCGATGTGATCTTGCCGTAGTTGCCGGACGCGAGGCTTGCGGTGGGGTTACTGAGGTTGACCCAGTTTAAGGCGTTGGTGGTTTCGCCGCGGAGCTGGAACACAACTCCACGCTCGAGGGTAATGTTGCGGAAGACCCCCATGTCGAGATCTTTGAAACCAGGCCCAAAGAGGCTATTGCGGGCTACGTTGCCGTCTGCGCCGCCTGGGCCGATGCCGCCTGCCACGCCGGGCCCGTTGGGTGTGAAAGCTGCAGTGTTAAACCACGCATTCACCTCGTTAGACCCGGATGCGGGGGTGCAAACACGGCAACGGTGCGCGCTGAGCACGGGGTTTTGGCCGGCAACAGCATCCGGGCGCTGAGCATTGGTGCTGTCAAAGCTCTTGTTGGACCCGGTGGTCACCGAGAACACCCCGCCACTGTGCAGAATGAGAATGGGCGCGATCTGCCATCCATTGACGACTTCCTTGACGACATTGTTGTCGCCGTGGAAGTAATCGATGTTCCACGTCCCGGAGATCGCGGCGCTGCTGCGAATGTCAGCGTTCATACTGCCGTATTCCTCCCCGAGTCCACCGCCGACGGCGCCCAAAGTGTTGTTGGTCGAGTTGAAGGGAGCGCCAAAGTAGCCGGAATCCTGCGGGCTCGAAAGTCCATCCACATCGGGCTCGAAGCTATCGAGGGCGTGGCTCCAGACATAGTTGCCGCCGGCGCTGAAGCTGCGGGAGAGCTGCTTGGTCGCCGAGATTTGCAGGGATTCGTAACTACCTGACAGGTTTGACAGCAGTTGGGTGATCGAGGCTCCCAGAACGCCGGTGCCGTTGTTGATGGCGGCCGCGCCGGTAGGACAAGCTCCGACGCAGGGATCGAACTGACGCCGATCGGCGATGCTGGTTGCAGAAGTGCTTGGCGTTCCGAATGCGGTCGAATACGGCGCGTAGTTGACGTCGATAAAGTTGGGCAGCTGGTGCGAGAGGGCGGCTACATACGCCGTCGTCAGTGTTACCCGGCCGGGCAACTGCCGCTGCACAGAAAGATTGACCTGGTAGACGTAGGGATACTTGAAATGCGGGGAGATGGTCTCGGTGGCGCCGCCGGGCCCGGAAATAAATATGGGCGAGCTGGACGTGTAGTGATACGGGAACAGTCCGCCTCCCGACGCGGTCGACGGGAAGTCTCCGGGATAGGAATAGAAATTGGTGATGGAATTGAGAGGACCCTCGCCGGTCTGTGGCCGTAAGGCGAATGGAATGGCGTTGCCGGGCTGATTCCACTCGTTGCCGGCGACATTGCCGAAGAAGATACCGGCTGCGCCTCGAATGGAGGTCTTGCCGTCACCAAACGGGTCCAACGCGAAGCCCAGGCGGGGCGAAACGTGATAGAACTTCGTGGGGATGATGCCGCGGCCGACGCCTGCGTCACCCGGAAACACAATACCTTTGGGCGCGTTTGCAGCCACGGTGGATTGCTGGCCGGGAATGAACGACTCCGTCCGGTTATGGGGATCGACCGGAGGCTGATCGATGTCCCACCGGATGCCAAGGTTCGCCGTAAACCGGGGCGTGATCCGGTAGTTATCCTGCACAAACAATGCGTAGTGCCATGTGCTCAGGTGCGTGGTGTACGGCGAGTCCTGCTCAGCCGAGGAGGCCTGGCCGGTAACCCAGTCGGAAGTCACATTGCCCGTAGAAGTGGGAGCCGAAGTGGCAAAGCTGATGCTGCCGAAGTTCAGCAGGTTGGCATCGAACATGGTCTTGTCCAGAGCGTACTCGCCGCCAATAAAGAGGCTATGTTTGCCCTTGGTCAGGCTGACCATGTCGCGCAGCTCATAATTGTCGGAACCCGTGAACGGGCCCGCATTGGTCGCGGTCGCTGAGAAATTGGTTTCCGAGATGGTGGGCAACGAGACCGGTCCCTGGATGAGAAAGTTCGAGCCGTACGATGCCAGTGTCTGCGACGCCGGGCCGGTAAACGGCAGGTTGACGCGCCCGCCCGCGGCCCGTGTGTACGTGAGCCAGGTCTGATTGGCTGTCGTGGGGCTGAAGGTGTGAACGTCGCTCAGGTTGATATTGGTGCCAGCCGAGACGTTGTTATTGATGGTCCACGGGACGTTGCCGCCCGGGGAGTTGCCCAGCACGTTCTTCGAATAGAAGTAGGTCACCGCCGCATGATCCTTCTGGCCGAGGTTCTGGTCATACTTGCCAAGGTATTCGTTTTCCGTTGCCGGAATGGGGAAGAGACCCGAGTAAGCGCCGCCCCCTTTCGCCGCGTTGAGGGCACCATTGGGCAGCGGGATGAAAGAGCCGATGGTGTTGGTTACGTTGTCGAGGTTGGCAATGGTCGTGTCCAGCAGGGCCGTGGGGATGCAGTTCAGCGTGGCAACCTGGCAATTGGGGCTGCTGTTGGTTCCATCCACCTGGTTCGCGGCGACATGCGCCGTGCCCGGCGTATAGACCTTGAAGGTGTCCTGCGTAAAGTCGCCTTCGCGCTCCAGATTCGTAGGCGTAATGGCGCCGGTAAACACTGCATCGGTTATCTGGCGCAAACCGCCGTAGCTGAAGAAGAAGAAGGCCTTGTCCTTCTTGACCGGCCCGCCCAGGTCACCACCAAACTGGTTGCGGTGGTAAGGCGTAACGATGATCTTGCCTGCGGCGTTGTGTGCCGGGGCCCAGCTGTTGGCATTAAAGTCGGTGTTGCGGTTGAACTCGAATAGCCCGCCGTGAAACTGGTTGGTTCCCGACTTGGTGATCACCGAAACCACAGCAGCGGAAAATTGGCCGTATTGTGCGCCGAATGCGCTGGTCTCTACGCGAAACTCTTCGACTGCGTCGGGGTTGGGCGACGGGTTGCCGTAGTTGCGCATGCCCGTGATGTTGTTGCCGCCATCCAGATAAAAACCCACAGCCGCATTGCCCCCGTCGATGGAGCCGTTGATCTGCACATCCTCTACGTACAGCCCAGTGGCGAAAGTGGGGTTGCCAGTGGGGTTCGAGGTGGAACTATTGTTATTCGCCATCACACCGGGTGTGAGCGAAACCTCGGAGTAGATGTTGCGGTTGACCATCGGCAGGCTGATGATGTCGCTGGGCTCGAGGGTCACGCCCAATACAGGGTCAGACGTATTGACCACCGGGGGAGCCTCAGTGACCGTGACGGTCTGAGACTGCGCGCCCACGGCCAGCGAAATATCTACCGTTAGCTCCTGGTCCACGTCGAGGGCGACATTCTTTTGTACGAAGCGTTCAAATCCGGCCGCCGAAGCGTCGACGGTGTAGCTTCCTACGGGAAGGTAATCGATGCGGTACTCCCCATAACCGTTCGTCGGCGCCGACCGGGAGTACCCAGTATCTAGGTTGGTTGCCCTCACGGTAGCCGTGTTGACTACCGCGCCCTGTGGATCCTTCACCGTACCGACGATGGACCCGGTTGTCTGCTGTCCGAACGCGGCGATGCTGCCCGCGACAATAAAGACGAGCGCCATAACGACTCGCGTGCTTGCGCTCCCTGCCAGATTGCGTATGCTCATGTTGCCTCCGAGTGTTTCCTTGGTTGCGATTTCGTCATTCGTATGATTGTGGACTCCGCAACTTACTTCAAGTCGCGAACTTCGTCGTGGCGGGATCGGTGCCGGGCACCTCGTGGCGCAATCCGGCTTGCGTTCAGACACTCCGACGCGATTCGCAACTTGCGCTCAGTCTTCTACCGTTTAATAAAACCGGCCAATACTCGGCCTTGCAATGCTCCACTGGCAAGTGACTCACCGTTTGGCCCCACATTCTGTCGCTATCTCGTTTACAATGAGCGTATTAACTTCGATGTGTCTCTTGTGTCAAACGTCCTTGCAAGCCGCGAAACGGGCTAGTATGATGCGGTGAACTGGAGGGAAATGAGTAGAACCGATACAGCGCCGGACGGATGGCATCCGCAGACCCAGCAGGAATGCGACGCCGTCCTCCGCGAGTTGCAGACCATTTTGGCTAGTCCGCACTTCTCCAACAGCAAGCGCTATCCTGCGCTGCTCAAATACATCGTCGAGCACACATTGGCCGGCAAATCAGATCTGCTCAAGGAGCGGACGCTTGGCGTTGAGGTTTTCGATCGGCCCGCCACCTACGACACAAACGCAGACACCGTTGTGCGCTATACAGCCGGCGAGGTCCGCAAGCGTCTCCTGCTCTTCTATTCCGAGGAGGGAAGGAATTCCAGCATTCGCATCTCTCTTCCGGCAGGCTCGTATGTTCCTGTGTTTCTACGAGAACACGATAGGCTCGAAGACCCGGTAGTCAGCGGAGGCCAAGAAGCTGGAACAATCCTGAAATCTGACGGGCCCTTGGACCTGGCCGGCCGAACGCCGGAATTTAGAGCGGCCTTAAGACCTGCACAAACAGTTCGGCCTCTACCGCCGGCACGGCCACGGGAATCCATTGCGAGTCGACCCCTCGCACGGCGCCACGTAAATCTTGAGCGGCTGCTGGGCTTGACCTTGATTGTGATGGTTGCGATCGGTGTGGAACTCTTCTGGACGCATCGCTCCATTCATTCTGAAACGGTTGTGGACGACTTTTGGGCGCCGCTCACGCGCGACCAGCGGTCTGTCATACTCTGCACCGGTAGCGTCGTCTTTGCGCAGGACAAGTACTCAGGTGTCATCACGGCAGGAACAAATGGAAACGTCGATTATCCGTTTGTTTCCATCCAAACCGCGTCGGCGATTGCTCAGATCGACGAGGCGATCGAGCGCTCGGGAGCAAGTACGCAGTTAATTGCTTCTCCCTGGACGACGCTGACGGATTTGCGCGAACATTCCATCACGCTAATTGGCGCATACAACAACCAATGGACGATCCGCCTGTTGGAACCGCTGCGGTTCCATTTTTTGCCGGATCCGCAGGCGAGAATCGTAGACGGGATGAATTCAAAGATCGGCTGGCAGCGTGATGAATCGGTTCCGTATTCAAGCGCCGACGATTACGCGGTTGTGGCGCGTTTTCGCGACCCGAATGTCGACGGATGGGTGATGGCATTGGCCGGGCTTGGCCGCAACGGAACCGAAGCTGCTGCGCAGTTTGCCACCAGCCCGCATTACCTGGAGTTGCTTGAGCAACAGCTGGGCGGCAAGTTTGGTAACCGAAATATCGAGGTGGTGCTGAAGGTCGGCGTGATCAACGCCAAGACAGGCGCGCCTTCGATTGTTGCGGTACATGCTTGGTGAGTTGCTTGGGCACCGGACAGGTTCCTGCGTACCGGCTGCCGCCGCCTCAGAGAAGTCGAAGGTGAAATAATCGCCCGGTCGTTCTCTCTGGATGTGTATTGCGAACAGCCCGAATGGGAAGGTACCCCGAGGCCGCGCGAGCAATCTGCGCGGAGCTTGAGCGAGTCGTTATCGAAGCTGAAAAACAGCTACAGACGAAGCCAGCGCCGGTCTCAATGACTGCTTAACTCTTATTCGCACGAAAGGCTTGGAAGACCGCGTCTCCCAAGCCTAGTAGCTCCTGCGACTTAATTGGTTGCGGGGGCTGGATTTGAACCAGCGACCTTTGGGTTATGAGCCCAACGAGCTACCGGGCTGCTCCACCCCGCACCTTCATCTTATCAAGCTGATCAATGCGGGTCAATCGCTCGTGGACACACGATCAGCGCGATCCGAAGCTCATTGGAAATCGATTTGTCTGGGAATCTTCAGGTATCTGTCTGCGTGAGGTGCCGTGCGGTCCGCCATTCCTTCGCGACCACCAAATCACGAACTCTACTTTACGTCTGTTGCAGACTCGTCGGGCTCACCTTCCACCGCAATCCGCAGCGAGCGCAGAAAGTGCAGATCATTGGGGGTGAATTTCCCCAATTCGCCTTCGCCGAGTTCCGGTGCCCCAGCAACAGCGCTCTTTTCAGTGACTTCGTTCAGACCGATTGTCGCTTCGAGCATCAGCAGTACATCGAACCCGTGCTTGCGGATGTCCTGCACTACGCCGGCGATTTGCTCGCTCTCGATGACCGACTCATGGATGGCCTCGCCCAGTTGCTGAATGAGTTCACGCAGACGGGATGTCACAGCTACCTCCATGAGCGGCGCTCCCGCGGGATCGAAACGCGGGCCGCGGCGCGGAATCTATCTACATTACTTCCATTCAGAGTTGAGAGCAACCCTGGACCCGCGACAATCCGCGAATAGCACCGTATGCCACTGCTACCATCATAAACGGTATGGAACCGCGAATCATCGGCCGCGCTCTGGGCATCGGCGTTCGCGTCGCCGGGCGCATTGCGGGCCGGCGGGTTGTGGTTCCCACGCCGTCTGACGCGAGTTCGCCCCATTCCAAACCGCAGTCAGTTGCCGTCCGGCTCATTACCCAGGCTCGCCCTCAAATTCAAACCGCCGGAGGCATCGCAGCTCAAGCCAGTCGCGGCGTTAGCAAAGGAATCGGCGGCCTTCTTCGCCCCTTCCGCCGCGTTGGCGGCATCGTCTGGCTCGAAGTTACGGGCACATTCTTCCTTTTGTTCGCGATTCTGTTTGCCCTGCGGCTTTGGCAGAACTGGTCTGGGATGAGTGGGATTTCGAGAGATTTCGCCATCGGCGCGGCCGTGGTATTTCTCTACCTGGGAGTCAGCTCATTCTGGCGCGCGCGTCGCAGTTAACGCTATTAGTTCTTGGCTGGGGCTCTCTCACTAGTCCGCGAAAACGCCCAGATTCCGATCGCGACCGCTGCCAGCCCGATTAGAAGCCACGCGAAACCGCCGGGCCCGCCACCGTGTCCCAATCGGAATCCGCCAAAGCGCAATAGCGCCAACGAGTTCAATTCTGCAGTCATCATATGTTTCCTCCACCGGCTTGAATCAATCTTTACCGCATTGGAGCAAACCCGAAATAGCTCATCAAGTTGTCGTGGATTCCCCGCCAACGCGCCGTTCAGCTGCGCTGCCGCCACCGCAGCCGTGGCGCGATCGCATTATTCAACTGCGCCAATACGATCGCTGCGATGCTCAACCAGGTGTGAATGAAGCACAACGCCGCCCTGCCCGCATACAGCAACTGGGCGATCACGATTCACCGGCAAATGCTGCCGCGCACCTCCTGCGGCGTATCCGGCTTGATCAGCTTGGCGTGCATCGCGTACGACCAGCTCCAGAAGAGCATCGCGCCGAGCACCAAGACGTCCAGCCAGTAGATGCCCAGCGCCAGCAGGTAAGCGATGAACTCCGCGAGAGGTGGACATACGAAGTTTCTACAGCCGTCGCATCGACATTCGCCGCCGCTCGCGCGTCAGGTGCCACACACCCATTGCCAGAGCCAGCGCGCCAAGGCCGTAAGCCAGCATGGCCGTCTCGCCGCGATGAATCTGCCAACCCTTCCAGAAAGCAACGGCGGCTGCGAGAAGCATCACAATGCCTCGAATGGGATTCACGCACGCATCCTTTCGCCGCCGCGGGCCAACCGAGAAACGGCCGCAACCATGTTAAACGCCACTGCCCCGGATCGCCCCCGGCCCTGCAGCCCTATCATGAGAGTTGAAGTCAGGTCATCGAACGGAGCCCGCATGTCCGATACAGCCGCACCTGCCACACCTCTCAACAAGACCGCGCTGAACGCCACTCATCGCGCGCTCAAGGCGAAGATGGTCGACTTCGGCGGATGGGACATGCCTGTTGAATATCCCGGGCCCGGCGGAGGCCTGATTGCCGAACATATCGCGGTGCGCACGGCCGTCGGTCTCTTCGACGTGAGCCACATGGGCGAAATCCAGTTTCGTGGTCCCGGCGCGCTCGCTGCCGTCCAGCACATCACTATGAACGACGCGTCGCGCCTCAAGGACGGGCAGGCGCACTACTCTGCACTGCTCACTCCGCAGGGCACATTCGTCGACGACATTCTTGTACATCGCCTGAGCGCGAACGATTACCTACTGGTGGTGAACGCGGGAACCACGGAGAAGGACTTCGATTGGATCCGGAAGCAAGTGGGCAGTTGGCCTGGCATTCACCTGAGCAACTACTCGGCCTACTACTCGCAACTGGCGCTGCAAGGGCCGCGCGCGCTGGAGACAATGGCCAAACTGACGAAGGTCGATCTCGTTGCGATCAAGAACTACTGGTTTACCTGGGGAACGGTGGCCGGCATTCCGAACACGCTCATCGCGCGCACCGGCTATTCCGGCGAGGACGGCTTTGAGGTCTACATTCCGTCGGATGAAGCAACCACTGTGAAGATGTGGAATGCGCTGCTCGATGCCGGCGCAGAGTTCGGCATTCGGCCATGCGGGTTGGGCGCGCGCAACACGCTGCGCCTTGAGGCCGGCATGAGCCTTTACGGGCACGAAATTTCTGAAGAGATCGATGTGCTCGAAGCCGGGCTTGATCGCTGGCTCAAGCTCGACAAGGGCGACTTCATCGGACGCGATGCACTTCTGGCGATTCAAGCCGCAGGCGGGCCCAAACTCAGGGTCGTCGGCCTCGAGATGGTCGAGCGCGGAATCGCGCGCGACGGCTACGAAGTGCACGATCTTTCCGGCAGCCATATCGGTACGGTGACTTCGGGCTCACCCGCGCCGTTCTTGAAAACCAACATTGCCTTGGCGCTTGTTCCCACAGTCGTCGCCGCCAGCGGTGTGGATCTGATTGTTCAATGCCGCGCCAACCAGGTGCGCGCAAAGCAGGTCCCGCTACCGTTCTACAAACGGCCGAAGAAGTAGCCGCGATTATTTTCAGCTCGCAGTCGCCTGAATCCGCTCCCCAAGCTGGTTGATCACGCGATAAGCCGAGAGTGCCGCGCCTTCCTGCCAGCCAACGAGGCGGCTGGTGTGGTCGCCGGCGAAGTAGACGCGGCGATCGGGTGATTGCAGCGTGGCCAGCGCCTTCTCATCGTTCCACGCGAGGCTGATCCAGGAGCCAAGGTTGTGCGGGATGTGTCCCCAACTCACATAGACCGGGTTGGCGAGATCCTTGCCGTGCCCAGGATGGAGCAACTCAATCGATCGCCGTGAGGCGTCGAGCTTGGCCTGCATCGTGGGCAACGAGGCGAAGGCGTATCCATTTGCGAGCTGGGTTCGATAGGTTAAATCCGACTTCGCGAGGAGATCAGGCAGCGCACCGAGGGTGGCTGGTTCCTCAATGGAGTACCCGCCGATGACGATGCCCGACGGCGAGAAGAACCGCGCGCTGGGGTACCAGACGAGGTCAACGGTCTGCTGCAAATAGGAAATCCCCCCGAAAATGTTTGCTTCCTTCTCCCAAAAGCGCGGCGCCTCCCACGCGATCTTGTAAGCCGAGTCGTACTGGACCGAATCGAGGATTGCACGAATGGACGCGCTGAAGTCGGCATCGAGAGTGCGCGCGATGGTGAGCGGCATGGCGCAGATGCAGTAGTCGGCGTTCAGGGTCTGGTCCGCGCCCGAGCCGCCGCTGTAGGCCACGGCGACGCCAGAGTCCGACTGGCGAATGCGGCTGACCACCGCGCCGTAGCGGATCACGGAATCGAGCCGCGATGCGAAGGCGAAGGGGATGCGGTCCATGCCGCCGATGGGCTGGAACATTGTAGGCTGCCACTCGATCACTTCCTCGACAAGCATGCCTTGCCACAGATTGGCGTCAAGCAGCTCACGCATGGCCAACGGATCGTTGAGGACCGGCTTTTGCTGCGTAGCGCCGGGCGGGACCTTGTAACCGGAGCGGTCGCTGCCGCGGAAGAGCAGATCGGGATTCAAATCGCCGTACTGGCGCAGGAATTCGATCATGCGCTCGCGGTCGTCGGCGCCAAACTCCTGGTCGAGAGCGCCCTTGCGAATGCACTTGGCCAGAAGCTCCGAGACGTGGCCACGCGTGTCGTTCACCACGCGACGCTCCGGCACAGCCCCGCCGCCGTTCAGCTTGTCGCTCTGCATCAGCGCGCTGCGCGAAGAGTTCACTTCAACTTCAAGCGCAACGCCCAGCTCCTGGCAATAGCCCAGCATGGTGTGGTGCGTCGAAGGCAGGCGCGCGGGGCCGGCATTAAAGTAGTGGCCCTCCTCGAACGCGCAGGTCTGGCGCGTTCCGTCGGTGAAATCCACCTCGGTGCCATTACGGACGCTCCAGTTCCGGCCACCGGGGCGCTGGCGCGCCTCGAGAATCGTGCACGACCACCCGGCCTTGCCCAACTCGTACGCCGCCACCAGGCCTGCGATGCCCCCGCCGAGTATCACAACACGGGTGCCTCTGCCGTCGACGAGGCGCAGTGGACCCGTTTCGCCAACCGCCTCGGGTATCGCTAGCAGCCCGAGAGATTGCATCAGGACGAATGCAGCGCTATATCCACCCACGTGGCCGGCCCGCATCAGAAACTCGCGTCGCGTGAGGCTCATCTTATTTGCCTTTCTGGAGATAGGGGTTTGGAACGGGGAACCGGATAGTTCTTTATACCGCCGCTGGGCGGGTCTACGAATGGCTGTCACAGCCTATTTAGAAAAACCCAGTAAAAAATTACTTGACACCGTACACTGTGTGTCATACAGTGTGTTCTGTACAGTGTATGGGGTACAGCATGACCTTGACCGAAAACCTCTTCGAAAATCTTCGACTCGAGCTGCGGCGGGGCTGCCTGACGCTCGCGGTTCTGGCGCAACTGAAGCAGGAGCATTACGGGTACACGCTGCGCAAGGCGCTGGCCAGCCGCGGCATGGAGATCGACGAAAGCACCCTCTATCCGTTGCTCCGCCGCCTTGAATCTCAAGGTCTCCTCACCAGCGAGTGGCGCGAGGAAGAGAAACGCAACAAGCGGTTCTACCGGCTCTCGAGCGATGGCGAGGAGATCTTTGCCCGCCTGCTCGAGGAGTGGAACCAGATCAACACGTCAATCGCGAACCTCTTGTAGCACCAACCCTTTGTAAGGAACTGAGGAATTGCCATGGAACTTCTCGATCGATACCTTCAAGCCGTTAGAAAGCACCTGCCCTGGGAACGGCAGGACGACATTATTGCCGAGCTGCGTGCCAACCTAGAAGCGCAGCTCGAAGACAAAGAGGCTGCGCTCGGCCGGGCGCTGACCAAAGAAGAGGCGGAAGAGTGGCTCAAGCAAATCGGCTCGCCGATCCAGGTTGCCGCGCGCTATCAGCGCCAACAGTACTTGATTGGACCGGCGCTGTTTCCGACGTATTCCTACATCCTGAAGCTGGTGCTGACGTGGGCGACGGTGATTTATGTCATCGCCAGTGTGGTAACAATTGCGGCACGGGGGCTGGGCGTGGAGGCATTGGCGGGCATTTCGCTGGTGCACGCTGCGCTGCGCCTGCCGTGGATATGGCTCATCAACGCCGCGATCGTAACCCTGATCTTCGCCGCGGTGGAGCTGGCGGGCGCGCGATTTCCGGGAAAAATCTACCCGTTGGCGCCGATGACTCCGCCTTGGTCGCCCCTGGACTTGCCGCCCGCAGGAGCAGGAGACCTCGATTGGCGCAAGCCGCGAAGCTTCACGAAATCCTTGCTCGAAGTGTTCTTTGGCTGCCTGTTTCTGGCCTACATTTTGCTCGTTCCTCACTATCCGTTCCTGCTGCTTGGGCCCGGCGCCTGGTATCTCCATTCTTTGCCTTACCAGCTTGCGCCTGTGTGGTGGCCGTTCTACTGGTGCCTGGTCGCGATCAATGTCCTCGAAGTGGCGTGGAAGCTGGTTGACCTTGCGCGAGGCTCATGGCGAAAGCGGAAGAATCCCGCCCGGCACCTGGCGATGCACGTTCTTTCGCTCATTCCGGTTGGCATTCTGCTCGCCGCTCCAGAGCAAAAGCTGTTCCTGCTGAAAAACCCGGCAGACGCGGCAACGCTCGGCGGGTCATTGGAAGCGGTGAACAAAGGAGCTTTTCAGGTTCTGTCGATCGTGGTTGCGCTCGTAATCCTTCAACTCGCGTGGATGGGCGTCAAGATGGGGCTCAATGCGTACCGCAAGCGTGTGGCGGCACAGTAGCCGCCCGCGCTTCACACCTGCATCACTTCGGCTTCTTTCTTCTGCGACAGCTCTTCCATGCGGCGAATTTCGCCGTCGGTCATTTTCTGCACTTCTTCAAGTGCGCGCTTCTCGTCGTCCTCGCTGATCTTCTTTTCCTTGGCGAGCTTTTTCAGGGCATCGTTGCCGTCGCGGCGGACGTTGCGGACAGCGGTGCGATGATCCTCGAGCACTTTGTTCAAATGCTTGCATACATCGCGCCGCCGCTCCTCGGTCATGGCCGGTACAGGAACGCGGATGATCTTCCCGTCGGAGAGAGGATTGAAGCCGAGGCCCGCGGTCTGGATCGCCTTTTCCACTTCCTTCAGGATGGTCGGGTCCCAGGGCGAAATGACGATGAGTTGCGGCTCGGGGGCTGAGAGTTGAGCAAGCTGATTGATGGGCGTAGGCGTGCCGTAGTAGTCGACCTTTATTTGATCGAGCATATGCACGCTGGCGCGGCCAGTGCGCGTGGCCGCAAGATTGGCCTGGAAATCCGACACCGACTGATCCATGCGTCGTTTGAGATCGTTGTAGAGATCTTTGAGCGCCGGGCTGCCGGCCATGAAGGCTGTCATAAGAGATCGTCCTCACTGCGCGATTTGTCAACGGCTATTCTACAACTCCCGCGGTGATTCGAGAGCGTTTGCAGCGCCTTACGCAACGACCACTACGCTCATTGCCGCAGCCTGCTCGTGCGCGTGATAACTCGACCGCACCAGCGGCCCGGATTCGACGTACCGGAAACCCATCCTGAGAGCCTCGGCCTTCAACTCAGCGAACTCGCGCGGCGTGTAGAGGCGCGCCATGGGCAGATGGTCGCGAGAAGGGCGCAGGTACTGGCCGACGGTGAGAATGTCGCAGCCCACGCTGGCAAGGTCGCGGAAGACTTCAAGCAGTTCGTGCGTCTCTTCGCCAAGGCCAACCATTACGCCGGATTTCGTAATGCCTCCGCGGTTTAACTCTTTGGAGTAGCGCAAAAGCTCAAGAGAACGCTCATAGCGCGCGCCGGAGCGGACGACGCGATAGAGGCGAGGCACGGATTCGGTGTTGTGATTAAGCACTTCCGGCCGCGCTTCGACCACCGTGCGAATCGATTCCCGATCGCCCTGAAAGTCGGGAATCAAAACCTCAACACGGCAGCCAGGCGCCTGCCGGCGAATCTCCGCGATCACCAAGGCGAAAGCGCGCGCGCCACCAGGATTATCGTCGTCGCGATTCACGCTCGTGATAACGGCGTGCTCCAGGCCCAGCGTGGCAATCGCCTCAGCCACACGGCGCGGCTCGTCGAAGTCAATCGGCTCGGGATGGCCCTTGGGCACTGCACAGAATCCGCATCGTCGTGTGCATAGATTTCCGAGCATCATGAAGGTCGCGGTTTTGTGATGCCAGCACTCGCCAATATTGGGGCATTGCGCGCTCTCGCAAACCGTATGCAGGCCAAGTGAGCGGGCCAAGCGTTTGAGGCTATGATAGTTCTCACCCATCGGCGCGCGAGCCTTCAGCCACACCGGCTTTGGCACGGGCGCGCGGCGCGCGGATTCAATCTGCACCAGCTCCATCTTGCTTATTGTAGCCAGTTGCGCGCCCTCGCGGCGTGCTACTCTGAGCACAATTGTCAGAGCACCCACACATCGAACCATGCAAAGCATCTCAGTGTCGATCGTCGCACGCAATGAAGCGGAAAACATTGGCCGCACTCTGGCCAGCGTCGCCTGGGCAAACGAAATCAACCTCGTCGATTCGGGTTCGATCGACAAGACCGTCGAAATCGCAAAGAGCTTCGGCGCGCGGATCTTCTACGAGACTTGGAAGGGCTACGGACCGCAGGTCAACTCCGCTATCGATAAGTGCACCTGCGATTGGATTCTGAATCTCGATGCGGACGAGTGGCTGACGCCGGAGCTGGCGCTGGAGATCAAAACGCTGCTCAGCGGCCAGCCCCGCTATGCCGCCTACATGATTCCCCGGCTCAATCTGATCTTTGGGCGGTGGATGCGCCACGGCGGCCTCTACCCCGACCACAAGTTGCGGCTCTTTCGCCGCGACAGCGCCCGGCTGCGCGAGGATACCGAACCGCACGCCACGCCGAAGACGCAGGAGCCAACCGGCAAGCTCAAAAGCCACATGCTTCATCGGCAGTATCCGACGTTTGAGTCTTACCTGGAACACATGCAGCGCTACAGCACCGCGACCATTCCACTGTTTTTGCGCAAGGGCAGAACGAGTGACTCGTTCTTCGCCTTCGCAGTGAACACGATCCTCAACCCTGCGTTCACCTTTGTCAAGAACTACATCTTTCGCCTTGGCTTTCTTGACGGCAGGGAGGGCCTGATCTTTCACTTGAATCATTCCGCCTACGTCAATTGGAAGTTCGTAAAGGCATGGGAAGCGCGTCAAGCCCCCAACAAAGGCTCCGCTCAACCCATCGCACCTGCCGGCCGAGGTGACGACTCCGGCGTGCCATCGCTCTCCGAGAAACGATCTCCAGAACAATGACCACTCCAATGGATTCGCCGGCCGCATCCGCAGCGCCCCGCTTTCTGCTGGTCATGACCGCCACTGTCGCGCCGCCGGCAAATGCGCAGGTCAAGCGCTCCTCGCCTCAAGTCCGCTTTGACGATTACAAGCGTGCGCTGCGGTTCTGGCTCCGCTATCCCCATCCGGCTGCCGAGCGAATTCTGTTTCTTGAAAACTCGGGCGCGGACCTGAGCGAATTGCGCATGATTGCAGAGACCGAGAATTCGCTGCGCCGTCAAGTTGAATTCTTGTCTCTGCCGGTTCACGAGATTCCGCCGGGCACAAACTATGGCTATACAGAAATGCAAGCCCTCGACGAAGGCCTGGCTCAAAGCAATCTACGCCCAAAGACAACGCACATGATCAAAGTCACAGGCCGGCTGACTTTCCCCGCGCTGGGCAAGGCGCTCGATCGCGTTACCGGCCCAAGCTCCGCACCCTTCCAACTCATGATCGATTGCCGGAGGCTCGGCCTTTTCCGCCCCGGCTACGACGCGCGGGTTCAGCTCTTCGTTTGCTCCCAGGCCTTTTACGATCGCGTGCTGCGCAACTCGAATCGAGAGATGAACTCCACCGACGCTCGATTGCTCGAGCACCTGATTTTCCGCAAAGTCATTCCGTATAAAGGCCAGCCGGGCTACTACCTGCGTTTCCCATGCAATATCGACCCCGTGGGTCACTTCGGCTTTAAGGACCGGCGTTACGACTCGCCGCGCACCGCCGTTTCGCGCGGGATGCGCGCACTATTGCGCGTGATTGCTCCGAGTTACTGGTTCTAGAGATTGACCGGAAGATCGGAGCGGACTGAAGCCGGCCTGTGGCGGCAGGCCCTTTGCCACTTTTCTCGCGCTTATTTCAGTTTTGTTCGCACATCGGTCCGAACGAGATAGAGAAAGAAGAGAAGATTCAGCAGGCCCTGCACGAGGGAGGACGAAACGTGCTGGGTAGCGTAGGTGTATAGGAACGATCCCGACAGAAGCGCCACGCCGGCGAGCGTCAGCGCCCACGCCCACCGAAACAGCATGAGTAGGCCGAGCGCGCCGGCAATGAAGCAGACTGACAGGACAAGATAGAGCGCCCCGGCGCGATGGTTCATGACAGACACAACTGTGACGCCGGACAGCAGGAGCATGTATAGGCTGATTGCGATCAGGCCCGGGAGCTTTAGCAGCGCCGCCTTCTCCGACTTCTGCGTTTTCCGCCCTGTCGGCGCCGGCGCCGTGCCAGGTCTGGGAGTACTCGTGTTGGCGTCGGTGCTCATAGCGTGTGCAAGTAGACGAGCAAGTCAGCAAGATCTCCATCATTCAGCGATGTGGCGGGCATCATTCCACGCCCGTCGAGAATTACCGCCGTCAGTCTTTCGTCAGTGGGCGGCGCTCCGGAGGGCATGGCCTTCACCTTGGTGATCGCCTGCAATCCCGGACCGTGCAGCGGCTTCGTCGAAGTGGGATTGTGGCAACGCGCACACTTTGCCTGGAAGACTGCCGCGCCGCGAGCCTCCTGGGGCGTCCACTCTGACGAAGGCATCGACGGGGGCAACTTTCGGCAGCCGGCTAAACCGAAGGCGAAGGTGGTCAAAGCAGAAGCCATTAGAAGATTCCACGTCCGCATTGCCTTCTATGATACAGCCGCTTAAGCCGCGTTTAGCATGCGCAATGAACGAGTGTTACCCGTTTTGCAACTGCATTCCTGAAAGGGAATAGCGGTTGTGAACAGAAAGGCTCCATTATGGCTACCCTCACTCCGCGGCGGCGATGGCTTCAGCGATGCGGTCGATGGCCTGATCCGCCTGATCTTCGGCGTTCCTGCCGGGATAACGGCCGTTGACGAGAATGGAAAACGCCAGCATGCGGCCGCTTGTGGCATTCACGTAGCCGGAAAGTGTGTTCGCCTCGTCGAGCGTTCCCGTCTTGGCCCACATTCGCCCTTTCAGCGGCGAATTCGCGAAGCGGTGATCCAGCGTGCCGTCGACGCCGGCGACGGGCAACGTTTCGCGCCATTCCTCGCCCCACGGCTGCTTCGACGCGTACGACAAGAGCCGCGTGAAAGCGCGCGGCGTAATCTTGTCGTTTGTGCTCAGGCCGCAGCCGTCATAGAGGAAAAAATCGCCATTGTCCACGCCCGCATTCACCATGAATTGGCGCACCACGCGCGTACCCTCCTCAAAGCTGCCCTCGGTCCCATAGAGCTTGCCCAGCAGGCGCAGAAGCAACTCGGCGTGGAGGTTCTGGCTGGTCTTGTTGGTCACGGTGATGTCTTCAGCGATAGGCACCGACATATGCGCGCCCAGAATGCGCCGGCCCTCCGCCGGAGCTGCGATTGAAGTGAAGTTGACCGGCGCGAGCTTAAGCGGCAGCTCGCGCTCAGCGGCAAAGTTGCCCGTGCCGGTCTGGTATTTGTGGCGCGACTCGGCCGCGCCGGTGACCTTGATGCCGCGCAGCATAAGCGCCTGCCTGAATGCTGCCGCCGCGAACTGCGCCGGATCCTCAACGGCCATTGCGATATGCAGCCCGCCCGCGGGAACGGTGCCCCACACCCGCACCAGCAAAGATCCGGGACGCCGCTCGAGGCCGGGGTAGGCTTCCTGACCTTGCTCGACAGGAGTCATGCTGTTGTCGGTGGTGTAGTAATCCACATCCGGCGTCCATCCGGTTTGCGTTGTACCGGGAGCAGCAGGGTCGGCGATGATGTCGAGCTCGTCTGTGTTGTCGTTAAACGTGAGCGCGGAAACGGGCGCTCCGTAGCTCCATTGCAGTGCGTCCCAGCTCCATCCCAGCGCATAGGGCTCGCTCACAAAGAACGTATCGTCGCCGATCACGTCTCCATCCAAAGTGCGCACGCCTGCCTGCTCAACCTGCTCGGCAATCAGGCCTAGAACATCCATGGCCGTCTTTGGCGCAGACGTGGGCAAATTCTCTGCGGAAGCCTGAGAAGTAGTTCCGGGCTCGACATACGGGTAGTGACGCCCGCTGATCGTCGGATCGCCCACGCCGAGAAGCACCAGGTTGCCGTGCAAAGTGCCGCTTGCATCGATATCGCCATCGGCAGCCACGAACGTCGTCCAGGTCAGCGTATCCACCGGCAGCAGGGCAAAGGCCGCCGCGGTGGTCGGCAGCTTGGCATCGGATGCCGGTGTAAACAGGCGTGCGTCGTTCAGCCCGTAGAGCAGTTGCCCGTCGAGAGTGGTCACACTGATGCCGAAGTCCGCATGGCTCAGCGCCGGATCGGCAAGGATGGCCTGGATGCGATCGGCAAGCGGGCCCGTCGTCGGAACGCGGTGTGAATTGCTGCGGGCCTGGGCGGGAGCGAGCGCTGCCGGGCCGAAAATGTAAACCAAAAGGCTGCTCCATGCAAGCATTCGCCGGAGGGAGATCATGCCCCGAAGTGTAGCAAACGGCATGAGTGGCGCGGCGTACCATCGAGAATGAGTGCGTATGCGAGGCACAGCACACTGGCGGTTGCGGACGCGAACCCTGGAGCTCGGCAGGCGCACACTTGTGATGGGCGTCGTGAATATCACCCCGGACTCTTTCAGCGACGGCGGACTGTTTCTCTCGCCCAAAACAGCCGTCGCGCATGGGCTCAAGCTGATCGAGGAAGGCGCAGACATTCTCGACCTTGGCGCGGAGAGCACGCGGCCCGGCTCGCACGCGGGCGGCCCCAACCAGGTGGCCAACCGCGACGCGGCTGTCAGCGCCGACCAGGAACAGGCGCGGCTGCTACCCGTGTTGGAAGGAATCCTCAAGAAGCTGCCGCATGCAGTGCTTTCTGTTGACACCTATAAGGCAGAAACAGCCCGCGGAGCACTCGCCGCTGGCGCGGAGATCGTGAACGACGTGAGCGGATTCAAATGGGATCCAGCGATCGCCGAAGTCTGTGCCGAGTTTCATGCGGGTGTTGTGCTCTCGCACACGCGCGGGCGGCCCGAAGAGTGGCGCGCGCAACCGCAGCTTGAGCCCGATGCGCTGCTCGCCATGGTGCGCGAGGGGCTGGCCGCGAGCCTTGCCTCAGCGGAACGCGTCGGAATTCCGTCCGATGCCGCCGTACTCGACCCAGGCTACGGATTCGGCAAGCGCTCCGGCGAAAACTTCACGCTTCTCGCGCGTCAGGCAGAATTACTCGAACTTGGCCGGCCCTTGCTCGCGGGGCTCAGCCGCAAATCATTCCTCGGCCACGCGCTGTCACCGCTCTTTGGCGGCGAACCCGCACCCGTGGCCTCTCGCGAAAGCGCCAGCCTCGCCGCGATGACCGTAGCGATCCTTCACGGTGCGTCGATCGTGCGCGTGCATGCTGTGAGGCCCGCAGTCGAAGCCGCACGCATCGCGGATGCCATTCTCGAAGGGAAGTGAATTCGTCCCCCACTAAAGGCTGATGCCAACCTTGTGCCGCGGCCACAGCGGACGCAGAGCCGTGTGGTCGATGACCGGCTCACCGTCGCACTCCACCTCGATCACCGTGGCAGGCTGGTCGGGCGCAACAAGTGGCAGGCCTGTCATCCTCAAAGTGAATTCATCCTGCGTAAACTCGACCTTCTGCCCGGTCTTGACGAGCCGCGCCGACAGTGCCTTCGGCTTCAGCCCTGCGAATGCCACCACGACCTCAGGCTTATAAAAGTCCAGCCACTCCGCCGCCGGAGTGTGGCCCGGCCAGAAGTACACGTGCACATAAAGCGTGTTGCCGCGCCGCGTGAAGTTCAGGCTCGTGACCCACTCGGCGTCCATGCGCTCGGTGCCGTAAATCGCCGTGCCATTCGTGTCGAGCCACTTTCCCACCGTCTCCAGAATCTCCGTCGACTCCGGCGGGATCGACCCATCCGGTTCCGGACCAATGTTTAATAAATAATTTCCGCCCCCGCGCGCACAGGTGATCAGATTGTCGACGATGGTCTTGGGAGTCTTCCACGCATCGTCGCCGCGGTTGAAACCCCAGCTATCATTCAGCGTCATACACGTTTCCCAGGCGCGTCCCGCATCGGCCGCCTGAATGTGCTGTTCCGGCGTGGCGAAGTCACCCGGCAGCAAATTGCGATTGTTCACGATGATGTCGGGCTGCAGCGAGAAGACCATCTCGTTCATCCGCTCCGATTCCCATTGCTCTGCCGTCAGCGGCCACGCAACGTCGTACCAAAGAATGTCGATCTTGCCATAGTCGGTCATCAGCTCGCGAATGAGCCCGTGCGTGTAGTCGACAAAGCGGCGCCGCGCGGCCTCGTCGGTCTTGCAGATGGCGCCATCGGGGTGATGCCAGTCCATCAGCGAGTAGTAGAACCCCACGCGCAGCCCTTCGGCGCGGGCGGCTTCAACGAACTCGCGGGCCAGGTCGCGCCCTGGCCCCTGGTCCATGGCGTTGTAGTCGGTCAGTTGCGTGTCCCAGTTGCAAAAGCCTTCGTGATGCTTGGCGGTCATCACCATGTACTTCTGGCCGGCACGCTTCGCCAGTCGAGCCCATTCGCGCGCGGCATTGGGCTTGGGGTGGAAGTGCCTGGCCAGCAGCTCGTACTGCAACAGAGGAACTCCCTCGTTCTCCTTTGCCCACTCATGCTGCCCGATCACGCTGTAAAGACCCCAGTGGATGAACATGCCAAACTTTGCCTGGTGCCACCATGTCATACGGGCTTCTCGCGTGGCGGCCTGCTTCAGGTCGCCAGGTGTCGGCGCGGGTTGCGGGCTGGCGGCCTGCGCCAATCCCAGGCCGTCTGCATTCGAAGCGGCCAACGCAGCTGCACCCGCTGCTCCAATCTGCCTCAGGAACGCTCGTCTCGTCCTCTCGCTCCAATTCATCCTTGTCTCCCTCCCGCTCGCTCTGCGTCCATGGCGTGCCGGTGTTTGCGTAGGGAAATATAACAGGGAGGCGTAGGAGGCGTCAGAAGCAAGGAAGGCGCGGCCTTTGAATCTGTGCCGGAACTGGGAACCGATTCTCATGCGCCTCGGGTTTAGAATCGAAGAGGTTGCGGATACACAATCCGCATCCAAATCGATTGACCGCGCGCAAGCGGCTGCCAATATGCCTGCTGCGGGTGGTATTTGTGTGGAATCGGGACGGGGATGCGAGCGAAAACGGCTGTGGTGCTGGGCGCCCAATGGGGCGACGAGGGCAAGGGCAAAATCGTTGACGTGCTCAGCGAGCGGTTTTCCGCAGTGGCGCGCTACGCCGGCGGGCATAACGCGGGGCACACCGTCATCATCGGCGAGCACAAGTTTGTGCTGCAGCTTATTCCCTGCGGCGTGCTCCGGCCGGGATGCAAGGGCGTTATCGGCAACGGAGTCGTCCTCGATCCCATTGCATTCCTCAGCGAAGTCGGCCGCATTCGCGAGCTGGGCGTTGCAGTCGATGGAAATCTCTTCGTCTCGAACCGCGCGCAGGTGATTCTGCCCTACCACCGGATGATCGAGTTGGCTGCGGAAAGCGCTCCGGGACGCAAGAAGATCGGTACCACCAGCCGCGGCATCGGACCAGCCTATGAGGACAAGATGGCCCGCAGTGGCCTGCGCGTCGTCGACCTGTTGCACACCGCGCTTCTCAAGACGCATATTGAGGCGGCCTGCGCGGAGAAGAACGCTGTGGCCCATGCGCTCTTTGGCACTGATCCACTCGACCCAGAAAAAATGTATGAAGAGTACGCGGCGGCGGCCGAGAAGGTGCGGCCTTTCGTTGCCGACACCGGCCGGATGCTCAATGGCATTCTGGCAAAGGGTGGCAGCATCATGTTCGAGGGCGCTCAGGGGACCATGCTCGATATCGACCACGGCACCTACCCGTTTGTTACTTCGTCGTCGGCTACGGCGGGCGGCGCCTCCACGGGAACCGGCGTCGGGCCTACGGCCATTGGAACCGTCATCTCCGTCACCAAGGCGTACGTCACCCGCGTCGGCGGTGGACCGTTTCCCACCGAGATCCACGACGCAGCCGGTGATCTGCTGCGCCAGCGCGGCCGCGAATACGGCGCTGTCACCGGGCGTCCCCGGCGCTGCGGTTGGCTCGACATTCCGCTGCTGCGCTATTCCAACCAGGTAAACGGCGCGGAGTGGCTCGTGGTTACCAAGCTCGACGTTCTAGACGAGCTCGAGGAGATTCCGATCTGCATCGGGTACGAAATCGACGGTAAGGTCACAGACGAGATTCCCGCGGATGTGCATGGGCTCGAGGCGATCAAGCCGCGCTACACCACGCTGAAGGGCTGGCGCCAGTCGACCGAGGGCGTCACCGAGTTCGACAAGCTGCCGAAAGCCGCCCAGGAATACCTCGCCTTCCAGGAACGCGAGAGCGGGGCGAAGATAGGCATGGTCTCCACGGGACCCGATCGCGGCCAGACCATCGTGCTGCCCGAATTTGCCAAGGCGCTGAACGCCATCACCTCCTAGTTCGGGTTCCCCGTCCAATTGAAGAGTGAGCGATGTACCAAATTGACAAGCGGCGCACGAAACCGGACATAGATTGTCCGTCCAGTTGCCTTTATGAGAAATCCATTTGACCAGCACACCGTTTCCGGAATACCGTGGACCCGTATGTCGGGACCTGCAAAAGTCTCCTTGACACCCGCTTGCCGCCGCCATCCGCGCGCCGGATGGGCCATTTGCACCGCATTGGCGCTAGCCATTTGCGCAATCCCGTCCATTGCAATGCCCCTGGCGCAAAAGCACGAAAGCCGCCACGATATCGATCAACTCGAGGATGAATGGCGTGACGCCGTCCTCAGTGCAAACACCAAAGTAATGGACTCGCTGCTCGCCGTGGATTACATGGGCATCACGGCATCGGGTACGCTGCAATCGCGTGATGAAACGCTGCAAAGCCTAAGCTCCGGCCGGCTCCATTTCACTCAGCTCGATGTTTCCGACCGCAAGGTCCGCTTCTACGGAACCACAGCAGTGGTTACGTCCCTGGCAAATATCCAGGCAACGACTCCGGACGGAAAGGTGATCGGCAGCTACCGCTACACGCATGTCTACGTGCGCGATGCTCAGGGGGACTGGAAGATTGTCAGCTTCGAGGCCAGCCGGGTCCGAGAGCTCGGACCCCATAAGAGGAACGAGTTACACTAAGGCACCTCCTGCAACTTATCCCCAATAGAATCATCTATTAAGGGAGTCAAAGGCCTTCGCGTTTCCGCGCTGGGGCGTGCGGGTCGCGTTTGCGCCCAACCGGCCTTGAAAAGGACGGGGTCCCGGGGTACACTTAACTTAATATAGGACTAAACAAGTCCTATATTGCGGGATGGAAAATCGAGCACGCCCGCTCGGTCCTGGGGACCGGAATTCGTGCCCAACCCTTGGAGGGTGAATGAGTTCAACTGTCGACACAATTCGCGGTCTCGCCGAGCAGGATTACAAGTGGGGCTTCGTTACCGACATCGACGAGGACCGCGTCCCCAAGGGACTCAGCGAAGACATCGTTCGCCTCATCTCGGCGCGCAAGGGCGAGCCTGAGTTCATGTTGGAGTGGCGGTTGAACGCGCTGCGTCACTGGTTCCGCATGGCGAAGGAAGAAGGAGCGCCAACGTGGGCCAACCTGACCATCGCTCCCATTGATTACCAGAACATCTCCTACTACTCGGCTCCAAAGAAGAAGCCGCAGCTCGAAAGCCTCGATCAGGTGGACCCCGAGATTCTGCGCACCTACGAAAAGCTCGGCATTCCCCTCAACGAGCAAAAGCTGTTCTCGGGCGTGGCTGTCGACGCGGTGTTTGACTCGGTCTCTGTGGCCACCACCTTCAAGGGCAAGCTCGCTGAGATGGGTGTGATCTTCTGCTCGTTCTCTGAGGCCGTCCAAAAGCATCCCGATCTGATCAAGAAGTACCTCGGCTCGGTGGTTCCACATACCGACAACTTCTACGCCGCGCTCAACGCCGCCGTCTTCACCGATGGATCTTTTGTCTACGTGCCCAAGGGCGTGCGCTGCCCCATGGAACTGTCCACCTACTTCCGCATCAACGCCGCGGAGACCGGCCAGTTCGAGCGCACCCTGATCGTCGCCGACGAAGGCGCTTACGTGAGCTATCTGGAGGGCTGCACGGCGCCCATCCGCGACGAGAACCAGTTGCACGCTGCTGTGGTCGAGCTCGTCGCGCTTGACAACGCGCAGATCAAGTACTCCACGGTGCAGAACTGGTACCCCGGCGACAAGGAAGGCCGCGGCGGCATCTATAACTTCGTGACCAAGCGCGGCAAGTGCCTCGGCGTCAACTCCAAGATCTCGTGGACGCAGGTCGAAACAGGCTCGGCGATCACCTGGAAATATCCGAGTTGCATCCTGCAGGGCGACAACTCCGTGGGCGAGTTCTACTCGGTCGCGCTCACCAACAACCGCCAGCAGGCCGACACCGGCACCAAGATGATCCACATCGGCAAGAACACGCGCTCGACCATTGTGTCCAAGGGCATCTCCGCCGGCCACGGGCAAAATACGTACCGCGGCCAGGTCAAGATCCTCAAGAGCGCCACTGGCGCGCGCAACTACACGCAGTGCGACTCGCTGCTCATCGGCGACCGCTGCGGGGCGCACACCTTCCCCTACATCGAGGTGCGCAACGCGACGGCGCGCATGGAGCACGAGGCCTCAACCTCAAAGATCGGCGAGAATCAGCTTTTTTACCTCCGCCAGCGCGGGCTGACGGCGGAAAATGCGGTCTCGATGATTGTGAACGGATTCTGCAAGACCGTATTTAAGGAGCTGCCCATGGAGTTCGCGGTCGAAGCACAGAAGCTGCTCGGCGTGAGCCTCGAAGGCAGCGTCGGATAGAAAAACACGAATCACGAGGAATTGGAGAAAAAGTCGGATGGCATTGTTAGAGATTCAAGATTTGCACGCCTCAGTCGACGGCCATGAAATTCTGAAGGGCCTCAACCTGACGGTAAACGCGGGCGAAGTGCATTCCATCATGGGCCCCAACGGCTCCGGCAAGAGCACGCTCGCGGCGGTGCTGGCGCGGCGCGAGACCTACGAGGTGACGCGCGGCCGCGTTCTATTCAACGGCAAAGACCTGCTTGAAATGAAGCCGGAGGACGCTGCCTGCGAGGGCGTGTTTCTCGCCTTCCAATACCCGGTTGAAATTCCCGGCATCGGCAACGCCTACTTTGTGCGCTCGGCCATGAATGCGATCCGCAAGTTCCACGGCCAGGACGAGCTGGACGCCATGGATTTTCTGCCCCTCTACAAGGAGCGGATGAGGATTCTGGAGATGGACGACAAGCTGGTCAACCGCTCGGTCAACGAAGGCTTCTCCGGCGGCGAAAAGAAGCGCAACGAGATTCTGCAGATGGCCATGCTCGAGCCCAAGCTCGCCATCCTTGACGAAACCGACTCCGGCCTCGACATCGATGCGCTGCGCATCGTGGCCAAGGGCGTGAATGCCATGCGCGGCCCCGATCGCGCCTTCCTCGTCATCACGCACTATCAGCGGCTGCTGGACTACATTACTCCCGACTTCGTGCACGTCCTGGTCGATGGAAAAATCGTCCGCTCGGGCGGCCCGGAACTGGCGCTGGAGCTCGAAGACAAGGGATATGGCCCGGAAGCAGATGTGCCCCAGGCTTTGCCCGCATGAGCACAACGGCTAACAACACGGAAAACGAGAACGCAATGGCGACGGTGACTGAAGCGCTCGGTACATATCTCAGCTCCTATGGCGATCTGGCGGCCGAGCGGCAGGAGCGCGACCCCGTCTGGCTGCGCCAACTGCGCGAGGATGCGTGGCAGCGCTTCTACGCTAATGGTTTCCCCACCACTCACGACGAGGACTGGCGCTTCACCAATCTCGCCGCGCTGGCGCGGACTCCGTTTCAGCGCGCGGTGAAGGGTAGCGTCATCGTCACCGCCGAACAAATCGAAAAGTTTCGCGTGCAGGGCGCGGGCTGCCGCCTCGTCTTTGTCAACGGCCACTTTGCGCCGGAACTCTCCGAAGTCGGCGAGCTTCCCGGCACTCTCGAGATTTGCCCATTGGAGCGAGCCATCGCCAAGGCCATGGAAGGCGGCGCGCCCAACGGTATCGAGCCTGTCGGCTGCGCTCCTGAAGGCATTGAGCAGCACCTCGGCCGCTATGCCGATGTGCGCCGCGACGTCTTTTCCGCGCTCAACACGGCGCTGTGGGAAGACGGCGCGTATCTGCGCATTCATCGCGGAGCCGTCATCGAGCAGCCCATCCATCTTCTCTACGTTTCCGCCGGCGCCGGCGCGGCAATCATGACGCATCCGCGCACGCTCATCGTCGCCGAGCCAACCAGCCACGCGGCAGTGATCGAGGATTACGTCTCCATCGGCGAAGAGACCGCATTCTCGAACGCAGTCACCGAGCTTGTTGCCGGCCAGGATGCCATGGTCTCGCACTTCCTCGTCGAGCGCGAGAATCTTGCCGCCTTCAACGTCTCCACGCTGCGCCTCGAGCTGGCGCGTGGCACAAACGTTTCCTCGCACTCCATTCTTTTGGGCGGTGGCCTCGTTCGCAACAACGTCCATCCCGTCCTCGCAGGCGAAGGGGCGGAGTGCCTCATCAACGGCCTCTTTGTCGGCGCGGGTCGTCAGCACCTCGACAACTACATGCTGGTGGAGCACGCGCAGCCGCAGTGTTCGAGCCGCCAGTTTTACAACGGGATTCTCGATGATCGCGCGCGCGGCGTCTTCCACGGCCGCATCGTGGTCCACAAGGACGCGCAGAAGACCGACGCCAAGCAGACCAACCGCAACCTGCTGCTCTCCGACGATGCGCGCATCGACACTAAGCCGCAACTCGAAATCTACGCCGACGACGTCAAGTGCACGCACGGCGCCACCATCGGCCAGATTGAAGAAGAGCAGCTTTTCTACCTGCGCTCGCGCGGTATAGAAGAAACCTCGGCGCGCAACCTGCTGCTCTATGCCTTCGCGGCGGAGTGCCTCGACCGCATGAACGATTCGCCGGCCCGCGAGTTCGTCGCATCGCTCATCGCCGATCGGCTCACCGATCTGGCAGTGAATCATCAGGCGGTCGCCTCATCCGCGCCGATGAAAGAGGAAGCGCAAAGTTGGGAGGAAGTGGGATGACCACAGTCGCTCAGTCCATAGTCACCCCATCCGTTGTCCGCGGGCCGCAGCGCGGATCTGCGCCGAAAAGTTCCGCCGGTCTCAATCTCGCGAAGATTCGCGCCGACTTCCCCATCCTCGCCGAGCGCATCAACGGCAAGCCCCTGGTCTATCTCGACAACGGAGCCACTTCGCAAAAGCCGCAGGTTGTGCTCGATGCCATTGCGAACTACTACAAACACATGAACGCCAACATTCATCGCGGTGTTCATACGCTCAGCGTGCGCGCTACCGAGGCGCACGATGCGGCTCGCCAAACAGTGCGTAAATTCCTGAACGCCGCCGACACGCGTGAAATCATCTACGTCCGCGGCGCCACCGAGGCCATCAACCTCGTCGCGCAAACCTACGGCCGCGTCCACGTCGGCGCGGGCGACGAAGTCCTCATCACTGCCATGGAGCATCATTCCAACATCGTTCCCTGGCAGATTCTCTGAGAAGAAAAAGGCGCGCACCTGAAGGTCGCTCCGATCAACGATCGCGGCGAGCTGCTGCTCGACGAATTTGCCAAACTCGTCAACCCGCGCACGAAAATCGTCGCCGTCACGCACGTTTCAAACGCGCTCGGCACCGTCGTTCCCCTTCGTCAGGTCATCGACATCGCGCATCGCAGCGGCGTCCCCGTCCTCGTCGACGGCGCGCAGGCCGTGCCCCATTTCTCCGTCGATGTCCAGTCGCTCGATTGCGATTTCTACGCCTTCAGCGGACACAAAGTCTACGGGCCCACCGGCATCGGCGTTCTCTACGGCAAGCGTGATCTGCTCGAAGCCATGCCTCCTTACCAAGGCGGCGGCGACATGATCCGCTCCGTCACCTTCGCCAAGACCACGTACAACGATCTGCCCTTCAAGCTTGAAGCCGGCACGCCCGATATCGCCGGAGCTATCGCGCTCGGCGCGGCGCTCCAATACATCACCAACCTCGGCATGGACAGGATCGCCGCGCACGAAAGCGATCTGCTGGCTTACGCCACTGAAGCAGTCGGCGCGATTCCCGGCGTTCGCCTCATCGGAACCGCCCACGATCGCGCCGGCGTGCTTTCCTTCGTGCTCGACCACGTTCATCCCCACGATTTGGGAACGATTCTCGACCGCGAAGGCATCGCCATCCGCACCGGTCACCACTGCGCGCAGCCGGTCATGGATCGCTTCGGCATTGCCGGTACGGCGCGGGCATCCTTCGCCGTCTACAACACAAAAGAAGAAGTCGACGCGCTGGTCGCGGGAATTCGCGCGGCGCGTGAGGTATTTGCGTGAGCAGGGAAAACGGCGAACTCAGCGATCTCTACCAGGAAGTCATCCTGGAGCACAGCAAGGCTCCGCGCAATTTTCGCAAGCCGGCCGAAGCCAATCAGCACGCCGAGGGCTACAACCCTCTCTGCGGCGACCGCTGCACCGTCTACATCAACATGGACGGCGACGCCATTCGCGACATCGCCTTCCAGGGTTCCGGTTGCGCCATCTCGCGCGCTTCCGCGTCCATGATGACGCAGATCCTCAAAGGCAAAACCAAGGCCGAGGCCGCCAAGCTCTTTGAAGAGTTCCACGGCCTGGTCACCGGCAAAGAAGCTCCGCCGGAAACACCGGATCTCGGCAAGTTGAAGGTCTTCTCCGGCGTCTCCAAGTTTCCTGCGCGCGTCAAATGCGCCACCCTTGCCTGGCACACGCTGCAATCTGCCCTCGAAAACAAGGACGCGCCAGTTTCCACCGAGTAGCGCATTCACCGATTTACGCATTCACTCATTTACCCACTCAAATGACAGCTCCGGTCCCAACCCATTCAAACGCAGCGCCCATCGCCGGCCCCTTCCGCGAGGAGATGATCCTGCAGCAGTTGAAGACCGTGCGCGACCCCGAGATTCCGGTCGACATCGTTAACCTCGGCCTCGTCTACGCAGCCGCATCTTCTCCACTTGACTCTGGCGGCCGGCGCATCGACGTGCGCATGTCGCTCACTGCACCCGGCTGCAGCATGTCCGATGTCATCAAAGCTGAAGTTGAACAGAAACTCGCCGCGCTGCCCGACGTGCGCGAAGTCCGCGTCGAAATCGTCTTCGATCCGCCCTGGAATCCCGCCATGATGTCCGAAGGCGCCAAGCTCCATCTCGGCTTCGACTCCGGCTACGGAGTGGCGGACGCCAAGTCCGGGCCGTCAAACTCCGGATCGTCACCCTCCGGCCCTTTCAAAGTTCTTCGCTAGCCCTCAGCCGTCCTCTTCCGATCAGCGGTCCTCGTTGTCCTTCTCGCCGCCCAGCTTCTCCAACTGTCTGCGCCAGTCGAGCGAATCGACGAAGCCGCTCGAATCGCGCCAGCCCGGCTCGACGATCACGCGCAACTCGAGATAGACTTGCGTCCCCAGCAGCGACTCGATCTTCCTCCGCGCTCCCGTCCCGATCGCCTTAAGCTTCGTTCCGCCCTTGCCGATCAGGATCGCCTTCTGCCCCTCGCGCTCGCAGTAGATCGCCGCCGAAATTCCTGTCAGCGGTCTTTTGCCGGGCCTCGCCGCCGCTTCCGGCTCTTCGAACTGTTCGATCACCACCGCCGCCGCATACGGAACCTCTTCGCCGGTCTCGATCAAAATGCTTTCTCGAATCAACTCGGCCACCATGAACCTCAGCGGCTGGTCGGTGTACTGATCCTTCGGATAAAAGCGCTCGCCCTTCGGCAGCACGTCGACAATCTTGCGCAACAGCACGTCCAGTCCATCGCGTTTGCGCGCGCTCACCGGAATCACCTGCGCAAAGTTGTATTGGTGCGTCAGCGATTCAATCAGCGGCAGAAGCTGGTCCTTGCGCACCAGGTCGATCTTGGTCAACACAAGAAACACCGGGCAATCGAGCTTGCGCACGAGCGAGAAAAGAAACTCGTCCTCGCTCGCCCAATTGGGTTTGCGATCTTTCGATTTTGGGTCGCGAGCAGGATCTGAATCAAACTGGACCCTCCGCGTCGCGTCCGCCAGCACCAGCACAAGGTCACGCGCCTCAAGCGCCTCGTGAACCTCCTGCAGCATGCGCCGGTCGAGCTGCGATCCTGGCTTGTGTACTCCCGGCGTGTCCACAAAAACGATCTGCGCCGCGGGGTGCGTCCCCTTGTGCGCAGGCACTTCCACCACGCCAATGATCCTGTTGCGCGTCGTCTGCGGCTTGGCCGTAACAATGGCCACTTTCTCGCCTGTGAGCGCGTTCAGCAGTGTGCTCTTGCCCACGTTCGGCCGGCCGAGAATGGCGACGAATCCTGATTTCACGCCCGCACTGCTCCTGACTGGGTGTTACGAACTGAATGCTCAGGTCTCAGTGTAGGTCATCTCACATCGGCGCAGGCAGAGCTTCGCAAGCGGCTTTCCTCAGTGCTTCACCCGGCCGTGCATCCCTGCTTCAAGGCTACGCCGGTCGAGCCTCGGCAGCGCGCGCGCTACCTTGTCGGGAAACAGCACATAGTGCCTCGCCGCGATCAGCAATTCCGGCACCGACCACACGTCTTCCTCATCGGTCATCCAGTGCTGGTGGTCCAATCGACTCAAATCGACAGGCATCGAGTATGCGCGCAAAGTGCGTTCGCCGCGCAGGTTGTAGTAGTTCTCAAAGTAGCTCAGCGCAAGCTCGCGCAGCGTGCGGTAAATGGGCGCGCGAAAACGCAGCCCCGCAAAGTTCGACTTGGCTATGCCTCCCCACAGGCCACGCTCGCGGTAGAGCGCCACCACGTGGTCGTCGTCGCGCACCGACTCCAGGTCCATCAACAGCGGCGGTTTGCCGTTCACGCGCAGTGCGGCAGCGGCCACCAGCGCTCCCTCCAAACAATGTCCCTTGCGCTCTCGCAGCACGCGTGCAGGCGACCAGGCCGTATCCGCGTATTGGTATTCAAGCGCGTCAACAAACCGCTGGATTTGCGATGGCGACTTCAGCGCGCGCAGCGTCCGCAAATCAGCCGCAGAAAGATCAAAGCGCTTGCGCCTCAACCTCCCCATTCCGTCCCGCGACACTTTCCCACCCTTCCAGCTCAAATCCGCAACTCCAATCGCCAAGTTCCCGCGATTATACAAAATCGCAACGCAAATTCCGCCTCAGTCTTCCCGCGCTCAAGAATCGAGCGTTCCTGCGGTGCTTTTTCGGGGGTTGATATCATCGGCGCATGATTCCGGAGGGTGAAACAAAACGTCTGATTCTGCGCCCGCTCGCGCTGGCCGACGCGCCGCAGATCCAGGAACTCTTTCCGCATTGGGAGATCGTGCGCTACCTTGTGAACAGCGTGCCGTGGCCGTATCCCCCAGACGGCGCGGAACATTTCATCCGCGACATCTCTCTGCCGGCGATCGACCGCGGCGAGGCCTGGCACTGGACGCTCCGGCTCAAGACCGCGCCCGGCCAGATCATTGGCTACCTCAACCTGCGCAAGGGCGAGAAGGACAATCGCGGCTTTTGGCTCGGCCTCGCGTGGCAGGGTCAGGGACTGATGAGCGAAGCCTGCGTGTGGGCCAATGACTTCTGGTTCGAGCAGCTCGGCTTCCCATCGTTGCGCGTGGCCAAGGCCGTTGCTAACCTCACTTCTCGTCGGATCTCAGAGAAGCACGGGATGCGTCTGGTCGGCGTTACCGAAAAGGACTACGTCTCCGGTCGCCTGCCCTCGGAGATTTGGGAGATTACTGCCGAAGAATGGCGTGCATGGAAGGTGCGCTGAGCGCTTCGATTCAGGCGACCTACCCTGCTCACGATGTGATGGCCCTTGCGATCAGGTATGGGTGGGCATGGTTTAATCTCTATTGGCTGCACTGCGAATCATGCACGGGTGATCGAGAAACGACTGCGTCCCGCAAATCACTGGCTGTGTGGGCATAAGCGAGGGTCGATTGAGTCTCTGGTCCGAGTTCGTCAATAACAAGCAGCGAACAATCCACAAGTGGAAGCACTACTTTCCCGTCTACGAGGCTCACTTCAGCAGGTTCGTCAATCGTCCCGTGACCTTCCTTGAGATTGGATGCGGCCGGGGCGGGTCAGCACAGATGTGGAAGCGCTACCTCGGCCCCCATGCGCTGATCGTTGGAATTGACGTAAACCCAGAATGCAAGACCTTCGAGGAAGACCAGATCAAAATA